>ERZ1370068.3067-contig-2190_pt1 | contig 27910 bp, 27 predicted proteins | sample MGYA00561227_ERZ1370068 | MGnify/ENA primary metagenome ERZ1370068 (study PRJEB38410, sample SAMEA6850437) | metagenome | study: Metagenomic assessment of the ecological functions of the soil: analysis of the soil microbiota associated with the...
CTCCTTGCGCCTCGGCGTCGACGGCCGGCCTGCCGTGGTCGTTCGCATCGACGGGTACGATTGGCGCGGTCGAGATCGCCTGGCGCCGTCGCCGAGCACTGGCAGGCGACGCTGAACCGGCTGGTGGCCGAGCTGGCTGGGCGCGGCGCTGGCGTACCCGCTGCCCTCGAGCGCGAGGCGCAGTGGCTGGCGCCGGCCAGCCAAGCGCGCGCCGTTATGATGCTCGGCCCGTTTTTGCTTTCACTGATGCCCGCCTCCACTGACGCCACGACGCCCGCGCCGCGAAGAAACGCTGGTCAGCGACCTCGGCAATTTGCGATCTCGCCCGCGCGGCGCGCACGCACAACCTCAAGAACATCGACCTCGACATCCCGAGGAACCGGCTGGTCGTCATCACCGGGCTGTCGGGCTCGGGCAAGTCGAGCCTGGCCTTCGACACGCTGTACGCCGAGGGCCAGCGCCGCTACGTCGAGAGCCTGTCGGCGTACGCGCGCCAGTTCCTGCAGCTGATGGACAAGCCCGACGTCGACGTCATCGAGGGCCTGTCGCCGGCGATCTCGATCGAGCAGAAGGCGACCTCGCACAACCCGCGCTCGACCGTCGGCACGGTCACCGAGATCCACGACTACCTGCGCCTGCTGTTCGCGCGCGCCGGCACGCCGTACTGCCCGGACCACGGCCTGCGCGCTGCAGGCGCAGAGCGTCAGCCAGATGGTCGACGCGACGCTGGCGCTGCCGGCCGAGACGCGGCTGATGGTGCTCGCGCCGGTCGTGCGCGACCGCAAGGGCGAGTTCGTCGAGCTGTTCGAGCAGATGCAGGCGCAGGGCTACGTGCGCTTTCGCGTCGACGGCGCAGACCGTCGAAGCCGCCGACGTGCCGAAGCTGAAGAAGGCCGAGAAGCACGACATCGACGTCGTCATCGACCGCATCAGGTGCCGCCGTCGGCGACGCCGCCGACTGCCGCGCCGCTGCGCCAGCGCCTCGCCGAGAGCTTCGAGGCGGCGCTGCGCATCGCCGACGAGCCGCGCGCTCGCGGTCGAGATGGACGAAGCGCGCCGCCGAGCACCTCTATTCGAGCAAGTTCGCCTGCCCGCTCTGCGACTACTCGCTGCCCGAGCTCGAGCCGCGCCTGTTCTCGTTCAACTCGCCGGTCGGCGCCTGCCCGACCTGCGACGGCCTCGGCCGTGACGACGGTGTTCGACGCCGAGCGCGTCGTCGCCTTCCCGTCGCTGCAGCCTGGCCAGCGGCGCGGTCAAGGGCTGGGACCGGCGCAACGCCTACACCTTCTCGCTGCTCGAGAGCGTCGCCGGCCACTACGGCTTCGACCTCGACACGCCGTTCGAGGAGCTGCCGGCGACGGCGCGCGAGGTGCTGCTGCGCGGCTCGGGCGCGGACGAGATCGAGTTCGTCTACCAGGCCGAAGGCGCGCAGCGGCAAGCCGCGCGTCGTCAAGCGCTCGCCATCCGTTCGAAGGCATCCTGCCCAACCTCGAGCGCCGCTTCCGCGAGACCGATTCGGCGGCGGTGCGCGAGGAGCTGGTGCGCCTGCAGAGCGCCAAGCCCTGCCCCGACTGCCACGGCACGCGCCTGCGCCGTCGAGGCGCGCAACGTCTTCCTGGTCGACGTCGCCGGCGGCGAGCAAGGAGCCGATCTTCCGGGTCGAGCACTTCACGCTTGCGCGAGGCGCTCGCCTGGTTCGAGGGCCTCGCGCTCGCCGGCGCCAAGGCCGAGATCGCCGACAAGGTGATCCGCGAGATCTGCTCGCGCCTGAAGTTCCTCAACGACGTCGGCCTCAACTACCTGAGCCTCGACCGCAGCGCCGAGACGCTGTCGGGCGGCGAGGCGCAGCGGATCCGGCTCGCGTCGCCAGATCGGCTCAGGGCCTGACGGGCGTGATGTACGTGCTCGACGAGCCCTCGATCGGCCTGCACCAGCGCGACAACGAGCGCCTGATCGGCACGCTCTTCCACCTGCGCGACATCGGCAACAGCGTGCATCGTCGTCGAGCACGACGAGGAAGCGATCCGCGCCGCCGACCACGTCGATCGACATGGGGCCGGGCGCCGGCGTCCACGGCGGCCGGGTGATGGCCGCAGGGCCGCCCGACGACGTCGCCGCGGCGCCGGAGTCGCTGACCGGCCGCTACCTCGCGCGCGCTGCGCATCGCGGTGCCGCAAGCGCCGCGTCCGCCCGCCGGCCGAGCGAGTGGCTGCTGCGCATCGTCGGCGCGCGCGGCAACAACCTGCAAGGGCGTCGACGTCGCGATCCCGGTCGGCCTCTTCACCTGCGTCACCGGCGTCTCGGGCTCGGGCAAGTCGACGCTCGTCAACGACACGCTCTACGCCGCGGTCGCCAAGCACGCTCTACAACAGCCACGCCGAGCCCGAGCCGCACGACAGCATCGACGGCATCGACGCGTTCGACAAGGTGATCAGCGTCGACCAGTCGCCGATCGGCCGCACGCCGCGCTCGAACCCGGCCACCTACACGGGCCTGTTCACGCCGATCCGCGAGCTGTTCGCCGAGGTGCCGGCGGCGCGCGAGCGCGGCTACGGGCCGGGCCGCTTCTCGTTCAACGTCGCCGGCGGGCGCTGCGAGGCGTGCCAGGGCGACGGCGTGCTCAAGGTCGAGATGCACTTCCTGCCCGACGTCTACGTGCCGTGCGACGTCTGCCACGGCCGGCGCTACAACCGCGAGACGCTCGGAGATCCTCTACAAGGGCAAGAACATCACCGAGGTGCTGAACCTGACGGTCGAGGACGCGCACGGCTTCTTCAGCGCCGTGCCGAACGATCGCGCGGCAAGCTGCAGACGCTGCTCGACGTCGGCCTCGGCTACATCCGCGCTCGGCCAGAGCGCGACGACGCTCTCCGGCGGCGAGGCGCAGCGCGTCAAGCTCGCGCTCGAGCTGTCCAAGCGCGACACCGGCCGCACGCTCTACATCCTCGACGAGCCGACCACGGGCCTGCACTTCGCACGACATCGACCTGCTGCTGCGCGGTGCTGCACACGCCTGCGCGACGCCGGCAACACGCGTCGTCGTGATCGAGCACAACCTCGACGTCATCAAGACCGCCGACTGGGTGATCGACATGGGCCCGGAAGGCGGCGCCGGCGGCGGCCGCGTCGTCGCGACCGGCACGCCGGAAGACGTCGCGGCGACCGAGGCGAGCTTCACCGGGCCGCTACCTGCGGCCGCTGCTCGCCGCCTGACTGAATCGGCCGCGCGTCGCGCCGCTAGGCCACGCGCCGCGCACTAGACTCCGGCTCGCTGGACCGGGAGACGCCGTGAGCCGTTGCCATCGACTATTACTTCTCGCCGCAGTCGCCCTGGACCTACTCTCGGGCACGAGCGCTTCGCCGAGATCGCGCGCCAAGGCCGGAGGCGACGATCAACGTCCTGCCGGTCGACCTCGGCCGCGTCTTCCCGGTCTCGGGCGGGCTGCCGCTGGCCAAGCGCACGCCGCAGCGCCAGGCGTACCGGCTGGTCGAGCTGAAGCGCTTCAGCGAGTACCTCGGCCGGCCGCTCAACCTGCAGTCCGCGCTACTTCCCGGTCGCGGAGCGACGACGCCGCCAAGCTCGATCATCGCGGTCTGACTCGCACGACGGCAGCGCCGCGGCGATGCGGATCGCGGGCGCGATCCTGCGCGGCGTCTGGGTCGAGGAGAAGAACATCGCCGACCCGGCGGTGCTGCAGGCGATGCTCGAGGCGAGCGGCCTGCCGGCGCGGCGCGTCGACGACTCGCAGTCGCAGGCCGTGCACGAGCGCTACGAGCAGGACTCGCAGCGCGGCGATCGACAGCGGCGTGTTCGGCGCGCCGACCTACGTCGCCCACGGCGAGATGTTCTGGGGCCAGGACCGGCTCGATTTCCTCGAGCGGCGCCTGGCCCGCGGCTGACCGCCGCTTTACATCCCGTACTTGGCCTTGGCGTGCGCGACGCAGGCGCTCTTGGCGTCGCGCCGTCATGGCGTCGCACTTCTCGGCGGCGACCTTGGTAGTCGGCCTCGCGCTTGTCCTTCGACCGCGTCGATCTTGGCGTCGGTCGAGACGCGCGTTCACGCTGGCATCGGCCTTGGCGCGGGTCAGCCGCCTTGGCGACCTTGATGCAGACGTCCTTGTCGTTGCCGGTCCTGTCGTCGCAGCGCTCCTTCGCGACCTTGTAGTCGGCCTCGGCGATCTCGTGGATCGCGTGCTCGCGCGCCTTCCGGCGTGTCGCCCGCCAGGCGGCCTCGGCCTGCTCGTCCGGTCCTGCGTGCGCGCCGCCTTCGCCTTCGGCGACGCAGATGTCCCTGGCGTTGCCGCTCATCGCGTCGCGCCGCTGCCTCGGCGGCCTCGTAGCATGCTGCCGGCGGATGCCTTGGCGCTCTCGTATGCCGCCTTGTCGCCTGCCGCGTGGCTGCCGCTGGCGAAGGCCAGCGTGCCGATGCAGACGGCGAGCGCCCGCATCACGGATGCGAACTTGATCGTTCGCATGAGCGAGCTCTGATGGTCGAAGGCACCGCACTATGCGACATCGGCTGAGCGGCGTCGCTCGGCGCGTGGATCGCGGCGCGTCGGACGGCGCGCGAGCCGACGCCGGTCGGCCGCATCCTACGAATAGCGCGCACGAAGAAAAGCCGGTGCATGCACCGGCTCTTCCTGCGCGCGCGCCCTGGGGCGCGTGGCCGGTCAGCTCAGATGGTTGTTGATCAGCTTGGTCATCTCGAACATCGAGACCTGGCGCCTTCTTGAAGATCTCCTTCAGCTTGGCGTCGGCGTTGATCATCGTCCGCTTGGCCGAGTCCTGGAGGTTGTTCTTCTTGATGTACTCCCAGACCTTCTTGGTCGACCTCGGTGCGCGGCACCGGCTTGTCGCCGATGATCGCGGCGAGCGCGGGCTCGGCGTCATCGCCTTCATGAAGGCGGCGTTCGGGGTGCGCTTCTTGGCCGGAGCGGCCTTCTTCGCCGGCGCCTTCTTCGCCGGAGCCGCCTTCTTCGCCGGCGCCGCCTTCTTCGCGGCGGCCTTCTTGGCCGGGCGCCTTCTTCGCCGGGCCGCCTTCTTCGCGGAGCTTTCTTCGCAGTTGCCATGTTGATTCTCTCCATCAAGTGATTGGTTGATGTGCTCGGAGCGGGCGAGAGCCGCGTGCGACTCTCATTTCTCCGTAGTTCCGCGCGGAGCGAATGGTACTGCGTGTATACGGGCAGAGAACGCTGTTTTCACTCGAAGAACACGCATTCTTCAGAGGTGAAAGCGCGCTTTTGTCGTTGCCGCGGCGTCACTCGAGCGCGTCGCGCGCGACCGCGAGGCCGCTATGCTGTCGCGCCATGAAGATCATCGTGCGCTGGCTGCTGCTCGCCGCCAGCGCTGCTGCTGGTGCGCCAACCTCTACCCCGGCGTCAGCGTCGCGAGCTTCGGCTCGGCGATGAGTCGCGGCGCTCGTGCTCGGGCCTGCTCAACACGCTGCTGCGGCCGATCCTGGTGCTGCTGACGCTGCCGGTGACGCTGCTGACGCTGGGCCTGTTCCTCTTCGTCATCAACGCGCTGATGTTCTGTTCCGCCGCGTCGGCTGCTCGACGGATTCAACGTCACCGGCTTCGTCGCCGCGCTGATCGGCTCGCTGCTCTACAGCCTGTGCGGGCATGGTCATCGACGCCGCGATGGAGCGGCATCTTCACCCGGCGCCAGCTGAGACCCGGCGCTGGCGTGCGGCCGCGCGCCTCGAGCGCCGGCGCCGCGCCTCGAAGGCGCACGCTCTGCAGCGTCCGCCGGACGCGTCGACCGAGTCGAGCCGATGGCGCCCGGGCCACGGCGCCCAGCGCAGCGCGCTCGCCGGCGCCGAGCCGCGTGCCGTCGAGCGCCAGGTGCCGCGCTCGCCTTCGAAGGTGATGCGCTGCGCCGCGGCGGCATGTCGGGATCGATCGCGAAGATGCTGCCGTCGCGCGGGCTGGTGATGCCGAAGCGCTCGGCCGCGCCGACCTGCCGGCTGGCGCGCTGCAGCGCCCGCTCGCTGCCGGCGAGGAAGTATTCGTCGCGCGCCGGCTCGCGCTCGAGTCGAACGCGACGCGCTGCGGCCACCACGCCGGCCGGCGGCGCCGGCGGCCGCGACGGCGCGCCGCGTGCAGATAGGCGCGCGATCGACCTGCCAGACCGGCGCCGCGCCGCTGACGCCGCTGACGTCGTGCATCGGCGCGCCGCTGGCGTTGCCGACCCAGACGCCGACCGTGTAGCGGTCGGTGAAGCCGATGCACCAGTTGTCGCGCATGTCCTTGCTGGTGCCGGTCTTCGACCGCGGCGAAGCCGCGCGTCGCGAGCGCGCTGGCTCGAGCCGAAGGTGCGGACGCGGGCGCTGTTGTCGGCGAGGATGTCGGTGACGAGGAAGGTCGCGGCCGCATCGGCGACGCGCGCTCGGCGCTGCGCGCCTTGCCGGCCAGCGAGCGCGCACCGGCGCGATAGCGGCCGCCGTTGGCGAGCGTGCGATACGCGTTGGTCAGCGCCGAGCAGCGTCACGTCGGCGCTGCCGAGCGCGAGCGACGCGCCGTAGCAGCCGCCGGCTCTCGGGCGAGGCGAGGCCGAGCGCGTTGAGGCGTGCGACGAAGCGCATCGGTGCCGAGCATCGCGCCGACGCGCACCGCCGGCACGTTGAGGCTCGCGCCGAGCGCGCGTGCGTGCGCTGACGCAGCCCTTGAACGTCGTGGTCGTAGTTCTGCGGCAGGTAGAGGCCGTCGCCGGTCGCGATCTGCGCCGGCGAATCGTCGAGCAGCGTCGCCGGCGTGATCAGCCGCGCTGCTCGAACGCCAGCCCGTAGACGAAGGGCTTCAGCGTCGAGCCGGGCTGGCGCCGCGCGCAGGACGCCGTCGACCTCGGCCGCGCGCGACAGATCGCCGCTCGAGCCGACCCAGGCGAGGCACCTCGCCGCTCGCGTTGTCGAGCGACGACGACGGCGCCGTCCTCGACGTTGCGGCCGGCGAGCTCGGCGAGCTGGCGGCGCAGCGTGCGCGATGGCGAAGCGCTGCAGGCGCGCGTCGAGCGTGGCTGCGCCTGCCACGCGCCGCGCCGGCGTGATCAAGCGCGCGCGCGAAGTGCGGCGCGAGCTGCTCGCCGAGCGGCATGCGCGCCGCGCCGCGCCAGCGCCGACTGCGGCCAGCGCGCTGACGCCGACGCAGTCGAGGCGCTGCAGCTTCAGGCACGCCGCAGGCGCGCTGCGGCGACGACGGCCGGCGTCGCGTTCGGGCTGCGCACGAGCGCGGCGGCGATCGCCGCCTCGTGCGCGTCGAGGCCGCTCGGGTGCTTGGCGAACAGCGTCTGCGCCAGCGCCTCGATGCCGACGATCTCGCCGCGGTACGGCACCGAGGTTGAGGTAGGCCTCGAGGATCTCGCTCTTCTTCCAGCGCGCGCTCGAGCTCGCGTCGCCGTCACCGGCCTGGCCGAGCTTCTGCGCCGACGCTGCGGCCGCCGCTCGGCGCGCGCGAGCCGTCGTCGATCAGGCCGGCGAGCTGCATCGTCAGCGTCGACGCGCCGCGCGTGCGCGTGTTCCAGCGTTGCCCCAGGCGCTCGTCGCCGCCGCCTGCCAGTCGACGCCGCCGTGCTCCCAGAAGCGCTTGTCCTCGCTCAGCACGATCGCCGTGCAGCAAGCGCCGGCGACATCTCGGCGAGCGGCGTCCACGCCAGGCGCGCGCGCCGCCTTGTCGACGCGCAACGGTCTGGATCGGCGTGCCGTGGCGATCGAGCGAGCGTGAGGTCGGACGGCCGGTGCGCGGCCTTGCACCTCGGCGAACGGCGTGCGGCGGCCGCGCGACGGCGACGCGCGCCGCGGCGTCGCGCAGCGCGCGACGAGCGCGCGCGCAGCCAGCGATCGAGCGTCACGCTCGCATCACGGCGCGACCTCGATGCGCCGCGTTCGGCGGCTCGCCGAAGCTCTCCGGCGCGTACATCGCCTCGACGCGCGTCGGCGGCAGCGCGAACCGGCCCGGGTTGTTGCAGGCGCACGCGTGTACTCGACCACGTGCTTGCCGCGCGGCAGGTACTCGTAGTAGCTGCGAAACGCCTCGAAGCTGCGCTCCTCGTACGCCGGCCAGGCGCGTGCCGCTGCGCTGCTCGCCGCGCGTCGCGATCTGCGAGTCGCGGCCGAGGCCGCTGCCGAGGATCGTCGCGCCGCCCGGCACCGGGTCGCTGACGACGACCCAGGTCATGTCGCTCTGCGCGTCGATCTCGAGCCGCACGCGCGACGACGTCGCCGCGCGACCACGTGCCTTTGTCCTTCTGCTCGACCGCGCTGACGCTGCGCGCGACGCGCGTAGCCGGCGCCAGCGGCGCCTTCGAGCGGGATCGCGGCCGAGGCTCTGCACCGTCAGCCAGGGCTTGCCGGTGCCTTCCTGACGACGTTGAGCGTCGCTGCGCGTCGTCGGCCAGGCGAGCCGTTGGCGCGCCGCTGGCCTGCCGACCAGTCGGCGCCGTGCGCGGCGCGCCGCCGACGCTCGCCAGCGCCGCTTCGGCGCCGCTGGCGCGGCGAGCGCTGCGGTCGTCGTGCCGGCGACCGGCGCCGACTCGAACTTCGCCGAGAACTTGTCGAGCGCGAGCGAGCCCCACAGGTTGGCGGTCGTCGTCAGCCAGGCGCCGCTGCGCTGGCGCGCAGGCTGCCGACGACCATGCGCGGCAGGTCGTCCTTCCACGCCGGATCGTCGAGCACGGCGAGGATCAGGCGCGCCGCGTTGGCGTCGGCGCTGTCCATCAGCCACCACCAGAAGTCGTCGTCCTCGGTGCTGAACCTCAGCGTCGTTCCGGCGTAGGTCAGGCGGCGCGCGCAGGATCTGCTGCGCCTCGTCGAGGCGCTCGCGCGCGATCGGGATCGCCGTCGACGCGGCTGCAGGATGTTGAGCCAGTCGATCACCGCCGCCGTCGGCCAGGTGTTCGGCGTGATGTTGATCGAGCCGAGCATCCTCGGCTGCGCCCGGCCGTGGCGCGACAGCGCCTCGAGCGCGGCGAGCTTGCGCACGTCGAGGTCGGCGCGCGGCGACCAGAACTTGCGCTCGATGCGGCCTTCGACAAACGCGGTCAGGCCGTCGAGCATCGCGTCGCGCGCCGGCGGCCGGCAGCGCGAAGCCGGCCTCGTGCGTCGCCGCGAGCACGTAGGCGGTGAGGCGGTCGCTGCCGTGCGGCGGCGTCGTCGGCGCGCGGCGGAAGTAGTTCGCCAGGCCGTCGCTGTCGAGGTAGGTCGGCAGCGCGTTGGCGCACGCGCGGCCCAGAGCTGCGCGTCCTTGCAGGCCGACCGACTTCGACGTCTTCTGCTCGAGGCAGATGAACGGATAGGTCTCGAAGAAGCGGCGCATGCCGGGCAGCGCGCCGGTGAGCTTCGGCTGCACGGCGACGTTGAGGCCGCCGCGCTTGACGCCGGTCTCGGGCAGCGCGTCGGCCGGCGCCGCGATCGGCAGCGCGAACGCGCCGTCGAGCTGCGCGCAGCGTCGCCTGCAGCACGCGCACCGGCACCGCGGCGGCGACGAGCTGCGTCACCTTGAGCCGGTCCTTCGCGCTCGCCTGCCGTCAGCCGGCCGCGGCTTCCCAGGCGATGCTGAACGCATCGGCCGGCACGTCGACCGGCCAGACGACCTCCTTCGCCGCGCCGGCGCCGACGACGACGTCCTGCGCCGCAGCAGCCGCGAGCGGCGTGCGCGCGCGATCGTCGCCGTCGACTCGGCCAGGCTGTCGCCGCTGCCCTGCAGCGTGGCGCGCACCTTCATCTCGCGCGCCGTCGTGTTGCGCAAGCGTCAGCATCGCGCGCGAAGCGGTCGCCTCTCGCGCACCAGCGGCGGCAGCCCGGCGAGCACCTGCAGGTCCTGCGTGACGCGGATGCTGGCGCTGCCGGTGCCGAACTGTCTGCACGCTCGGCGTCGGCGATCGCGACCAGCCTGAAGCTCGTCAGCGAATCGTTGAGCGGCACCTCGATCGTCGCTTCGCCGTTGGCGTCGAGCGACGACGCTGCGGCTTCCAGACGAGCAGCGTGTCGAACAGCTCGCGCGTCGCCGCCGCGGCCGCCGCCGCCGCCGGCCGCGACCGCCTTGCGGCCGTAGTGGCGCCGGCCGATGATCTCGCTCTGCGCGGTGCTCGTCTCGACGCCCCAGGCGCGCTCGCTGCATCATCGCGCTCGAGCAGATCCCACGATGCGTTGTCGCTGCAGCGCGAGCAGGCCCTCGTCGACCGCGGCGAACGCCGATCTCGGCGCCGGCGAGCGGCTTGCCGCCCTGCGTGACCCTGCACCGTGGCGATCGCCTTCTGCGCGGATCGGGTACTGCGGCCTTGTCGGCTCGTGACGCTGACCTGCAGCTCGTGCGCGGCGAGGCCGACCGTGAGCGCGGCGACGCCGAGCTTGAACGCCGGCTTGGCGAGGTCGACCATCGCGGTCGGCGCCTGGTAGTCGCGTGCCTGTCGTACCAGAAGCTCTGCGCACCACGCGAGCGGCTCCTTCCAGCCCCAGGTGAAGAACGAATACCACGGCGTCTCGCGGATCGCGGCCGCGCAGCGCGAGCACGCTGACGTAGACGTTCGGGCCCCAGGTCTGGCTCGATCTTCAGCTTCGACGGTCGGATCGTCGCCGCGCAGACGTCGACGACACTGCGTCGTCGATCACGCCCTCGCGCTCGACCGCGACCAGCGCGGTCGCCTCGCGGAACGGCATGCGCACCTGCAGGCGCGCCGTCTCGCCCGGCTCGTAGCGCTTCTTCTCGGGCAGCACGTCGATGCGGTCGTCGTTGTCCTGCGCGAACCAGAGCTCGCCCTGCTTCGGTGATCCACACGCTCGCCGCCGCCTGCGGCCGGGCTGCCCTGCGCGTCCTTGCGCCTGCGCGATCAGCTCGACCTGGCCGGCGGCCGTCGAGGCTCGGCCTCGCACAGCGAGCAGGCCGCGCTCGTCGGTCGCTGCCGCTGCACAGGCTGCCGAGGTCCTTGCACGTCGGTGCGGTTGTCGTAGGCGTAGAAGCCGCCGACCAGGCGCTTGCGCGTCGTGATGACCTGGCTGACGCGGCCGCGCACCTCGACGCGCTGGCCCTTGATCGGCTTGCCCGTGCGTGTCGAGCGCGACGACGCTGAACTTCGCGCTGCCCGCGGTTGCTCGCCCAGCTGCCCGCCTTGACGCCGAGCACGAGCGCGCTCGGCCAGAGCTCGATCCGCGTCGCCGCGGTCTGCACTCTCGCCGTTCGGATCGTTGAACGTCACCTCGGCATCGATCAGCGCTCGGCCGCGTCGACTTCGGCAGGTCCTTCAGCGTGAAGCTGGCGGCGCCGTTGCGGTCGGTCGTCGAGCGGCACCTTGTCGGCGATCAGCTTGCCGTCGCGGCCGTTCGCGTCTGCGCTCGCTGTCGTCGCCTCGGCGCTTCCGACTCGGCCTGGTCGGATCGCGCGCCGGCTCGAAGCTGAACTCGTCGTAGCCGGCGAAGCACGGCGACGCGCGTCTTGAGCAGCGCCGACGCGCGCAGCGGCGCTGACGCCATCGCGCCGCCGGAGAAGTAGCTCATCTGCACGTCCGATGGCGACGCTCGGCGGCGCCGACCTGCGGCGGCCTTCGGCCCGCTGACGCGCGCATCGACCAGCGGCAGGCGGAACTCCTCGACGCGAAAGCTCGCCGCTCGATCCAGCTGCGCTCGCGGCGCCTTCGTCGTCGCCCGCTCTGCCGCCGGGCGGCGGCTCGCGCTCGAGCACGACCGTCGTAGACGCCGAGCTTGGCGGCCGGCGGAATGTTCCAGGTCGTCACGCGCGCTGCGGCCGGCGCCGGTCCACGTCAGCGGCATGCACGAACTCCTGGCCGCTGCCCTGGTGGACGATCTTGACGCGCGTCGGCAGCTCGGTCGGCCGCGCACTGGCGCGAGGCCGCGCGAGGTTTCGACGCGGACGAAAGTGCTTCATCGACACCGTCTCGCCGGCGCGCAACAGGCGTGCGGTCGAACACGGTGCGACGCGCGCAGGTCGGGCTCCGCGCCGCGGCCGGTCGGCACGTTGAAGCGCCACGACTCGATGCCCTTCTGCCAGCTGCTGAAGACGAAGCGCGACGTCGGTCGCGCCGCCCTTGGCGTCGCCGCTGCGCGCGTGACGAAGTAGCCGCTGTCGGCGACGCAGTCGCTCGGGTCGGCTCGAGCGCGCGCGTCGACGCGGGCGAGCCCCTTGGCGTCGCTGCGTGCCGTTCCAGAGCGGCTTGCCGCTGCAGTCGTTGACCGACCACCTCGGCGCCTTCGACCGGCTTGCCGCGTGTCGAGCGTCGTCACCCAGACGACGCTGTTCTCGCGGCCGAGCTTGAAGTGGACGCCGAGGTTGGTGACGAGCACGCCGGTGCGAACGAACATCGGCGCGCGCTTGTCGAGCAGCGACTGACCGAGCCGCAGCGACTCGATCTCGACGACGTGGTAGCCCGGCTCGGCGAGCGGGATGCCGACGACCTCGAACGGGCGCGGGTCGCCGCCGGCGAGCTGCGGCAGGTCGAGGCGGCGTCGCGTCGGCTGCCTTGGCGCAGCAGCGAGACCTCGCGCGTGCCGACGCAGTCGCTCGACGCGGCGCTTGACCGACGCGCCCCTTGGCATTCGTCTCGCTCTTCGAGGGTGAACCAGTCGCGTCTCGGGCAGGCCGAGCTCGCTGCGCCGTCATCTGCGTCTCGTGGTACTTCTGCAGGCGGGCGTACCAGGCGAGGATGTCGGCGTCGCTCTGCAGGCGCTTGACGCGCACCTGGCCGCTGCCGCGTCTGCGCGCGCTGCCGCGCCGCGAGGCGGCGCGCAGGTCGCCCTGCACGTGGCGCAGCGTCACCGGCAGCATCGCATCGGCGTTCAGCTCGACGATGCCGAACGGCGCCGCCGCGAACTTGGCGATCGGCGGCGCGCTGCCGGTCGGCACCTTGAGCGGAAAGCTCGACGGCGTTGGCGAGCGGCCGGCCGGCGTTGTCTCTGCAGCGTCGCGCGGCAGCTCGACGCTGAACGCGGCGTTCTCCGGCGAGCGGCTTCGGGAACGCGACCTCGCTGACCTCGGTCGGCCTTGTCGTCCTTGTCGAACACCGGCGCGAGCGGCGCTGCCGGCCGGCCGACGCAGGCGCACCTGCGCGGCCGAGCTCGCGCGCGACCGGCGCCGGAAGCGCACGCGTCATCGGCCGGATCGGCAGGCACGGCGCATTCGCGCGCTCGCGCTCGCAGCTGAACTCGGCCGTGAACGGCTGGCGCGCGACGGTAGCGAGAAGCGCTGCTCGATCGCTGGTGCGTGACCTTCGGGTTGGCCTGCGCCGCGGCGATGCCCTTGCCCCAGACCAGACGCAACGCCGCGCCGTTCGGCAGCGGGCGCTGCGCAGCGGCACGAGCAGCGTGCCGCTCGGCCCGCGCTTCGTCGATGCGGCGCGCCTTCAGCACCTGCTGCGCGCAGCGTCGCCGCCGACGATCACGACGCGGCGAGCCGCTCGCCGATGCCCTCGACCTCGCACCAGGCGTTGCGCGACGCACGCGTCGCGTCGACCGCCGCGCCGTTCAGGCGCAGCAGGAAGTGCTGGTCCTCCTCGACGTCTGCGCCGCCGCGCGGCTGCGATCGCGACCACCGCCGGGCCGCCGGTCGAAAGGCGAAGCGGTCGCGCCGGTGACGGCAGCGGCACGCCGATGCGGCCGGCGCTCGCGAGGCGTCGCCGCCGGCTTCCGAGTCGCTGCGGACCGTCGCAGTGCGCGTGCCCGGAGCCGAGCGCGCTCGCGAAAGTCGTACAGCCAGACGCGGTCGTTGGCCCAGCGGCCGCTGCCGGCCGGGCACGCGCCCTGGCACGTGATCGTCGACCGGATCGGCGAGGCGCGGATCGCCGAACGCGACCGACCGCGTCGGAGAACTTGCACCGTCACCTGCCGCACCTGCGCGACCTCGCCCTGCGGCGTACGCGGCGACGTGCTGACGGCGCTGCGCGGAGCGCGAGCAAGCGCGAACAGGCGCGGTCGATGCTCGATAGACGACTCGTTCATCGCCCGCTCCCGTTGGTGTGGGCGCGAGTCTAGAGTCGTCCGTGAGCGCCTGGCGAAGCGCGCGTGGGGTTTGTGAAGTCCGCCCGGTCCCGCCGCACGGGCACCGGTCGCGCGGGCGCGGCTCGGGCGCCTCAGCGACCCTGCGCGCTGCTCTGGCGATCTGCCGTGCGCTGGTGCTCGATGTCGCGCAGCCGCGCATCGATCACCGAGACGTCGATGAAGTCGACCGGGCCGCCGCCGCGCGCGAGGCGCTGGCCGGCGCGCAGGCGGTCGACGGCGCCGAGCAGGTCGCCGAGCGCGTACGCGCGATTCGGCCTCGGCCCGCAAGGCGCGCAGCGGAACTTGCCCAGCCGGCGCCCACGACCTGGCCGAGCGCGCTCCAGGCGAGCGAATCGTCGCGGATTCAGGCCGCGACCCAGGTCTGCAAGCTCGGACGCGCGCGCGTTGAGCGCCGCGTTGTCGGCGCTGACCGTCGACGCCGCGCGAGCGCGATCTGCGACACGAGCAGCAGCGTCGGCGCGCGAGCCGTCGCCGGCGTACGGCTTGAGCGCTGCGGCGGCGCGGCGCGACCGCGCCGCGGGCGAGCAGCGACTGCGCCTGCGATGCAGCGCGACGGCGCGCTCGGCGCGCGCGGTTGCCAGGGCTGCCGGCGAACGACGCCGAGCGCGACCGCGATCGACGACGCGTCGGCGCGCGCCCAGTCGCGCAGCAGGTGGACGCGAGCGCGCTCTCGTAGGCGCGCGCGCAGCTTGTCGGCCAGCGCTCGCCGTCACTTGGTCGGCGTCGAGCGCCTGCCAGCGCCGCAGAGCGTCGACGCGCGTGTCCATCAGCGACGCGCGCGCGCGCCTGCGCCGCCGTGTGCTCGAGCACGCTGACGGCGGCGACACGGTCGAGGCCGATGCCGGCGCGGGCGCGCGCCTCGCCGATGCGCTCGACCGTGAGCGGGTGGCTGCGCAGATAGAGGATAGCCGCCGAAGTCGTTCAGGCGCGACGACGCCGTCGAGCTTCTCGAACATCGCCGGCCATGCCGCCGGGCGCGAAGCCGGCGCGAGGTCATGACCGGAAGCCGACCCGGTCGGCCTCGCGCTCCATGTCGCGCGAGAAGTTGAGCTGGCCCTGGATCGTCGCCGCCTGGGTGCCGGCCATGACCGCGCTCGTCGCATCCGGGCTGTTGCTGCGCGCTGGCCGCCAGCATGCCGAGGACGAGCGCCGCCAGGCCGACCAGCGACGCGCTTGCTGTCGCCGCGATGCTGCGCGCGATGTGCCGCTGCGTGACGTGCGACAGCTCGTGCGCGAGCACCGACGCCAGCTCGTCGCGCGTCGCCGTGATCGCCATCAGGCCGAGGTGGACGCCGACGTAGCCGCCGGGCAGCGCGAACGCGTTGACGCTGCGGGTCGCGCACCAGGAACGGCTCCCAGGCGAAGCGCTGGTCGATGTCGGCGCTGATGTTGCCGAGCGAGCGCGCCGCGACAGCCAGCGGCTGCCAGATCGGACTGCAGGTATTCGAGCAGGACCGGATCGTCGATGTAGTCGGGATCGCGCGCGGATCTCGCGCATGATCTGCGTCGCCGATGCTTGCTGCTCGGTGCCGAGCGTGAAGTCGTCGGACGCCGGTGTCGCCGAGCGCGGGCAGCGCGTTCTGCGGCCGCGACCGGGCGCCAGCGCGGCAGGGGCGAGCAGCGACGGGCACAGACCGCCGCGATCACGCGCGCGGTGCAGGCGCGGCGCGCGCGGCATTCAGGGCGTGCGACACAGGTGGGGCGGCGGGCTGATGCGATGAGCGATCGACCGAGCGCGCGCGGCGGAGCGCGACGTCGCCTCGCTATGATGCCAACGGAATCATTGCCCCATTGTTTCGCTCGATGGCCGCCCCCATTCCGACCCGCTCACCGCCGCTGACCCACTTCGACGGCGCGGGCCAGGCGCACATGGTCGACGTCGCCGGCCAAGGACGAGACCCACCGCGTCGCGCGCGCCAGCGGCGCGATCCGCATGCTGCCGGCGACACTGGCGCTGATCGCAGGCGGCAGCGCCAGGAAGGGCGACGTGCTCGGCATCGCGCGGATCGCCGCGATCCAGGCGCGCCAAGCGCACCGCCGAGCTGATGCCGCTGTGCCACCCGCTGCCGCTCACCGCGCGTCGCGGTCGACTTCGCGCTCGACCGCGCGCGCCGGCGAGGTGCGCTGCACGGCGCAGGTCGAGACGCGTCGGCCGCACCGGCGTCGAGATGGAGGCGCTGACCGCCGTGCAGGTCGGACTGCTGACGATCTACGACATGTGCAAGGCGGCCGACCGCGGCATGGTGATCGGCGACGTGCGCGTGCTCGCGAAGCACGGGCGGCAAGTCGGGCGACTGGGTCGCCGCGGCGCCTGACGGCAACAGCGTCGGCGACGGCTAGCGGAAATCCTCGAAGCGCAGGGGGCGCGCCGGTGCCGAGGCACTGGAACGGCGGCTCGCGCGCTGCCGCCGCCCGCCGACGCTGCCGAGGCAGGGAAACGCGGCGGCGCTGCCCGGCGCCGCGCACGGGGCGAAGAACTCGTCCGGCCTGCGTCGTTGCGGAATTCCTGCAGGCGCTGCGCGACGTAGCGTGACTCTGTCGCTCTCGCCGCGCTCGGCGAGGGCGCGGGCCCAGGCCATCAGCAGCGCGGGCATCGAGCAGGTAGTGCGGGCGCGCGTGAAGGCGCTCATGACCTGCCCGGGTGCTCGGCGACAGTTGGCGGTCGGCATAGTCGGCGTGGTGGCGCGAAGAGGACGCTCTTGCTGGCCGTCGGCGATGCGCTGCTCGAGCGGGCCGGCGTCGGCCGGCGGCGCGAAGATGACGACGACGCGCATGTAGTCGTAGAGCGCGAAGGTGCCGCCGAGGACGAGCAGCAGCGCCGCCAGACGCGTACGGCGCGGCGATGCCGGCGCTCTCGCTCGCCGCTGCGGCGGCTTCGCCCGCCACCGGTCGCGCCAGGCCACAGGCCGAACGCAGAACGCCGTCGGCAGCAGGAAGTACGCGTACCAGAGCGGGTACTCGAGCATGCTGTGCACCGCGACCAGAGACGACGATCACGAACGCCGCGCGCTGGACCGGAAAGCCGGCGTTCGCCTTCGGCCGTCCGGCGACCGCGCTGGCAGCGCGCGCCAGAGCGCGTAGAGCATGAGCGCGAGGACGAGCAGGCGCGAGCGGCACGCCGAGCTCGACCGCGAAGTTGAGGACGATGTTGTGGGTGTGGTCGAAGAAGGCGACCGGCCGGCCCGGGAACGGCGTCAGCGTCCAGGCGAAGTTGAAGTCGCCGAAGCCGACGCCGAACCAGGGATGCGAGCGCGATCAGCGCGAGCGTGTTCGACCAGATGCGCGAAGCGCGAGGCTCGAGATGTCGCCGCCGCCGCCGAAGCGCGTCTGGCCGCCGAACAGCTGGTGGCTGTGCGTCGCCCAGACCGTCGTCCCCCACCACATCGCACCGTAGATCAGCGGCGCCAGCACGAGCAGGCGGCGGCGTGGCGCGACAGGCGCCGATCGAGACAGAGCCCCAGCCCGCGAGCGTCAGCATGCCGACCGCGCCGGTGCGCGACGCGCTCAGGACGACGACGTAGACGAACACCAGCGCCAGCGCCGTCGTCGCAGCTCGAGCCCGGACGACTTTCGCCTCACCGAGCCAGATGGCGGCGACGATCGACCACGACAGCAGCAGGCTGCTCAGGTGGTTCGGCTGGCGCAGGTTGCCGGTCGCCCGGCCCGGGATCGCCGAGAGCGCGACCCAGTCGCCGTCGGGCAGCGTCGGCGCGAACACCTGGATCAGGCCGACGATGCTGCTGGCCGCGCCGGCGACGACCAGGCCGATGCAGAAAGCGCGAAAGACTTGCTCCGACATCCCGGCGCGCGCGGCCGACGCGCCGAGGGCGATGACGAGGATCGCGCTGAGGATCGTTCCCGCCGACGAGGCGAGAGCGACCACGGCACGCCGGCGAGCGCCGAGGCCGCCAGCGTCAGCACGAAAACGAGGGCCATTGCGGCGAGCAGCGCCAGCGCACCGCGCGATCGCGGCCAGGCGAACGCGCTGGCAGCGCTGCGGCGAGGAGCAGCAGGAAGCAGCCCCAGCCGACGAACGCCGCGGCCTGGTTGAGGAAACGTCGCCGACGGCGCGACGTTGAACGCGATCAGGGTCGGGAAGGCGATCGCGGAGAGCGCGGTGGCGGTCAGTCCCGCCGACAGCGCAGACTCGCGGCCGCTGTCGCTCGAGGTCAGCGCGCGTGCCATCGATCCTCGGTCCCGGCTGGGGTCCGCGCCGCGACGAATGCATCGACGTCGGTCTCGAGCCGGGCGAGCATCGTCATCCCAATCGCCGGGAGTCGGCTGCCTGAAGAGCCGCATCCGCTCGTACCACGGGCTGTCGGCGCGTCCGAGCAACCAGCGCCAGTCCGGATTGGCGGTCAGCGGCACCCAAACGTCCCTGCCCATCGCGCTGGCGAGGTGAGGCGACCGACGTGTCGACCGAGATCACGAGGTCGCAGCTTGCGCGATCAGCGCCGCGGTGTCGACGAGAATCGACCAGGTCGGCGCAGAAGCTGCGGATCTCCGGGTGCGCCGCGAGCGTCGGCGCGTCGCCGGCGCGGACCTCGAGGCTGCAGGCAGATGAATTCGGCCCCTTGCGTCAGCACGCGAACGAACCGGGCGAGCGCGCGATCGATCGCTCAGCGTCGCCGCTTGTGCTCCCGGTTGCCCGACCAGGACCAGGCCGATGCGCGGCCGGCTGCCGCCGCCGAGCCGGGCCTGCCAGGCCTGCACGCGCGCAGGATGATGGGCGGCGACATCGAGATAGGCGCCCGGTCGCGGGAATCGACTCGAGCGACGTGCCGAAGGCCAGCGGCAGGGCTGAGGAAGCGGCGTGTGATAGTCGAACGGTGGCAGGTCCTCGCCCCGGCCGATGACTCGCTCGACGCCCGCCAGTCCCTCGAGCAGCGCCTTCAGCGTGCGGCTGCACCTCGAGCTCGACCTTGGCGCCCAGGTCGGCGAAGCACTCGGCGTAGCGGCAGAACTGGATCGTGTCGCCGAGGCCCTGCCTCGCCGTAGAGCAGGATGGTCTTCGCCGCGCATAGCGCACTCCGCGCCGAGCCACATCGGCTGGTCGAAATCGCGGGATCGGCTGGCGCTTCAGCTTGCGCGGCCAGCGCCATTCGTATCTCTGCCAGCCGAGCGGCAGCTGACCGAGAGCTGCATCGCGACAGGCTCTGATTCAGGTAGGCGCTCTCGAGATCGGGCCGGATCCGAAACGCCCGCTCATACCGAGCCAGCGTCGCCTCGTCGTGGCGGACCAGTTCCTGCAGCGCGTTGCCGCGATTGGCGTGGGCATCGGCCAGCTCGGCGTTGAGCGCCAGGGCGCGGTCGTAGCTGGCGAGCGCCTCCGCGGGGCGCTTCAGCTCCTGCAGGATCAGACCGCGGTTGTTCAGCGCCTCGGCGAAATCGGGCCTCAGCGCGAGCGCCCGGTCGCATGCGGCCAGCGCCTCTTCCGGGCCGCTTGAGCTCGTAGAGCGCGAGCGCGGCGTTGTTGAGGACGTCGGCCGCAGGCCGGGGTCGATTTTCAGCGCCAGCTCGTAGCTCGCGAGGGCCTCGGCCGGGCGCTGCAGTCCGCGCAGCGCGGTGCCCTGTCGATCAGGGCCTGCGTCATGCGCGGATCGAGCGCCAGCGCCTTGGTCGTAGCTGGCCAGCGCTTCCGCGGTCCGGTCGAGCGCGCGCAGCGCGCCGCCGCGGTTGTGAAACGCCTCCGCGAGCCGCGGCTCGACCGCGATCGCGTGATCGAAGCCGGCAAGCGCCTCGGCCTGGGCGCTTCAGTACCAGCAGCAGGTTCGCGCGCGACAGGTGCACGCCGGCCGACGCCGGCGCGATCGCGAGCGCTTGCTCATAACTCGCGAGCGCGTCGGCGGGCCGCTGCAGCAACCGCAACAGCTCGCCGCGAGCGCAGCAGCGCCGCGAGGTACGCCGGCCGCGCACGCAGGGCCGCGTCGTGGCTGTGCAGGGCGTCTACGAGTCGGTCGAGACCTTGCAGCGCGATGCCGCGGTTTGTAGTGCGCCTCCGGATACTCGGGATGAAGCGCCAGCGCACTGTCGAATGCACGCCGCTTCGGCGCGCTTCGAGCTGTCGCTCGTGAAGCCGCAGGTTGCCGGACAAGGCGTGCAGGTCAGCGACCCGGGGATGCAGCGCGATGCCCTTCTCCTCGAGAACTGAAAGCGCGGCGTCCCTCGCGCGACCGCCCTGAAGCCAGCAGCAACGCCAGATCGCGGTAGACCTCGACCGCGCCGGGATCGAGCTCGAGGACGCGCTCGAAGCGGGCGATCGCCGCGATCGTGTTGCCTCGGTCGCGAGCGATCAGCCTGAGCAGGTAATGCGCGTCGAGCGCGCGGTTGTCGCGCGCGACGACCGTCTCGAGCTCGACCGCCGCCTCGTCGAGTCGACCTTGGTCGCGCAGGGCATAGGCGAGCGGCGTGCGCACCGCCGGGCTGGTCGGAATCGAGCCCAGCGCTCGCCGGTAGCTCCGGATCGCCTCGGCCAGGTTGCCGGCCTGCAGGAACGCGTCGCCTTCGGCCTTGCACGCCGGCGCGTCGCCGCGTGACGCGCCGAGGTTCGCCGCGCGCTAGGGGCGAGGCCGCTGCTCTGGGCCGGGGTCAAGTGACCCAGGCTCTTCTTCAACCAGCCGAACATCTTCAGCGCGAGGCGCGGACGCGGCGGCGGGTCACAGGCTTGAACATCAGCCAGTTGGTCAGATGGTCGACGTAGACCGGGTCGTAGCCCTCTTTCACGCAGCGCCCACTTGAACCGGTTGCCCAGCTTGGCCTTCTTGTAGGTGTTGAGCTTGTGCTCGGGTCTTGAATCCTGGTCACCTGCTGCTCGAGCTGATGCAGCATCGCTTCGTGCTTCTTCGTCAGCCGGCCATGACCGGCCGGTGCCGGCGGCCGGGGTCCGTTCGATCAGCATGGCTGGCGAGCCGCTCGCCGAAGTCGCTCGCTTCGCGAGCATCGAACAGACCAAGAACCACTTAGCGCTTCTCCTCAACTCCCGGCGACCGCCGCGCCGGTCACGGGTTCGACGTGCGTCGATGGCTGGCCCGATGCGGCGAGCGGATGCGTGCCGACGACGACCTCACGCAGACCGACGACCGGAGCCTCCTGTTCGCGCGGAACGCAGAGCATGTTGAACGAGCCGACGCCGGGGTACTGGTTCTCTGCATTGGCGAAGAAGTTGGCGCCGTTGAACAGCAGCGGAGCGTGCCACCAGAGCCGGTAGCCCTTCGACCAGAGCCACTCGACCAGCCTGGCGATTGATCGATCCGGTCGTTCTCCACGTACAGGACGGGCGGCACCGGATCGAGCGTCGACTTCGGCGCCTTGCAGCGACCAGCAGCTCGAAGCCCTCGACGTCGACCTTGCATCAGGCTCGATCGATCTCGAGCGCCGACCATCGTCGTCGAGCTCATGCGGCACGGCACGGCAACGCCGCCGCTCGCAGTCGGCTCGGCTGACATCGCGATGCCGCCGAAGTTGTCCACCGGCGGCGTAGTTCGGATCGCGCGAAAGTGGACCGTGCCGTGTCCCGGTCGCCGCAGGCGAACGGCCGAGGCAGTGACGTTGCCGAGGCGCGTTGAGCGCCAGGTTGGCGCACAGGTTCTGGAAGATGAACGGCTGCGGCTCGAACACGACGCAGGCGGCGGTCCCTGGGCGCGAGCGCCCTGGCGATCGGGACCGTGTGCGTGCCGATGTTGGTGCCGATCTCCATCACGTCGCCGGCGCCGCGTCGACAGCAGCTTGAGCAGGAACTGCGACCTCGATCTCGCAGCATTCGCCGTAGCTCGAGGATCGCGCTGGCCGAGGTACATGTCGTTCGGATTGACCAGCATCCAGCCGTGGCGCGCGCTGCGACCAGCTGGTACGGCGGCGCCGAGCGCAATCCGGGTCGCCGGTCGCCCGGCAGGAGCTGGCGACCGAGGGCGCCGCCGGCACCGGCCGCGATCGTGCCTGCAGCTTCCAGACGACGCGAACGATCACGGCGGGCGATGCGCCGCGACGATCAGCACCGCGATGACCGTGACGATTTGCGACATCGAGTTTCCGATTCTTGTACGTCGACGGCGGCCAGCGGTTCGTGTCTCGCAGCTGCGACCTAGGCTAGTACAGTGACACCTCCGGGCATGACGGTGTTTGATGCCGCATCTTGCTATCACGCTGCTGCGGCGCTCGCCGGCGGCTGCAGCCGGCGTGCCGACCACGGACTTGTCGTGCCCGGTTTGCCAGAGCCGGCGCGCCGCTGCTCGATACCGTCGACTTCAACAAGAACTGCGAGGAGGCGCGCGGCCTGAGGCTGCCGCTCTGAGCGGCGTGCCGGTCGCGCTATCACCTGTGCGATGCGTTGCGGATTCTGTTTCGCGCCCGAGCTCTACGCAGCTGGAGCTTCGCCGAGTTCGAGCAGCGGATCTACAACGCCGACTACGTCGCCGTCGATCCCTGACCATCGGCGCGAGCGGCCGGTCGCCAACGCCGGGCCTCGTCGACCAGCTGTTCGGCGAGGCCGCAGGTCGCGCACCTCGACTACGGCGGCGGCCTCGAGCCTCTTGCGCGAGATGCGCTGCGCGCCAAGGGCTGGGTTCTGCGCACCTACGACCCGTTCTGTCGATCGCGCGGCGCGGGTCGAGGACCTCGGGCCGATTCGATCTGGTCACCGCGTTCGAGGCGCTCGAGCACGTGTCCCGGACATCGACTCTGGCTGTTCGCGGACCTGCAGGCGCTGGTCCAGAACGACGGCGAGCCTGATCCTCTTCTCGACCCCGCTGCCTGGACGGCGAGCATCCGCTACTGCGCCCAGCCGCTGCGCTGGTGGCACGGCGGCGCGCCGCGCAACGGCCACGAATGCCGGCGCAGTCACCGAAACGAGAGCATGCGCTTGTGCCTGAACCGCCGGGGCTTCAACTTCGCGCAGCGCGGCACGGCCAATCTCCACGTCGCCTCACCGCGCCGTGCCACCGTGGGCTGCACATGCTGGCGCGCCGCGCTGAGCGGCGACGACGGTGCGTCGGTGAAGAATCCGCTGTCCACGGCAGGTGCCCGATGCCAACGGCGCCGCCGGCGCTCAGCTTTTAGTACGGCGGCCCATCCGCCGCGCCAGCGCCGGAAGGAACCGCGCGCTGGCCTCGCTGTCGGCATGCATCTCGGCTACTAGGCGCTCGGCGCAGCCCGGGTGCCCGTGCGTCGTGGCGTGGCCGGCATCAAGGCGCCGAGCGGGCGCGGCGCGCGAGCGGCGCGCGGTCTGGCCTCGTCGTACGGTTGCTGCCAGAGCGCGGCCGCCGGCTGACGTGCTCACGCCTGCGGCACCGCTTGGCCCAGGGCGTCGTTGTGCTCGGCGCCGGTTCTGGCCCAGCGCGCGCCGAGGAGCCGTGGCGGCCCGGTCAGCGGCAGCGAGCGGTGCGCCGGCGGCGCGGGCAACCTCGGCGACTCTTTTGACGGCATCGGCGTTGATAAGTCTGAAAACGATCGACCCTGTAGACCATTGCCACAGGTCGCACGATGCAGATGACAGGCCGCAGGCGAGCGCCGCCGCCTGCAGAATGCCAATTACGGTGAGATCGCGACGCAGATGCCGGCTGCCCCTGGCGCGGTTGAAGACGGCAAAGGTCAGGACAGGACCGATGACGACATCAACCGACATCACGAGCGGTGAACAAGTCACGGCCGCCGGCGAGAAGACGAAAGTCGCCCGGATACCAGCAGGCCGAAGACCAGCACCGCAGCGAGCAGGGCGATGGCGAACGAGAGCAGAGATGAATCCCGGCCGCGCGGGCCCGCGGCTTTAGGTCGAGGTGCTGCAACATCAGCGCGAAAGTGTAGGTGGCGACCGCAGCGATCGACGTCCATTTCGGCTCTGCGCGACACGCCCCAAGCGTGAACGCCCTTTGAGGCGGGCGTTGGGCGATGCCCCGGCCGGCCGAAGCCGGCTCAACGGATTACCGGCACTCGGACGGCGCGTACTTCGGCGAGCAGGGTGCCCGCACACGTGAGCTGCCACAGGCCCGCTAACGCTCGTCGCAGTGGTGCGCGCTCGCCGCAAGCCCAGTCGATCGCGCCTTGCGCCGCAGCCGTCGGAGCGATGTTGTTCACGTTCGGAGCGAAGACGATCGTGTGCCCGTTTTCACCGGTCGGGATGCCGCTGCGCGGCACCGGCCGTGATGGTGACTTGGATGTCCCACGGCGTCGCTCAGCGTCGCTAGTGACATCTGCACGTACTTGCTCGACTTTTCAGAAGCTGCTTGTGGCGTTGATGGTGCCGCGCAGCAGCGGTCATGCCGACAATGCTGTCCGTCTGGAACGCTTCACTCATCAGACCCTTGAACGACGAGCCGGCGATCACCGCTTCCGACAGCTTCGACGGACCGTGTAGTCCTGGTAGGCGGGCAGGCGCAACCGCCGCCAGGATGCCGATGATCGCAACCACGATCATCAACTCGATCAGGGTGAAACCCTGCTGGATGGAAGCGCTTCATGGAGAACCCCGATTAGAGAGTGGGGATGGAAAGACCTCTGTTCATTGCAGGGGCCGTGCCGCGACGGATCGGCGCGGCAAAAGCGTGAACTACCACCGATGACTTGACGCGAACGGTCAGACCACCGACGCCCGCTCCGCCGCGTCGATCGCGCGGTGACACATAGCTGTCACGCCGCGCCATCCCGGTCCGCGGGGTCGGCCCGGCCGGCACAGAAAACGCCCGCTGGGAAGCGGGCGTTGAGGTCAGCAAGCCGGCCGAAGCCGGCCCGAGCCGTTACCGGCACTCGGACGGGGCGTACTTCGGCGAGCAGGGCGCCCGCAACGTGCGCTGCTGAGACCACGGCTCGTCAGCCGTCGCAGTGGTCAGCGCTGGCGCAGGCCCAGTCGATCGCGCCTTGCGACGCGGCCAGTCGGCGCGTTGTTGTTCACGTTCGGCGAGAAGACGATCGTGTGTGCCGTTCTCACCGGTCGGGATGCCGTTGCCGCGCACCGGCCGTGATGGTGACCTGGATGTCCCACGGCGTCGCCACCAGCCGTCGCAGTGACGGTCGGTCACGTACTTGCTCGACTTCTCAGCCTGGCTTGGCGTTGATGGTGCCGCGCAGCGGCGGTCAGTGCCGGCCAATGCTGTCCGTCTGGAACGCCTCGCTCATCAGACCCTTGAACGACGAGCCGGCGATCACCGCTTCCGACAGCTTCGCACGGACCGTGTAGTCCTGGTAGGCAGGCAGCGCAACTGCCGCCAAGATGCCGATGATCGCAACCACGATCATCAACTCGATCAGGGTGAAACCCTGCTGGATGGAACGCTTCATGGAGAACTCCCGATTAGAAGTAGGGATGGAAAGACCCCTTGTTCATTGCAGGGGCCATGCCACGCCGCTGCGACCCAAAACCGTGAACTCCACCCCGGCACCTGACACAAACGGTCACCAATTGCGGCACGCTTCATTCCGATCGAGTCAATGCTGACGCATTCGGTCACGGTTGCGCCCGCCCGGCGCGGCGCCGGTCCGCTCAGGCGTAGGCGCGCTTCGGCTCGTCGATCAGGCGCATCACGTCGCCGATCTCGAGGGCGCGGATCTTGTGCGGCGAGCCGAGCTTGCCGATCTCGGCCATCACCGCCGCGCGCTCGCCCGGCTTGATGTGGGTGATGTGGACGTCGACGCTGCCGGCCAGGTGCTGCAGCTCGTGGCCGAGCGCCGCCGGACAGAGGTGGCGGCTGATCCGGGCAAGCTGGCGCTCGTCGTCACCGAACGCGGTCTCGATCACGAGGTGGGCGACCTTCATCGTGGCGAGCCGCTCCCAGAGCGCCGGATTCGGGCCGGTGTCGCCGGTATAGACCCACCAGCCGGCGGTGCCGCCGTCGACCGCGTAGCCGACAGCCGGAACGGTGTGCACGGCCGATAGCACCTCGACCCGCTTGCCGTTCAGCTCGAGCACGTCGCCGACCGCGATCGGCACCAGCGCCAGCATCGGATGCTCGGCGCTCGGCAGGCGCGTGAAATCGGGCCAGATGACGCCGTTGAAGATATGGGTGCGCAAGGCAGCCAGCGTTTCCGGCAGGGCATGGACCTGGATCGGCGGCCGGTTCTTGCGTTCGCGCATCACGCTGTCGGCGAGCAGGCCGATCGACAGGATGTGGTCGAGGTGCGGAATGGCTGATCAGGATGTGCTGGACCCGCGCCAGCGCGCGTCGAGGCGGCATGTCGCCGACGCCGGTGCCGGCATCGATCAGGACATCGTCGTCGAGAGGAAGGAAGGTTGTCCTGCAGCCAGCAGCGATGGAGCCTGAACAACCGAGTACCTGGACGATCATGAGCTGCGGAGGTGGGGCGCCGTTGCAGCTCGGCGACAGCGGAGGTTCGGGGCGAAAGACGGGTTAGGGATGTTCAGCCGAGGCGGCGGCGCGCACAAGCGGCCGATGCCGCATTTAAGGCCATGGCGTGAAGCTTCGCCCTCGCCTGGCCAAAAGACGTGACATTCGTCACGGCTTTTGCCCTCAAGCCTCTCAGGCGGCCTGCACGAACTGCATCTGCGTGCGCCGCCAGCTCGATGACGTCGCCGTTCTTCAGGCTCACCGTCTCGCCGACCAGCGGCGCGCTGTTGACGGTCGGGCGCGACGACGCCTTCGACATGGGCCAAAACGTAGCCGGTCGGCCGCTTGGTGATCGAGCGCCACCTGGACGCCGGGCTTGCCGACGGTCGTGACGACCTTGGTCAGCACGACCTCGCGCCCCGCCGCCGCGCCGTTCATGACCCGGATCGTCGCCGGGCGACGCTGCCGGCGCGCGCCGCCGAGGCCGCCGAAGCCGGAGGCACGACCGGCGCTGTAGCCGCCGGCCCCGGGGGCCATCGACCCCGGCTTCATGATCATCGTCTTCTCATAGTCGGTGCCGTCGTCGACCATGAACTTGATCTTGTACTTTGCCGACCTCGACCGTGTCGTTGTGGGCGAGCAGCTGCTTCTTGACGGCCTTGCCGTTGATGTAGGTGCCGTTGGTGCTGTTGAGGTCTTCGATGAAGACGTCGGCGCCAACCATCTGCAGGACGGCGTGCTCGCCGCTGACGGCGAGGTTGTCGATGACGATGTCGTTGTAGGGGCGGCGTCCGAGCGTGGTCTTGTCCTTCGTGATCTGGACTTCCTTGATCACGACACCATCGAGCGATACGACCAGCTTGCCCATGCTTCAGACCTCGAGTCTCTATCTTTTAGTGCGTGGCGCCCGGCTGAAGCGAGGGCCGGCAGCCCCGGCACGGCGTTAGCGGCGAAACGGCCACCACGACCGCGCGGCACCCGCCGGGCCCCTCACCCGCACGAGTACGACGGAGATATTATCCTTTCCGCCTGCCTCGTTGGCCGCGTCGATGAGCGCGCTGGCAGCTTCCGGCAGTAATTCGCAACTCTGCAACAGCTGGCTGATCGTCTCGTCGTCGACCATGTCGGAGAGGCCGTCGGAGCACAGCGGCATAGACGTCGCCCGGCATCACGTCGTGCAGGTGCGTCTCGAGCAGCACCGTGTCCTCTACGCCGACCGCGCGCGTGACCAGGTTCTTGTTGGCCGAGAACGCCGCCTGCTCGGCGGTGATCAGGCCGGCGTCGATTTGCTCCTGCAGCAACGAGTGGTCGTGGGTGATCTGCACCAGCCGCCCGGCGCGCTGCCGGTAGCAGCGCGAATCGCCGACATGGCCGAGCAGCAGCCGGTTGTCGCGGAAGACGCCGACGACCAGCGTCGTCCCCATGCCGGCGTACTGCGGGTTCGAGTTGGCGGCGTTGAAGATCGCCCGGTTGGCGTTGTCGACGCAGATGTCCATCGCCCGGCGCACGTCGGTGTCGGTCGCCGACTCCGACGCCTCGGCGAGCCAGCGCCCGAGCTCGGTCTTGATGAACGCGGTGCACATGCCGCTGGCCACTTCGCCGGCGTTGTAGCAGCAACACAACTGAACGGAAGCATAC
>ERZ1370068.10563-contig-9250_pt1 | contig 27909 bp, 29 predicted proteins | sample MGYA00561227_ERZ1370068 | MGnify/ENA primary metagenome ERZ1370068 (study PRJEB38410, sample SAMEA6850437) | metagenome | study: Metagenomic assessment of the ecological functions of the soil: analysis of the soil microbiota associated with the...
CCAGTTACGTATTGCTGTGCCCGCCGATCGCGCAGCAGCGAGGCAATCCGGCGCGACGGCAGGCACGACGCGCGGCGCGGCAGCATCGGTGGTCGAGCTCTTCCGCTGGCTCTTCGGCGCGGCGCGGCGGCACCGCTTGAAGTCTCTGCTGGCGGTGACGGCCGCAGTCGCGACGACGGCGGCGCTCACCGGTCGCAGCCGGCCACAAGCTCGGCTCCGGTTGCGCCTGCGATGGTGCAGCATTCCGTGCCGCTGTTCGGGCTGAGCACGGTTCGGCCCGCGAGACGCGGCGGGACCCGAGCTGCGCATCCCGCGACAGTCGCGGGCTGCGGCGGAGCAGCGCACGGCCCGACGCTTGCCGGTGCCGACTGCGCCGCCGTGCAGGGCGCGTCGAGTGAACCGCGCAGCCCGGCCGGCGGTGAGCCCCGCCGGCGGCCGAACCGGCTGTCGCGGCGGCCGGTGCCGATTGGCTTCAGCGCCCGGATCCGACGGTCCCCTGAGGTCACGGTGCCACCAGCTGGTCGTTCTTGCGACAACCGTTCCGGCGATCACGGTGCCGGCGGTGACGGTGCCGACTGGTCGTCCTGCCCGACGCGCAGGTGCCGACAGCTTCCGGACTCTGCCGCAGGCTGCCCCAGTCAGCCTCACCGGCGGGCCGAATGTAGATCACGCCCTCGTGCTTCTGTGGCACGAAGGGTGCGCCGAGGCCGGACCATGTGCTCGGTCTGCGCGAGGAGCCTGTCCGCTGAGCATCGTCGGCGTCGGAGCCGCAGGGCACCTGCGATCGAGACCTCCCCGACGGCCGGCGCGTCGAGCCCCGCGTCGCGCAGCTCCTGGAGCAGACGATCCGGTCCGGAATGCGCAGCCGCTCGACCTGACGCTCTCGTCGGCCAGCTCGGAACGGATCCCACTGGCCCTCCCCACCGACTGAACCCGTATCCTCAGCGGCCGATGGCCGTTGCGACCGAGACGCGAGTACGGGCTTTTCATCGACGGCGAGCTCGGTCGAGCCCGCGTCGGGCGAGATTCGCGCGACCTGACCGAGCCCGGCGACTGGCGATGCGCTCGGGACGTGCCGCGATGGCCGGCGAGGCGGACGTCGATCGGCGCGGTCGACGCTGCGCGCGCCGCGCTCGACGGGCCGTGGGCGAAGACGCCGCCGACCGAGCGCTCACGACTTCTGCACGCGCTCGCGGACGCGATCGCCGCGAACCGCAAGGAGCTCGCGGAGCTCGAGTCGCGCAACGTCGGCAAGGCGATCTCGTCGGTCAAGGCGGAGGTCTGCCAGGCGCGGTCGAGAACTTCCGCTTCTACGCCTCGGCGATCGCGTCGATCGCCGGCCGCTCGAACCCGATCGGCGGCTCGCTGCTCTTCTACTCGCTGAAGGAGCCGGTCGGCGTCGCCGGCGCAGATCGTCCCGTGGAACTACCCGCTGATGATGGCGACCTGGAAGCTCGCGCCGGCGCTCGCCGCGGGCTGCTCCGTCGTGCTCAAGCCCGATCCGCAGACGCCGCTGACCGCGCTGCGGCTCGGCCGAGCTGGCAGCCGAGGTCGGCTTCCCGGCCGGTGCGATCAACGTCGTTCCCGGCCGACGGGCCAGACGACCGGCGCGTACCTCGTCCGGCATCCAGGCGTCGACAAGGTCGCGTTCACCGGCTCGACGCAGACGGGCGGCGAGATCATGCGGCTCTGCTCGGAGCCGATCAAGCGGCTCACGCTCGAGCTCGGCGGCAAGAGCCCGAACCTCGTCTTCGCGGACGCCGAATCTCGACGACGCGATCCCGAGCTCGGTGTGGTCGATCTACTACGCGGCCGGCCAGAGCTGCGAGGCGCGCTCGCGCGTGCTCGTCGAGCGGTCGCTCTACGACGAGTTCGTCGCGCAGTTCGCCGACGCATGCGCGAGCAGCTGACGCGTCGGCGACCCGCTCGATCCGGAGACGCAGATGGGCTCGCTGATCTCGACCGGCGCACCGCGACCGGGTGCACGGCTTCGTCGAGCAGGGCCGGGGAAGGGCGCCGAGGTCGTCGCCGGCGGCGCGATCGGCGACGGCACGGGCGCGTTCTACCCGCCGACCGTGCTCGCCGGAGTCGACAACGCGATGGCGGTCGCGCAGGAGGAGATCTTCGGCCCGGTCGTGACGGTGATCCCGTTCGAGGACGAGAAGGACGCGATCCGCATCGCGAACGACGTGCGGTACGGGCTGATCGCGACGGTCTGGACAGGCGACCCGGCGCGCGGCCACCGCGTCGCGGCGAAGATCAAGTCCGGGCACGGTCGGGATCAACATGCCGTACACCGCGTTCCCCGGCATCCCGTTCGGCGGCTACAAGCAGTCGGGCTTCGGCGCGTGAGCTCGGCGATCGACACGCTCGAGCTCTACCTCGAGACGAAGAGCGTGCTCGTGCTCGACGAGCCCGGAAGCCGATCAACCCGTTCGGGCTCTAGCGCGAAGTTTGCCAGCAGAGTCGTACTCCGTGCCTGGCACCGGTATCGCGTCCCCTTGGCGTCACGCCAAGTAGGGCTGATCGCGCCGTGCGCGTGCACGAGCCGTCTCAGGACGAGCTCTTACGCCATCGGCGGCGGCGTCGGGGCGAACCGTGTCGCCGGCACCGAGGGGGAAGATCGCGCACACCAGCGCTGGCGGCAGTGCATGCGCGACGCCGGGCTCGACGTCGAGGTGGACGTGAAGCCGGGAACCCATCGGTCGCACCGGGGAGCCGAGCGTCTGACCGGCTCGCACCTCGACCCGGTGCCGCACGGGGGCAAAGTCTGACGGTGCGCTTCGGGGGTGGTCGCCGCGATCGAGGCGGTCGAGCGCGTGGACAAGGGCGCCGTCGTGGTCTTGCGGGACGAGCGAGCGCGGCTGCATCGGCAGCTCGGCTCTCGTCGAGCGCGGGGCTCTGCTCCGCATGCTTCCTCGAGGTGCACATCGAGCAAGGTGCCGGTTCTGGAGCGGGCGGGCATCCCGTTGGGCCTGGCGATGGGGGATCGTCGGCATCGTTCGCGGCGAGCGCACCTTCAGACAGAGCCAGGCCACGCCGGCACCGGGTTCCGATGCCAGGCCGTCTCGACGCGCTGACGGCGGCGGTCACTCGAATACATCCTCCGCGTGCGAGACACCGCGAGCGCCGTCGACGGCGCGCGGTGGCCACCGTCGGCCAGGTCGACGTCGAGCCGGGAGCCGCGAACGCGATCCCAGGGCGGGTGCGCGCGTCTCCGTCGATGTCCGCGCCCCGACCGCGAGTCGCCTCGACCGCCTTGTAGCCGGAGCTCGACGTTCACGCCGACTTCCGGCTGGAGCCGGTACCGGACGGCCGAGCAGGCGATCGGCGCCTTCCGCGCGGAGCTGGCGGAACGGGCCGGCCGATCCTAGAGCTCCCGTCGGGAGCCGGGCAACGACGCGGCGATCCTGCGGCTGGCAGGCGTCCCGACGGCGATGCTTTTCGTGCGCAGCTCCTCAGCGGGGGCATCAGCCACTCGCCGCAGGAGGAGTCCCCAGTGTACGCGGACGTCGAGGTGGCTGTCGAAGTCCTGACGGGGGCCCGACGAGGCTGGGCCGGCCGGATGACGCCCAGACACGGCGCCGGATCAGCACGCTGCCCGCGGACGTAGCGCCGCTACGCACCGCGAACGACCGCACTGCCCGGCTTGGTCTGAGCGCCTCCGCGCGGCCGAATTCCACACCAGCCTCTAGGAACCGCCCGCCGACGCCCTATAGTCGCGAGCGGCACCCCGGAAGAGGAGAGAGGCAACATGAGGAAAGGAAGTTCGCTTTGCCTTGCCGCTCGCGCTCGTCGTCGCGCTGCTCCTGGCGCTCGGCGTTCCTGACCGGCTCGGCGAGGACGGCAGAAGAAAAGCCGGGCGGCGCTCAAGGCGGCCTGGATGTACGTCGGTCCGCACAACGACAACGGCTTGGTCGCAGGCGGCAACACGACAAGGGTCGCTCTCTTTACGTGCAGAAGGCAGCTCGGCTGCAAGGTCGCAGACGACCTACAAGGAGAGCGTCGCCGGAACGGCCCGCAGGTGCGCACAGGTCATCGACGAGCCTCGATTCGAGCACGGCAACAAGATCATCTTCGCCACGTCGTTCGGCTTCTTCAGCCGGCGATGGTCGCGCGGCGCAAGAAGTACCCGGACGTAAGTTCGAGATGGCAACGGGCACCGACGCAGTCCAAGAACCTGGCGGAGTACTTCGGGGCGGCCGAGGACACGATCTACCTCTCCGGGCATGGCGGCCGGCGCGGCGACGAAGAACGGCGTGCTCGGCTACGTCGTTCCGTTCCCGATCCCCGAGGTGATCCGGCACGCGAACGCGTTCGCGCTCGGTGCGCAGGCGACGCATCCCGGGCGCGAAGGTGAAGCTCGATCTGGACGAACGCGTGGCTCGACCGCGGCGAAGGAGAAGAAGCGCGGCGGAGAGCCTCCACGGTGCCGGTGCCGGACGTCCTCGGGCAGAACGTCGACTCGTCCGGCGACCGGGCAGTACGCCGAGTCGCAGGGCATTCCGTGGGTCGGCTACGACTCGGACGCGCAGCACGTTCGCGCCGAACTCGTGGCTGACGGCGTCGGTCTACAACTGGGGCCCGTACTACCTGAAGCGCGTCAAGGCCGCGATGAACGGCACGTGGAAGACGGGCTTCTACTACGGCAGCATCAAGGACGGCTTCACCGGCCTCGCGCCGTACGGGCCGAAGCGTCACCGCGAAGACGAAGGCGCGATCGCGGCGAAGCTGAAGGCGTTGATCAGAGCGGCACGTTCTACGAGTTCGCCGGCCCGCTCTACGACCAGAAGGGCAAGCTGCGCGTCCCGAAGGGCAAGACGCTGACGGTCGACGACCTCTACGCGATGAACTGGCTCGTGAAGGGCGTGATCGGCAGCCCGAAGGGCTAATGCACCGGAGTCGGAGCGGATCACCGGGTGCGCCGCCCGCCGCTCCACTCCATGCCGTCTGCCGTCGAGCTGCGGGGATCACGAAGCGCTTCCCCGGCGTCGTCGCGAACGACGGCGTCGACTTCGAGGCGGCCGCGGGCGAGGTGCACGCGCTGCTCGGCGAGAACGGCGCCGGCAAGACGCACGCTGTCGAACATCCTCACCGGGCTCTACCGGCCGGACGAAGGCGAGATCCTCCTCGACGGCCGAGCCGGTCGACTTCCACTCGCCGCGCGACGCGCTCGACGCCGGGCATCTGCATGGTGCACCAGCACTTCCGGCTCGTCGCGCCGTTCACCGTCGCCGAGAACGTCGTCCTCGGCGACCACCGCGGCGCAGGGCGCGCGTTCTCGCTCCACCCGCGCGCGATCGAGCGTCGCGTCGCCGAGCTCGGCGAGCGCTACGGCATCGCCGTCGACCCGCGCGCGCGCATCTGGCAGCTCTCGCTCGGCGAGCAGCAGCGCGTCGAGATCCTGAAGGCGCTCTACCGCGACGCGCGCATCCTGATCCTCGACGAGCCGACGGCGGTGCTGACGCCGCAGGAGGCAGACGTCGCTGTTCGAGACGCTGCGCGCGATGGCGGACGATGGGCGCGCACGGTGATCTTCATCTCGCACAAGCTGCACGAGGTGAAGGCCGTCGCCGACCGCGTCACGGTGCTGCGCGGCGGGCGATCGATCGCGACGGTCGCCATCGCCGACGCGACGCCGCGCTCGCTCGCCGCGCTGATGGTCGGACGCGAGCGTCGCGCGCGGAGCGGCGTCGCGACGACGACCGCGACGGTCGGCGACGCCGATGCTCGAGCTCGACGGCGTCTGGGCCGACGGGCGACCGCGGCGAGCGGCGCGTGCAAGGACGTCTCGCTCATCGGTCGCGCGCCGGCGAGATCGTGGCCGATCGCGGGCGTGGCGGGCAACGGCCAGCGCGAGCTCGCCGAGACGATCGCCGGGCATGCGGCCGCGCGACCGCGCGGCACGTGTCGCGGTCGCGGGCGCGCGTGCTGCGCCGCGGCGATCCGCGCGCGGCGATCCGCGCCGCGCGTCGCGTACGTGCCCGAGGACCGGCTCGCGCACCGGTCGTCGCGCCGAGCCTGAGCATCGCGTCGAACGTCGTCCTCAAGTCGTACCGCGCGCGGCCGACGTTTCGCGCGGCCCGCTCCTGCGCCTGCGCGCGATCCGCGACCGCGCCGCTCGAGCTGATCAACCGCTACGACGTCCGCGGCGCCGGGCCGGCACGCTGCCGGCGCGGCAGCTCTCCGGCGGGAACCTGCAGAAGGTCGTGCTCGCGCGCGAGTTCTCCGGCGAGCCGCGCGCTGCTCGTCGCCGCCTCGCCGACGCGCGGGCTCGACGTCGCGCGCGATCGAGACCGTGCACGCGTATCTGCGCGAGGCCGCCGCCGACGGCGTGGCGCGTGCTGCTGATCAGCGAGGACCTCGACGAGATCCTCGCGCTCGCCGACCGGATCGCGGTCATGTACGAGGGCGCGATCGTCGGCGAGGTCGACGCGGCGGACGCGGCGACCGTCGAGGAGATCGGCCTGCTGCATGGCCGGCGGACGCGAGCCGCGTGATCCGGATCGAGCGCCGCCTGCGAGCAGCCGCGCTGGCTGCTCGTCGTCGTGCCGCTCGCCTCGCTCGCGCGTCGCGTTCCTGCTGATCGCGGTCGTGCTCGTTGCGACGGGCCACCACGCCGATCCACACGTTCCGCAGGCTCTTCGATGCGGCGTTCATCGGCGCACGAGCGCGATCGGCGACACGCTCGATCTCGGCGACGCCGCTCGCGTTCACCGGCCTCGCCGCGGCGGTCGCGTTCCGGATGAACCTCTTCAACATCGGCGGCGAGGGCCAGCTCTACGTCGGCGCGATCACCGGCGCCGCCGCGGGCCTCGTACCTCGGCGGCGCAGCCGCGTCGCCGCTCGTCGATCGCCGGCGATGATCGTCGCCGGCGCGGCCGGCGGCGCGCGCTGGCGGCTGATCCCGGCGTGCTGCGGGCGTTCTTCTCGACGAACGAGATCATCACCTCGCTGATGCTCAACTACGTCGCGGCGCTCGCTGCTCGACGTACCTGATCTTCGACAGCCAGTCGTACTGGCGCGACACGTCGGGTTCGACGGCGAAGGTGTTCCCGACAGGGCAAGATCGCTGCCCGACGCGGCGACCTGGCCGACGCTGGCACGCATCGGCACGGGCGCATCGTGCTGCCGCTCGGGCTTCCTGCTCGGCGATCGCGCGTCGCCGTCGGGCTCTGGGTGCTCTACGCGCGCACGCGGTTCGGCTTCGAGGTGCAGGTGATCGGCGACTCGCCGCGCGCGGCGCGCTACGCGGGCATGCGCACGCGGCGGAAGATCCTCGCCGTCATGGCGCTCTCGGGCGCGATCGCGGGCATCGGCGGCGCGAGCCAGGACGGCGACTTCCGCCATCAGCTCGACCCGCCGCGGCCTCACGGCAGGCGAGCTACGGCTACACCGGGATCGTCGTCGCCGCGCTCGCGCGCTACAACCCGTTCGCGGTCGTGCTCGTCGCGTTCCTGCTCGGCGGGCTGCAGAACGCCGGCTTCACGCTGCAGGGCGCCGACTTCCCGTCCGGGCTCGTCGGCGTGATGCAGGGCTGATCCTGTTCTGCGCGCTCGGCGGCGAGCTGCTCGTCCGCTACCGCGTGCGCTTCGAGCGCGGCGCGCGTCACGCCAGCGCCAGCCGCGGAGCCGCGCGTGAACAACAGCGCTCGTCGTCGTCGTGCTCGCGTCCGGCGTCGCTCTACGGGACGCCGCTCCTCTACGCCGCGCTCGGCGAGCTGCTCGCGGAGCGCTCGGGCGTGCTCAACCTCGGCGTCGAGGGGATGATGCTCGATCGGCGCCGTGATGGGCTTCTGGGCCGTGCAGCGGTTGCACGGCGCGTCGGGCTCGTCGCTGCCGCCGCGATCGGCGTCGCCGCGATCGCCGGCGCGCGCGATGGCGGCTGATCCACGCGTTCCTGGTCGTCACGCTGCGCGCGAACCAGATCGTCTCCGGGCTCGCGCTGACGATCTTCGCCGGCGCGGCCGGGCTCTCGTCGTACCTCGGCAACGACCTCAAGCTCGCCGACTACGCCCGCGCGGCACTCAGTTCGAGGCCGGTCTTTCCGGCAGTCGTGCAGGACCTGCCCGTCGTCGGCCCGATCGTCTTCGAGCCAGTACGTCGCTCGTCTACGCGTCGTGGGTGCTGCGTCGTCGCTCGTGCGCGCTCTACCTCGACGCGCACGCGGCCCGGGCCTGAACGTCCGCGCGGTCGGCGAGTCGCCGGCGGCGGCCGACGCGATGGGGATCAACGTCGCCGCGTACCGCTACGCGCACACGCTCGTCGGCGGCGCGTTCGCCGGCGTCGGCGGCGCGGCGTTCAGCGCTCGCGATCACGCCGCAGTGGGTCGACGGGCTCACGGGCGGCGCGGGCTGGATCGCGATCGCGCTCGTCATCTTCGCGTTCTGGCGGCCGACGCTCTGCCTCGTCGGCGCGTACTTCTTCGGCGCGCTTCACGGCGCTGCCGTTCGCGCTGCAGGCGTCACGGTGTGACCGTCGCGCCGGAGCTGTTCCAGACGCTGCCGTACGTCGATGACGATCGTGGCGCTCGTGCTCGTCTCGTCGCGGGCGGCGCGATTGCGGTTCGGCGCGCCGGCGGCGCTCGGCTTACCGTACGTACGCGAAGAGCGCTAACGCTAGAAGCCGTCGAAGACTGGGTAGCGGCTCGTACCGTCGATGCAGTCGGCCGCATAGAGCGCCGCGCCGACGTCGCCGGTCCACAGCGAGTAGCGCCCGCGGCCGTGCTCGCTGCGCAGCCGTTCGACCTGGTCGAGCGCGTGCATCGCGAAGCGGCGCGCGCGCTCGAGCCACCGCTCGTCCCCGTCCGCGCGAAGACCTTGAGGAACGCGTAACCGCTGCCGGCGGTGCCGTGACAGATGCCCGGTCCCTTCTCGAGATTCGGCGGTCCGGCGTGCCAGGCAAGCTCGGCGCCGGCGAGGAGGAGCTCCTCGTCGAGGTATGTCGCGGCGCCGATGACGATCCCCGGTGCGCCTGCGCACCACTGGACGCGGATCTGGCCGTCCGGCCCCGGCAGCTCGGGACGCGGCCGGGGCGGCCAGTTCGCCAACCCGTCGGCCTGGACGGCACTGCGCCGCGAGCAGTGCGGCGCTCTCGCGCTTCAGCGTGTCGGCCCGATCGCTCGTCGAGTAGCGGGAGCAAGCGCCTGGACGTTCCCGACGAGCCCGTGCGGCGGCGTGAGGCCGCGCAACTCCTGGCCGTAGAGGCGCTGGGTCCAGTAGCCCTCTTCGTCACGGCGTGACAGGAGCGCGTCCGCGCTCTCGTTCCACGCGTCCCGCCACCGCTCGTCTGTGGTCCACTCGAGCATCGCCTGCGCGGCGAGCAGCGTGCCCGGCGATCCCCACATCACCTCGTCGGCCTCGTTGTCGACGTTGGCCCGCACGCGCTCGAAGAGCTCGTCCGCGAGCTCGCGGCTCGGAGAGAGACGCCAGGCCACGAGGAGAATCCCCGTCTCCCCGGTGAGCAGCGCGGAGTCCCGCAGCGCGGGGAGCTTCATGCCCTTCATGTAGTCCGGTCGTGCGCGGAACAACTCGACGTTGCGGCGCGCGAGGTCGGGGAGGTCGAGCTCGGTCTCCGTGTGGCCGCGCTGCCGCAGGCGGTCGAGCGCCCATAGGACTCCGGCCGTGCCGACGTAGAGGTTCTTCATCGGGCTCGTCCCGTGCCAGCCGTCCCACCTCGTTTGCCCGCCAGAAGAGTCGTGGCCCGCGGAAGGCGGCGTCGGCGTCCTTGACGATCTCGCGGATTGCCGCCCGAGCGCGCAGCTCGCTCCAGGGCGTGTCGACCAGCGGCTCGAAATGCCTCCGGCCGGTAGAGCATCAGACTTCGCGAAACGCGATCGCCTGGGCGCCTTCCCAGAGCGCGTGCGGCGGCCGAGCTCCTCGAGCTGCTCCTGTCCCTCGACGAGCGTCGCGAAGTGGTTCGCCCACGAGGTGTCCCGGCCTTCGATGCGAACGAGCAGTACCCGTAGGGGAAGAGCAGCTCCGTTTCGCTCTGACCGCCCGGGTAGAGCGGCGAGCTCGCCGGGGTGCGGGTACGAGGTGGCGTTCTCCGGCCCGATCCCGAGCTCGCGGTCGCCCCAGGGAATCCAGTTCGACTCGCCGCTCCAGCGGCAGTGGATGATGCGGTCGTCGAGCGGGAGGATGCGCCTGAACGCAGCCACGGTCTGCGGGCGCGAGCTCCTCCTCGAAGCGCGCGAGGAAGCGGAAGTCGCCGGTGGTGATCTCGAGCATCGGCTCGACGGGATTCTCGCCCTTGCGCGATCCAGCGCCCGAGGAGGTCGCGCTCGCGCCTGCGTCATGCCGGTGACGTTTCCGAGCGGCATCGCCTGAGTCTGCACGGCCTGCTGCTCGATCGCAGCTCGCCTGCGCCTTGATCTCCTCCGGCGTGTCGAGCTTGATCCCGCGCGGCGCCGCGTGCCGACCTTCGTCGGGTGCTGCGAGTGGCAGGCGGCGCAGCGCTGGTCGACGATCGCGCGCGACCTGCGCGAACGGCACCGCCGGCGTTCCCGCGCGACGACTCGGCTCTGCGGGCGGATCAGGATCGCGAGCACGGCGATCGCGATCGCCGCGCGTCGCCGGGATCGCACCAGACCGTTCGTCCGCAGGTGGCGCAGGTTGAAGAAGTGGCGGATCCAGCGCGCCGATCGACGAGCAGCGCGACGAGGATCAGCCAGCGAGTAGCTGTGCCCGTAGGTGAACGGGAAGTGGTTCGAGAGCATCGCGAAGACGACCGGGCAGCGTCAGGTAGTTGTTGTGCACCGACCGCAGCTTCCCGCGCGCGTTGGCCGCCGGGTCGGGCTCGCGGCCCGGCCTGCTTCGCGCGCACGAGCTCCCAGTGCGCCGGGATGATCACGAAGAAGACGTTGCCGACCATCATCGTCCCGAGCATCGCGCCGACCTGCAGGTACATCGCGCGCGCGCTGAAGAGGTGGCTGACGCCCCAGGCAGCGAGCGTGATCGAACCCGAGGAGCGCGGCGGCGAGCACGAACGGCCTCGCCGCCGAGCAGGCGGCAGAGCACGTCGTAGACGAGCCAGGCCGCCGCGAGCAGGCCGATGCTGATCGCGACCGCCTCACCGGTCGAGAGATCGGCGACGCTCTTGTCGATCAGGTACGTGTCGGCGTTGAGGTAGTAGAGGACGATCGATGAGCGCGAAGCCGCTCAGCCACGTCGTGTACGCCTCCCACTTGAACCAGTGCAGCGGCTCCGGGAGCGACGCGCGGCGCGACGCGGAACTTCTCGATGTGGTAGAAGCCGCCGCCGTGGATCTCCCACGTCTCGCCGCCGACGCCGGCGCTCGGCGTCGCGCTCGTCCTGCGGCGGCCGCAGGTGGTTGTCGAGCGCGATGAAGTAGAACGACGACCCGATCCAGACGATCGCCGGCGATCGACGTGCAGCCAGCGCGATCAGCAGGTTGAGCCAGTCGGTGACGTACGGATCGAGGGCTAGGAGCGACTGCCACCGGTCCTCCGCGATCGCGACCAGCTCCTGCACGGCCGTGTCCGAGCTCCTCGTTCGCGTGTGCGCTCGAGCCGCTCGCGCAGGATCGGGACGATCTCGCTCTTCGGGCGGCGGTTCACGAAGACGACGAAGCGAAAGCCGAACCGCTGCTCGTACTCGGCGTTGAGTCGTTCGAGCTCCGCGAGCGTCTCGGGATCGTCGTCCGCTCCCTGCTCGGCCGCCGAGCGCGCGGACGAGATTCTTCGCGCCGATCGCCGGATGCGCGTCGAGCGCTTCGAGCTTCTTCGTCCTCGGCTCAGCTCGGCGATCACCGTCGTGCGCCGACGCCGAGCGGGTCGTCGCGCTCGGCGAGCTTCTCGACGAGTCGCGTGCGTCCTTCGAACAGCTCCGCGAGCTCGATCGACGGTCAGCTGCCGCGGTAGGTCGTGCACCCGTAGGAGCGAGACGAGCAGCGGGATGTGGTAGTGGCCGTCCTCGAGCTCGACCTCGACGCCGATTCCCTTGAAGAACGGCGACGGCGGTCGGAAGACGAGGCGGTAGACGCCGGGCTCGAGATCGGCGGCCGAGCTGGCGATGCGGCCGTCGGCGTCCGTGTCACTCGCCGAGCGACGAGGTCCTCGCGCCAGAGCTCGACGCGGACGCCGGCTCGCCGGACGGCCCGCGCTCGGTGTCGAGGACGTGAGTGGAGAGCGAGATGCTCATGTCGCGAATCTTTCCGCCTGGACGCGATGTTCCTTCGCGATCTCGCCCTCGTCGGCCCGGACGAGGTGGCCGTCGCGCACGACCTCCTCGCCGCCGACGTAGCAGGCGATCGACCCGGTGCGGGCCCCGAGAAGACGAGCCCGGCGACGAGATCGTCGGCGCCGCCGAGCTCGAGGCCGTCGGTGCGCCAGACCGCGAGGTCGGCGCGCTTGCCGGGCTCGAGCTGCGCCGATGTCGTCGCGGCCGAGCACCGCGGCGCCGCCGCGCGTGCCGAGCCGGAGCGCGTCGCGCGCAGTCATCGCGTCGGCGCCGCCGCGGCCGCGCGCGACGAGCAGCGCCTGCTTGACCTCCGAGGAAGAGGTCGCCGCGCTCGTTCGAGGCCGAGCCGTCGACGCCGAGGCCGACCCGCACGTCCGCGTCCAGCAGGTCGCGCACGCGGCGCGACGCCCGCGCCGAGCCGCAGGTTCGACGTCGGGCAGTGCGCGACGCCGACGCCGCTGCGCGCCGAACTGTCGCGATGTCGTCGTCGGAGAGGTGCACGCAGTGCGCGCACCAGACGTCGTCGGCGAGCCAGCCGACGCTGCTCGAGGTACTCGACCGGCGTGCAGCCGTAGAGCTCGCGGCAGTAGTCCTCCTCCTCGACCGTCTCCGCGAGGTGCGTGTGCAGCCGCAGGCCGAGCCTGCCGCGCGAGCTCCGCCGACTCGTCCATCAGCTCGCGTCGTGACCGAGAACGGCGAGCAGGGCGCGACCGCGATCTCGACGCGGTCGCCGTCGGCGAGCGCGGCCAGCCGCTCCGTGTCGGCGAGCGCATCGTCGTCGGCGACTCCACGACGCGAGTCGGGCGGCAGGCCGCCGTGCGACTCGCCGAGATCCATCGACCCGCGCGACGCGACGATGCGGCACGCCGAGCTCGCGCGCCGCGCGGATCTCCGCCTCGAGCAGCCCGGTCGCGCCGGGCGGGAAGACGTAGTGGTGGTCGAACACGGTCGTGCAGCCGGAGAGGGCGAGCTCGGCGAGGCCTGACGCGCGCCGCGGCGTACTCGGCCTCCGTCGTCGATCGCGCAGACCAGATCGGGTACAGCGCTTCGAGCCAGCCGAAGAGGTTCTGCGTCCTGCGCACGCGCACGCGTGAGGTTCTGCCAGAGGTGGTGGTGCGTGTTGACGAGCCCGGCGTGACGACGGCGCCGCCGAGATCGCTGCACGTCGTCGGCCTCGGGCTCGCGCGCCCGCGCCGGCGTCCGTCGACGAAGCCGTCCGTCGACGAGGATCCAGCCGCCCTCGTACTCGGTGCCCGCGTCGTCCATGGTCACGACGTGGGCGTTGGCGAGCAGACGTGCTCAAATCTTCAGCGGCACGATCTCGAAGCGGTCGACGTCGACGAGACCGCGGTCGGTGATCTTCAGGCTCGGGATCACCGAGAGCGCGAGGAACGACGAGCGTCAGGAACGGCGTCGCGCCCGACCAGCCGACCTCGCGGGCCGCGTCGTTGCACGCCAGGCTCTTCTCGATCACCTCGGCGAGCGGTGCGTCGGCGAGCAGCCCGGCGACCGGAAGCGGCAGCTCGGCCTTCACCTCGCCGCCGTCCACGACGACGATGCCGCCGCCGAGCTCGCCGAGCCGCTCGCACCGCCGCGCGCCATGTCTCGTCGTCCATCCCGACGACGACGATGTTGTGCGCGTCGTGCGCGACGGTCGACGCGAGCGCGCCGCGCTGCAGGCCCGAAGCCGCGGACGAACCCGATGTCCGATGCGGCCCGTTCCCAGGTGGCGCTCGATCACCGCGATCTTCGCGAGGTCGCTGCCGGGTCGGCGACCGCGAAGCCGCCCACCGTCGTCGGCTCGACCTCGACCGACTCGGTCACGACCTGGTCGGGCACGAGCCCGATCACCCGCGCCTTGCCGCCGTCCCACGGGATCTGGAAATCCGCTGCGCTCACCGGCTTGTTGCGCACGGAGTGCTTGACCCATTCCGGGACGTCCGCGCTCGGAATCTCCTCCGACCGGCCGCCCGCGCTTCAGCGTCAGCTCGGGCTCGAACCGCTCCAGGTCGGGCAGGAGCAACAGGTCGGCCTGGTAGCCCGGGCGCGATCGCGCCCGAGGTGCCAGAGCCGATGCCAGCGTCGCGGGATTGATCGTCGCCAGCACGATCGCGTCCTCGGGCGTGACGCCCGACCGCGACCGCCTCGCGCACCATCCCGTTGATGTGGCCGTTCTCGGCGATGTCCTCCGGCTCGCGGTCGTCGGTGCAGAACGCGATCCGGTTCGTGCCGAACTCCTGCGACCAGCGGCAGGAGCGCCTGCAGGTTGCGCGCCATCGACGCCTCGCGGATCAGAAGCCACATGCCGCTGCGCAGCCGCTCACGTCCCTCCTCCGACCGTCAGCGCCTCGTGGTCGGAGCGGATGCCCGCCGCCACGTACGCGCTGCAGCGCCTTGCCGAGCACGCCGGGCGCGTGGCCGTCCGACCTGCACGCCGTTCGCGAGCCGCAGCTTGCCAGCTCGCTCGCGTCGCCGCTGATGACGCCCGGGAAGTTCATCATCTCGGCGAGCCCGAGCACGCGCCGGCGTCGGAGCAGGCCTCGAGGTCGCCGCTCAGCAGCGGGCGCCGCGGCGATTCGAACTCGCGACGCGGGAATGCGACGACGACGCCATGAAGTAGAAGTCGAGCGGCAGTCCCTCGCACGCGTCGAGCAGCCAGTGCACGCCGTCGGTGCCGAGGACGTTCGCGAGCTCGTGCGGGTCGAGGACGACTGCGGTCGTACCGAGCGGAAGCACGAGCCGGGCGAACTCGTCCGGCAGCAGCTTCGTCGACTCGAGGTGCATGTGCGCGTCGAGGAAGCCGGGGACGACGTAGCGCCCCGACGCGTCGACGATCTCGCGTCCCTCGTACTCGCCGAGCCCGGCGATCCAGCCGTCCGCGATCGCGATGTCGGTGTCGAGCCACTCGCGCGTGAAGACGGAGAGGACGCGGCCGCCGCGCACGACGACGTCGGCGGGCTCGTCGCCGCGGGCCACGGCAAGGCGTCGGGAGATCGCTGGACACGCCGAGGCGATTCTCCCATGACGGCGAAGTACGCTTGGCCCCCGTGGACGTGCTGACGCCCCGCACCCTGAAGAGGCGTTGCGCCTGAAGGCGGAGCGTCCCGACGCCGTGCCCATCCAGGGCGGGACCGACGTGATGGTCGAGCTCAACTTCGACCGCGCCACGGCCCGTCGCGCTCCTGAACCTCAACGAGGTGCGCGGAGCTGCGCGGCTGGTCGCGGCAGAACGGGACGGTGTGGCTCGGCTCGGGCCTGACCTACGCGGAAGCCATGGAGCGGCCGCTGGCCGAGGCGCTGCCCGCTCTGGCGGAGGCGGCGCGAACCGTCGGCGCGACCGCAGATCCGGAACCGCGGGACGATCGGCGGCAACCTCGGCACGGCCTCGCCTGCAGGCGACGCGCTGCCGCCGCTGCTCGTGTGCGGCGCCGAGGTGAAGGTCGCGAGCGTTCGCGGCGAGCGGTCGTCCCTCTGCCGGAGTTCGTCGTCGGGCCGAAGCGAAACGTCCTCGCCGAGGACGAGCTCATCCTCGGTGTCTCGGTCGACGCGACGCGAGAGCCGGCAGACGTTCATGAAGGTCGGCCCGCGCAACGCGATGGTGATCGCGGTCGTCTCGCTCGCGGTGCGCGTCGACGGCGAGCAGCGTGCGGGCCGCGTTCGGCTCGGCTCGGCCCGGTGCCGACGCTCGTGCGTCGCGGCCTCGCGGACGCGGACTGCGTTTCCGCAGCGCGTCGCCGAGGCCGCGAGCCCGATCGACGACGTCCGCGGCACGGCGTTGTACAGGCGGCACGCGCTGCACATCCTGACGAGGCGCGCGCTCGACCGGTGCCTCGCATGAGGATCGAGCTGAACGTCAACGGCGAGCAGCGCGAGGCGGACGTCTGGGAGGGCGAGAGCCTCCTCTATCGCGTTGCGCGAGCGGCTCGGCCTGCCCGGCTCGAAGAACGCGTGCGAGCAGGGCGAGTGCGGCTCGTGCTCGGTGCTGCTCGACGGCGAAGCTCGTCTGCGCGTGCCTCGTGCTCGCCGCTCAGGCCGACGGGCACGAGGTCGTCACGGTCGAAGGGCTGGCCGACGGACGGACGGCTGCACCGCAGTGCAGGAGGCGTTCGTCGACGCCGGCGCGGTGCAGTGCGGCTTCTGCACGCCGGGACTCGTCGTCGCGACCGCCGACCTGCTCGCGCGCAACGCCGTACCCGAGCGACGACGACATCCGCGAGGCGCTCTCCGGCAACCTCTGCCGCTGCACCGGGTACGCGAAGATCTTCGACGCCGTGCGAATGGCGGCGGCGTCGCTGATGAGCGAGACCGCGTCCGCCGACCGAGCTCGAGCTCGGACGCGTCGGCGAGAGCGTCCCGCGCGTCGACGGCATTCCGAAGGTCACCGGCGAGTTCGCGTACTCGAGCGACCTGCAGCGCGCCGGGAATGCTCTGGGGCCACACGCGTGCGCAGCCTGCACGCGCACGCGCGCATCGCTCGATCGACATCTCCGCAGGCGGTCGGCATGCCCGGCGTGCACGCCGTGCTGACGCACGACGACGTGCCCGGCGAGAAGACGCTACGGGCTCGAGTTCCGCCGACCAGCCGGTGCTCGCCGATCGACCGCGTCCGCTACTTCGGCGAGCCGGTCGCGCTCGTCGCCGCCGAGCATCCGGAGCAGGCGCGCCGCGCCGCCGAGCGCGATCCGCGTCGAGTACGAGCCGCTCGAGCCGGTCGTCGACCCGGAGCGCGCGACGCGAGCAGGAGCCGCTCCATCCCGACCGGCCGACGATGGGCCACGGCTACCGCGACGACCCGCGTCCGAACGTCGTCCGCCACGCTCGTCATCCGGCACGGCGACCCCGACGCCGAGGGCGACGTGACGCGTCAGCGGCGTCGTACGAGGTCGGGATCCAGGACCAGGCGTTCCTCGGGCCGGAGTCGGGCCTCGCCGTGCCGGACGGCGAGGGCGGCGTCGACGTCTACGTCGCGACGCAGTGGCTGCACGTCGACCGCGACCAGGTCGCGCCGTGCCTGGACCTGAAGCCCGAGCAGGTGCGCATCCACCTCGCCGGCGTCGGCGGCGCGTTCGGCGGCCGCGAGGACCTGTCGATGCAGATCCACGGCGCGCTGCTCGCGCTGCACACGAACCGGCCCGTGAAGATCGTCTACAACCGCGAGGAGTCGTTCGTCGGCCACATCCACCGCCATCCCGCGAAGATCTGGGCCGAGCACCGCGCGACGCGCGACGGCGAGGCTCGTCAACGTCCGCGATGCGGATCCTGCTCGACGGCGGCGCGTATGCGTCGAGCTCGACCGCGGTGACGTCGAACGCCGCCTCGTTCGCGGTCGGGCCGTACGCGGTCGACAACGCGCTGATCGAGTCGCACGTGCGTCTACACGAACAACCCGCCGTGCGGCGCGATGCGCGGCTTCGGCGCCGTCCAGGTCTGCTTCGCCGCACGAGGCGCAGATGGACAAGCTCGCCGACGCGCTCGACATCGACCCGATCGAGCTGCGGCCTGCTGAACGCGCTCGGGCCCGGCGACTCGCTGCCGACCGGGCAGACGATCACCGGCATCGCTGCCCGTCGCCGGAGGTGATCCGCCGCGCGGCCGCGCTCGACGTTCCCGAGCCGGAGGAGCTGCCGCGCGACCCGATGCGCCTTCCGGGCGGCGCGGGCAACACGACGCGCGGCGAGGGCGTCAAGCGCGGCGTCGGCTTCGCGGTCGGCTTCAAGAACATCGGCTACTCGGAGGGCTTCGACGACTACTGCGCCGCGCGAGTGCAGCTGCATGCCGACGGCAGCGCCACGGTCCACTGCGCGGCCGCCGAGGTCGGGCCAGGGCGTCGCGAACGTCATCCTCCAGGTCGCGCGCACCGAGCTCGGCATCCGACGACGTCGTGCTTGCGCCGCACACGACTGCGACCGTCGACTCCGCCGGCTCCGCGTCGGCTTCGCGCATGACCTGGATGGCCGCCGGCGCGGTGCGCGACGCGTGCCGCGCGGCGCTGGAGGAGCGCGAGCGGAACGGGCGGCGGCGAGGTCGACGTCGAGCGGATCTACCGCCATCCGCGCACGACGCCGCTCGATCCCGGAGACGGGCCAGGTCACCGGCGAGCGCGCGCACGTCGCGCTACGCGTGCGCGGCGATGCGCGTCGTCGCCGAGGTCGACGTCGAGCTCGGGCTGACGCGCGTCGTCTGGATCGGCACCGCGCAGGACGTCGGCAAGGCGATCAACCCGCAGGCCGTCGACGGGCCAGATCGAGGGCGGCACGGCGCAGGGGCTCGGCCTCGCGCTGATGGAGGAGATCCAGACCCGCGACGGGCTGATCACGAACGCGAGCTTCACCGACTACCTGATCCCGACGACGCTCGACATGCCGCCGGTCGTCTCGGAGCTGATCGAGGATCCGGAGCCGGACGCGCCCTACGGCGTCAAGGGCGTCGGCGAGCCGCCGACGGTCGTCTCGACGGCGGCGGTCGTCGCGGCGCTGCGCGCCGCGACGGGCCGCGAGCTCACGCGCGTGCCGGTGCGGCCCGACGACATCGTCGGTCTCTGAGTCGCCAGGCTCCGACGCTCTACTAGTCTGAACCAGCTTCCGGCGGTGTCGGCGCCGTGCCGAGTCGGCACGTATCCGACGCCTGGCGGGAAGAGTCAGGCTAGCTCTTGAACAGCGAGAGCGCTGCGCCGGCGCCCAGTAGGACCAGCCCGAGCGCACGCGTCCACGTGATCGCGATCTGATCGAAGCCGAACCAGCCGAAGCGGTCGATCAGCGCGGCGACGCCGAGGTTGAACGCGATGATGATCCCGATCGTGGCGGCGAGGCCGATGCGCGGCGACGCGACCGTGATCGCGAGGATGATCAGCACCGACAGCGCGCCGCCGCTCCACAGCCACACCGGCTGACGCGCAACGTCGCCGAGCCCACGGAAGCTCTGCTTCACGACGAGCAGGAGCGCGAGCCGATCACCACTGCGACGACGCCCGAGAAGGCGAGCGCGGGAACACTCACGCGCCCGCCCAACTCGCCACATCACCGCCGCCTGAACGGCGCCCGCGAGGCCGGCGGCCACCGCGAGCGCGATCGGCCAGTCCGGTCACGCTCCCGGCGCTCCTTCCGGCATCGTGCACCGACTCGTCGCTCTGGAACAGACCGAAGGGATTGCCCTCGGTGTCCTTGCAGCGGGTGAACCAGCCGACTCCGGGAATCGGCTGCTTGTCCTCGGCCTCGCCGCCCGCACTCGCGCACCTTCGCGATGTCGGCGTCGATGTCCTCGCCTCCGTAGTAGACGAGCGGGCCTCCGTCGCCTGCATAGACGGCTCCGCCCTGATCTCCCTCCTGGTACATCCGGTAGTCGACTCCCGGCATGCCCATGCCCTCGATCGACCAGCCCCCGACGGCCTCCCAGAACTTCTCCGCGCGATCGGGTCTTGCGCGGGAAACTCGATGTGCACGATCTTCTTGCCCATGCTGTCCTCCTTTCGGGATGAAGCTATACGCTCACGCCGTCTACGACGAGGGGGAACGCATGGTTCGCGCGATCGTGCTGTACGAGCGAGGAACCGGACGCGGCCCGCTACGAGCAACACGTTGAGCTGTGCCGCAAGGTGCCGGGTGGAACGTTCCGGCACGGACGCGTCTTCGGCGCGCCGATGGGCGAGCCGCCGTATCGCTACTACGCCGAGTGGGAGTGGCCGGACAAGGATGCGTTCAAGTCGGCGGCACGCAGCGAGGAGTTCATGGCGACCGGCAAGGATGCGATGGAGATGGGCGGGAAGTTCACCGTGATGTTCGCCGACGTTGACTGAGCCGACGCATCCGCGCCCGTCTTCGCCGGACGAGCTCGGCTTCGAGTCGATCGTCTACGAGAAGGCGCCGCCGCGCGCGACGATCACGCTCAACCGCCCGGAGGTGCTGAACGCGTTCGACTTCCGGATGCTGCGCGAGCTCGCGCGCGCCTGCGAGGACGCGTCGTGGGACGACGAGATCCGCGTCGTCGTCCTGACCGGCGCGGGGCGCGCGTTCTGCGTCGGCGCCGATCTGCAAGTCCTGGGCAGCCGACTACCTCGGCAACCCGAAGGAGTACTGGAAGTGGTTCGGCGCGTTCAAGGACGCGCACGACAGGCTGCGCGAGATCGGCAAGCCGACGGTTGCGCGCATCAACGGGATCGCGGTCGGCGGCGGCAACGAGCTGCAGATGGCGTGCGACCTCGCCGTGATGGTCGAGGACGCGTTCATCCGGCACGTCGGCCTCGAGCACGGCTCCGTGCCGGCGGGAGGCGCGACGCAGTGGCTGCCCGTCTTCGTCGGCGACCGGCGCGCGCGCGAGATCATCATGCTCTGCGACGAGATTCCCGCAGCGAAGGCGGCGGAGTGGGGGCTGATCAACCGCGCCGTTCCGGCAGCCGAGCTCGATGCCGCGGTCGACGAGTACGTGGAGAAGCTCGCGACGAAGCTCCCGCAGACGACGCGCTACGCGAAGCAGCAGCTCAACTTCTGGCGCGACCTCTCGTGGCACGAGACCGTGAACCACGCGCGCGACTGGCTCGCAATGTCGATGCTCGGCGACGAGGCGCAGGAGGCGGTGAAGGCATTTCTGAAGCGCTCGTCCTCGTAGAGCGCGCCGACCCGATCGCCGTCGTGCTGCTCAACCGCCCGCAGCAGCTGAACGCCCTGTCGGGCGAGCTGATGGAGGAGCTCGTCGCGCGCTCTGCAGAGCTCGACGAGGACGAGGCCGTCCGCTGCATCGTCCTCGGCGGGAACGAGCGCGCATTCGCCGCGGGCGCCGACATCGCCGAGCTGGCCGCGGGAACGCCGGTGTCGCTGTACGCAGGACCGCCGCCTCGACCGCTGGGACGCGATTCGCAGCCTGCGCACGCCGCTCGTCGCGGCCGTCTCCGGCTTCTGCCTCGGCGGCGGGTGCGAGCTCGCGATGGCGTGCGACCTGATCGTTGCCTCCGAGTCGGCCAAGTTCGGCCAGCCCGAGATCAACCTCGGGGTCATGCCCGGCGCCGGCGGCACGCAACGTCTGACGCGCGCAGTCGGCAAGGCCGTGGCGATGGACATGATCCTGAGCGGCCGCATGCTCGGCGCGGAAGAAGCGCGCGACCTCGGGCTCGTCGCCCGCGTCGTCGCGCAGGAGGCGTGGCTCGAAGCGGCGAAGCGCGTCGCGCGAGAGATCGCGGCGAAGAGCCCAGTCTCGGTGAGGCTCGCCAAGGAGGCGATCGACGAGGCGTTCGAGACGCCGCTCTCGGCTGGGGATCGAGCTCGAGCGGCGCTCGTTCTATCTCGCGCGCGCGTCCGAGGATGCAGACGAGGGCCTGTCCGCGTTCGTCGAGAAGCGCAAGCCCGAATTTCGCGGCCGCTAGGCCGCTAGCCCTCGAGCTCGGCCGGCACGAGCTCGAGCTCGCGCTCGCGTCCGCCACGCACGACCTTCGCGCGAACGGCGCGGCCGATCACCTCGCTGACGACGACGCGCTGGAGGTCGTCCATCCCTTCGATCGGCGTGCCCTCGAGCTCGACGATCAGATCTTCGGCGCGCATCCCGGCGCAGGTCGGCTGGACCGCCCTCGACCACCTGCGCGATCTCGACGCCGCTCTTGCGGCCGAGCTCACGCGCGAGCCGCGGCGGCAGAGGCCTGGGGCCGCCGGCGATGCCGAGGTACGCGCGCCGGAATCGCCCTTCCGCCATCAGCGCTCCGACGATGCGCCGGGTGGCGGCGTTGATCGGCACGGCGAGGCCGAGCCCTACGCCGGCGACGGCGGTGTTGATCCCGACGACGCGTCCGCGGCCGTCGGCGAGCGCGCCGCCCGAGTTGCCGGGATTCAGCGCCGCGTCCGTCTGGATGACGTTGTCGACGACGCGCACGTTCGCGCCGGAGCGCGTCGGCAGCGAGCGCCCGAGCGCCGAGACGACGCCGGCCGTCACCGAGCCGGTGAAGCCGTGCGGATTGCCGATCGCGACGACGAGCTGGCCGACGCGCAGCCGCTCGGCGTCGCCGAGCTCCGCCGGCACGAGGTCGCCGTGCGTCGACCCGGAGGACCGCGAGGTCGGAAAGCGGATCGGAGCCGACGACCTCGAACTCGAGCTCGCGCCCGTCGACGAAGGAGGCGCGCCCTTTGCCCTCGGTGCGCGCGACGACGTGCGCGGACGTGAGCGTGAAGCCGTCAGGCGTGATCACGACGCCGCTGCCGCCTCCGTCGAGGATCCGGCCGCCGCGCACGCGCCGCGAGACGCGGAGGTTGGCGACCGACGGCGAGAGCCGCTCCGCGACGGTCGTGACGGCCAGCGAGTAGGCGTCGAGCGCTTCCTCCTCGGAGACCTCACCGGGCGGCGACGAGATGAACGTGAGCTCCATCCGGCCAAGCTAGCAACGCCGCCAATGGCTACGTCGATCTGCGAAAGTCCTCGCCGATGGCCGAGGTCGAGACGAGTCGCGAGGGCGCCGTCCTCACGATCACGCTCAACCGCCCGGACGTCCTCAACGCGTTCAACACCGGCATGCACAAGGCTCTCGCGGCAGCGCTCGAGGAGGCTCGCGGTCCCGACGTCCGCGCGGTCGTCGTCACCGGTGCCGGACGCGGATTCTGCGTCGGCCAGGACCTGACGGAGTTCACGCGAGGCGTCGGGCGACATCGGCTCGCGTCTCGCGCGAGACCTATCACCCGAACGTCCTCGCGATCCGCGCGCTCGAGAAGCCGGTGATAGCGGCGGTGAACGGGGCCGCCGCCGGCGCAGGGCATGTCGCTTTGCGTGCGCGTGCGATCTGCGCATCGCCGCCGACTCGGCGAGCTTCGTGCCGGCCTTCATCAACATCGGGCTCGTCCCGGATTCGGGCGGCTCCTACTTCGTCACGCGCATCCTCGGCCCGGCGCGGGCGTTCGAGTGGCTCGCGTCCGGCCGCAAGCTCACTGCGGCCGAGGCGCATGCGTGGGGCCTCGTTTCCGAGGTCGTCGAGAGCGACGCGCTCGCGGCGCGTGCGGCTGAGGTCGCAGCGCAGCTGCGCCGCGCTGCCGACGCGCGGCATCGGGATGACGAAGCGCCTGATCGACCACGCCGCTGACCGCGACGCTCGAGCAGCAGCTCGAACGGGAGGCTGAGCTGCAGACCGCAGCCACCCAGACGGAAGACTTCAGGGAGGGCGTCGCCGCGTTCCTCGAGAAGCGGCCGCCCGCAGTTCCAGCGGACGCTAGTCCTTGTTACAGACGGACATGCCGAGCTGGCTCGCCAGCGCGATTGCTCTTCGAGTTGTGGTCGGTCGCCTTGGGGACGACGTCCTGCACGCCGTCCATGTCGTTCGCCTTCGCCTTGTCGCGAATCTCCTGCAGATCGTCCTTGAGATTCCTCACCTGTGCCAGCCACTGATCCGGAGAGCGCCTTCTCGCTCGCGGGCGGCACGCAGCTTGCTGAGGTCGCCGATCGCCTGATCGAGGATCGACAGCGTCTTGTCGGCGACCTTCGGCCAGGTCGGACAGGTTCTTCGGGTTCGCGAACGATTGCGATCTGCTCGTTGTACTTGCCGCAGATCGCGTCGGCCTTCGACGCGTACTCCGCCTTGGTGAGCGCGCTTGCCACTGCCGCCGCCGCCGCAGCCGGGAAGCAAGAGGGCGAGCGCAAGCGCGATCAGAAGCTGCCCGCCTCATAGCCACTACGGTATCGAGCGTGGCTGACGGTCGCGTCCGGGTCGAGGCCGGTGAGCCTCTGCGCCGGCGGCGGCTTCCCGTCGTGTTCAGAGCCGTGCTCGTCATTCCGCATTACATCGTGCTCTCGATCTGGAGCCTGCGTCGTCGTGCCGGCCGTCGCGGTCGCCTGGCTCGCTCTTCTGATCGAGGGCCGACTGCCGTCCTTCCTTCATCGATTCCTCGGTGCGTTCCTTCGCTACCAGGGACAGGTCACTGCGTGGTTCGGCCTGCTCTCGACGCGGTATCCGGATCCGCTGCACACGGCGAGCATCCGTTTCGGATCGAGCTGCCCGACCGTCCGCGCGCAACCGCGGCTCGTGACGCTGTTTCGCCTGCCGCTCGCCCTGCCGCGCTCGTTCTCGCGAGTGCGTTCAACGTCGTGCCTCTCGCTCGCCTCGGTCGCTGCGCTGGTTCGTCGCCCTGGCGCTCGGCCGGACGACCGCGGGCCTGCAGGAGCTCGGGACGTTCTGCCTGCGCTACCAGCTCGAGACGCAGGCATACGTGACGCTGCTCACCTCGGCTATCCGCGGCTCGCGCCGCCGTCGAAGTCACGACAGCGCCCGAATGATCTCGTCGTGCTCCGGGAAGCGGCCTTCCTTCTGCTTCGAGAAGATCAGCTTCCCGTCGGCGACGACGTCGAACTGACTCTTCGCGCCCGAGACGGCCTCGGCGTCGTGAGCGGTGCTCTCGTTCAACTCGGCCGCGAGACTCGCGGCCCGGCGGTCATAGCCGTCTCAGACGGGGCAGTAGAAGATCTCGACCTTCATCTGCCCGAGCCTACCGAAGCGCGCATGGTCGGTCACCGAGGAATACAAGCGAGCGGCACCTGATTATGAATGGTCGGCACGCGATCTACTGGTACCGGGTCGCAGCAACGATCGGGGGAGGCTCATGAGCACTATCCGCTTCAGATTCGGCCCCAGGCCGAAACGATCGTCCTGATCCACGGCATGTGGATGACGCCGCTCAGCTGGGAGCACTGCGCGAGTCACTACATCGATCGTGGCCATCGTGTCATCGCGCCCGCCTGGCCCGGGCTCGACAAGGAACCGGAGGAGCTCCGTCGCGATCCGTCGCCGCTCCGCGGGATCGACATCACCGAGGTCGTCGATCACTACGACAAGATCATCCGCGGGCTCGACCGGCCGCCGATCATCATCGGCCACTCGTTCGGCGGTCTCTTCGCGCAGCTCTTGCTCGACCGCGGGCTCGGCGCCGCCGGCGTCGCGCTCGGGACCGCAGCTCCCAAGGGCGTGCTGAGGCTGCCGTATTCGACGCTTCAGGGCGGCCTGGCCGGCGCTACGCAACCCGGCGAATCTCAACAAGGAGACGCCGCTGACGCCGGAAGCAGTTCCACTGGTGCTTCACGAACGCGCTCAGCAGGGAGGACTCGGACTCCGTCTACGAGCGTTACTACATCCCGGGAAGCGCGCGGCCCTTCTTCCAGGCCGGTGCTGGCGAACTTCAACCCGAATGCCAAGACCAAGGTCAACTACAAGAACCCGGCGCGGCGCGCCGCTGCTGCTCGTCACCGGCACGGATGGATCGCATCTGTCCGCCGTCGGTGAGCGAGTCGAACTTCAAGCAACAGCGGAAGGCGCCGTCCGCGACCGAGCACAAGGAGTACCCGGGCCGGTCGCACTGGCCCGGCCAGGACGGCTGGGAGGAGCTCGCCGACTACATGCTCAACTGGACGACCGAGCACGCGCGATCGGGCGCCGGACAGCCTGCCGCGGCGGCGCGGGAAGAGGCGTCAATCTCGCAGGACTAGATCGCCTTGAAGGGACGTCGTAGGCACGGCCGAAGCAGACGGGAAGCGGGGTTTCGGCCCCGCTTCCATCGTCGGCTGGGCGAGCATGATCTCCTCGCAAAGACCCGACGGAAACGGAGGAGCGCATGCGCCGCCTGAACTTCTTGGAAGACGAGCCCTGGGATGAAGTGGAGGACGACAAGCGCGCCCGGTGGTTCGGGCACCTGTCCGGGACCGACCAGCTCGGAGCGTCGCTGATCGAGTACCTGCCGCAGGCACCAGGAGGTCCGATGCACATGCACTACGGCGTCGAGGAGATGTTCTTCGTCCTCAGTGGGACGCTGACCGTCCGCACGCCAGAGGGAGAGGAGGAGTTGTCACCCGGCGACGTCGTCTACTTCCCGGAAGGCCGGGACGGGCTGCACACCTTCTCGAACCCCACGGATGAGCCTGTGAGGATGCTTGGCATCTCGACGAAGCGGTTCCCAGATGTCGTCGCCTACCCGGAGCGGGAGTTGCCCGGGTGGCGACACGCCATCCCTGAACGCCCGGTACGCAGAGGGCGGCGACGAAGGAGTTATCGCTCGCTTCGAGCTGGCATCGGACGACTGAAGGTTCCCGCCCTGCTTAGACTTCCGTTTCCATCGCGATGTGTGAGCCCCATGGCTAAAGACATTTCACGCAGCGATCTTTCTTGCGCCCGGCGAGGGCTGCAGCGGTCAAGAACCCGGTGGGTGGTCCGCTGACGTTCAAGATCCGGGGCGCGCAGACCAACGGAGCATTGACCGGCGTTCGAAAGCGTCGCCGCGCCGGGAGAGGGGCCGCCGCTGCACCTTCACGAGCATGAGGACGAGATCTGGTACGCGCCTCGAAGGAACCTTTCGCATGAAGCTCAACGGCAATCTGCGAGAGGCGCCGGCGGGCACCTTCGTCTTCATCCCGAAGGGGAGTCGTGCACACCTGGCAGAACTGTCGGTGACGAGCCGGCACGGATCCTCGCAATCATCACCCCGGCAGGGCTCGACGACTTCTTCGAGCGGTTCGCAGCCCTACCCGCTGATGCGTCGCCGGCGGAGGAATTCCGCCGACTGGGTGCGGAGGTCGGCACGACCGTGGTCGGCCCGCCCCCTGCACGACGTCAGACCCGCTCTGACACACGTCATGCTTCGGGTGACATTCCCGAACACTGGCGCACGTGACCTCCGCCCGCCTAGATCGTCTTGAACGGACGTGTAGGTACGGCACCACGGAAGCGGGATTTCGGCCCGCTTCCGTCCGTCTCAGGCCTGCAGCTCGCCTGCGATTGGGTCGGTACCGAATCCGGTACCGAGTTCCACGTGAGCAAGTCGCCCTTCGAGCGAGAGCACACTCGCGCACGCTGCGGTCATATCGCTCGACCAAAACGCGCCGGGTTAGAGCACCTAAGGTTGAGACATGTCGAGGGTTGAGCTGGATCCCGAACGCGGCCGAGCCGTTGCAGCCGAGTTGAAGGCGCTCGGCGTGAAGGGAATCCTCATCACGGCAGCCGAGCAGGGTTACATCACGCAGCTCGCATGCAAGATGCCCGAATGCTTCTGTCCCGAGGAGCTTGGAGGCGCGTGCTACTTCGAGCCGGTCACCGGCCGAATTAAGCGACTGGATGCCAACCCACGAGCACTTCCCGCTCTCCAAGAGAGCGGCGGCCACCGACTCGTGGACAACGCCATCCTGGCGCACCGCCTCTGCAATCGCATCGACTACTCGCCAGAAGTGTCTCGGGTGCCGTCCGGAACCGCGCGATCTCGAGGGTCAGGAAAGCCCGCGAGGGGGCGAGCCGCCGCGCGGAGGTCGGCTGACCGGCGCGCCGCCGCAGAGCCCGCGCGCATGACCCAATCGTCGTCGCGAGATGGCCGTGAGGATCGACGAGCGTGCGCGGCCTGGCGGCGGGGTTGCCGCGGTCGTGCGAGGCCTTCGTCAGGGGCCGGATGCATAGTTCCGCGTCGGACGCATGGCGTATCTGGCGCTTCTCGCGTGACGAGACGCTCGATGGGCTTTCGCCTTCCCGAAGGAGGAGCGCGAAGCTGCGCTCGAGACGTACCCGCACAAGTTTCTGCGCCCCAAGCCGTCCGACATGCGCTACCAATGGCTGGTCGTTCGCCTCGAGGCCATCGACGAGGAGCGAGCTCCGCGAGCTCGTCTTCGACGCCCGGCGCATGGTCGTGCCGAAGAAGCTCGCTGCGCTCTCCGACGATGAGCTCCGGCAGCTAGAGTGGCCTAGCGAGCCGGGAGCAATACGTAACCTGAACGAAGTACAA
>ERZ1370068.3021-contig-2148_pt1 | contig 27906 bp, 32 predicted proteins | sample MGYA00561227_ERZ1370068 | MGnify/ENA primary metagenome ERZ1370068 (study PRJEB38410, sample SAMEA6850437) | metagenome | study: Metagenomic assessment of the ecological functions of the soil: analysis of the soil microbiota associated with the...
CGCGTCGCGCGTCGTCTGGCCCGACGATGACGTCGATGAGATCGGCGCCGGCGTCCTTGAACAGCCGCGCGATCACGACCGCGTCGTCCGGCGTGTTGCCGCCGGTGGCCCAGTCGTGCGCGGAGATCCGCACCGACATCGGCCGCTCGGCCGGCCACGCCGCGCGCATCGCCCGAAAGACCTCGAGCGGATAGCGGCAGCGGTTCTCGAGCGAGCCGCCGTAGTCGTCGGCGCGCCGGTTGGTGAGCGGGCAGATGAACGCCGACAGCAGGTAGCCGTGCGCGCAGTGGAGCTCGAGCCAGTCGAAGCCGCATTCGACGCCCCACGCGCGCGGCGCGGACGAAATCGTCGCGACACGCGGTCCATGTCGGCGCGCGTCATCGCGCGCGGCACCTGGTTGTCGCGGGCCGTACGGCGATCGCCGACGGCGCGATCAGCGGCCAGTTGCCGTCGGCGCAGCGGCTCGTCCGCGTCTTCCCAGCCGAGCTGCGTCGAGCCCTTCGGGCCCGGCGTGGCCGAGCTGCAGCGCGATCTTCGCGCGCGCGTGCGCGCATGAACGTAGTCGACGATGCGCCGCCACGCCGCGCGGTGGTCGTCGTCGGTACAGGCCGGCGCAACCGGGACTGATGCGCGCGTCCGCGGACACGCACGACCATCTCGGTGAACACGAGGCCGGCGCCGCCGTGCGCGCGGCTGCCGAGGTGGACGAGGTAGTAGTCGTCGGGCGTGCCGTCGACGCACGAGTACTGCGCCATCGGCGACACGACGATCGCGATTCGCAAGCGTGACGCCGCGCAGCGTGAACGGCGTGAACATCGGCGGCACGCGGCCGCGCCGGCGGCGTCCGCGCGCTCGGCGTACCAGCTCTCCATCGCGCGCGACGAAGCCGCGATCGCGCAGCCGCAGGTTCTCGTGCGAGATTCGCTGGCTGCGCGTCAGCAGGCTGTACGCGAACTGCTCGCGCCTCGAACGACGCGTAGCGGTCGACGTTCTCGAACCATTCGGTGGAGTTGCGCGCGGCGTTCTGGATCTTCAGCACTTCGATCGCTGCGCTCGGCCTCGTAGCGCGGCGAGCGCTGCGCGCGATGTCGGCGTTGCCGCTGCAGCGCGCCGGCGAGCGCGATCGCGTCCTCGAGCGCGAGCTTCGTCCCCGAGCCGACGGAGAAGTGCGCGGTGTGCGCGGCGTCGCCCATCAGCACGACCGGCACGTCGCGGCCGTCGATCGGCGTCCAGTGCGTCCACGTGCGGCAGACGACGCGCGGGAAGCGGATCCAGATCGCCGAGCCGCGCAGGTGCGTCGCGTTGGAGATCAGCCGATCGCCGTCGAGATAGCGCGCGAACAGCCGCTCGCAGAACGCGATGCCCTCGTCCTGCGACATCGCGTCGAGTCCGGCGCGCTGCCACACGTCCTCCGGCGTCTCGACGATGAACGTCGACGTGTCGGCGTCGTACTGGTACGCATGCGCCTGGAACCAGCCGTACTGCGTCTGCTCGAACGCGAACGTGAACGCGGCGAACCGCTTCTTCGTGCCGAGCCAGACGAAGCGGCAGCGGCGCAGGTCGACATCCGGCGCGATACGTCGCCGCATACTTCTGCGCGGATCCGGCTGTTGATGCCGTCCGCCGCGATGACGAGGTCGGCACCGAACTCGCTGCGCCGCGCGCTCGGTCGTCGGCGACGTCCGTCTCGAACACGAGCTCGACGCCGAGCGCCTCGCAGCGGTGCTGCAGGATGTTGAGCAGCCGCTTGCGGCCGATGCCGCAGAAGCCGTGGCCGCCGGACGTGATCGTGCGGCCCTTGAAATGGACGTCGATGTCGTCCCAGCGATTGAACGCGCCGACGATCTCGGCGGCGCGTGTCGGGATCGGCGGCGTCGCAGGTTGCCGAGCGTCTGATCGGAGAACACGACGCCCCAGCCGAACGTGTCGTACGCGGCGGTTGCGCCGACGACGCGAACGCATGGCGTGCGGTCGCGCGCCGCTTCGTCAGCAGCGCCAGGTAGAGGCCGGCCGGACCGCCGCCGACGCACAGGATCCGCATTGCCGCCTGTTGTCGCGGGCGTAACCCGCTCTTCCCGTGCACGTCCGCCAATAATTCTCCCCTAAATATATTAGGTCCAAAAATACCGTCAAGGGGGATGCCCGGTCCGCGCAATACCCCTTTAGGCTTAGGCCGTCGGGCCACGTCGCCGTCCACGCCGGGATCTAGGCTTCGTTCCGAGAGCCCACGCAAGAGAGCGATTCGGACCCGAACGATGTCCCTGTCCCACGACAACGCAACGACCGAGCCCGAACAGCGGCTTCACGCTGCTGGAGCTCCTCATTGGACTCGGGCAAGGACGCCGGATTGCTGGTGACGCCGCTACGCCTCAATGGCGCTCGATGACGCCGCGCGGAGCTTCGCGAGCGCGCCCCTAGCGCTGGTCCAGGCGATGGGCGCGGCGCGAAGCGAAGGATCAAGCGCGCGGAACGCGTGTTGTCGACCTCTGCCCCAGCGCAGACCGGACGCTGCGCCGGCGCGCTGGGTTGGGACGCCGGCTGGCTGTCCTACGCCAACGAGTTATGACGGATCAGCCCGCGGCGGGCAGCCCGCTCATGCGCGGTGAGCGCCGCGCCCGCCGGTCACGATCCGCGGCAAATCGCCCGATTGCCGACTACGTCTCGTTCACTCGCACGCGCGACGACACGACGGCGCATTGCAAATGGGCACGTTCAATGCGCCGCGCCGGGCAGGATGCTCCTCAAGGTGGTGGTGCTCGCCAACAGTGGGCGCGTTCGCGTCGACACGACGCGAGAGTAAGCTTCTGTCCGTGACGCGGCATCGTCTGCAATTCTGCGCTCGTCCTCGCTCGCTTCACGATCACCGAGCTTGGTGGGCTATCGCGATCGTCGGCATTCTATGTCGATCGCCGTGCCGAGCTACGGCGCTTACGATCCGGAAGCCGCCTGGACGCCGTCGCGAAGCCTTCGACCACAAGGATGGAGCAATACTTTCTCGACCGCCGCACTACCTCGACGACGTCGGCAACTGCGGCATTGCGCCGCCGCGACGGCGGGACCTGGACTCGTTTGTCGTGTCATGCGCGGCAACGTCGAAGTCCTATCGGGTGACGGCAACGGGCATTGCCGCCAAAGGAATGACCGGCTTCGTGTACGCGATCGACGAGGCCGGCGCGCGTGTCACGCTGTCGGTGCCCAACGGCTAGTCGCGCAGAGCCGATTGTTGGACGGTTCGCCGGACGGCTGTGTTCGATCCGCGGCATCTTAGAACCCAGGCGATCGACCGGCATGCGGAGCGTGCGCGCCGTCAGCGTGGGAGCTTTCTGCTCGAGGCGCTGATTGCGGCATTAATCTTTCGGGTCACTCGCCATCGCCGGTCTGCAAGTCGCGCGGTACGCCACGCCAACGACGCGCAGTATCGGGGTGAAGCGGCGCAATCCGCGCAGGCCGCGATCGCCGAAATGCGGGGCCACCGACGTCGCGACGCTGGCAGCGCGATTCGATGCGCGAGGCGGCGGAGCGGCTACGCCGCGCTGCTCGAACGGGCCAAAAAGCTGCCGGGCGTCAGTGCTGCGCAAAACGCGCCGGACGCTCGGGTCGCACCGGGCCCCACGTCCGACAGCCGTGACAGATCTCCTTCGTCGTCGTCTACTGGTCGGCACCCGGGGATCTGCAGATCCATCGCTACGGAGCTACCGCAGTCGTGCGCTTCGGTAGGAGCGCAAATGGCGACATCTCCCCAATCGCCTCGGCACCGCGGGAAGTGCCTTTGTCGAAGTATTGGTGGTGTCTTAATGCGCTGGTTGGTCCGTCCTGGTCGTCTATCGCGTTTTCGGACATCGGAAGCGCTGCGCCGCGACGCGCAGGTGCACGAGGCGCAGCAAACCGGACTGTTCGTCAAGTGCCGCGGCTCGCGTTCGACATCGGCAACGCAGGCGCTGAATTGCGGCAGCGTGGATGCACTCGCCACCCGTCTGGTGTCGACCAACATCGCCAATACGTTGCGACCGGTGACGGTCCTGATCAGCGAGACGGAGGCGGCAACGATGTGCCCGACAGCGTGGTGGTTCGCTATGGCGCTGCCGCCGGTACTGCGGTCGCGATCCCTTTCGCCGCGCCCGCATCCGCGGGATCCGAATTTCCTCGTTCGAAGTCCAGGCGGCTTCGCGGTGGACGATCGCGCCATCGCCATTGGCCGCGATGGCACGTGCATCGCACCACGCGCAGTGGTGGCAGCTCGCCTCGCCCGTGCGGGCCTCCTCGAACTGATGCCGGCACCGCGCCGGTCGCAGCAAACCTTCCTGACACGTCGCTGCTGCCTTGCTCGATCTGGGCGCCATGAACAGCGCGCAAACGCTGCGCCGCCACGACGTCGGCGGCAGGCGCGCGTGCGCGCAACGGATTTGGGCCGGCAAAGGATGCGCCCAATCCTTGGCGTCCAATATCGTGAACCTCAAGCTCCCAGTACGGCATCGACAGCGACGGCGACGGCCATCTCGACACGTGGACGCCCGCTATCGATGCGGGGCCCTGGATCGTGGACCGCCGCGGTGCTGCTCGCCGCGCCGCTCGAGACGCTCCGGCGTATCCGGGCGGTGCGCATCGGACTTATCGCGCGAACCGAACTGCCCGACCGTAGCATCGGGGATGGTTTTGGCTGGACCCTGTTCGACTGCGACGCGAGCGACAAGACGAAGTGTGCGGGTCGGCTGACGGGCTTCATTCCGCCGGATCGAGGCGGAGGTTGTGCCTATCGCGTCTGCGAAACGGTCGTTCCGCTTCACAACTCGTTCAAGAGCGCATCACCATGACCCGAGCGACGCTACATGCGGTCGCTCCCGCGGCAACCGCGCGAGCGCGGTGTGGTGCTCTTCATTGCGCTGATCGCGATGGTCGCGATGGCGTTCTCCTGGCGCAGCGCGCTGATGCGGTCGATCGAGACCACCACGGCCGTGACCGGCAATTTGGGCTTCCATCATGACCGCGGCGATGGCGCCCGACACCGTCCATCGCAATCGCGATCGCAGCGCTGCTCGAGCGCTAACCTGATCGTCGACGCGACCCACGACGATCCGGTGCAAGGCTATTTTTGCCAGTCGACAAGCGAACGAGGATGTTCGCGGTATCCCATACGCGCTGCAAAAATCTCGAATTTCCCGCTGATGCGCCGGTGGGCAAGCCGCGCGATGGAACTCGCCGTCCGATACGTCATCGAGCGGATGTGCGCCTCAAGTGGGGCCGCCGTCGGGCGACTAATGCACTCTTGCGTCGTGAACAATGCGCGACCGAGCGTCGCAAGCGGGAGCCCCTCCGACACGCCACGCGTTCCCTTTATATCGCCAGACGATCCGCGTAGACGGTCCTTCGGGCACGATGCTCATCGCCCAGGCGTTTCTCGCCGACATCGCGACCGGGCGCCGGCGTCTCGCGGCGATGTCATGGCCGAATGAGAGATGCCGTTGCCTGTCAACCCATCAGCGGCATGTGGAATCCCGGCGCAGCGCTGCCGTCGTCCGGCCAGCGCGCCGTCACCGTCTTGCAGTCGCGTGTAGAAGCGCACGCCATCCGGTGCCGTGCACGTTGAGGTCGCCGAACAGCGAGTTGCGCCAGCCGCCGAACGAATAGAACGCCATCGGCACCGGAATCGGCACGTTGATGCCGGCCATGCCCGACTTCGACGTCCTGCTGGAAGCGCCGCGCCGCATGGCCGGAGCGCGTGAACAGCGCCGCGCCGTTGGCGTACGGATTCGCTGTTGATCAGCGCGATGGCGTCGGCCAGCGATTCGACGCGCACCACGCACGAGCACCGGGCCGAAGATCTCTTCGCGATAAACCGCCATCGTCGGCGTGACGCCGATCGAACAGCGTCGGCCCGACGAAAAATCCGTCTTCGTGCCCGGCGATCGTCGGGCCGGCGGCCGTCGACGACCAGCCGCGCGCCCTCGGCGACGCCGCGATCGATGCAGCCCGACGATCCGGTCGCGCGCTGCGCAGGTGATCACCGGCCCCATCTCGATGTCCGGCGTCGCCCGGGCCGACCGTCACTGCCGCGCGCGCGTCGCAAGCCGCTCGACGCAGCGGGTCGGCGACGTCGCCGACGGCAACGACGGCCGAGATCGCCATGCAGCGCTCGCCGGCGGAGCCGTAGCCGGCGCCGATGATCGCCTCGGTCGGCGAAGTCGAGATCGGCATCGGGCATGCACGACCGCGTGGTTCTTGGCGCCGCCCAGCGCCTGCACGCGCTTGCCGTGCGCGCGCCCGTCTCGTAGATGTACTTGCGCGATCGGCGTCGAGCCGACGAACGACATCGCCTGCGACCTGCGGGTGGCGCAGCAGCGCGTCGACCGCTTCCTTGTCGCCGTGCACGACGTTGAACACGCCGTCCGGCAGACCCGCTTCGCTGCAGCAGCTCGCGCGAGGCGCAGCGACAGCGTCGGATCGCGCTCCGACGGCTTCAGCACGAACGTGTTGCCGCACGCGATCGCGATCGGAAACATCCACATCGGCACCATCGCCGGAAAGTTGAACGGCGTGATGCCCGCGCACACGCCGAGCGGCTGCCGCAGCGACCAGCTGTCGACGTCGGTGCCGACGTTCTCGCTGTACTCGCCTTTCAGCAGATGCGGAATGCCGGTGGCGAACTCGACCACTTCGATGCCGCGCGTGATCGAGCCTTCGGCGTCGGCGAGCGTCTTGCCGTGCTCCTGCGTGACGATCTTCGCCAGGTCCTTCTTGTGCGCGTCCAGCAGGTCGCGAAAGCGCATCAGGATGCGCGCGCGGCGCAGCGCGGGCGCCGCGCGCCATGCCGGCGAACGCCGCCGCCGCCGACGTGCACGGCGGCATCGACGTCCGCCGCGTTGGCGAACGGCACGTGGCGGATCACTTCGCCGGTCGCGGGATTGGTCACTTCGCCGTAGCGCGTCGTCGCCGGCGCGTGCGCGCGGCCGCCGATCCACAGCGGCAGGCGTTCGAGCGTCGTCAGGTCCATGGCTTCCTCCTTCGGGCGCGGCGTGTCGCTCGGTCGCGAGGCGCGCGTCAGCGCTCGAATTCGCCAGCCGCGCGACGTATCGCGCGACCATGTCCACTTCGAGGTTCACCTGCGCGCCGGGCAGCGAGTCCCGAGCGTCGTCACGGCCAGTGTATGCGGGATCAGGTTGACGGCAAAGCGCGTGCCGGCGACTCGAATTGACTGTCAGGCTCACCCCGTCGCACGGCGATCGATCCCTTCGGCGCGACGAATCGCGCCAGTTCGGCCGGCGCGTCGATGGCAAGTCGGGAGCTTCCCCGGCGTCGCCCGCGACTGCGGCCATCTCGGCAACGGTCCCGGTGCCATCGACGTGGCCGAGCATCAGGTGACCGCCCAGCCGATCGGCGAGCCGCAGCGACTTTTCGAGGTTGACGTCGCCCGAGCGATCCAAGCCCGGTCGTGCAGCGGAGCGTTTCCGCCGAGACGTCGAACACCAGCGCGCTGCCGCGCCGCCCGACGACCGTCAGGCAGCAGCCATTCACGGCCGACGCTATCGCCCACGGCGATGTCAGAGGCATCGAGCGACGCCGCATCGCGACGCGTCACTTGCACGCCGTCTCCCTGCGGCACCGCACGCTCGATCCGCCCGACGGCCTGGACGATACCCGTGAACATCACGCGTCCCTGACGCACGACGCGCGCGATCAATCTCAGATCCGAATCCGACGCGGTCGACGGCATGCCACGCGAGCGGATCCGAGCGGCAAGCGAGGTCAGCGGCGCGTCGAGCTCGAACATGCCGCGCGCCGGGTCGCCCAAGGCGCTCGGCGCGACGTACAACAGCAACTCGTCGACGTGGCCGCCCGCCATCAACGCCCCATTGAGACGCGCACCGCCTTCGACATGCAACTCGTTGACGCCGCGGCCGGCGAGCGAGCGCATCAGCCCGGGAAGGTCCACGCGTCCCTTGGCGTCCGGCAACGCCAGCGTCTCGACGCCGGAGGCCATCCCGGGTTGCGCGCACCGCCAGTGACGAAGCAGCACCGTGACCCGTCGCGAACACGCGGGCATCGGCGGGCGTCTCGCGCGTGCGATCGATGATCACCCGCAGCGGTTGTCGTGGCGTCGCCACCGCACGCACCGTCAATTGCGGATTGTCCTCTCTGATCGTCCCGATGCCGGTCAACACGGCGCATGCGCGGGCACGCCACGCGTGACCGTCCGCGCGCGCCTCGGGACCGGTGATCCACCGGCTCTCGCCATTAGCGAGCGCGGTTCGGCCGTCGCGCGCTGGCCGCCACCTTCATTCGCACCCAGGGCAAGCCGCGCGTCATGCGCGAGACGAAACCGATGTTGAGCTCGCGCGCCTCGTTCTCGAGCAGACCAAAATCGACACGAATCCCCGCTTCGCGCAAGTCGCTCGGCTCCGTGGGCCGCTGCGGGATTGGGGTCTTGCATGGCGGCGACGACCCGCGACACGCCTGCCGCCAGGATCGCATCGACGCACGGCGGCGTGCGGCCGTGATGATTGCAAGGCTCCGAACGTGACATAAAGCGTCGCGCCGCGCGCATCGTGGCCGCTGTGGCGCGCGTCGGTCAGCGCGTTCGCCTCGGCATGCGGCTCGCCGGCGCGAACGTGAAAGCCTTCGCCGATCACGCGGTCGTCCCGGACGATGACGCAGCCGAACCCGCGGATTGGGTGTCGTTGTATAGAGCCCTCGCGCGGCGAGCAGCAGTGCTCGGGCCATGTACGCGCGGTCGGCGGGGCTGAAATCGGACATCGGTGTTGGCATCAGATGACGAGCGAGGCGTCAAAAGCGCGAATCTACGCCGGGCTCGCCGTACGCCGGCGAAACTCCGGCCAATGCGCCGCCGCTCAGCGACGGGATCGCTTCGCCGCCGCGGCAGGCGCTTCGACTTCCTTCAGCGCATCGCGAAAATCGGAGACATCCTGAAACGAGCGATACACGGAGGCGAAGCGAATGTAAGCCGACCTTGTCGAGCTTGTAGAGCTCCTGCATCACCATTTCGCCGATCTGCCGCGACGGGACCTCGCGCTCACCGAGCGACAGCACGCGCTGCACGATTCGGTCGATCGCCGCGTCGACGTACTCTGTGGGCACCGGCCGCTTGTGCAGCGCGCGCTGGAAGCCGACGCGGATCTTGCGCAATGTCGAAATCGGCGCGATTGCCGTTCGTCTTCACGACCTGCGGCAACCTGCAGCTCGACGGTCTCGTAGGTCGTGAACCGCTTCTGGCAGGCCGTGCAGCGGCGGCGGCGGCGAATCGAATCGCCCGGCTCGGACACGCGCGAATCGATGACCTGCGTGTCGGCGCTGCCGCAGAACGGGCATTTCATTTCGGGTCAACGATAGACCGGAAAACGCCGCGTCAGCGCGCCACGCCGAGTGCGCACTCGCGTCAGCACCGCGTCGTCCGATGGCGCATCGAGCACGTCGGCGATCAGATGGCCGAGCTCCTCGCACTCGATCTCGCCGAAGCCGCGCGTCGTGATCGCCGGGCTGCCGATGCGGATGCCCGACGTCACGAACGGCTTTTCCGGATCGTTCGGAATCGCGTTCTTGTTGACGGTGATGTGCGCGCGCGACAGCGCCGCCTCGGCGTCCTTGCCGGTGATCCGCTTGGCGCGAAGGTCGAGCGAGGAACATGTGCGAGTCCGTGCCGCCGGACACGATGCGCAGGCCGCGATCCTGCAGCACCTTCGCCAGCGACGCGCGCGTTCTCGAGCACGCGCTCCTGGTAGATCTTGAAGTCGCGCGTCAGCGCCTCGCCGAAGCGCGACCGCCTTGGCGGCGATCACGTGCATCAGCGGCCCGCCCTGCAGGCCGGGAAACACGGCCGAGTTGATCGCCTTCTCGTGCTCGCTCTTCATCAGGATGAAGCCGCCGCGCGGACCGCGCAGCGTTTTGTGCGTCGTGCTGGTGACGAAGTCCGCGATGCCCACCGGTGTCGGATAGACGCCCGCGGCGACCAGGCCGGCGTAGTGCGCCATGTCCGACCATCAAGCAGCGCGCCGACGCCGTCCGCGATCGCCCGGAAGCGCTTCCAGTCGATCACGCGCGAATAGGCGGACGCGCCCGCGATGATCAGCTTCGGCTTGTGCTCGTGCGCGAGCCGCTCGGCAGCGGCGTAGTCGATGAGCTCGGTCTGCGGGTCGAGGCCGTAGGCGATCGACGTTGAACCATTTGCCCGACAGGTTGACCGGCGAGCCGTGCGTCAGATGGCCGCCGTGCGGCAAGCTCATGCCGAGGATCGTATCGCCCGGCTTCAGCGCCGCGAAGAACACCGCCTGGTTCGCCTGCGCGCCCGAATGCGGCTGCACGTTCGCCGCGTCGGCGTGAAACAGCTGCTTCGACCCGGTCGATGGCGAGCTTCTCGGCGACGTCGACGAATTCGCAGCCACCGTAATAGCGCTTGCCCGGGTAGCCCTCCGCGTACTTGTTCGTCAGCTGCGATCCCTGCGCGGCGAGGACCGCCGGTGCTCGCGTAGTTCTCCGGACGCGATCAGCTCGATGTGCTCTTCCTGCCGCCGGTTTTCGGCGGCGACCGCGGCCCAGAGCTCGGGATCGCTCTTTTCGAGGGTCGTGCCGCGACTGAACATGATCGGCCTTGAGGAGCGGGGGCAAAAGACGATTCTAGCATCGCCGACCTCCTCGGCCGTCCGGTCGCCGCCCGCCAAAATCGCGATGCGGGTCACCGCCCGCCGTATAATCCGCCGGTGCCGCGATGGAGGTCCGCGCCCGGCCGGTGCGGGCCCTAACAGAATAGGAGCGGCGCGCACGCGTCGCGGCCCTTGCCGCGCGATGGGAGGAACGCTCGTGAATGCCCTGCTCGCCGCTGTCGCGGGCGATCGATGCGATGAGCGAGCGCATCGGCCGCCTGGTGTATTGGCTCATCCTCGCCGTCGTCCTGATCAGCGCCACCAACGCCACGGTCCGCAAGGCGTTCAACTACAGCTCGAACGCCTACCTCGAGATCCAGTGGTACCTGTTCTCGCGTGATTTTCCTGTTCGGCGCCGGGTACGTCCTGCTGCGCAACGAGCATGTGCGCATCGACATCATCTCGGGACGGCTTTCCGCGCGGGCGCAGAACTGGATCGACGTCGTTCGGTACTCGTGTTCTTCCTGTTCCCGATGGCGTTCGTCATCATGTGGTTTGTCGTGGCCGCTGTTCATGGATTCGTTCACCCGCAACGAGGTGTCGACCAACGCCGGCGGCCTCATCATCTGGCCGGCGCGTCTCATGGTGCCGATCGGCTTCTTCCTGCTGATCGTTCAGGGCGCATCCGAGCTGATCAAGCGCATCGCGTTCCTGCGGGGCAAGATCCCCGATCCGCTCGAGAAGATTCACGCCAAAAGCGCCGAGGAGGAGTTGGCCGAAGAAATTGCCCGCCAGCGTGGGCAAGAACGAAGGAGCCAAGCCATGAGCGCCTGGCTCATCGCGAACATCGCGCCGCTGATGTTCGCCGCGCTGATCATCGTCGCTGCTGCTCGGCTATCCCGTGGCGTTCTCGCTCGCCGCCGTCGGTATCTTCTTCGGGTCTTGTCGGGATCGAGCTCGGGCTGCTGCAGCCGACGCTGTTTCAGGCGCTGCCCGAGCGCGTCTTCGGCGTCATGTCGAACGACACGCTGCTCGCGCGTGCCGTTCTTCACCTTCATGGGTCTGATCCTCGAGCGCAGCGGCATGGCCGAGGATCTGCTCGACACGATCGGCCAGCTGTTCGGGCCGCTTCGCGGCGGACTCGCCTACGCGGTGATCTTCGTCGGCGCGCTGCTCGCGGCGACGACCGGCGTCGTCGCCGCCATCGGTCATCTCGATGGGGCTCATCTCGCTGCCGATCATGCTGCGCTACGGCTACGACCGGCGTTTCGCGTCGGGCGTGATCGCCGCGTCGGGCACGCTGGCGCAGATCATCCCGCCGTCGCTCGTGCTGATCATCATGGCCGACCAGCTCGGCCGCTCGGTCGGCGACATGTATGCCGGCGCTTTCATCCCGGGCATCGCCCTCGCCGGTCTTTACGCAGCTGTCACGCTCGTCGTGACGATTCGTCAAGCCGACGCTGGGCGCCCGCGCTGCCGCTGGAGGCGCGCACGCTGCGCGAGGCCGAACGGCAAGAGCGGCATCACCTCGGTTGCTCGTGTTGGTCGCGCTGTCGCCGCGGCGTCGCGGTCGCCTACGCGAAGCGTCTATCTGCACGAGACTCGCGCTCGACGAGACGATCGTCATCGCGACCTGTGTCGGAACCGGCATCGCGTTCTTCGCTGTCGGTGATCAACCATGTTCCTCAAGCTCGGGCTGCTGTCGAAGATCGCCGAGCGCGTCACGTTCGTGCTGATCCCGCCGCTCGCGCTGATCTTCCTGGTGCTCGGCACGATCTTCCTCGGCGTCGCGACGCCGACCGAAGGCGGCGCGATGGGCGCGACCGGCGCGCTGATCATGGCGCTCGCGCGCCGGCGGCTGTCGCTGGACGCTGCTCAAGCAGGCGATGGACACGACCGCGCAAGCTGTCGACGTTCGTCGTGTTCATCCTGATCGGCGCGCGCGTGTTCAGCCTGACGTTCTACGGCGTCAACGGCCACGTCTGGGTCGAGCATCTGCTGACCAGCCTGCCCGGCGGCCAGCTCGGCTTCCTGATCGTCGTCAACATCCTGATCTTCGTGCTCGCGTTCTTCCTCGACTTCTTCGAGCTCGTCGTTCATCATCGTGCCGCTGCTCGGGCCGGTCGCGGACAAGCTCGGCATCGACCTGATCTGGTTCGGCGTGCTGCTCGGCGTCAACATGCAGACGTCGTTCATGCATCCGCCGTTCGGCTTCGCGCTGTTCTACCTGCGCAGCGTCGCGCCGGCGAAGGAATATCTCGACAAGCTGACCGCGCAAGATGACCGCGCCGGTGACCACGGGCCAGATCTATTGGGGCGTCGATTCCCTTCGTGCTGATCCAGATCGTCATGGTCGCGCTCGTGATCCTGTTCCCGCAGATGGTCATGGTGTACAAGGCCGCGCGAATCGACGATCGACGCCACCAAGATCCAGATCAATTGCCGCCATCCGATCAGGAACGTCGTCCCCGCGCGCGCACCGGTCAGCCGGAAACGCAGCAACAGATGCAACAGGAAGACAAGGAGCAGAACAAAGACGCGCAATCGCTCGAGGACTGTTCAAGGGTCCGGCGCCCGCGACGCCGCCGCCCGGCACCGCGCCACCATCCGAGTAGCGACGACGCAGGTCGGACGCGCAAAGAAAAGCCCGCGATCGCGGGGCTTTTTCCAGCTGGAGCAGAACGCGACTATTTCTTCGCAGCGCCGCCTGCTGGCTCGCCGTGGCCATGAAGTTGTCGAAGGTTCTGCTCCGCCACGCGGAACCAGAGGATCTCGTCGTCGCGGAATTTCTTCCACGGCTCGAAGATCTTCTTGAAGTTGGCGTTCTTGGCCGCGGTTTCGTCGAAGACTTCGTTGGCGGCCTTGTAGCGAGGCTTGCCATGATCTCGCGCGGGAACGGACGCAGCTGGACGCCGTTGCGCGACCAGCCGACGCAGCGCCGCCGGGTTGAGCGCGTCGTACTTGCGCGACCATGTCGACGTTGGCCTCGTAGCACGCGCCCTCGAGCGCCGCCTGGTACTCCTTGGGCAGCTTTGCATAGGCGGCGATGTTGACGAACAGGTCGAGCTCGGGGCCGCCTTCCCACCAGCCCGGGTAGTAGTAGTACTTCGCGACCTTGTAGAAGCCGAGCTTCTCGTCGTCGTAGGGGCCGACCCATTCGGCGGCGTCGATCGTGCCCTTTTCCAGCGCCGGATAGATGTCGCCGCCGGGAATCTGCTGCGGCACGACGCCGAGCTTCGCGCAGCACCGCGCCGGCGAAGCCGCCGATCCGCATCTTGAGGCCCTTGCAGGTCGGCGACGCGTCTTGATCTCCTTGCGGAACCAGCCGCCCATCTGCGCGCCGGTGTTGCCCGCCGGGAAGCTGATGATGTTGTAGCTCCTTGCAGGAATTCGCTGCATCAGCTGCAGGCCGCCGCCGTGATACATCCAGGCGTTCTGCTGGCGCGCGTTCATGCCGAACGGAATCGCGCAGCGCAAACGCGAACGTCGGATCCTTGCCGAAGAAATAATACGGCGCCGTGTGGCAGCACTCGACGGTGCGCGTTCTGCACGGCGTCGACGACGCCGAACGCCGGCACGATTTCGCCGGCGGCGAACACCTGGATCTGGAACTTGCCGCCGGTCGCCGCCGCGACGCGCTTGCTGATCGTCTCGCCGCCGCCGTAGATCGTGTCCAGGCTCTTCGGAAAGCTCGACGCGAGCCGCCATTTGACTTCGGGCGATCCTTGCGCGAAGCACGGGCGCCGAGCCCGCGGCGAGAATGCCCGCCAGTCCGGCATGTTTGACGAACGAACGACGTTCCATCCAATCCTCCTCGAAATAGGTCGGCGATGCCGGCCTCGTGCGGTTCGATCGCTCGGCGCGCGGCGCCTGGTCCCGCATTCTGGAGCGCGCGCGGCCCGGTGCCGGTTCGCGCGGATGCTAGCAGGCTGATACAACGCCGTCATAGCCGCGTTTCGGACGATGGCCCGACGCTAGCGCGAGCCGCAGCGATCGCGACCTTTCGCAGGCGAGTGCAGACGGAGCCATTCGTCGAACCGGATGAGCAGGAGCCCGGTCGGCCATGACGGGCGTTGTATCGCCTGCGCAGATATTGCGGTCCCGCTCTTAACGCGCGCTAAGAGATAGCTTGCGGACCGCGCTGAACAGTGCCCAGGTCCAGCCCGCCTGCCGCTCGAGCGGTCTGCGTGAAAACCGGATCAGGTAGCGGCCGTTGCCGGTGTCGAGCTCCGACCATGCCGCCTGGCGGGAACTTGTCGTCGGGGCCGATCAGGCTCCGCTGCGAGCATCTGGCGATTCGCCGAATGAGCAGGAAGATAGATGCCGAAGAACGGCCGCTCGTCCTCGCCGCGGCCGGCGTCCGCCGGCGCCATCCAGCTTCGCATCAGCACCCGGACGAGCCGCTTGGCGATGATCTCGACGCCGACCGTCACTTCGTCGACTTGCTGGCGCTGCATCCGCCGGACGACCGCGAGCAGCCACATGATCGCCCTCCTTGATCGCGACGAGCTCGCCCAGGCGCGGTCGGCGCATCCTTGACCGGCGCGGTGAAGCGGCAGCCGGTGTCGCTGCGGTCGACGATCTTCCAAATCGATCCGCGGATTCGCGCGCGCGATCGATTCCGGGTTCGACGCTCGGATTCATGACCTGCGTGACTTCGTCGAAGCTCGCCGACGACACCCGGCGTCCGCGCCGCATCGGGCAGACGATCGATCTCGGCGACCGCGCGCGTCAGCGCCTGCAGACCGACGACGACGCGCACCTCGCCATCGGCGGCATGGCGCGGCGCGCGCGGCGCGTGCGCGATCGCGTCGGGGCCGAACAACGCGGCGAGGCGCATCAGCAGCAGCCGCTGCTCGCGCGGCGGCAGGTCGCCCGGCTGCGGCATGTCCTCGTCCTGCTCCGGCAGCCAGCGCATCCGCTCGACGACGCGCGCGTAGATCGGGCCGGCGTCGAGGAACAGCACTGCGGCCGCCGGCGTGCGCGCTTGTCGCGCCGGCGCAAGCCCTGCGCGCCGGTCAGGTCGACGACGAAGCCGGCACCCTCGGCGGGCGGCGGCACCAGCGTGAGCGACGGCGTCCAGTCCTCGAGCTGCTTCGCCGACCCACTCGACCTGATCGGGCGTGAAATTGCCCGAGTCGAGCCGCATCAGCAGCAGCGACTTCAGGTACTCCTGCTCGAGCGATACGCCGGGCTTCGCGAACGCGCCCGCGCGCCGAAGACGAGCTGCTCGCGCTGCCAGCCGCGCATGCGGCGCGAACTCGTAGAGCTCGTGAAAGTCGCGCCATTGCGCCGGAATCCAGTGGCTGTAGCGGAACAGCCGGAACTTGCCGTCGAGCCCTTGTAATGGACGAGGCGCACGAGCACCCACGGCAGGATCGCGCGCCAGCGCTTGTTCTCCGCGCGCGGAAAGCCGCGCCATCAGCGCCGCGTGATAGGCCGCGACGAACGCCTTGACGAGGTCGAACACCGAGTGCCACAGCCGCGACTCGACCGCCGAGCTCTTCTGGTAGTTCGCTGACGTACTGCTGCGTGAGCTGCGCGATGATCGGCTCGAGCCGCGCGTCGACCTTGAGCAGCGCCTCGACCTGCGCGGCGCCGACGTCCCTGCGCGCGCCGGGAAACTTCGCCACGAGCTCGAGCGCTTCCTTCTGTATCTCGATCGCGTCGCCGGTCGGCAACTGCGCGATCCAGCGATCGGCGTAATTCGCGTTCCGCAGCGGGTCGGCGAGCGAGCGGACCCACGTGAACAGCGTGTCGATCACCACGCCGGCGGGTCGCGTCGCGATTGTTCCATCAGTGCCCGGCGACCGTCATCCGGGCGATCAGGATCGATCCGGTGTGGCGCGATCCGCGCCGTGTCGACGTCGCGGCCGATCGCGACGATGTCGGCGAACATCTCGCTTGCAGGTTGCCGGCGATCGTGATCTCTTCGACCGGGTACGCGATCGCGCCGTCCTCGATCCAGAATCCCGCGGCGCCGCGCGAGAAATCGCCGGTGACCGGATTGACGCCCTGCCCCAGTTGCTCGGTGATCGAGCAAGTCCGCGGCCCATTCGTGCGAGCAACGCGGTCGAGGTCGTCGTCGCCCGTGCGCGACGCACGAGGTTGTGCGCTGCCGCCGCGCGTTGCCGGTGGTCGACAGGCCCAGCTTGCGCGCCGAGTAGCTGCCGAGAAAATAGCCTTGGACGATGCCGTTCGCGCACGACGTCGCGCGGCGCCGTGGCCACGCCTTCGTTGTCGAACGGCGCGCTGCCGCGCCCGCGCGGCAGATGCGGCTCTTCGCGGATCTGGACATGCGGCGCGAATACCTGCTGCCCGAGCGAGTCGAGCAGGAACGACGATTTGCGGTACAGGCTGCCGCCCGATACGGCGTGGACGAAGGATCCGATCAGGTCGCCGGCCTCGGGCGCCTCGAAGATCACCGGGCACTCGAGCGTCGCGAGCTTGCGTCGCGTTGAGCCTTCGCGCCGTGCGCGTTCCGGCGATGCGGCCGACCTCTGTCGGCCGGATAGCAGGTCTCCGGGCGCGCGCGCCGCCGTGTACCAGTAATCGCGCTGCATCGCGCCGTCCTGCTCGCCGACGACCGCGCAGTCGATGTGGTGGCGCGAGCTGCGGTAGCCGCCGCGAAAGCCGAGCGAATTCGCGTAGACGAATTCCGACTCGCCGCGCGCGACCGTCGAACCCTCGCTGTTGTTGATCGCGCGGATCGACCGCCAGCGCAGCCGCTTCGGCGGCGCGGCCCGAGCTCGATCGCCTGCTCGACCGAGAGCTCCCACGGGATAATAGAGATCGAGATCGGGCGGGTCGTGCGCAAGACGCGCGGGATCCGCCAAGCCCGGCGTAAGGATCCTCCGCGGTGAACTTGCGCGATGGCGATCGCCTTGTCGACGGTCGCGCGAATCGAATCGTCGGCGAAATCGGCGGTGCTCGCGTGACCGCGGCGCTGCGCCGATGTAGACGGTGACGGCGATGCCCTTGTCGCGGTTGTACGCGATCGTCTCGACCTCGTCCTTGCGCACGGTCACGCTTTGCCCGACCGCCTGCGACACGTCGGTCTCGGCCGCGGTCGCGCCGGCGCGATTTCGCTGCGTCGAGGATTGCCGCCGCCACCCGTTCGAGCGTCGCCGTCGACACGGGAAAATGGGCATTCACGGGCGCTTCCGCTGCGCGCTTTCGAGCTTCCCGCCGGAGCGGGCGATGCTTAATGACGTGGTCATCGATGGCCTTTGCGTGCGAATGCCGCGCCACATGGGCGTTGCAGCCCCTCTCGCGAAGCAAGGAGCATCCGTCGGCTATGATAGCAAAGCGTCGGTGCCGCGCCCGCATCGACACTCGCGCATTTGGGGTCCCGACGATGTTTCCGGCCGAAAAGACACACGATTCCGATTCGACGCCGTTGGAACCCCCGTCCAAGTCGGCACGCAAGCGGGCGATGCACGATCTGCAACAGCTGGGCATCGACCTGGTTGCGCTCGATCCGGGGCGCCTCTCGACGCTCGACCTGCCCGAGCGCCTGCGTGGACGCAATTGCCCTCGCGCGCGGCATCACCAAGCACGAGGGCCGGCGGCGACAACTTCAGTACATTGGCAAGTTGATGCGCGATGTCGATCCGGTGCCGCTCAGGACGGCGTTCGACGCGTGGGAACGCTGGGCCGACCGATCGACCGCGGGCGTTTCGCCGCGGCCGAGCAATGGCGCGATCGTTTGCTCGATGATGCCGACGGTCTGACCGAATTCGTGGCGGCGCATCCGGCGGCGGACCGAACGCGTGCTTGCGGCGCTGGTCGCCGATGCGCGCGCCGAACGCGCCCGCGGATCGCCGCCGCACAATATCGCGCGCTGTTCCGCGAACTGAAGCGCATTATTGACGAATTGCCCGGCGATTGACCGGAAGGAAAGTGTGCGACAAACGCTCGCATCTGACTTCTGTCATCTGACTCCTGACTACCTGATGTCCGACGTCCTCATCGGCCTGGTATCGATCTCCGACCGCGCGTCGGCGGGCGTCTACGACGACAAAGGCCTGCCGGGATTGAACGAATGGTTCGCCGCGGCGCTGAAGACGCCGTGGCGGATGGAGCAGCGCTTGATTCCCGACGAGCAGCCGGTGATCGAGCGGACGCTGATCGATCTGGTCGACCGCGCCGGCTGCGATCTCGTGCTCACCACCGGCGGCACCGGTCCCGCGCCGCGCGACGTCACGCCCGAAGCGACGCTCGCCGTCGCGCACAAGGTGCTGCCGGGCTTCGGCGAGCAGATGCGCCAGGTCAGCCTCGAAATACGTGCCGACGGCGATCCTGTCGCGCCAGGTCGCGGTCGTGCGCGGCCGCGCGCTGATCATCAACCTGCCCGGGCAGCCCAAGGCGATCAAGGAAACGCTCGACGGCGTGTTTCCCGCGGTTCCCTATTGCATCGACCTGATCGGCGGACCGTACATCGAAACGCACGACGATGTGTGCAAGGCGTTCCGGCCGAAGTCGGCGCTCCGGCCTCCGGGCTGACTTCGTCGGCGCTCGCGATGACCACGACGCCCTTTCCGAACCAGCCGCCGCCCTACGAAGGGCGCAATCTTTATCTCGACCGATCCCGCGCTGCGGCAGCGCAGTCGCGCGCGAGGGCGCCGCGCACGCGGACGCGCTTCTCGCCGCGCTGGGGCGACACGTTGGGTCGCGCCGAGACGTTCGCGCTCGCCGACGCCGCGAATCGCAACGCCCCGCAACTGCGCACGCACGACCGCTTCGGCGAACGGATCGACGACGTCGAGTTTCATCCGGCCTGGCATGCGCTGATGCAGCTCGCCGCGCAGACGGGCGAGCATAACGCGCCATGGACGGCGCCGGGACCGGGCGCGCAGGTCGCGCGCGCCGCGATGTATTTCCTGCACGCGCAGGTCGAGAACGGCACGCAATGTCCGCTGACGATGACGTATGCGAGCGTGCCGGTGCTCGCGCGCCAGGCGGCGACCGCAGCGGTCATCGCGGACGTCTGGCTGCCGCGCGTGCTCGCCCGCGACTACGATCCGCGGCCGCTGCCGATCGGCGACAAGCGCGCAGCGTTGATCGGCATGGGAATGACCGAGCGCCAGGGCGGCTCCGACGTTCGCGCCAATCTCACCCGCGCCGTCCCGCCGGCGACGGCGCCGTGGCGCATCACCGGGCACAAGTGGTTCTTCTCCGCGCCGCAATGCGACGCGCCATCTGGTGCTCGCGCAAACCGATGCCGGTTTGACATGCTTCCTGCTGCCGCGTTTCCTCGACGACGGATCGCGCAACGCCGTGCGGATCGACCGGCTCAAGGACAAGCTCGGCAACCGCTCGAACGCGTCGTCGGAAGTCGAATTCGATAGCGCGCACGGCGTGCTGGTCGGCGAGCCCGGCGCGGATTGGCGACGATCCTCGAAATGGTGCAGCACACGCGACTCGACTGCGTGATCGGCAGCGCCGGCATGATGCGCGGCGCACTCGCCTACGCGCTCCATCACGCCGCGCATCGCTTCGCCTTCGGCCGCGTGCTGGCCGAGCAGCCGCTGATGACGCGCGGTGCTCGCCGACCTCGCGCTCGAAGTCGAGGCCGCGACGGCGCTTGCGCTGCGGCTGGCGCGCGCGTTCGAAGCGGCGGCGGAAACGGCCGAGCATGCGCTCGCGCGAATCGCGACGCCGGCGGCCAAGTATTGGGTCTGCAAACGCGCGCCGATGGTCGCGCTGGAGGCGATGGAAGTGCTGGGCGGCAACGGCTACGTCGAGGAGGCGCCGCTCGCGCGCATCTATCGCGAGGCGCCGGTCAATTCGATCTGGGAGGGCTCGGGCAACGTGATCTGCCTCGACGTGATCCGCGTGCTGCGGCGCGAGCCGTCGGCGGCGGACGCGCTGATGCAGGAGCTCCACGCAGCGCGCGGCGCGAACCGCGATCTCGATCGTCACGTCGCGGCGCTCGCCGACCTGCTCCGCGAATCGGGCGACGATGGCGCCAACGGACGTCGCCTCGCGCAGGCGATCGCCGTTGCGCTCTCGGCCGCGGTGCTGGTGCGAGATGCGCCGGCGTTCGTCGCCGATGCGCTATTGCGCAACGCGTCTGCGCGCCGATGCGGCGCACGCCGGCGCTGCGTTCGAGCATTGCCGTCGGGTGTCGACGCCGCCGCGATCGTCCGCCGAATGCAGAACAGGCTGACGACCCCCACGCTCACGGTGTTTGCGGAGGGCCGGCTTCGTCACAGCCGGCCCGTGTGCGGGCGCAGAGCGGTGCTCTGCGAATTGCCCGCGCCACCCCGGAGAGGGAGCAGTCCTCCCGTGGGGTAGTGACGCGAGCAGCCGGCGAGGGGGCCCCGCGAAGCGGGGATCGACGGCGATTGCGAGTCGTCACACGAGGCCGACTCTCGGCGCTGCAATCCTCGTCTCGGCTCCAAAGAGGCCGAGGCTCGGCAGGAGGACTGGTCGCATCCGCATCGAAAGAAAAACGCCACGCAAAAGGGCGTGGCGTCCATTCGGCTGGTCGCGGACAACGCCCGCGAAGTGATTTCAGATGTTCAGGATTTTCATTGCCTTGGCAAGCGTATCGACCGATTCCTGATGCTTGCCGGCCTTGTGCAGCACTTCGCCTTCGGCGCGATATTTCTTGACGTCGTCCATCTGCGCCGCCGTTAACGTCGGATTCTTCGCGAGCGCCGCATCGATCTTCGCCATGTCGGCTGGACAGTGAAACGCGAACGCGCTTCCGGCCGCGAAACAGCGCTGCGGCGGCAAGCGTGACGATACCGAGCTTCATCGTTCCTCCTCAAGGTGTCGGGCGGAAATCGCATCCCGTCCGGAACGTGGTCTCTCCCGCCCCGATAGCGATACGCCGCGCTCCGGAAAGATCAATGCCCCGGGGGCGTAATTTCGGATGTGCAATGCGTCGGTACGGGGCGGCGCCCGTCAGTCGCGCAGCAATGCGGACCGCCTTGCCGGGTCCTGCCGGTAGAACGTCCGGAACAATTGATACACGGCCGGGTATTTCGCGACGAGCAGGGCGGGATCGACGAAAAATACCTCGGACAACACGGCAAAGAATTCGGCGGGATCCTCGGCGGCGTAAGGGTCGATCGCCGTCTCTTCGCCGCCGTCGACACGCCGCAGCTGAAGTCGTCGAAGGCCTCCTGCAGCGTGCGCTGCCAGCGCAACGGCGAGACGTCGGCCCGGAGCGGCGGGCAGCCGTTCGCGTTCCCGTCGCGCATGTCGATCTTGTGCGCGAATTCGTGAATGACGAGATTCATGCCGGACGCTTCCCAATCAGCCGATGCCTCGACGTCGGGCCACGGAAGGACCACGGGGCCGCGCGGCATCGCCTCGCCGGCCAGTGTGCCGTCGTCCTTGTGCACGACGCCGAATTCGTCCTCCCATTCGTGCCCGGGCACGAACTCGCCGGAGTAGACGATCACACTCTCGAAATCGTCGTAGAGCGCAAGGTCGAGGTTCAGCACGGGTACGCAGGCCTGCAACGCGATCACCGTGCGCTGCAACGGCGTCACCACGTGGCCGCGCGCGCCCACGATGTCTCTTCGCGCTCAGGAACAAGCACCACCTTCTGGCGGAGCCGCGCCAACTCTTCTTCGGAGTAGATCGCGAGGAACGGCTGCGCATTCACCGCTTCGCGCCACAGGGCGTCTGGCAGCGCCGAGCGAGCGAAGCACGCGCCGCTCGCGCCATTTGCGGATCGCTTCGAACATGCGCCGCCCCGCTACTTTTCTTCCGGCCGCTCGTCCGCGACCTCGAGCAGCTTCACGGCATCGGGCTCGGGCAGCGCGTCGACCGAGCGCAACTGGCCGCTCCAGCGCGCGCCGACGCACGCCGACACGCTCGAGCTCCTCGCTGGCCTTGTCGATGCGGTCCTTGGTCTGCGCCAGCGCATCGCCAAACCTTGCGAACTCGGTCTTGACCGCACCCAGCACGCGCCAGACTTCGCTCGACCGCTGCTCGATCGCCAGCGTGCGAAACCCCATTTGCAGGCTGTTGAGCAACGCCGCGAGGTTCGTCGGGCCGGTCAAGAGCACTCGGTATTCCCGCTGGATCGAATCGGTGAAGCCCGGCCGCGCCATCATTTCGGCGTAGAGACCCTCGGTCGGCAGAAACAGGATGGCGAAATCGGTCGTCGCCGGCGGCTCGATGTACTTGTCGCGAATCGTCCGCGCCTGCAGCCGCAGAAAATCGGCGAGCGCCTTGCGCGCGACGTCCGCCGCCGCGACGTCGGCGCGCTCCGAGTGCATCCTGCAGGCGTTGCCAATCGTCGAGCGGGAATTTCGCGTCGATCGGGAGCCAGCACGGCGCGCCATCGTCGCCGCTTGCCGGGAAGGCGGATGGCGAACTCGACGCGCTCGCCGCTGCCGCGCCGCGTCTTCGACGTTCTTGTCGTATTGCTGCGGCATGAGTTCATGTCGAGCAGCGCCTGCCAATCTGAACCTCGCCCCAGCCGCCGCGCGTCTTCGACGTTCGACAGCACGCGCTTCAAGTCGCCGACTCCCGGCGGCAAGGCGTCTGCATTTCGCCGAGACCGCGGTGCACCTGCTCCAGCCGCTCGGAGACCTGCTTGAACGATTCGCCCAAGCGGGTGCTCGAGCGTCGCCTGCAGCTTTTCGTCGACGGTCGCGCGCATTTCGTCGAGCTTTGTTCGCGTTCTCGTTGCGGAGCGCATCCAGTTTCTGTTCCACCGTCTTGGTGAGTTCGGACAGGCGCTCGCCGAACTGCTTCAGCTGCTCGCGCTGCGCCGTGTGTGCGTCCGCGAACGATTGCTGCGTCCCCTGCTGGAACTGTGCCAGCCGCTCGCCCACTTCGCCGCGCAGGACCGCGGCGGTCTCGCTCTGCTCGCGTCGCGCGATCGCGAGATCGCCCCGCATGTCGCGCTCGTGCTCGCGCCGCTGCCTGCGCAAAAGCGTCGAGACGCGCGCGGAGATCGGCGGCTTCCCGCGTCGCAGCGTCGCGTTCGCGCGCGATCGAGGCCAAGCGAAATAGCGCAACGACGACGAGCACCAGAATCGCGACAAGCGCGACCGCGGCGAGTCCTTGCCGCACTTCATTCATGGCCGAAGTCTAGCAGTCCACGTTGCCACCTCCCGCGAGCGCAAGCGTTGCAAACGTCGCGAGCCAATGGGCGCCGACGTACTTCGCCGCTGTCGAGTCCCGCGAGTCCCGCCGCAAGATGCGCTCGTGCCGCCTCGGCGGCGATCGGCGCGCGGGGATCGGCGTCGGCCAGCGTGGCCGCGATGCCGCGAAAGCACCAGGCACGCGACAGGTTGAGGCCGTCGAGGTGAACGATGTGCGCCGTCGCTGCGATCGCTCACCTCCACCGGCGTGAAGAGCGTCGCAGGTTCGCGTCGAGCGAATCCGGGCAGAAACGCCGCAAGCCACGTGCCGAATGCGACCGGGCCTTCGATCCGTCGCATCAATTCCGCCTCGATCAACGCCGGCGACAGAAAATCCGCGCCCGAAGGCTCCCATGCCGCGGGTGCATCGCGATCGCCGCCGAACCAGGCGCGCGCCTTGGCGACGCAGAGCGCCTCCAACGCCGGTTCGCCCGCGGCGCGGGCATAGTCGAGCGCAAACGCGAGGCCGAACGCGCTGTTCGTGTGCAGGCCGTAGCGCCACGGGTATTGCGCACGCGGCAGGTAGTCGAGAAAGCGTGCGACGATCGATGCCGCAAGCGGCGCAAGCGCCTCGGACCAGCGGTCTCCGTCGCTCCCGAAGATCGATCAGCTCCTCCGCCAGCTTGAGCAGCCACGCCCAGCCGTAGGTACGCTCGAACGATCGCGCCTCCGGCCGCGCGAGATAGGCAACTTCAACCGCGATGGCGTCGCGCGTGAAATGCAGGTCGAAGGCATGCCCAATCGCGTCGCGCTGCGGGAGCGCCGGGAAGAGCCGTCGCAAGCGCGCGAGCAGCCAATGCATATGCACGCAGGAATGCCAATCGAAGCTGCCGTAGAACACCGGGTGCAGCTGCGCGCAGCTGGCTCCGCACGTCGCCGGCGCTGCCCACGACATGGTCCGGCTTGTTCGGATACTCGCACGCGACGTTTGCGAGCGCGATGTCGGCAAACCGCGCGGCGGTGGCGGCACCCAAGACATCCATTCGTTCAGGGTCCTAAGCGGAGAATTGGCGTTCCATCGTATGCTACTGCGGTGAACGCGACAGCTGCCTCTCCACCCGGGCGCGGCGGGAAGTTTTCGTGACCGGCGGGACCGGGTACATCGGCCAGGCGCTAATCGAAGGACTGCGGGCCCGTGGTCACACGAGTCGCGCGCTCGCGTACGGCGTCAATGGGCCGAGTTCCCGCGCGGGCGCGACCGCCGTCGCCGGCGATGCGCTCGAGCGCGGCGTCGTTCGTTGCGGCGCTCACCCGCCGCACGACGCTCGTGCACCTCGTCGGAACGCCGCATCCGAATCCATCGAAAGCAGCTCGAGTTCGAGCGCGTGGATCTTGCTTCGATCCGGGCGAGCGTCGAAGCCGCGCGACAAGCGCGGCGATCGCGCATCTCGTCTACGTCAGCGTCGCGCAACCAGCGCCCGCGATGCGCGCGTACGTCGCCGCGCGCGTCGCGGGCGAAGCCGCGATCGCCGACGCCGGACTCACCGCGACGCTGCTGCGCCCGTGGTACGTGCTCGGACCGGGCCACTGGTGGCCGATCGCGCTCATGCCGTTCATACGCGTCGGCAGAATGGTTGCCGGCGACGCGCGACACGGCGCGAAGGCTCGGGCCTCGTGACGTTCGCGCAAATGGTTCGCGCGCTGGTGGCGGCCGTCGAGCGTCCGCCGCCGCCGCGACGCGTCGCATCGTCGACGTGCCGGCGATACGCGCGACGTCCGCTGACTCGTCTGTCAGCCGGCGAGCTCGCCGATTCGTCGGCGCCGGCTAGCTCGCGCGCGGCGCTGCTTGCGCTCGTGCTCCTTCAGGATGCCGCTTGCGGATGCGGATCGACTTCGGCGTGACTTCGACGAGCTCGTCGTCGGCGATGAACTCGACCGCGTATTCGAGCGTCGAGCTCGATCGGCGGCGTCAGCAGCGATCGCGTCGTCCTTGCCCGACGCGCGGACGTTGGTGAGCTGCTTGCCCTTGATCGGGTTGACGACGAGGTCGTTGTCGCGGCTGTGGATGCCGATGACCATGCCTTCGTAGAGCTTGTCGCCGGGCGACACGAACATGCGGCCGCGCTCCTGCAGCTTCCACAGCGCGTACGCGACCGCGTCGCCGTCCTCCTGCGAGATCAGCACGCCGTTGCGGCGCTCGGGAATATCGCCCTTGACCGGCGCGTAACCGTCGAACACGTGGCTCATGAGGCCGGTGCCGCGCGTCAGGTTCATGAACTCGCCCTGGAAGCCGATCAGCCCGCGCGCGGGAATCCGGTAATCGAGCCGCGCGCGGCCGCGGCTGTCGGATGCCATGTTGGTGAAGTCGCCGCGGCGCGGCCCGAGCGCTTCCATCACCGCGCCCTGATGCTGCTCCTCGACGTCGACCGACAGCGCTTCGTACGGCTCGCAGGCTGACGCCGTCGATATCGCGCAGCACGACGCGCGGCCGCGACACGGCGAGCTCGTAGCCTTCGCGGCGCATGTTCTCGATCAGGATCGTGAGGTGCAGCTCGCCGCGTCCCGACACGAGGAACGACGTCGGTGTCGCGCGGTCTCCTCGACGCGCAGCGCCATGTTGGTCAGCAGCTCGCTTCATCAGTCGATCGCGGAGGTTGCGCGACGTCACGTACTTGCCTTCGCGGCCGGCGAGCGGCGACGTGTTCACCTGGAAATACATCGACGAGCGTCGGCTCGTCGACCGAGGATCGGCGGCAGCGCTTCGGGCGCATCGACGCGCCGCGAGCGTCGTGCCGATCGACAGTTCGTCGACGCCGGTGACGAGCACGATGTCGCCGCGCCGACGCGCTCTCGACCGGCGACGCGCTCGAGTCCCGGCGAACTTGAAGATCTGCGCCGACTTTCGCCCGCGACCGGAATCTGCGCCTTCGGCGAGCGGGCTCGCGCAGCACGGCGACTTCCTGCGCCGGCGCCATGCGGCCGCGGCGGATGCGGCCGATGCCGAGCCGGCCCGACGTAGCTCGAATAGTCGAGCGCGCTGACCTGAAACTGCAGCGGCGCCGTCGGCATCGCCGCGCCGGCGCGGGCACGTGCGCGCAGGATCGTCTCGAACAGCGGCTGCATCGACGCTGACCCTGCGGCGCAGCCGCGTCAGCGTCATTCCTTCGTCCCCGATGCAACGGTGGCATCGCCTTCGCGCTGTCACGTCGACGTCGCCCAGCCGTTCAGCGCCGACGCGTAGACGACCGGAAAGTCGAGCTGCTCGTCGGTCGCGCCGAGTCGATCGAAGAGCTCGAACGTCTGGTTGACGACCCACTCGGGCCGCGCGCCGGGGCGGTCGACCTTGTTGACGACGACGATCGGCTGCAGGCCCGAGCTTCAGCGCCTTCAGCGTGACGAAGCGCGTCTGCGGCATCGGGCCTTCGACCGCGTCGACCAGCAGCAGCACGCGCGTCGACCATGCCGAGCACGCGCTCGACCTCGCCGCCGAAGTCGGCGTGGCCCGGCGTGTCGACGATGTTGATGCTGCTGTGTCCGCCGTAGCTCGATCGCGCAGTTCTTGGCGAGGATCGTGATCCCGCGCTCGCGCTCGATGTCGTTGCGTGTCCATCATCCGCTCGCCGACGTGCTGGTGCTTGGCGAACGTGCCCGCCTGCACGCAGCAGCTTGTCGACGAGCGTGGTCTTGCCGTGGTCGACGTGGCGCGATGATCGCGATGTTGCGCAGGTCGTTGCGGAGCGGTGGTCATGGGTCGCGAGCATGGCGGCGGCGGACAGTGCGCCGCAGCAAAATACGACGATTATAGCGGCCGCAGGCGGGCCCTCGCGCCACAAATATTTTGAAAAATCCGCGACTTAGGGTATAATCGCTGGGTCGGGCGGCCGTTCCGGTCACCGCCCACCATGCTGCGCGTGGCGTGCAAGCGTTCGACGAACCGCCGCCTCGCCGCGATCTTCTCAACGACATGTCCGCTGCCTGGACCGGAAACCGCCGACTGTGCGGTAGGCCGCGTCCAGGAGTTTCTCCATGAACGCAACGAGCTTTGCCGAGCTCGGCTTGCGGCCCGAATTGCTGCGGGCCGTCGCCGAGTCCGGCTACACCACGCCTACGCCGATCCAGCAGCAGAGCCATTCCCGTCGTCATGGCGGGGCGCGACGTGATGGGCGGCGCGCAGACGGGACACCGGCAAGACCGCCGGCTTCGCGCTGCCGATCCTGCAGCGTCTCCTGCCGCAAGCGAACACGAGCAATACGTAATGACTT
>ERZ1370068.6675-contig-5645_pt1 | contig 27905 bp, 46 predicted proteins | sample MGYA00561227_ERZ1370068 | MGnify/ENA primary metagenome ERZ1370068 (study PRJEB38410, sample SAMEA6850437) | metagenome | study: Metagenomic assessment of the ecological functions of the soil: analysis of the soil microbiota associated with the...
GTGTACTTCGTTCAGTTACGTATTGCTATCGAACGCGTGTGCGAGGTGAAATGCGACCACATGCAGGGCTCGCGCTTCCGGCACGCGGCGATCTTTGTGCGGTGGCGGCCCGACAAACCGCCGGCCGACCGCACCTGGCGCTCAGGATCGACTCCTTACGAACTCGAAGGTCTTGGGCGCACTCCTCGGTAAGCCCAGCCCTGATCGTCCGGATCGACGCTTCCCTGACCGGCCTGATCTTCCGGTGCGTGCTGCAGGTTCACGCGGATTCTCGTCCATGTCCGGAAGCGGCACGCCGCATGGCGCATCCACGAACGTCGGCGCGGCTGCGAGATGCGCCGCCGCGTCGGGCGTGGCGCGCCTTCCAGCGCTCCAGCCCGGCGAGCGCGTCCTCCTTCGGCGCGCGGCCGATCTCGATCAGCGGATGCTTCGCCGTTCGCTCCTCGAGCTTCAGCGGATCGCGGACGTGCGCCGCCGACGCGCACCCTGTACGGCTCGCCGATCTGCTTCTTGTAGTGCGGCGGCCACGGCGCGATCGCCCTGGCCGTCGCGCTCTGTCGCGCCGACAGCTCGAGCAGGCGTTCGAGCGAGCACGGACGCTCGTCGATGCCGGCGTGACGATCGCCGACCTGCGCGAAGCGCGCCGGGCATCGTCGTCAGCGTGAAGTCGGCGGGATTGCAGTCGTCGATCTCGTCCCATGTCAGCGGCGCCGACACGCGCGCGTCGGGCGTCGGACGCACCGAGTAGGCGCTGGCGATCGTGCGGTCCTTCGCGTTCTGGTTGTAGTCGAGGAACACGCCGTGGCGCTCCTCCTTCCACCACTTGCTGGTCGCCAGCGCCGGGCGCGCGCCGCTCGACCTCGCGCGCGAGCGCGAGCGCGGCGCGGCGCACCTCGTCGAAGATCCAGCGCCGCTCGATGCGCACGTAGACGTGGATGCCGCGCGAGCCGGACGTCTTCGGCCAGCCGACCAGGCCGAGGTCGTCGAGCGTGGCGCGCACCACCGCGCGACCTCGCGGATCTGCGGCCACTCGACGCCCGGCACCGGATCGAGATCGACGCGCAGCTCGTCGGGATGATCGAGATCGTCGGCGCGCACCGGATGCGGGTGCAGCTCGAGGCAGGCGAGGTTGGCCATCCAGACGCAGCGCGGCGGCGTCGCGCGGCACGACTTCTTCCGCGGTGCGGCCCGACGGAAAGCTGCAGCGCGACGACCTCGATCCAGTCGGCAGCCGCGACTCCGGCGCGCGCTTCTGATAGAAGAACTCGCCGCCGATGCCGTTCGGATAGCGGACGAGCACGTTGGGCCGTCCGCCGGCGCCGCGCAGCGCGCCGTCGGCGACCGCGAGGTAGTAGCGCGCGGATCGAGTCTAGTGTGTCCGGCCTGAGGAAACAGGACCTTGCGGGATTCGAGATCGCGACCTCGCGGCCGGCAACCTGCAACAGGATTCCTGTTCCTTCGACGAAGGCACCTCTAGACTATAGCAACGAGTGGATCATTCTTTTTCTCTGGCTCGAGCGACGCCACTCAGTCGATGGTGGCGGATCTGAGTCGACGTCGGTGTTTGCCTTTCAGGATTCTCTCGGCGCACGCGATCGGCACTGGAGCCTCGCCGCCGGCATCAACACATGTTCGCGCTACATTCTCGGCGTCACGCGGCGTTCCGTCGAAGAGCTTTCGCGCTTCGCCGTTCATGTGGCTCGGGTTCTGGCTGAATTTCATCTCCGGCGTGCTGCTGCTCATCGGCTATCCCACCAAGGCGCTGACCAATCCGGTCTTCTACGTGCAAGCTCACGCTGATTGCCGCGGCCCTGGGACTGCGTGACGTGGTGATTCGCCGCCGCATCTTCGACGCGGCCGACGTCGTCAACAACCGTTCGCTGCGCTTCATGCCGGCACGTCCCTGGTGTGCTGGGCGGGCGCGATCACGGCAGGCAGGCTGCTCGCGGCTACCTACGCGGCTGTTCGCGACCTGGTGATCTGGATGGTCCGCAGATGTGGATCGTCAGCACGTTTGCCGGAGCGACCTCCGTGCGGGCACTCTATGCGCACGGCGCTGGGGGATGGCCCGCGGCCGAGGCCTGCACTTCATCGGCGCCTGTCGCTGCTCGTCGGGACGATCTTCGTGTTCGACCTGCGCCTGCTCGGGATCGGCCGGCGGATCCCCGATCGGCGCCTGCACCGGCTGATTCCCTGGGGCCTCGCGGGCTACTTTCTGACGTTGGCGACCGGCATGCTGTTTCTGCTGGCCGAGCCCGACCGAAGCTGTCTACAACCCCGCGTTTCACTTCGAGGTGCTGTTCATGGTGCTGGCGGGCCTGAACGCCTCGCTCTTCTATCTGACGTCGTGCCGGCCGGACTATTTCTGCCGGTGGCGACGCACCGCGCCTGGCGCAATTCATCGCGGCCGCATCGATCGTGTTGTGGCTGTCGGTGATCATCGCGGGACGGCTGCTGACGTTCTACCGTCCCGGCAACCGTGCGGAAGCCAGGCGAGGCGGGCACCTCTCGCCGAGGTGCGTCTCGAACTACTACCGCTAGTGTCTCAGTGCCGAAGTCGGGGCGATCTCGCGCCTTCAATTCGGCTGGCGTCGAAGGCCGCCAGACGTCCAGGGCTGCAGGTCACGCGGTGCCGGTCGTCGCGTGGTCGCGGTTGTTCTCATATCGTTCGCGATCTCGATCGGGATGAGCAGGTCGATGTCAGGCGCGTTCTGATAGGGCCACGTCGATCGTTGCGCGCATCAGGGGATCGCTGACGATGACTTCGCTGATCACGACCCGGCCGGTGTCGGGCTCGATCCAGAATCGTCCTCGGGCCGGCATGTCGCCGCCGATCTGCCCGCGCTGAATGAGCGTGTTCCTGGCGGTTTCCTCGTGCTCGACGACCCACAGTCCCGGCAGCGGCGTAAAGCGTGGCGACTTCATCGAGCCTGCGTGGCGAGCTGCGGCGCGGTGTCGTTCGAACGTTTGAACTTGAAGCGCGGCTGATATCGCGCGGTCGAGGAACAGCAGCGGCAGAGCGTCGGGGTGTTCATATCGCGGTACACGCCGCCGATGTTGTAACGCGCGCCTTTCCACCACGATGGTGCGAATCTGATCGTCTGCGGTCGGCGAGCGCTGCAGGAACAGACGCGCCAGGCGATCTTCACGATCCCGAACCGGTTTGCCGTCGACTTCGAAGACGTCGCGGAATTCGACCAGGCCGTCTGCGCCAGGCGCCGGCACGAGCAGGAAGTCCGACTTCGAGCTCGCGGTGCGTTGCGCTGGTTCTGATCCTGTGGATAACTGCAAGGTTGCGGCGGTCGCCGCGAGCCGCTCGTCCTGTGTGTATTGCTCTTCCGCGACGATGCCGGAAAGCTGCTTTCTGTAGTTGGCGACGTAGGTGGCGGCGCGCGCGGCACCGGAAGCCAGCGGGACTTCCTGCGCGAGTGCGTCCGGTGGCGAGGCAGCGACAGGAGCGACAGGAGAAGACGGCGCGGGTTGCGGTCACCGCGCGTCAGTCTATGGCAGCGGTGGTTCAGCGGCGGAGAATTTGCGCGAGCTGATAGAGCCCGATGGCGACACCGGTGAGCAGTCCGACGAATACGCCCATGGGCCCGTGTCGAGGTAGCGATCCACGAGATATCCGGCACCACCCAGCAGGATGACGGAGCCGATCGCGCCATAACTGGCCATGACTCCTGGCGTTCCGCGATCAGCGTCTGCTGCATCGACGCCGCAGCCTTACGATCTGCATCGGCGAAGCTGAGTTGGTGACTGCGGCACGGTGTTCTCACTGCGAGCAATGCCCTTCCTGAATGCGACTGCAATGTGCGCGCCGAAGAGCCGTACTCGCCCGCCGCTGTTCGGTCGAGGTTGAGCGAGCGTAGCGACGCATCCGGATAGGCCGAAGGCGGACCCGGTTCACTTTCGTTGCAAACAAGTGACGAGGCGCGGGCTACTCGAGCTGCATCCGCCGCACGAGGTCGATGAACCGGGGATCGGAGTGCAGGACGTCCAGTCTCGGATCCTGGGCCTCACGTAGTCGAGCCGAGGAATCGCGCGCGGTATCACGCGCGCTCGAGACCATCGCACGATCCGGCTCGCCAAAGGCCTGCATGTAGATCTACCGCGGCGACCGGAGTACGGCGCCACGTATCGTTCCTTTGACAGCGCATCCAGTTTCTGAAGAACGGCTCGCGCGTCGTTCGGCCGGTTCGCGGCCGCATAGGCGTGAGCCGAGCAGGGCCACCGTCGACAGAGCGGCCGTTGGTCGGGCGGATGCAATCCTCGAGCTGCGCCGATCGCCTGGTCGAATGCACGCCCTTCTGTTCGTGCGCCGATTGCCCGAGGCGCGAGCCACTGGTGGAAACGTCGGATCCATCTCGATGGCTTTTTCCAGGGGCTCGAGCGACTGACCGGCGTCTGGCGCAGAAGAAGCGGATGCCATCCCTGGTGCGCGTTATTGGCCAGGTCCAGCGGATCGAGTTCGGGGGCGCCGCCGACTGCCGCTTTGAGCGACTCGTCCACGCGGCCCATCGTCTCATCAGGTAATGCGCGTACCCGGTGGTTCAAGCTGGAAGACGGGTTGGGTTCGTAGGTGGAAGGCGAGCCGGGATCGAGCTCGAGCGCCCGCCTGAAATTCGCGCCGTCGGCCTCGGCCCAGTCCATTCCCACTGGTAGGCGACGAAGCGCAGAGCGATGGCGTGCGCGCGATGCGAGCGTGTCGTCGATGCACCGCACCGTTCAGCGGCTGATTTCGCTTTCGTCCACGCCTCGCGCACGCGGCAGGAGAGGCCAGGAGTTGTAGTTGGCGAGGGTTGTTGTACGGCCGCGAGCGCCGCGTGCGCCGGAGCGTAAGTTGGGATCGGTCTCGATGGCTTTCCTGAATGCATCGATGCCGCTGTTGCAGACCCGTCCACTGTCTTCTTGTTCCAGTGATAACGGCCGCGCAAAGGTAGCGCTGATATATGCCTCGAGTCGTTCACCGCAGATATGCCGCGTTTGGCCGGGCGTCTTCGCTCTTCGCACGGTCAGTCGGAACCGCAGCGTCTCCGAAATTTCTGTCCGAGATCGCTTCCTGAACGGCCTGCGGATCGCTTGACAGCTTCCGGTTGTCACTGCTCTCCCCGGAGGTGGCGGTGTTTCCGCGCGTCAGATCAATTCGGTGCCTGATCGACAGATCATCGCCGCGCTGCTTCGACATCTGCCCGTGAGGACGGCTTGAACCTTGAGCGTCTGTCGGCACGGCGCCTGCGCGTGTCGGTTTCGCGGCCTTTGAACCGGAAGACGGCATTTCCGGGACATCACCGAGAGGTTCGGTATCTGCGACAACGTGTTGATGAGGCTCTCGGTGATCCCGTCGCCGAGATAATCCACGTCGGGATTGCCGCTCGTGTTGGCAAACGGAAGAATCGCGATCGAGCTGGCTGCATTGTTTCGCCGGAGGGTTCGAGAAGCCTGGTCGCCGCCAGGCCGGCGGCGATCATGCAGAACTGGCAGAAGCCGCGATCCACAGCGAGAAGCGGCGCGCGCCGGACACGGCATCAACGGCACTCGTGATTTGCCGGACGACACGCTGTCCAGCGCGACCGCCGCATCGCCGACGTCGCGCAGGCGAGGCTTCGAATCCTTTTCAGAGGCACCGTTGAAGGAGCTGACGGATCTCCACCGGAGTCGCTGCGGGCAACGCCGACCAGTCGGGCGTGCGTTCGAGGACGCTGGCGATTACGTCAGGACATGGTGTCGCCGCCGAATGCCTTCCGTCCCGTCAGCATTTCGTAGATCACGCAGCCGAAGGCCCAGATGTCCGGTTCGCTTGTCGACGGGTCTCCCGCGCGCCTGCTCAGGGCTCATGTAGGCGGCCGTGCCGAGGATGACTCCATCTTCGCGTTCCGACCGTCACCGGGGGCGAGATGCGTCTCCAGCGAACCTTCGGCCGCGGCCGCTTTTGCCAGGCCGAAGTCGAGGACCTTGACGCTGCCTCCGGGCGTGATCTTGATATTCGCCGGTTTCAGATCGCGGTGAACGATCCCTTTGGCGTGCGCCGCGTCGAGCGCCTCAACCAGCTGGCGCGCAATGACGAGCGCCTCGCTGATCAGGATAGGTCCGCGCGCGATCTTCTCGGCGCAGCGTGTCGCCTTCGACGAGTTCCAGCACTAGGGCCTGCAGCGCCGTCGGCTGTCTTCGAGCGCCGTAGATCGCGCCGATGTGCGGGTGATTGAGCGCGGCCAGCAACCGAGCCTGCGCGCTCAAGCGCGCGAGCCGTTCGGATGGCTCGTGAAGTGCGGCTGGCAGGATCTTGATCGCCACGTCGCGTCCGAGCTTCGTGTGTGGGCGCGGTGCACCTCTTCCCATTCCGCCTTCGCCGCCGCATGCGACGACCTGGATATGGACCGATCCTCCGGATCACGGTCGGCCTGTCTGGGGCGACGGCGACCTCGCCAGCCTGCGCGTGCGCAGCGGCGCATCGCGAGCGGAGGCGGGCCGCCGGCGCTGATGCGTTCGTGGACGAGGTGGGACCGATCCGTCGGCCTGGAAGATTCGCGGCCGACTTGCGTGGCGACGACAACGGGACCAGATGGAGCGCGATCGATTCGATAGGTCACTTCGCGTGCGAGGAGGGACAGCATCAACGGATCGCTGCTGGTGTAGCGGGCGAATTCGGCGGTAATCCCTGACGGCTGCAGGCGGACGACGCCCGAGGAGCTGTCAAGGCGCGAGGTCATGTGCGTTGGCGAGAGCAGGCCTGCGAACCGCCCGCCGACGAAGACGAAGATGTTGTAGCTGGCCGGACGGCACATGCCGTCGGCGCCCCTCATCCCGCCCACGATCTCCACGTCGTCGCGCACGAGCTGCCGGTCGAAGTTCCAGAACGGAATCCAGCCGGCGGCGTCTACGGCGCGCTCGGCTGCCGTCGATCGCGGCGGCGTCAGTCGGCACCGCTTGACGATCGATTCGCGAGACTCGTTGACGTTCTGATCGCGGGAGCCGCGGGCACGGATCGCGCCAGGCCTTGTTCCAGGTCGCGAGGGGCGATCGAGCCAGCTCGCTGGAGGCGCCTGGGCTGAAGTCGTGGCCACGATGGCCGAGAGCGCCGCCAGGCCGAACAGGATACGCGTCATCGCGTTTTCGCGATTTTCAGCAGACTCGAAGCCGTGCGGATCACGATGCTGTTGCCGACGACGGCCGGCGTGGCAAGCGTTCGCTCGCCGATCGAGTTCTTGCCGATCAGTTTGAACTCCGGACCGGCGGCGATCACGAAGGTGTCGCCGTCCTCGCTCAGGGCGAAAATCTTTCCGTTGTAGGCCCATGGCGACGCCGAGAACCCGCTGGCATCTTCCGAGATCCGCTGGCGGCCGTAGATCTGCTTGCCGGTCCTGGCGTCGTTTGCCGTGAAGAAGCCGCGATCGTGCAGCGTGTAGTAGTAGTCGCCGTACACGAGCGACGAGGGATTGTAGCGAACCGAGCGTCGCGATTCGACCAGGCGATGAACGCGTTGCTGGTCTCCTCGCCCTTCAGCGAGATGTCGCCCGACGCGCCGGGCTGGATCGCATAGACCGGCCGCAATGCATCGGCGACATAGCCGGAATTGACGAAGAGCAGTCCGTGCGCGGCAAACGGGGACGGGATGTCGATGGTGGACATGCCCGACAGCTCCCACAGCACGTTGCCCTCGAGATCGTAGGAGATCGTCTTCGACGTGGCGGAAACGATCGAGCTCGGTCCGCCGCTCGTTCTTCCAGACGAACGGCGTCGTCCAGTTGGTCTCCTTCGTCCGTTCGCGCTTCCAGATTTCCGCGCCCCGTCCGCTTGTCGTAGGCCGCGATGAACGCCTGCGTCTCGTTGTCGTTGACGATGAAGAGGCGGTCCTCGTAGAGGACCGGCGAGGCGCCGATCCCCAGCCGGTGCGGAACGTGAACGGGCCCATCGGCTTCGACCAGACCGGTTTGCCGTTCAGGTCGAAGACGAACACGCCGAGGTTGGAGAAGTACGCGTAGACGCGCTCGCCGTCGGTGACCGGCGTTTCCGACGAGTAGCGAGTTCTTCATGTGCGTGCCGTCGGCGGGCAGGCGCTGCGCGGACTTCCTGCTGCCAGCGGATCTTTCCGGTCTGCAGGCTGACGTCGTCACCATCCACCGGTGCGGCGCCGCCGGCTTGACGATATCGCCGCCGCGGAGCGATCCGGCCTTGAACGGTTCAGGCGCGCCGGTGTTGATGCGCCGCCGTGAGAAGATGTGATCGCCCCACACGACGGGCGAGCTCCACCCGAGGCCGGGGACCGGCGGTTTTCCAGGCGACGTTTTCCGTCGCGCTCCATGTTTCGGGAAGCGCGGCGTTGTCGGCGATGACACCGGCATTCGGGCCGCGGAACTGCGGCCAGTTCTGCTGTCCCGAAACACTCGCGATCGCGAGCGACGCAGAGTGCGAAGGTCGCGAGCCATCGAATGTTCACGCCGTCCTCCCGTATCTGCAGTAGAGCGTAGCGGATCTGGCCTGGTTCCTGCACGCTGTCTAGCGGCCGCGAATGTTCCGGAAACTGTGCAGGTGACTTGGGGGCCACCGGAAGCCGCAGAGAATCATCGAATGCATTTGAGTGTCGGAACGGTAGCGCACGGTGGGAGGAGTATGAACATCGACCACTACAAGCAGCGATTGTTGAAGCTCGAACGCGAGATCGGCCTGCGCCTCGGAACAGAACGCGCGGAGACCGCCCGCGGGCGTGACCGATGACCAGCCGGAAACAGGCGATGTGGCGCAAGCCGACGAGCTCAAGGACGAGTATTTCTCGCTCGCCGAATCCGACACGGCCATCCTCGAGGCCGTGCGGGATGCGCTCCAGCGGATCGATGAAGGAACCTACGGCACGTGCGTGATCGACGGAGAGCCGATCGACGAGAAGCGTCTCGAATCGGTCCCCTGGACGTCCTACTGCCTCAAGCACCAGCAGGAAATCGAAGAGCGCGCGGGTCTGCGGACGCCGACCCTGTAATCGTCTCGCCAGTCACTCTGGCTTGCCGGGGCGCCGCCGGAACAGCGGCAGGATGTCCGGTCTGCTTGAAGAACTCGGCCCATCCCGTGCCATCGGAGTCGAAGGTCGTATCATCATCGGCGGAGGCGCTTCAGGCCTGTCCGCAGCCGGCGCGCTCGCGCGCTGCGGCGCTAGATGCCGTCGTGCTGGAACAGGACCGCGAGCTCGGCGGAACGTGGGCGCGGCGATACGACCGGCTCCACCTCCACACCGTTCGACGCTTCTCCGGGCTCGCGCACTTTCCGATTCCACGCCGTTACCCAATCTACCTATCGCGCGACGACTTCGTGGCGTACCTCAACGAGTACGCCGGCACTTCAATTTGCGCGTCGTGCACCGGCGTCGACGGTACGAAGCGATTCGATCAGTGGACGGCACGTGGTCCGAACGGATGGACGGTCGAGACGAGCGGCGACGCGCTGGCAAGGCCGCGTGGTCGTGATCGCGACCGGCCAGTATCGCCAGCCGATCGTTCCGCCGTGGCCGGGACGCGAGATCTTCGCGGGACGACTCGACGCACTCAGTCGCGTACTTCGAACGCCGCGCCTTACGTCGGCCGCCGCGTGCTGGTCGTCGGCGCAGGGAATAGCGGAGCGGAGATCGCAACAGATCTCAGCGACAACGGCGCGCGCGTATGGTGGCACTGAGCGTTCGGACGCCGCCGCCGATCGTCCCGCGCGATCCGTTCGGCATGCCGGTTCAGCGCACCAGCATCGTCTTGAGCGCTCTGCCGGCTGCGATCGCGAATCCGGATCGGGCGGACGACGGCTCGCCTCGTGCTCGGCGATCTCACGCGTTATGGCATGCCGAAGGGGGACTTTGCGCCCTATACCACGAAGCGCGTTCCGCTCATCGATGTGGGATTCGTCGAAGCACTGAAACGGGGACGCGTGAAGATCAGGCCGGCCTTCGATGCGGCTCACACGAGACCGGCGCCGTCTTCGCGGACGGCACGAGCGAACGCATTCGACGCGATCATTGCGGCGACGGGGTTCACGTGACTGGTCTCGAGTCGCTCTTCGATACGCCTCGGTGTGCTTGACGACGAAGGGGAGCCGCGGGGCAGTTCCGGCGAACCGACAGCTCATCCAGGGCTCTACTTCATCGGGTTCACGCACAGCCTGCGCGGACACCTGTTCGAGGCGAACCGCGCGTCGCGCCGCCTGGCGCGGAGCATCGAACACTATCTAATTCCTTGATGGCCGTCGGCGTCGACGTGTAAACTCCCGCCCCTCTTCCGCGGTTCATCCGAACCGCCCGCACACAGGAGGGTCATGCCTCGCACCAGAACTTTCACCATCAGCACGTTGACGGCCGTCGCTTTTGCCGCCTGCCTGGCGTGGTCAGGCAGCGTCGAACCCATTCACGCCAAGGCGCAGATCCCGTTTCGTCTGATGGAGGCGACTATCAGCGAGACGCAGGCGGCGCTCGAGGCTGGCACTGTCACATCCGAGGACCTGGTCAACATGTACTCGCGCGCATTGCGGCCTTCGACGACCAGGGCCCTGCGATCAACGCGATGGTCCGGATGAATCCCGAACGCACTCGCCGAGGCGCGCGCGCTCGATCGCCGAGCGTCGCCGGCGGACACACGCGCGGTCCGCTCCACGGCATTCCAGTCGTGCTGAAGGACAACTACGACACCTTCGACATGCCGACGTCGGCCTCGTCGCTGTCCCTCGCGACGTCGGTTCCGCCAGACGACGGGTATCTCGTGCGGCGGCTGCGCGAAGCCGGCGCCGTGTTCCTCGGCAAGACGAACATGCACGAGTTCGCGTTCGGCATCACGACGATCAGTTCGCTTGGCGGACAGACGCTTGAACCCGTACGACACGCGCCGCAACCCGGGCGGATCGAGCGGAGGAACCGGCGCGGCGATTGCCGCCAACTACGCGCGTGTTCGGCATGGGTCACCGGATACCTGCGGGTCGATTCGCATCCCCTCGTCGCACAACAGCCTCGTCGGACTGCGCGTCACGCAGGGGCTGACCAGCCGCGACGGCATCATCCCGTTGTCGGTCACGCAGGATGTCGGCGGACCGCTGGCCCGCAGCGTCGAAGACATCGCCATCGTCATGGATGCGACCGTCGGGGTTCGACCCGGCGGATCCCGGCACGATCGTCAGCCTGGAACACACGCCGCGCAGCTACACGCACTTCCTCAAGAAGGGCCGTCTGAAAGGCGCTCGCTTCGGACTGCTGCTCGACGCCCTCGTGACGACGCCGGCGGATCAGGAAGTCGCGAACGTCATTCTGAGCGCGCGCGGCACGCTCGAGGCACTCGGCGCGACGGTCATCGACGTGACCATTCCCGATTACACCAACGTGAGCAACACGTCGGTGATCACCTACGAGTTTGCCCGCGATCTCGACGCGCTATCTCGCGGCCACGCCTTCTGCGCCGTTCAAGACGCTGCAGGACATCTTCAATCATCCGAGCCTGTGGCATCCGTCGCTGAACGGGGTTCTCACCAGCGCGCTTGCGAACCGGGAGAAGGAGCCGGACTATCACAATCGGCTCGCCGGCCGCGTGACGTGTTCAAGACCGCGCTCGCTGAAGGCGCTGGATGACAACGAGCCTCGGACGCTCTGATCTATCCCACGATTCGCCAGAAACCCGTGCTGGTTCCGAGCACCAGTCAGGCCAGGTTCGAACTGCCGCGTCAGCGCGCAATCGGGACTGCCGGCGATTTCGGTGCCGGTGGGCTTCACGCCAGCGACGATCGACAGCAATCAATTCCCGTCGGCATGGAATTCCTGGGCCGCGAGTTCACCGAAGGAGAACTGCTGCAGATTGCGTTCTCGTGGGAACAGGCGACGCATATCCGGCAGCGTCCCCGCGCAGCACGCCGTCGCTCGACCCGGACTGGGAATTCCGGGTCACCGACGGGATCCGCCAACTTCTACATCGCGCCGTCGTCCGATCAGCTGCGCTTCACCGGACCCGGGCTCGACACGTTCGTGTACATCGATCCCGCGATGCACGACGTGAAGGGACGTCTGATCGGCGAGTTCAAGGACGAGCACTGGAAGGTTCGCTATTCAGTACCCGACCGACTGGCGATCGGCGGGCGACGATCATCGAAGTGCGTGACTTGTGGACAGGCGGCGAGTACACGCTGACCGGACCGGCAACGCCGCAATGACCGCTGACTTGCCGCGGCCAGTTCTGCTGAGCTGAAACGGTTCGCGACGCCCATCGCACTCTTGGTGTGTGTAGGACCGAGCCGACTTGCGAGCGGTTGCCGATTGCTGTTCGATCGGCACGTCGCGTAAATCTGTTCTGCTGGAAAAGTGAAGAGGATGACGGCCGAGCCTCGAGCCTATCCGAAGAAATGCTGGTGGGTGGTGCTGGTTGCGCTGCCGATCGTGCTCGCGCTGATTACAGTGTTTTCTGGTGTTTTCAGGGGCGGCGGTTCCAGTCCGGGGGTCGCGCAAACCGGCGGCGGACCTAACGTCGCCGTAAGCGGCAGCTGGCAACACCGTCACCATCTCGAACGACTTTTCCACGAAACTCTATCTCACGACGAACATCTCACTCATAGCCGGCGAGTGAGAAACAACTTGGTCGGCCGCTGACCGACGAAGCGCTCAAACGAGAGAGATCGAGCAGGCGATTGCCCAGGCCGTGGCCGGCAAGAGCGGCGAAAGCGCCAAGCTTTTTGAAGGCCTTGCCCGCAAGGCGCCTCTGCCATCGATCTACAACAACCTCGGCGTCGAGTACGCCAAGGCGGGGCAGACTCAGGCGGCACAAAACGCCTTCGCCGAAGCCATCAAGCGTGATCCGGAGCAGCAGGACGCCCGGAGAAATCTCGCGCTGCTCGCAAGCGCGAAGATGGCGGCTGCGCCGGAACGGCCAACGTCACCGGCGTTGAAGGTGGAGTCGAGCCCGCTGCCGACGATGGTGATCGAGCCTCTGACGAGCGCGCCGGAGGCAGCTGAAGGAAGTCCACATCGTTGACGGCGGCACGCCCCTGGGCACGTCATACCGCGTCAGAAGTCAGCGTGCAGCCCGGCAGTCCGACGATCGTCGAACCGGGCAGAAGTGCGACGTCGTCTTCAAGTCGTCGGGCGGCAGGCACGTTTCTCCTTGCCGACAATGTGGAAGTGAAGGAGGGCACGCAGGTTCGGATCAACCCGGCTGCCCTGCTCGGCTACCTGCAGGTGGAGCCTTTGACCCGCCCCGGATTCCCGGCGATCAAGGAAGTGAATGTGTTCAAAGCCGGGACAACAGGGTATCGACTGATCTTTCAGCACAGCGAGACCGCCGGCGAGCTCATTCCGATCGCGCCCGGCACCTATGAAGTGGTGGCCAAGACGACCGAAGATCAGGACTTCACGTCTTGCGAAGAGCGTCGAGGTGAAAGCGGGCGAGACCCGGCGGATACCCGACGAACGACGAAGTGGCCGCGTTCGTCGTGCACGATCCCAAGATCGCCGGCGCGAAAGTGGAGCTTGTCTACGTGCTGCGAGCCGGCACTAACGAGATTGCCGCACAGTCGCGCGCAGTTCGAACGGCCGCTTCTCGTGCATCCTGGCGAGGTCTACGACATCAGCTTCAAGCAGCCCGGCGGAGTGACCCCGATCCGCCAGCGGCGTCTCAGCCAAGCCCGGCGAAGTGAAGTCGATCCCGTAGCCGAGCGTATCTACCCGCCGCGAAGGTCGCGCGCAGCCGCCGCTATCGCGGCAACCTTCGCGGCAGCGACGGTCTGCGGAGTTCATCGGCCGGTTCGAGAACGTTCCGAATCCGCAGTCGGGATTCAGGAACAGCCGCGGCGCCTCGTAGAACCGCAGCGCACGCTCCACGGCCGATCGGATGGATTCGACGGATTCCACGGCATCCGTTCGCGGATTGACGACGCCCAGCCCGAGCTCTTTCCCGGGAAACGCCAGCACGTCGCCGGCGCTGGTCGGTCGCGTACTCGAGCACGAGCTGGTTCACCGCCAGTCGATCGAGATGCGCCCTTCAGCGGCTGATAGCCGCCCTTGAGAAGTGTCGCCTCATCGCGGCTCCAGTTGCCGCGGCACACGTGGACGCCGATCCGGATGTCGGTGAAGCCGGCGACGACACGGTTGATCAGCGAGACCGCGAACTCGAGCTCCTCTGCGGGATCCTTGCGCGCCGCCAGGGCTGCGCACATGAAAGTCCGCGTCCGGCCGGGCGCGAACGCGACTTCTGTCAGCACGGGCTCGTCGAGCTGCACGAAGTCCACACCTTCAGACCGTCAGTTCTTCGAGCTCGCGACCGCAGCACCGAGACGACATCTTCGGCCAGCGCTTCCTTGTCCTGATAGAACGGCCGCGACAGCTCGGGCACGAACATCGCCCGCGTCAGAAGATACGGGCCAGGCAGCGTGATCTTGATCGGCCGATCGGTGTGACGCGCCGCGCGAATCGTAAATCGTCCGACGGCCAGCGGTTCGCGCCGGAAATGATTCCGGTGCAGATGGGACTGCTGATCGAGTACGCAGGGACATCGAGCGTCTGCAGCAGCTGCTCGAATCCGGCCTTGTCCTCGACGACGTCGAGCATTTCGGCAAGCGTCATCAGCCGCACGCCTTCGAGCTTCTGCGCCACGAAAGAATAGAAGTTGTCGCGGCGCAGTTCGCCGTCGGTGACGATGTCGCACCCGAGCTCGTGCTGAAGGCGCAGAAGCGCGACGACCGCCTCGTCTGCCACGCGGTCGAACTCCCTGCGCGCGAGCCGCTGCCGGCGATACGCCCTCTGTGCTTCTGCGACCGCCGGCGGCCTCGGCCAGCTGCCGACCGTCGTCACCGGGAACAGCGGCAGCGTCGTCACGATCAGGCGTGTTCGAAGAAGTGCTCCGAGGCGACGGCCGCTGTCAGCGGTCCGAACCCGGTCGTTCTGCCCGGCAGCCAGGCCTTGAGGCCCTCGAGATCCATCATCTCGCGATGCGACGGGTTGTCGTAGCTCGCATGGCGAAGAGCGCATCGAGCCACTGCCGTTCGGCGCCGCTCTCGAGATCGTCACGGACCGTGAACACGCAGTGATCGAATCGATCGGTCTCGCCGACGATGGCGAACTCGTTGGAATCGATCGTGCCGTCCTTGATCCAGCCTTCCCAGTTGAGATCGAGCATCGCGCACGCGGCGCGCCTGGCCGGTCTTGAGGCACTCCAGGGCGTCGCGCTCTCCGCCGACGTGATCGCCGTGCTTGCCGACGAGCACGTCGAAGCGCCGGACGGTCACGATCAGCTCCGGGTCTGAGGCCCTCCGCGCCGCAGGCGGCCGAGCGGGATCAGCGTCGCCTGCGGCGAATCGCTCGCGCCGGTCGCGATCGTCCGGTGTTTCAGATCGGTCAGCGCGCGGACGGGACCGTCCCGGCGGGCTACGACATACGACACGCGATCGCGATCGGTGTCGCGCATCGCGATGGCGCGGCAGCGGTTCCCCGACCGGCGCTGCGCGTCGAGCCAGGCCAGCGGTGAATTCCACGCCACGTCGATCGTGCCAGTCGAGGAGCGCGTCGACCTGTGTCTCGTAGGTGTTGTAGAAGGCGACGTCGATCGGCGCGTGCTGGGCATCGAAGAAGTCCCGGATGATTTCCCAGATGACCGAGACCTTCGGGTCGTACATGACCGCGCCGACCTTGAGCGGGCGCGACATCAGAAGACCTCCAGGCCGCACAGCGCCCGGCCGATGAACTCGTAGGCGAGTTCGCTCGTCGGCGACATGATGATGGGCGCGCGCGCGTCGCGGAAGAGCCGCTCGATTCCGTGCGCGCCGCCGAACGCCGCGCCGCCGCACGTCCGCATGGCCAGCTCGGTGACGGTGACGGCGGCCTCGGTTCCGGACGGCCTTGGCCTCCAGCACCATCAGCTGCGTCGCCGGTCCGGGCGACTCCAGCGAATCGAGAACGGCGGAGAGGTGCGCGCGCCCGATCGGTCTCGATACGCATGCGGGCGATCTGCGCGCGCAGGGTCGGCAGATCCGCGCAGCGAGCTGTCCCGCCTCCTCGAACCGCGCGTGCGTCACGTGCGCGATGGACGCCTGGACCGCCGCCTCGGCGATGCCGACGCCGACGGCCGCCGATCCGACCTGGAACAGCGGCAGCACGATCCCGAGCATCATGTCGAGGCCTTTGCCCGGCGCCGTGAGGGCGCGTTCGGCACCAACCGCCACGCTTGCTGAGCGTCATCGGCGCGCTGGCGTTGCCGCGCAGGCCGAGGCCGCGCCAGGTTCCGGTCGCCGCCGATCCCGGCGTCCTCTTTGAGCACGAGATAGATCGAGCTTTCGATCGGGCTGCGTCGCGCCGGCGGCCAGTGTCGAGGCCACGTAGCCGTCGGCGTGTCCGGCGGAGGTCACGAACGATTTCTTCGCCGAGATCTGCACGGCGCCGTTGCCGGTCGGACGTCTCGCGGCTGACCGGCGCCCAGAAATGGCTGCGCGATCCGGTCTCGCTGAACGCCAGCGTCGACAAGTGGCGTCCCGCGGCCGCGGCCTGGAGCAGCGAGGCCGGTCTTGTCCGGGCGCCGCGGCGTAGCAGGCGACGCCGCACATGTGCATCAGGTAGACCATCGCGGTCGAGGGGCATCGCTGCGCGATCGACGTCGAGCACCGCGGCGATGGTCCGAAAGCCCTGGCCCTGGCCGCCGTACTCTTTCGGCACGTTCAGGCCGAGCAGGCCGCTGAGCGCCGAGCGCGGCGATGGAGTCTTTGGGGAAGGCGGCGTCGCGATCGACGGCTGCTGCCCGCGGCGCGAGATCCTTGTCCGCGACAGCGGTGGCCTCGGCCACGATCCGCTGCTGATCTTCATTGAGGCGATACATGCGGGTCCTCCGCTTACGACGTCAGGATGAGTTCGGTCTTCAAATCGAGCGCGGCTCTCAGCGTGCACGCGAGCGGCAGCCGCTCGAGCATGTCCGCAAAGAGCGCGCGGATGGCAATCTGGTCGGGGCCGAGACGAACACCTTCACGTGGATGCGCGCGATGCGCGGCGGCTCGCTCTCGCCGACGACCTCGAGATAGGTGAGCGCATGTTCCAGTTCGCCGGTCACGAGGGCTTCGATGGCGTCGATCTCGATCCGCCGCCGCCGCGCGAACTCGCGGAGGCCGCTCACGATTTCGCCGCCGGCGGCACCGAGCGCGTACTCGAGCGCCGCGACGTGCGGCGACGCCTCGTCGAATTCGACCGGCCGGCCGATCGAAAACTGGCGCCGGCCAATCGACACGCGCGCGGCGGACGGGCCCGGAGCCGTCAATCTGAGCGACAAGGTGATCGCGTTCATGAGACGCAACAACGAAACGACTGGTGAACCAGCGGACGGATGGCGCGACGCGCCGAGGCAGGCGGTCTATCAGGTGAAGCCGGAACCGATGCGAGAGTCGCTCATCGCGCGCATGCTACCACCGCATCGGGTAATTGGATAATCTGGTAATCGGGTAATTGATTGTTTCATTGCTCACCCGATTACCAAATTACTAAATTACCCACCTCTGAGAGGCCCCTGTGACCGATGTCATGGCTTCGGTGCTCAAGCAGTTGAACGAAACACACGCCGGGGATCCGTGGTACGGCTCATCGCGAACACGGCTGCTGGCCGGCATCACCGCGCACGACGCGGCGGCGCATCCGATTGCGAATGGCCATTCGATCTGGGAACTGGTGCTGCACATGACGGCGTGGACCCGTGAGACCACGCGCCGTCTCGGCGGCGCGAAGGCCGCCACGCCGGCGGAAGGCGACTGGCCGACGGTCCCTGCGCCTTCTGAGGAGGCCTGGAAAAATCACAAGACGACCTTACGCAGGCGCATGCCGAGCTCGTCGCCGCCGCACGAAAGCAGTCGGCGGGCTGACCTCGCGCACTGGGAACGCGAAGAACGCGATCCGGCGCTTGGGACTGGTGTCGATCGCGCCGGCCTGATTGTCGGTCTCGCGCAGCACGACGCGTATCACATCGGCCAGATCGCCGTCGTCCGCCAGGCTCTCGGCAAACCGATCCTGTAATTCTGCAATCCTTCAGAGGGCGCGTTTGCCGCCGCTACGGGCCATCTCCTTTTCCTTCACCTCTATGTCGACGCGCTCGGCTTTGATGTCGACGCGCAGCCGGCCGTAGGCGCTCAGGATACGTTCGCGACGCCGGCGAGCGCGAAGAACGCGCGATCAGCACGCCGCGCCAGTCGTCGAGCAGCAGCCGGTAGCCCGTCAGCACCAGAAACAGCAGCGTCACGTAGTGGCTGAAACAGTATTCACAGGTCAGGATGTAGAAAAACTTCCTGGCGAAGAGCCTCGGCAGGTCTGGCTGCGCGACTGGCAGTATTCGCGCAGCTCGCGAAACACTTCCTCATGCGTCACCGTCCAGCTCACGCAGGCAATCGCCAGCGGCAGGATCAAGAGCCAGGCGATCTGGATGTACCAGACTCGGCAGCGGTGTCGAGCTCATCTCGACCTCTACGCTGCGAGCCATGCCACATCCCCGGGCACGCGCATTGCTCTGTCGCGCCGGGGAGGAAGCCATGTTTCCCAATTGGCGATGATCGCGTGGCGGGCGGCCGCGCCGCGTTCGTTGTTGTCGGGTTGATTGCGCTGAATGTCGTGGCCTTTCTCGTCGAGCTCAGGTCAGCCGTCAGACGCGGCGCTGAATTCCTTCATTCAGGCATGGGGCGTCGTGCCGCGGGAGTACATGGCAGCGAGGGACCTTCCGCCGACCATTCCGCTGCCGTTCTGGAGCACGCTGGTTACCTCGATGTTCCTGCACTGGCGGCTGGATGCACCTGTTCGGCAACATGCTGTATCTCTGGATCTTCGGCGACAACATCGAAAAGGTCATGGGCGCCGGCCGCTTCTGGTGTTCTATCTCGTGTGTGGCCTGGCCGCCAGCTTCGCCCATTGCGTTCGGCGGCGGATCCACGGTGCCCGCGGTCGGCGCGTCAGGTGCGATCAGCGGCGTGCTCGGCGCCTACCTGGTGCTTTTCCCGCAACCAGGTCCGCGCGTGCTGACGCGCGGCGGCATCATGAGTGTGCCGGCGATTGTCGTGCTCGGATTCTGGATCCTCATTCAGATGATCAGCGGTCTCGGGTCGCTGACCGCGACCAGCGAGACGGCCGGCGGCGGCGTCGCCTACATGGCGCACATCGGCGGGTTCGTTGCCGGTCTGATCCTCGCGAACATCATGACGGCGGGCCGGCAGCGCGTGCCGGCCTGAACGTCGGCCGTGTCATCGTGTTCCGGCGGTCAGTCCTTCCTTGAGGAACGCGACGAGCGGCGGATAGGTTCTTTCCGGCGACTCCAGATGCGGGACGTGGCCGAGACCTGGAAGCAGAAGCAGCTTGGCCCGGCCGTTCGGCACCGTTTCGGTGATGTATTTCATGCGGGCCTGAAAAATAGCGGGCGTCCCTGCGAGAAAGTCATCTGCACCGCCGAAGACGAACGTCGGGGACGTGATGTGGGCCCAGTCGTACACGACGGGATCCGTGTACTGGACCTGGCTGATCAGCGTCTGCACCATCGCAAGCCGCGGCCATTCGGCGCTGAGCGTCCATGAATAGCGGATCCTGGTGTAAAGTCTCGAACACGTCGTTCCACGCCGCCGTGTTATGGGCGACATAGCGCATGAGGCTGGCGCGGGTGGATTGATACGTCGGATTCAGGCTGCTCGCATAGGCCTCGTCCACATCAGCCAGCGGCCGATCGTAGCGTCCGTCGGTGAGGCCGATCGGATTGTAGAGAACGAGCCGCTCGGTGGTCGCCGGATACTGCGTGGCGAAGCGCGCCGCCAGCATGCCGCCCATCGAGTGTCCGACGATCATCGCCTTCTCGATCTTCAGGCTGTCGAGCAGCAGCTTGGTGTTGCGCGCCCACTGGCTGAAGTTGTAGCGGATGGTCGTTGGCTTGGACGACCGGCCGTAGCCGATTTGATCCGGGATGATGACCCGGAAGCCCTCTTCCGCAGCACCTCCGCCAGGGCCCGCCAAAGTAGAAGCCGGCGAAGTTGTTGCCGTGGAGAAGAACGACCGTGTGGCCGTTCGGCGCACCAACAGGTGCGACGTCCATGCTACGACATCCGCAGGTCTTCACCGAGGACCTTGATTGGGAACGTGGCGCTCCGGATACGGATACGGCACATCTTCGGAATTGATACTGCCCGGCTTGATGCCCGGAGGCGTCGGGACTGGCGCTGCGGCGGCCCTGCTGCGCGAATGCCGGGGACGTTGCGACGAGAAGAAAGCCGAGGCTGGCAAGGATGCAAAGTTTCATGTCAGTCGCGCATCATACTTTACGCGTTGCTTTGTGTGTCAATCCGCGGAAGCCTGGCCTAGAACCGCACCCCGAGACCGAATCGCGCTTCGTTGACCTGATAGGCGTTGCCGGCGTTGAGCACTGACGCAATGCTGTCCGCTGTGATCTTCTTGTAGCGATAGCCGGCATCGATTGCGAGCCGCCCGTGTTCGAACATCACCCCGGCGCCGACGCCAAGCACCGGCTCGGTGCTCTTGAAAAACGCCAGGCCGGTGGCGATCGCGGCTTCCGCGGGTCCGCCGAAACCGGAGATGCCGGGACTCAGACGAGCGAAGCCCGCCGTTGGCCTGCGCGTAGGGACGCATCGCGGATTTGGGCGAGCTGATGAATCGCACGCCACCCTCCCCGTACCACGCGGAGATGCGCAAATCAAGCCGGTGAAATCCGAGCGCGTCGTAGAGCGACGGCTTGATGTCCGAGAGCCGGCCGACTTCGCCGATCGCCTGAATGTTCGGCGTGAGATCGACCGAGACCAGTCCGCCGAGCGTCGGCGCGGTCGTGATGCCTTCGAGGAGCGACGAACTGCTGAAGGTCAAGCCGCCGAACCCGACGACCGATGCGTTCCGGACCCTGTGCGCGCGCCGCCGCCGGTATGCACAGGCACAGTGCGAGAAGAATCATCACTCTGCGCATGATTGAGGACACTCCGACGCTGGCAACGGATCAAAAAGCAACGGTAGTGCCAGTCGGATCCCCAGGAAAATCAACGAATAGTCGGACCTCAGCCGATCAACGGGGCTCGGATGAGTGGGATGATGGTGCAGCCCGGATGACGATCCGCATACACATTCTGCTTGCCCTCTCCTGCTCATGCTGCTCTACGTTCTCGTCGTCAACGCCTGGGTGGTTGACGATGCGTGCCATCACGTTCCGGACGATCGACAACTTCCTGAATGGATACGGTCTGCGCTGGAACGTCGCCGAGCGCGTCCAGTCGATACATCCTCTCTGGATGTTCCTGATGGCCGGGACAGCGTGGGTGACAGGCGAGATGTTCTATTCCAGCATCGCCCTGTCGGCCGCGGTCAGTCCGCCGCGGTACTGGTCGCGGCGACCGCCGTATCGCGCGATGCGGCATGGAAGGCGCCGCTCCTGGTCCTCGCCCTCCTGTCGTGCAAAGCCGTTGTCGACTACATGTCGTCGGGTCTCGAGACGCCTCTTGCGTACCTGATCGCTGCAGGGTTCGCGATGGCGATGTTTTCGGCGGGTCCGGCGAGTCGAAGCTCGCGTGGGCCGTGCTGTGCGGATCGTTGTCGTTCGTGACCCGGCCCGATTCGATATCGTCGTGTATGCGCCGGCGATCGCGTATTTCATCTGGACGACGCGGCGCGTGCGCCCGGTGGTCGTCGCCTCGCTGCCGCTGACGTCGTGGCTGGCGTTCTCGCTCGTCTATCGGGTTCCCGCTGCCCAACACCGCGTACGCGGAAGAGCCTGGGAACGGAATTTCCTGCCGGGTGGATGCTGCGGCGAGGGGTCGATATGCCGTGAACAGCCTCACGTGGGACACCGCGGCCCACGTCATGCTCGTGGCCGCGGCTCTTCTGGCCCTCAGACAACGGCGCGCCCAGAATCGTGATGGCCGGAGCTCTCCCGTACGTCGCGTTCGTCATCGGCAGCCTGGGGTCGGCGACGCACATGAGCGGCCGGCACTTCGCCATCCCGCTGTTTCTCGCGATTGTCGTCTTCGTACATCTGATCGACGGCCGAAAGGGCGGGATTGGCCGCCTCCTGCGCGCTGGCCGCATTTATCGCCTGGAGTCCCGTGTCGCCACTGAAGTTCGGCACATCCGCGTACGTGCCGCCGTGCAGGGATTGGGATCACATCGACGCGAAATACTTCGTGTACAGGGAAGGCGGCGCCCTCATCAACTGGCGGCCTGGCCGCCGTTTGCCCGACCACAATTGGGTACCCGTCTGGGCGAGTTGATGCAGAGAGCGACGAGCAGGTGTTCGTCGGTGTTGCCGCGCCGCAATTCTACGGCGAGACGTTCGGCGAGGCCACTGGGTACGCGGGCTTCGCGGCCGGTCCCGACAAGTTCATCATCGACGTGGTTGGCTTGAACGACCCTCTGCGTCGCGCGCCTGCCTTCGAAAGTTCCTGAGTCATACGACGGCTGGAAATCGGGTCACTTTCACCGGGACGTGCCGGATGGCTACATCGAATCTGTCAGGTTCAACGCCAACATGATCGAAGACCCTGAGATTCGGAACCTGTACTGGATCGATTCGAACGATCACGCGCGGCCGCATCTGGTCGTGGCGGCGGCTCGCGGAAATTGTTCGGATCAACCTCGGGTTGAACGAAGCCGATTAGGCCGTTCGGCTCATCAGCTCACAACTGCTCAGCCGACGCGATCAACACAGCCGTTTTCTGGTCACGGATTTTGCAGGATCCACCTGTAGAGCGGGCAAACCGCTCTGCTAAGGAGGACTCAACAATGACCGCTGGAAAAGCAACTGCGCTGACTGCGGCGTTTATTGGAGCGTTCGCGCTGGGCGTCGCCGTCGGCCCGTCGATCACGGAGAAGATGTCGAAGAACGAACCTGCGCGCGTGAGCGTCGAGCCTGCGCAACCGTCTGCTGAACCCGCGCTCACGGTACCCGGCGCGGGACGCGAGCAGGCCGCGCGCTCGGACGATGACGGCCGCGAGCAAGGCGACAGTTCCGAACGCAGTGCGGAGCGAGTCGACGGCGCCGAGCGTGTCGATACCGGCGTCCGAGCCGCGACTTCAGAGCGCGGCTGAAACCGGTCCTCAATCGCGGCGCGAAAATGGAGGTGGCATCCGAAGGCTTCCGAAGCGCCGAGGAGTTTGCCACGGTAGCGCACGCCGCACGCAACACGAACGTTCCGTTCATGTTGCTCAAGCACCGTGTCGTGACCGAGGGCCAATCTCTCGAGGACGCCATCCGCGAATCGAAGCCCGACGCGGATGCGAAGGCTGAAGTCCAACGTGCGCGGGATGCCGCGAGGTCGGACGTCGAAGCGATAGCTAAAGCCTGACTCGTTTCAACAGATCCTGAAATCGGACGTCACTGCGGAGCGGGTCCGAAATAGGGGTCCGTTTTTATCAGCAGGAGCAGCCACGAGCGCTCCTGATACGCCTTCTCGAGCGCCGCGATCGCACGGTCGCGATCCCCGAGGCCCGTGTAGACGATCGCCATGTCCCGATCGCTTGCGCGTCGTTCCTGTACAAGCTGTTCAACCTGTCCAGCACCTTCTCTGCATCGTTTCGCTTGCCGGCCTGGGCGTAAGCGGCGCCGAGCAGCGCGACCACGTTGGTGCGGCGTCGCCGGAAAGCGCGCTGGCCTTTTGAAACTCGGACGATGGCTTCGTCGTGCATCTGCTTCTGCAGGAGGAGATCAGACCAGAGGTGAAGATGCGCGTTGAAAAATCGGGGTCGAGGTCGAGCGTCTTTCGAAATTGATCGATGCTGCGATCGTAGGCGCGCGCGTGATACCAGGCCTGCCCCAGGCTCGTATTGATGATCGGCGACAGCGGGTCGAGCTCCTCCGCCCGTTGCAGTTCCTGACCGCCTCGTCCGACCGCCCGGCGTGATCCAGGTATTCGCCGCACCATTGATGCGCCGTGGCGTAGTTCGGCTTCATGGCGATCGCCTGTTTGAACTGGCTCTCGGCCTCGCTCCAGTTCCACTCGAGATCCGAGCTGATCCCGGCCAGCGTCGTGTGCGCCTCCGGCAGCTGCGGATCGATCATCAACGCGTGCTCGACTGCTGTTTTTGCCTTTGACACCACGTCGGCCGGCGGGACGTCGCTGAAGTTGGGCAAGACCAGATACGCATCCGCCAGGCCCACGTAGGCGAGCGCGTAGACCGGATCTTTCTCGACCGCCTGGTTGAAATACTGGATGCTCTTGTCGATGGCGTCGGACGTGCGCTTGTTCCACAGATAGCGGCCCTTCAAGAAGAGGTTGTGGGCCTCCGCATCTTCGGTGTAGTGCTTGACGAGCAGTTCGCTCTCGCCGCCTGTCAGCTGGAGAGCCAGCGCCGAGACGACTTGCCGCGAAATGGAGTCTTCCACCGCAAGGATGTCGGCGGCGTTCGCGTCGAACTGCGCGGACCAGCGCTGACCGCCGTCGGCCGTGCTGGCTAATCGGACCGTCACACGTATCCGGTCGCCGTCTCGCTGGATGCTTCCATCCAGGACCGCATCGACTTTCTGCTCTCGCCCCGCCGCCAGGGCATCCTGATCCAGGTCGGAATACTTGCGCACGGCGCTGAGCGGGCGGACGTCCAGGTGCCTGAGGCCGCTCAACCTGGTGATGAGCGTGTCGGCCATTCCCATCTCGAGCGACTCGTCGCGGCTGCCGGCCGCCAGCGGCTTGAAGGAAGCACGGCGATTGATTGCGTCGGCCCGTTCGCCGCCGGCTTCTTCCACAGCACGTATCCGGCGATCCGCCAGTCCCACAGCCGCAACGCACGCAGGAATACCAGAGATAGGCGCACCTGTTTGCGGCGCACGCGCGTCATCGAGTTGGGCGGTCGGGCTCGATGGAACAGCCGCCGCCGGACTAGCCATGCTCTCGCCGGCCAGCTCTCGAACCGGCCGGAATGAAGCGATAGCCGCGCCGCGTCAATGTTTCGATCACGCCCGTTCGTTCCTGTCGCCCAAGGCCTTGCGCAGCATCGACACGGTGACGCGGGTTGCGCTTCTTTCGACGATACTCGGCCGCGCACGCGGAGTTCGATCGCAGCTCAGTCGCCTTATGAGCCGAGCGCCCGCCGCTTTCGGCCGAGACACCAGCAGCAAGGGAAATGTCTTTGGGATTGTCAAGCGCGCGACGGCGGGCGCATCACCCGAAGGGAGTAACGGCGTTCGGCGGCCGTCAGTGAGCGAGAACGGCCTGCGCGGTAGATTGGCGGCGGCGATCGGCGGCGTCTCTGAACGTTGACGCACTTTTAACGCCACGCCTGGACTCTTTGCGCGCTGCGCGACTAACCTCGGCGGGGACGCGATTCCTGTAGCCGCCAGAAGCGCCTTCGCAACCGACGTGCGCAGAGCTTCAATGGAGGAGCTGGGCGACTGATCATCCGGTCGATGCTGCCGACGAGCCAGCGTGTGCGCCAGCAGTCGCGGAGGTGCCTCCGCCGGCGCTCCGGCGGGTGCGCCGGGACGACGACCACCGCGTCCCAGCCCTGAGGCGGCCGGCACTTTGCCGGCCTGGGTATCACTCGCTGGCCGGGAGACCGTTCGTTTGCGCGTGGCTCGACGTCGTGACTACCGCCGCCTGATCTGAGGAGTCACGTGCGCCTGCTATCCGCCGCCTTGCCGTGCGTTGCTGGCATTCGTCGACGGAGAACGGCAACGCGTGATTCGGGAACGCGCGGCCAGCGATCCGGTCCGGCGAGTGGCGATCCTTCAGCAGGGGCAGTCGGCGTCGCTGCAAATCAATGGCGATGACTTTCGTGCCGCGAGATCAGCTTCGCCTCAGCGTCAGGCCGGTCGTCGTCGTGGCATCAGACCGATCCTGCGATTCCCCACCCTGCACGCTCGGTGGTGGAGGTCACCGACAACCTGTTCGGCAGGACCTCGTTTGTTATGCGCCGGTCTCCGGTTTCACCACGCCCACGGAGCCTGACACCGCCGAGTGCTGTTCGGCGTGGTCGGACTGGTCACCTGTCAGAACCGCTCGCATCAACGCGTGAGCAATGTCGGACTGGTCGCCGCCTGAGCCTGACGACACCGTGCACTCCTCTTCTTGCCGCCTCCATGCCGCGCGTCGATGATCGTTCGTGGATCCGGAGGGCAACGTGCTCAGAAACAGCGCCGGCCAGCCGATGGCGCGGGAGGTGAAGCTGGATGCCGGGCAGTCCGCTTCGCTGCAAATCAACAGCGAAGCGTTCTTGACGCAGAGATCAGCTGCGCTTCGGCGTGCGGCCGGTCGCGATCGTGGCAGCAGCCGACGGCGTGTCTTGTTCCGCCGCCCTGCGTCCCGGCGCTCGAGGTGATCGACAACCTGACGGGAAGAACGTCGTGGATGTGCGGTGGTGCTCCAATGCGAAACCGTAACTCATGCGGGTGTGCCTCAGGCTCTTCCGGCGAACTCTCGTCTCGGTGTGAACCTTAACTCTTTCGCCTTCTTTGATGAAGAGCGGCACGCGGATCTCCATCGCCGTTTCGAGCGCGCGCGAGTTTGGTCACGCCGCCGCTGGCCGTGTCGCCGCGGACGCCGGGCTCGGTGTAGGTGACCACGAGCTCCACGTGGGCCGGGAATTGAAGCCGATCGGGTTGCCGTTATAGCTGTGCACCTGCACGAGCACATTGTCGACCAGGAGCTCGTGGTCGTCGCCGACGGTGTCGGCACTGAGCGTCAGCGTCTCGAACGTGTCCTGGTCCATGAAGTGGTATCCGGCCGCATCACGTTATGCTGGAAGGTGGCCGCCACCGCTGCCCGAGATCGGCTCCGCGAATTTCTCGCCCGCCTTGAACGTCTTTGTCGAAGACGGCGCGAGTCGAGCAGTTCCGCATCTTGACGCGCACGAGCGTCTGCCCGCCGCGGGCGGTCGGACGCAGACACTTCGACGTCGAGGCAGTTGTAGGGCGCGTTTTCGAACTCGAAGAACATCTTCCGCTTGATGTCGATGGCTTCGATCAGGCTGGCCATGGGTCTCGTCCTGTCTATGTTTTGTCCACACGTGCGCCCGCGGCTCGCGCCGCTCGCGAGACGAACCAGGCCGCGGGAGGGCCGACGCCAGCGACGGTGAATCGCGAGGCCGTTGAGGAATACCGGCATCGCGAACGCGCCGCAGGCTCGTCGCCGACAGCGGGATGACCACGTAGTTCATCACGAAGTAGGCCGCGATCCCAAAAGAGAATCCACTCGCGGCGACGCGTATCGATCATCCCAGGTGACTGGGCGATTCAGTCGAGGTTAATGCCGTTCCTGAGTCCGAAGACGACGGCATCCAGGAAGTCGAGCGCGCCGACGACCAGCGCACCGCCGATCACAGAAGGCGCGTCATTTTAGCGTTTCCATGCCTACGGCTCCGCCTTGCTTAGCCGACTTAACGCCCAAACACGATTACGATCTGTTCATGCCGAAGAAGGCCGTGTCGCTCCTACACTCGACGAGGCAGGCTGCTCTGGCTGAAGGCGCGGGGACGGTCAACGCAATCTCAGCGCCTGGTCACGACCTGATTACATGCGCGGGCGGTCGGCTCGGGTCCCAGCCGCCGTACCCAACGTGGTCGGCACCATTGATATCGCCGCAGCGGTTGAACCGAACATTGCCGACCGGAGCGATCACGATCTCTTCGCCGCGTCTGCAGCCGCTTTCGGGTTTCAGGCGCGCGGTCGCGACCCGCCGGCCGATGAAGCGTTCACGCCGCCGTCGTGGTTTGATCGTCCTGCCGTTAACGTCGACGCCCGATCTGAGGTCTATCTTGCAGACAGCTGCGTTGCTCGAGGCCATGCCTGGTCTTGCGGTCCATGCCGCGCGCGTTCTCGGGCGACCTGGATTTTTGTGCCATCCCGAAACGTTCAGGGCGCGCACGGAGTACGTCAGCACATATCTGGCGCGCATCTCGTCCAGCGCGCGTGAAGAGTTCTTCAGCTGCCGGTTGGAGCCAGCCGGTAGTGCGGCCGCCGTTTCATCGGCGAACCACAGCAAGCTACGTA
>ERZ1370068.1055-contig-10965_pt1 | contig 27904 bp, 34 predicted proteins | sample MGYA00561227_ERZ1370068 | MGnify/ENA primary metagenome ERZ1370068 (study PRJEB38410, sample SAMEA6850437) | metagenome | study: Metagenomic assessment of the ecological functions of the soil: analysis of the soil microbiota associated with the...
GTGAAGATCTCGACGTTGTCGCCGCTCTACAGGGCGTGCGCGAGCGGCACCAGCCGGCCGTTGACCCGGGCGCCGATGCAGCGGTGGCCGACCCGGTGTGGATCGCGTACGCGAAGTCGATCGGCGTCGCCCCGGCCGGGAGCGTGATCACGTCTGCCCTTGGGCGTGAAGACGAAGACCTCGTCGACTGTCGAGGTCGATCTTCAGGGTCTCGATGAACTCGTCGCGGGTCCGACGTCTCCTGCTGCCAGTCGATCAGCTGCCGCAGCCAGCCGCGATGTCCGCTCGGCGGCCGGTCGCCGTCCTTGCCCTTGTAGCCGCCAGTGGGCGGCGATGCCCGTACTCGGCGCGTGCGGTGCATCTCGCGAGTGCGGATCTGCATCTCGAGCGGCTTACCCTGCGGCCCGACCACGGTGGTGTGCAGCGACTGGTAGAGGTTGAACTTGGGCATCGCGATGTAGTCCTTGAACCGGCCCTGCACCGGCTTCCAGATCGCGTGGATCGAGCCCGAGCGCGGCGTAGCAGTCCTTGACCGAGTCGACGAGCACGCGCACGCCGACCAGGTCGAAGATCGTCGTCGAACTCCTGCCCCTGCACGACCATCTTCTCGTAGATGGAGTAGATGCTTGCGGCCGGCCGCGTCACCTCGGCCTTGTCGGCAGCTTCACCGAGCTCGGAGCTGGCGTCACCTCGTGTCGGTCGACCTGGCGCAGCGTAGCTGCTCGCGCTCGGGCGCTGGCGCTCGACCGTCATGCGGTCGATCTCGTCGTACCGCTTGGGTAGCAGCGCGGCGAAGGCCGAGGTCCTCGCAGCTCCCACTTGATCGTCGTGCATGCCGAGGCGGTGGGCCAGCGGGGCGTAGATGTCGAGCGTCTCCTGGGCCTTGCGCTCCTGCTTCGCGGCCAGGTAGCGACCGATGCGTGCGCATGTTGTGCAGCGCGGTCGGCCAGCTTGATCATCAGGACCCGCATGTCGCGGGCCATGGCGATGACCATCTTGCGGATCGTCTCGGCCTGGGCCGCCTCCCGGCCCTCGAACCCGACTCCGGTCCAGCTTGACGAGGCCGTCGGAGATCCCGGCCACCTCGGGGCCGAACTGGGGCGCCGATCTCCTCCAGGCCAGACCAGGCCCTCCCCGAGGGCGTCGTGCAGCAGGGGCCGCCTCGACCGACACGGCGTCCAGTGGCCCGGCTGGTCAGCCAATACGACCGTGGCCACTCCCCAGCGTGATGGGCCAGAGAGAGGCGGCACGCGCTCGGAGGCCCGGCGCCGCCCGGCGCCGCTCGCGGGCCAGCTCGGAAGGCCCGCCCGACGGCGGCGGTGTGGCATCCGCGGTTGCGCTGGCGGACCGCTGAGCAGCGACTCCACGCCGGGTTCGGGCGGCGGGGCGGCGTCACAGGGCCGGGCACGGCCCCGGCGGGGGCCCCGTCTCTCGCCGCCCACGCCGGAGCCGGCCTGGGGCTCGGCGCTCGAGCGCCAGCCCATCGGGGACCGCCGTCGGATGCTGCTGCGCCATCTGCTTGGCCCCACCCAGGTCGTCGCGGCGCCGTTCCGGCCAACGCGCGCCGGTGCCAGTGCCCTGCCCTACGACTTACCGCTGGTCGACGCAGTCGCGCCGCACCGGTGAAGCCACCGGACCCCGCCTAGTGGTGGTCGGCGTTGCGCTGGATGGCCTGGTCGAGGATGACGTGGCCGACGCAGCGTCGCGCCAGCCGAAGGTCTCGACCGTCTTGTCCTCGAGCTGCTTGTAGACGGCGAAGAAGTGCTCGATCTCCCGCAGCAGGTGCGGGAGGGACCTGGTCAATCCGGTGGACGTAGTTCCAGCGGGATCGGTCAGGGGACGACCACGCAGCTTGGATCCGGGCCTCTTGTCGTCGGACATGTCCAGCGACGCCGACGATGCGGGCCTGGATCTCGCATGCCGGAAAGGTCGGCTCGCTCCAGCAGGACCATGGCGTCGAGCGGGTCGCCGTCCTCGGCCAGGGTGTCGGGGACGAAGCCGTAGTCGGTCGGGTAGACGGACGGGCTGAAACAGCATCCGGTCAGGCGGATGACGGGCCCGTCTCGTGGTCTGCAGCTTCGTACTTGCTGCGGGATCCCTTGGGGATCTCGACCACGACGTGGATGGGGAGCTCGCCCTCTGGGTGGCCATCTCAGTACCGGACGAGACTGAAGCAATCTCATAGCTCCTCGATCAGCTTTCTGCCTTCGAGGAACCTCGAGCTCGATCAGCGTGGCGATCCCGATGACCTTGCCCCTGCGCTCGACCAGACGGGCCGCGGCCCGGGCGGGCCGCCGGTGGCGAGCACCGTCGTCGACGATCAGGACCCGCTCGCCGGGGACGACGGCGTCGGCGTGCACCTCCAGCGTGGCGCTGCCGTACTGACGCGTACTCCTCGGCCTCGACCTGGTAGGGGCAGCTTGCCGGCCTTGCGGACGGGGACGAAGCCGGCCCCGGAAGTGGTAGGCGACCGTGAGGCCAGGATGAAGCCGCGGCCTGGATGCCGACGACCTGTCGACGTTGCCGCGGCCGAACTGGACGACCGTCTCGTCGATCACCGATGACGAGAAGCCGACCTCGTCGCCCAGCAGCGGGGTGATGTCCTTGAAGACGATCCCCGGCTCGGGGGAAGTCGGGCACGTCGCGGATGAGGGCCTGCGCAGACGCTGGATGTCGATGGGCACGGTCGCGTCCCCCGTCGGTGGCTAGCGCCGGCGGCGCTCTGGCCGGGCGTGACTGCTCGTCTTCCGGACGGCTTGCGGCGCTGCTGGGTCGGGCGCGGCTTGGGCTGGCGGCGGGCTCGGCGCCTGGGCGACCGCGTGCCGGCTCGGTCTCGGCGACCTCGTCCTCCAGTCCTCGTCGGGGCGAGCTCCGGGTCGGGGGTCATTCGCTCGGCCCGCGGGGCGGCGGGCCGCTGGGCGGTGGGCGGCGGCCGCGGACGGGCCGCCTCGGCGCGCTCCGGCGCTCCGCGCTCCGGCCCCTGGCCCCGGCGCCGGCAGCCTCGACCTGCGCCCGGAGCTGGGCGCAAGCGGGCCTCTTCTCCTTCCACATGGCGACCAGCGGCGGGGCGATGAAGATCGAGAGTGGCCGCGCCACGCCGACGAACAGGACCAGGGCCAGGTCCTCGAGGTGTCTCGGCCCGAGCAGGTAGGAGCGACCACCAGCAGGCCCGAGTGATCGGCAGCAGCGAGGCCAGGCGAGGTGTTGAGCGACCGCATCATCGTCTGGTTGACGCGCCAGGTTGGTCGCCTGGGAGTAGGTGGTCCGCGATCATGGCGCGTGAGCGAGCCTGGTGTTCTCGCGCACCTTGTCGAACACCACCACGGTGTCGTACAGCGAGTAAGCCGAGGATGGTCAGCAGGCCGATCACCGTCGCCGGGGTGACCTCGAACCGGGACCAGGGCGAAGATCCCGGCGGTGATGATCAGGTCGTGGAGCAGCGCCACCAGCGCGGCCACGGCCATCTTGAACTCCATCCGCAGCGACACGTAGATGACGATCACGGACCAGGAACACCAGCAGGGCGATGAACGCCTTGCGGGAGACCGTTGCTCCCCCACTTGGAGCCGATGGTCTCGGTGGAGACGCCGTTGGACTCGACGCCGGCCAGCTTGGCCAGCGTGGCCCGGATCCTGGTCACCTCGGCCGGGGGCAGCTCCTCGGTCTGGACGATCACCTGGACCGGGTTGTTCTCGGTCACCTGGACGACCTCGGCCACCGGCCCGACGGCGGCGCGGACCTGGGCCTCGGTCACCGTGGTCGTGGGCTGGACCCGGAACACGGCCCCGCCTCTTGAAGTCGATGCCGAAGTTGAGGCCGGGCACGACCAGGCTGACCAGCGAGATCAGCACGAGCAGACCCGAGACGGTGAACCACAGGCGCCGGCGACCGACGAAGTCGAAGCTGGTCTCGCCGTGGTACATGCGACTGGCGAGGGACACGGACAGGATCCTCCTTGCGGGGGTCAGACGGCGGCGCGGATGCCGACGAAGCGCCCCCTCCTGGAACAGGCGGGTTCGGGTGCGAAGAGCAGGAGACCGCCGGCCGGGCGAAGAACCAGGCGGCGAAGAAGTCGATCAGGGGTGGCCAGGCCGAGGGTGAACGCGAACTCCGCGCACCGGGCCGATGGCCAGCAGGTACAGGATCAGGGCGGCCGCGAACGACACGCGCGTTGGCCGAGACCAGGGTGTGGAACGAGCGCTGCCAGCCCCGGTCGACCGAGGTGCGCAGCGTCTTGCCCTCGCGGACCTCGTCTTCAGCCGTTCGAAGAACACCACATAGGTGTCGGCCGAGATGCCGACGGCCACGATCAGCCCGGCGATGCCGGCCAGGGTCAGGGTGAAGCCGATCAGGTCGCCCATCACGATCACGATGCCGACGTTGAGGGCGGCTGCGATGGCCAGGCCGACCCAGATGACCAGGCCGAGCCCGCGGTAGTAGAGGAACGCGTACAGGAACACCAGGCCCAGCCCGACGGCCCCGCCGATCAGGCCGGCGTGGAGCGAGTCGGCCCCCAGGGGCTGACGGTGGGTCGGCGGGTCGAGCTTGAGGGCAGGGCGCCGGAGGAGATCAGCGGGGCCAGGTTCCTGGGCCTCGGCCTGGGTCTGGCCGGTGATCACGGCCGAGCCGCCGCTGATGCCCTGGTTGCAGTGGACGTCGGAGGCCACCGGCGGCAGTTGATGACCTACCGCGTCCAGGGTGATGGCGATGTTCGCTTGGGGTCGCCCTCGGGGCTGCAGGCCGCCTTTGCCGGTGAGGTCCCGGAACCGGTCACCGCCGCGGCCGTTGAAGTTGAGCTGGGTCTCCCATTGGCCGGTGGTCACCCCGCGCCTGACCGGTGGTGGCCAGCTGGGGCCGGGCCGAGATGTCGGTGCCGCCGAGGGCGACCTTGCCCAGCAGCAGCTTGGGAGCTGGCGTTGGGCCGCAGCTTTGGTCTCGTCGCGGGCGCACAGCACGACCTCCTTGTCGGGGTCGTCGGTGGCCGTGTAGGTCTCGGGCTTGGTGCATCGACCGCCTTGAACGGGTCCTGCTTGTACTTGGGGTCGTTGGGGGCGACGATCTCGGTCACCGGGCGGAACTGGAGCTGGGCGGTGGTGCCGACGGCGGCGATCACCTCGTCAGGGTTGGCCACGACGGGATCGACACCACGATGTTGCCGCCCTCGGGTTCACCTCGGCCTCGGCGACGCCCGTGGAGTTCACCCGGTTGCGGATGATGTCGACCGTGGTGTTGAGCTGCTCGGCCGTCGGCTCGCCGCCCCGGGGGTTGGTCGGCACGAAGGTGACGCTTGACCCGCCCTCGCAGTCGAGACCGAGCCGTGGCTCGAGGCCCTTGACCGCGATCACCGCCCAGATCACGCCGACCAGCGTGAACACGACCACCAGCGGGATGATATAGCGACGGGTTCCTGGCACGGACGTGGCACTCCTTTGGTGCTACTGGGTTCGAAATAGAGAGCCTAGCGGTTTTCTCGGGCGTTCGAGCGGCCTACAGCAGGCTGTGGCCGTTGACGGTCATACGGAACTTGCAGTCGAGGCCTTCGGCGCCTGGCGGCACATCATCATGCGGACGAGGAAGATCTCGAAGTACTCCAGGATGTCGGACACGCTGGTGTCGATCTGGAGCTCGAGGGTGATGGGCGGCTGGTGGCGTCGACCCGCACCGAAGGAGTGGGTGGCCGAGTAGTTCACCCGGTCGTGGATGTCGAACTCGACCCGCGCGTCCTTGCGGACCCGGGGAGCGGTGGACGTCGGACTTGTCGGCGATGTTGACCGCCGCCGACACCGGCGACACGGGATGGCCGAGCTCCTCCCTCGTGGTTGCCGATGGCCCCGATGACCATGCCGATGGTATCCGGTGGCCATGCCCAGCTCGGTGAGCACGGGCATGCGCCAGCAGGGCCGAGGTCTGGGGGTGGTTCTGGCGCGAGATCACGTTGCCGACGTCGTGCAGGTAGCCGGCCACGGCGGCTAGAAACCGGCCTCGTGCCGGTCGTAGCCGAGCCGGTCGAGGATGTTGAAGGCGATGTGGCCGACCAGGTTGGCGTGGCGGACGCCGTGCTCGGTGTAGCCGAGCCGGCCGGTGAACTGGTCGGCCAGGGCGATGCAGGTCTGATGACCTTGTGCCGGCGACCTGGTCGAGCAGGCGGAGCTCGCCGGCGCTGGGCCGGCGGCGCCGGGAGGCTCATGCGTTCGGGGCGCCCTCTTCGTCGACCCCGGCCGCCCGGCGACCGGCTCGGGGTTGACCTTGCCCGAGATGGCCCGGCGGTTGAGGCGGGCCTCGACGCCCGGGACAGCTCGATGGTGACGATCTCGCCGTCGAAGCGGCGGATGGTGCCGAAGAACCCCGCCGAGGTGATGATCTCGTCGCCCAGCTGCAGGGACGACTGGAGCGACTGCAGGGTCTTCATGCGGCGCTGCTGGGGCCGGATGAGCAGGAAGTAGAAGACGCCGACCATGAGCACGAGGACGACGAGCGACCCGCTACCTTCCATGGATTCAGGACCTCCGAGGGTGCCGATCGCGGCGACAATCCTACCCCTCCCGACCCTCCGGCTCGAAGAGGAGCCTGGCGCGGGCACGGCGCCGGGGCTCTCGGCCCTCAAGGCCGAGGTGGGCGAAGGCGGCCGCGGTGGCGACCCGGCCCCTGGGGGTGCGGTGAGGAAGCCAGAGCTGGAGCAGGTAGGGCTCCGGCCACGTCCTCGACCGTGTCCTGCTCTCCCCCACCGACACGGCCAGGAGGTGGCCAGGCCGACCGGGGCGCCGCCGAAGCGCTCCGCACAGCACCCGCGTAGGCCAGGGCCGGTCAGCTTGTCCAGCCCAAGGCGGTCGACTCGAACAGCTCGAGGGCGGCCTCGGCCACGCCTCGTCGACCGCCCCGTCGGCCTGACCTCGGCGTAGTCGCGAACCCGGCGCAGCAGCCGGTTGGCGATCCTGGGGTGCCGCGGGACCGCCGGCCAGGGATCCCGCCTCGACCGCGTCGATCGTCACCTCCCGAGGATGGCCGCCGAGCGGGTGACGATCGACCGAGGCTCGGCCGGGCCGTAGTAGTCGAGCCGGGCCGAGAACCCGAAGCTGGTCGCGCAGCGGCGAGGTGATCAGCCCGGTCCGGGTGGTGGCCGCGACCAGGGCGAAGCGTGGCAGGTCCAGGCGCAGGCTACGCGCCCCCGGCCCCTTGCCCAGCACCACGTCGATCTGGAAGTCCTCCATGGCCGGGTAGAGGACCTCCTCGACGGCCCGGGGCGAGGCGGTGGATCTCGTCCACGAACAGGACGTCGCCCGGCTCGAGGCCGGTAGAGGATGGCAGCCAGGTCGCCGGCCCGCTCCAGCGCCGGGCCGCGAGGTGACCCGGAAGCCCGACCCCAGCTCGGCGGCCACGATCGCGGCCAGGCTGGTCTTGCCCAGCCCCGGGCGGGCCGAGAACAGCAGGTGGTCGGGGCGCAGGCCGCGCCGGCGGGCCGACTCGAGCACGATGCCGAGCTGCTCGCGGATCCTGGCCTGGCCGACGAACTCCTCCAGCTTGCGCGGGCAGCGGCCGCCCTGCTGGCCCGCTCGGCGTCAGACGGCCACGGGTCGAGCAGTCGCCGTCGGTCACCGTGAGCGACCCGAGGCCGCGCAGGGCCAGACGCAGCAGGCCCTCGGTCGAGGAGGCCCCGGCGTCGGGCGGGAGGGCGGCCAGGGCGGTCTTGATCTCGGCCGGGCCGTAGCCGAGGGCGCCGAGGGCCTCGCGGACCTCGGCGTAGGCCGGGCGGCCGGTCTCTCGGGCGGCAGGTCAGCTCGCCGTCGCCGAGCTTGCCCCCTGAGCTCGAGGACGAGCCGGGCCGCGCCCTTGCGCCCGACCCGGGGACCAGGGGGGTGGGGGCGTCGGTGTCGCCGGCGCTCACAGCCCGGCGCAGGGCGTCGGGGGCGTGCACGGCCAGCACGGCCAGGGCCAGCTTGGGCCCGACCCCGGTGGCGGTGAGGAGCTGCTCGAAGGCGCGGCGCTCGTCGGTGAAGTGGCGAAGCCGTACAGGGCCAGGGTGTCCTCGCGCACGTAGGTGACGGTGGCGGACCAGGACCTCGCCGTCGCGCGGCAGCCCGGCCGCCGCCTTGGGGGTCAGGAGCACCCGGTTACCCGACCCGCGCCGACCTCGGATCATGGCCCCGTCGGCCAGGACCTCCAGCAGCCGCCCGCGCAGGCTGGCGATCACCGGCCGCCGCCCTTCCTGGACAGCCCCGGCGAGGTCGGGGCGGCCCGGGCCAGCCAGTCGGTCCTCGGTGCTGGCGGCGCCGCCGCGCCAGCCCCGGTTTCGCCGGCGCCGGCCGGGCCGGCGTGGTGGAGGTGGTGCAGAGGGCGACGGCCAGGGCGTCGGCGGTATCGGCCGGGGCCGGCACCGAGCGCCAGGCCGAGCAGCGCCTTGACCATGGCAGCCGACTCCGCTCCTTGGCGCGGTCCCCCCGACCCGGTGACCGCCTGCTTGACCTGCGGCGGGTGTAGAGCGGTGACGGCCGAGGCCGTGCTCGGCGGCCAGCAGCAGCACCACCCCAAGAGGCCTGGCCGACGGTCAGCGGCCGTGCGGACGTTGGCGTTGAAGAACAGCCGCTCGATGGCCAGCGCCCGGGGCCGGCGGGCGGCCGTGGACCTGCCGCAGCTTGGTCGCCAGCTCGGCCGGAGCGCGAAGAAGCGCCACCCTCGGCGCCGCCGGTGTGGATGGTGCCGCGGCCGACGGCCGCGACCCGGCCGCCGCGCCGCTCCAGCACCGCCCAGCCGCAGCGGCCGAGCCCGGGGTCGACCCCGAGCACCCGCATGGCCGACCTCCACTCCTCGAGCTGGTGTTTGGCGCAGCCTACCTCCTGCCCGGGACAGGCTCAACCATCCCCTGGCGCCTGGTTTGGTTGGGTCCGGTCCCGCCGGGTAGGTCGCCCGACCCCCGAAGGGAGGCGGATGCGGCTCGGTACCCTGCTGTTGATCATCATCATCGTGCTGCTGGTGCTGTTCCTGTTCAGCCGCCGTCGCGGCCGCCTGTAGCCGGGCCTGGCTGCCCCGGCAGCCCTCGCGGATCAGGCCGGCCGGGGAACGGGTCCGGCTCAGGGGCCCGTTCCTGCAGGACCTCGCGGTCGGCCAGCCGTCCAGCACCACCAGGAGCCGGCCCTCGAGCCTCTGCTGGCCTCCGGCTGGCCACGGTTCATGCGAGAAGGCCCGCTCGACCACGCCTACTGGGAGCGGCTCCTGCACGACTTCCCCGACTACCAGGTGAAGCTTACGGACGGCGAGGGTCGGTTGCTCGGCGCCGGCCACAGTGTCCCATTCCGGTGGCACCCCAATCCCGAAATCTACCGGGAGGCTGGGACGAAAGTGTTCAGCATGGCCGTCGCCGACGCTGACGCCGGTCGGGTGCGACCGTCGCGGCCGCCCTGGGGATCACCATGGCCGCCGAGGGGCGTTGGCGGGGCCTGAGCCACCTGCTCCTCAGGGGATTGCGCGAAGCCGCCGCCAGCCACCACCTCGCCGACCTGGTCGCGCCGGTGCGGCCCAGCCCGCAAGGCCGCCTATCCCATCACCTGATCGATCGGTATCTGGCCTGGACAACGCCTCACGGGCGCCCGTTCGATCCCTGGGTCCGGGTCCACGTCGACCTGGGAGGCGAGGTCCTCGCCATCTGCACCGAGTCGACGGTAATAACCGGGACGGTCGCTCAGTGGGAGGAGTGGACGCAGATGCGGTTCCCCGACAGCGGCCCCTATGTCGTGCCCGGCGCCTAGATCGTTGATGCGATATTGGTGGTGCTGGTGGTGGGAGGGTGCGGGAATGGCGAAGAGTGCCCAAGATCGGCGTGTCTACACACCTTCGACCCTGGGGCCGTCCGTGATCGCCGACCTGGACACTCTTCTTGTCGCACTGTATGTGGAGTTGACCGACCGCATCATCCCCGCACGACCGACACCGGCCGCGCTGGGCCCTGGCCGCCCCCGGGTGGTCACCGACGCCGAGCTGGTCTGCCTGGCCGTGGCCCAGGTGCTGCTGCGCTACAACGACGAGCACCACTGGCTGCGGGCCGCGCCCTCCAGGGTCGGGCATCTGTTTCCCCGGCTGCTGTCCCAGCCCGCCTACAACCGTCGGCTGCGGCAGGCAGCCGAGCTGATGGAGGCCGCGCTGCGGCTGGCTGGCCGGCCACACCCCGGCCACCGCCGAGCTGCTGCGGCTGCTGGACGGCACCCCAGTGGTGTGCGGCCGTTCGCGGACCACCGCCAGGCGCTCGCAGCCTGTTCGGCTACGCCGGCTACGGCCACGACACCTCCCACCACTGCTTCTACTGGGGCAGCCGGCTGCTGCTGGTCTGTACCCCCGACGGGACCGTGACCGGGTTCGGGCTGGCCAACCCCAAGCTGGTCGGGCGAACGCGAGCACGCCCGGCTGGCCATGCTGGGTGGTCCCGGCCAACCAGCCGGCCACCGGGCAGCGTCGGCGGTGGTCACCGACAAGGGCCTTGCCGGCCGAGGCCACCGAGAGGCTCTTCGCCGAGCCTGGGCCTGTGTCTGCTCCGCCCGGCCCGCACCGACGAGCCCGACCGGTGGGGTCTTTCCGAACTGGCTGCGGCAGCGGATCGAGGCGATCATCTGGACGCTCAAGCACCAGCTCGGCCTGGACCGCCACGGCGGTCGCATCCCGGCCGGGCTGGGGGCGCGCGTCGTCCAGCGCCTGCTCGCCCTCAACGCCGCGATCTGGTTCAACTGGCAGATCGGCGCCCCGATCAAGCGCTCCCTGATCGCCTACGACCACTAGCACCCCTCCACCAGCACACGAAATCCGCATCAACGATCTAGTTCAGTCGAGATTGATCGCGACCGCGACCAGGGTCGTTACGTAAGAGCCGAACGTCTGGGTCCGCCACCGCATCCGCAAAGCCGTAGCATCGGTGCTGCCTGCCCCGGACCCGTCTAGCCTGACCTCGGCCATGACGTCGTCGGGGATGTCGAAAGTTGGCGTAGACGTCCTGACGTCGTCGAGGTCTTCGAGGGCGTCGAGGAGGCGCAGCACCCGGATCGCGTCGCTCCTCTGGAGGGGGACCGACATGCTGGGGACCATGGTGACCTCGGCGGAGTCATAGGGGATGCCGGCGGTGTCGAAGGCGGCGCGGACGGCGCGCAGGTCGCCGGGGGCGGTGGTGATGGTGAAGCCCTGCTCGTCGGCCTCGACGTCCTCGGCGCCGGCTTCCAGGGCGACCTCCATGACGCGGTCCTCGTCGACCCCGTCGCCCAGTACCACCAGCTGGCCGCGACGGTTGAACAGGTAGGCGACGCTGCCGGCGTCGGCCAGGCTGCCCCCGCCCTTGGTGACCACGTGGCGGACGTCGGCGGCGGTCCGGTTGCGGTTGTCGGTCAGGGCCTCGACCATCAGGGCCACCGCCGGGGGCGTAGGCCTCGTAGGTGGCCAGCTCAGGCGCTGGCCGGCGAGCTCGCCGGCGCCCCGCTTGACGGCCCGGTCGATGGTGTCGTTGGGGACCGAGTTGTCCTTGGCCTTCTGGATGGCGTCGGCCAGGGTCGGGTTGCCCTCGGGGGTGCTGCCGCCCTCGCGGGCCGCGACCTCGATCGCCCGGATCAGCTTGGCGAACAGCTTGCCCCGCCTGGCGTCCTTGGCGCCCTTCTGGTGCTTGATTGTCGACCACTTCGAATGCCCGCTCATGACAGTCCCCTTTCCGCTACCAGGTCGAGCAGCCGGCGGTGCAGCCACCTCGCCGGTCAGCTCGGGATGGAAGGCGGTGGCGAGCAGGCCGCCCTGGCGCACCGCGACAACCTTGCCGTCGAGCTCGGCCAGCACCTCGACCCCCGGGCCGGCCTCGGCCACCCAGGGGCACGGATGAACGCGCCCGAGACCGGCCCGCCGTCGACGCCCTTGACGTCCACCTCGGCCTCGAAGGAGGCCACCTGGCGGCCGAAGGCGTTGCGGCGCACCCGCACGTCGAGCACGCCCAGCAGGACCTGGGGCGGGCCTCGACCTCGCGGGCCAGGAAGATCATGCCGGCGCAGGTGCCGAGCACGGGCAGACCGGCCTCGGCCCGCCGGCGCAGCGGCGCCAGCAGCCCGTAGCGGTCGGCCAGCTTGCCGATCACGGTCGACTCGCCCCCGGGCACGACCAGCCCCTCGACCTCGTCAAGCTCTGCCAGGGTCCGGACCTCGACCGGCACCGCCCCGACCGCCTCCAGGGCGGCCAGGTGCTCGCGGACGTCGCCCTGGTAGGCCAGGACGCCGACCCTTGGTGCGTCAGCCACCAGCTACCAGCCGCGGTCGGCCAGCCGCTCGCCCTCGGGCACAGCGGCGATGCCGACCATCGGCTCGCCGAGCCCGCGCGACACCTTGGCCACGATCTCCGGGTCGCGGGCGAAGGTGGTCGCCTCGACGATCGCCCGGGCCCGCCGGGCCGGGTCGCCGGACTTGAAGATGCCCGAGCCGACGAACACCCCGTCGGCGCCCAGCTGCATCATCATGGCCGCGTCGGCCGGGGTGGCGATCCCGCCGGCGGTGAACAGCACCACCGGCAGCCGGCCCTCGGCGGCGACCTCGGCGACCAGGTCGTAGGGGGCGGCGAGCTCCTGGCGGCCGAGAACAGCTCGTCCGGACGCAGGCCGTGCAGGCGGCTGACGGCCCCGGCGATGGACCGCATGTGGCGCACCGCCTCGATCACGTTGCCGGTGCCAGCCTCGCCCTTGGAGCGGACCATGGCCGCGCCCTCGGCGATCCGGCGCAGGGCCTCGCCGAGGTTGGTCGCCCCGCACACGAACGGCACGGTGAACTGCCACTTGTCGATGTGGTGGGCCTCGTCGGCCGGCGACAGCACCTCGGACTCGTCGACGTAGTCGACGCCGATGGCCTGCAGGACCTGGGCCTCGACAAAGTGGCCAATGCGGGCCTTGGCCATCACCGGGATCGGAGACGGCGTCCATGATCTGGTGGACCAGCTCGGGGTCGCTCATGCGGGCCACGCCGCCCTGGGCCCGGATGTCGGCCGGCACCCGCTCCAGGGCCATGACGGCGACGGCCCCGGCCTCCTCGGCGAGCTTGGCCTGGTCGGCGGTGACGACGTCCATGATGACGCCGCCCTTGAGCATCTCGGCGAGGCCGCGCTTGACCCGCGCGGTGCCGGTGACGCTGGTTGCTGGGCTCCATGCTGGAGAACTCCTCGCCTGTCCTTCGAATCCCGCCGAGCGGCTCCGTTTTGCCTGCTCAGGGGCACATTTCGAGTCCCAAGGCTACACCAGCCCCCGGCCCGGCTTCAACGCCATGTGCTTCCTCAGCGACCGGGTCGGCAGCCCACCCCACGTCATCAAGGCCGGGACGATCCAGGAGGTCAGGCTTCCCTAGTGCGCTACCGTTGGGGCACAAATGCACGTGACCTGGCGACCACGCGCTACCGGGGCGCTTCTGGCCCTGGCGCTCTGCCTCGCCCTGCTCGAGCCTGGCGCCGCCGATCAGGCGGCCGCCAACGCGGATGGGTCGGGGTCGCCGGTGACCGGACCGGTGGCCGGGCCCGGGCACGGCCTGCTGCAGGCCGGCCCGGCCGCTCCCTGGTCATCGCCGGCGGGACCCGCGACGACCGGGAGCGACCCGGCCCGACGCTGCCCGGCCTCCTCGCCCTGGCCGTCGCCGCCGCCGGGACCTTGGTGGCCGCCCGCCGAGCCGCCCGGCCCGCCGGCCACCGCGCCGTCGCCGCCGCCGCCCGCGCTCCCCACCGCTCCGGCCGGCAGCAAGCTGACGGCGCCGCCCGGGACCACCGGCGCGGCCGAGGCTGGAGGTTTCCAACATGAGCGTTCGTCTGCGATCAGGCGGGGCCACCATCGACCGGCCGGTGCTGGCCGCCGCCCTGCTCGCGGTCGTGGTCACCGCCGTCGGGGCCCTGTGGCTGGCCCAGGCCGCCCTCGGCGGGCGGCCCGACTACCGGACGGTGCGGGTCGACAACCAGGCCGCCCTGCCCCTCCAGGTCGACGTGGCCGGGGCCGACGGCGGCCGGCTCGGGCTGGGCCTGGCCGGGCCCGGGGCCACCACCACCTTCCGGGAGGTCGCCGACCCCGGCGGATCCTGGACCTTCGTGGTCAGCTACGGCGGGCGGGAGCTGCTTCGCCAGCCGGTCAGCGCCCAGGACCTTGCCCGCCGCGACTGGCTCTTCCAGATCCCCGACACGGTCACAATGAAGCTGGAACTGCAGGGCTACCGATGACAGGGAGCGGCACCAACGTGGACATCCAGGAGACCAACCTGCCCGGCGTCGGGCTGCGGCACGACTTCACCACCAGGGCCGGGCGCCAGCTGGGGGTCGTCACCCACCGCACCGGGCGGCGCGACCTGCTGTTCTACGACCGCGAGGACCCCGACGCCTGCCAGGAGGTCGTGCAGCTCACCGACGAGGAGGCCGACGCCCTGGCCGAGCTGCTGGGGGCGGCCCGGCTGGTCGAGCACCTGGCCGCCCTCACCCAGCGGATCGAGGGCCTGGCCATCGACTGGCTGCCGATCCGGCCCGGGAGCCCGTACGCCGGCCGGGCGATCGCCGACACCGCAGGCCCGCAGCCGCACCGGCGTGTCGATCGTGGCCATCCTGCGCGGCGACGGGGCCATCCCGGCCCCGGCCCCCGACGCCGTCCTGGAGCCGGGCGACACCCTGGTCGTCGTCGGCACCGCCCAGGGCGTCAAGGAGCTGAGCAAGCTGCTGGGGAGCTGACCGGCGGTGGCCCACGGCGCCGCCGTCCTCCTCGAGCTGGGCGGGGTGATCCTTGGGCTTGGCATCCTGGGGCGGCTGGCCGGGCGCCTCGGCCTCTCCGCCATCCCCCTGTACCTGCTGGCCGGCCTGGCCTTTGGCGAGGGCGGCCTGCTGCCGCTGGTCACCGCGAGCGAGTTCATCGAGGTTGGGGCCGAGGTCGGGGTGATCCTGCTCCTGCTCCTGCTTGGCCTGGAGTACTCGGCCAGCGAGCTGGTGGGCAGCCTGCGCACCGCCGCCCCGGCCGGCCTGGCCGACCTGGCCCTCAACTTCACCCCCGGCCTGCTGGTCGGGCTGCTGCTCGGCTGGTCGACGCTGGCCGCGGTGGTCCTGGGCGGGGTGACGTATGTGACCTCGTCGGGGATCGTGGCCAAGGTCCTCGGCGACCTGAACCGGCTCGGCAACCGCGAGACCCCGGTGATCCTGACCATCCTGGTCGTGGAGGACCTGGCCATGGCCGCCTACCTGCCGCTGGTCACCGGGCTGCTGGTCGGGGGCGGTCTGCTGGCCAGCGCCCTGCCGGTCGGGGTCGCCCTGGCCACCGTGGCCCTGGTGCTGCTGGTCGCGGTCCGCTACGGCGAGACCCTGAGCCGGCTGGTGTTCACCCCCAACGACGAGGTCCTGCTGCTGGTCATCCTCGGGCTGACCCTGGTCGTGGCCGGGGTCGCCCAGCAGCTCCAGGTCTCGGCGGCGGTGGGGGCGTTCCTGGTCGGGATCGCCCTGTCGGGGCGGGCCGCCGAGGCCGCCCACGACCTCCTCACGCCCCTGCGCGACCTGTTCGCGGCCGTGTTCTTCGTGTTCTTCGGGCTCCAGACCGACCCCGCTCGATCCCGCCGGTGGTCGTCGCCGCCGCCGCCCTGGCCGTGGTCACGGCGGCCAAGGTGGCCACCGGCTGGTGGGCGGCCCGGCGGATCGGGGTCGGCCCCCGTGGGCGCTGGCGCGCCGGCACGGCCCTGGTGGCCAGGGGCGAGTTCTCGATCGTGATCGCCGGGCTGGCCGTGGCCACCGGCCGCGAGCCCTCCCTGGGCCCGCTGGCCACCGCCTACGTGCTGATCCTGGCCGTGCTCGGCCCGGTCCTGCAACCCGGACCTCCGAGCCAATCCGGCTCGGGCTCACCCGCCCCTCTCACAGCTCTTGCAGTGCGGCGATCCGCTCGTCAACCGGCGGGTGAGATGCGTCCCCGGGAGCCATGATCCACAGGTGGCGCAGGCCCGGCCGGTCGGGCGGCTGGCCGGCCTCGGCCAGCTTCCTGAGGGCCGAGACCAGCCCGGGCGGGTAGCGGGTGAGGCGGGCCCGCCCTCGTCGGCGTCGAACTCGCGCCGGGGCGGGGCGAGCAGTCGCAGCAGCCCCGGGACCCGGCCGAGGGCGACCCCGAGGTGGCCAGCCGGGCCCCCAGCTCCAGATGTGGTTGAGCTCGTGGGCGAGCACGCCTTCCAGCTCGACCCGGTTCAGGGTCGTGAGCAGCTCCCCGGGTGACGACCAGGGCGGCCTGTTCGGGGTCGCGTCCCACCGAGAAGGCGTTGGCGGCGTCACTGTCGGCCACGTACAGCCGGGGCCGGGGCAAGCCCGGCGGCCTGGCTCAGGCCATCGACCAGGTTGTGGTAGCGGGGCCAGCGGCCGGGGTCGGCCTCCTGCGCGCCGGCGTCGCGTAGGGCGGCGCGCTCCCCAGCCCGGGGCGAGGGCGACGACCAGCACGGCCAGGCGAGCCGGCCCCCAGGCCGCTCACCCGAGCCCGAGGGCCAGGGTGACCAGCAGGCCGAGGAGGGCCAGGCCGGCGACCACGATGGCCACCGTGACCTGTGTAGGCGCGCCGGTTGGCGGCGATCTGCTCCCGCAGGAGGTGCAGGGTGCTCAAGGAAGGAGGACGATGCCGACCCAGGTGCCGAAGACCACCGAGGCGACCAGCAGGGCGACGGGCGTGAGCCCGCCGTAGGCGCGGCCGAACCGCCCCGGCGGCGGCTCGTCCCCGGCGCGCACGTTGCGGTTGAGCATGCCGAGGACCGGCAGCAGGAGCACGGCCAGGACCTGGGCGAGCCCGAGCAGCGCCCCCAGCCGACGAAGGTGGCCGAGTCGAGCTGCTGGAAGACCTGCCGGTAGGCGAGGGCGAGCAGGGCTCCGGCGACGACTGCACGGTCACCCGTAGATGTAGACCATGCTGGTCCGCTCGCGCTGGATCAGGCCGCCCTCGAACCGGAGCAGGTCCAGCCGGGTCAGCCGTAGCCCCAGGAACCCGGCGTACACCGTCGCCGCCACGATCGCCCCGATGATCCCGCCCCACAGGGCCGCCGCCACGCAATCCACGCCGCCTCCTCGTATCGCCCGCTCGGCTGCCGCAGTGTACCGAAACCCTTTGCCCCTGGGGCCGGTCAGCCGCCCAGGGCGGCCTGGTAGACCTCGGCGACCTCGGCGGCCACCACCTCCCAGCGCGTAGCGGCGGGCGTTGGCGGCCGCCGCCTCGCCTATGGCGGCCAGGCGGGCCGGGTTGTCGAGCAGGCCGGCCGGGGCCTCGGCCAGGGCACTCGGGGTCGCGGGGCGGGACCAGCAGGCCGTCGGTGCCGTCGCGGACCACGTCGCGGTAGCCGCCGATGTCGGAGCAGACCACCGGCCGGCCCACGGCCGTGGCCTCGGCCAGCACGATCCCGAACGACTCCCCGCCCAGCGAGGGGGCGCAGAACACGTCGGCCGAGGCGTAGTAGGAGGGCAGGTCGGCCTGGGGCACGGAGCCGACGAAGATGAGATCCGTCGGAGCCGGGGCGGGACCAGGGCCATCGCCCTGTCCCGCTGGTGCCGGTCGTCGCGCCCGACCACCAGCAGCCGCAGCCTCGGGAAGGCCGGCGGGCCGCAGGAACGCCCTGACCAGGTAGGTCAGGCCCTTGCGGGGCTCCAGCCGGCCGACAACGACAGCGTCCGGGCCGTCGGCGCTTCCAGCTGTCCAGGGGCTCGGGGCGGGCGAAGAACTCGGCCCCGACCCCGTTGGGGACGACCGCCATGGTCCCGCCGAACTGGCCCTGCCAGGTGTCGCGGGCCGAGGCGCTGACCGCGATCCGCCCGGCCAGGCGGTCATAGACCCGGCGAAGCAGGGGGCTGGCCGCCTCAAGGGCCAGCGAGCGGCCGAGGTTGGCGTGGAAGGTCCCGACGGTGGGGGTCCGGGTGCTGGTCACGGCGAGCAGGCCGGCGCTGGGCGACAGCGGCTCGTGGACATGCAGCAGGTCGTAGCCGCCCCGGTGCACGGCCCGGCGGACCCGGACCAGGGTGCGGGGGCCGAAGAGCGATCCGGGCCACCGACCCGTTGTGAGGGCACGGCCACCGAGCCGCCGAGGCCGACGAAGCCGGGCTCGGTCACCGGCCGCTCGGCCGGGGCGAGCACGTCGACCCGGTGGCCGGCCCGGCGCAGCTCGGCGGCCAGGGCCCGCACGTGGTTGCCGACCCCGCCGGGCACCGTCCACTCGTACGGGCAGACCAGGCCGATGTTCATACCGGACTCTGGAAGTACCGGCTGAGCACGTGCCACTGCTCGGGGGCGGCGGCGATCAGGCCCTCGAACTCGTCGGCCAGCCGCTGGGTCAGGGCCAGGGTGTCCTTGCGGCTGTCGCCGGAGTGTTCGGGGAGCAGCGGCGGGTGGACCACGGCCAGCCAGTGCCCGGGCCGGCGGTCGTGGTAGACGCTGCAGGGCAGCAGCGGCGCCCCGTCCTGAGGGCGATCGAGGGCCGGCCCGCCCGGCATCACGGCCCTGGCCCCGAACAGCCGCACCTCCAGCCCGCCCCCGGTGAGGTCGCGGTCGCAGACCAGGCAGGCCAGGCGGCCGGCGCGCAGGGCCCTGACCACCCCGCGCAGGGTCTCGGTGCCGTCGTCCAGCGGCAGCAGCTCCAGGCCGAGGGCCCGCCGGTAGACGGCGAAGCGCTCGTACAGCTCGGCCGGGCGCAGCCGCTCCACCACCGCCGTGGCCGGGTAGCCGACGGCCGCCAGCCAGGCCCCGCCGGCGTCCCAGTTGCCGATGTGGGGGCTGGCGAAGATCGCCCCCGGCCGCCGGCCAGGGCGGTGTCGATGTGCTCGCGGCCCTCGATCCGCAGCCGCCCGCGGATGTCGGCGGCGCTCAGGTCCTCGAGCCGGAACGCCTCCACCCAGTAGCGGCCGTAGCTGGTGAAGCCGCGCCGCACCGTCCGCTCCAGCTCGCGGCGCCCGCTCCCGGGGCCGAGGACCTGGGCCAGGTTGGCCGTCAGGGCCTCGCGGCGGTCACGGTCCAGCCGTAGGAAGACGCGGCCTCCGGCCCGGCCGAGGGCGAAGGCCAGCGGCTCGGGGAGCTTGCGGACCAGCTTCCAGGCGGTCAGCCAGCGGCGGCTCGCCGCCTGGCTGTTAGGGGATCACCTGCCGATGTCCGGCCCGACGTCGGATTGCTGCCAGACGACCAGGATGCGCTGGACCACGGTGATGGCGGTGCCGGCGACCAGCACCCACAGGCCGGCCTCGGCGTGCCCGAGCAGCAGGGCGAACCCGAGGACGATGACCCGCTCGGGCCGCTCGGCGATGCCGACGTTGCAGGCGAAGCCGAGGGACTCGGCCCTGGCCTTGATGTAGGAGACGACCAGCGACGAGGCTCAGCACCAGGGCGGCCAGCATGGCCATGGCGACGTGGTCGCGGACCAGGGCGAACCAGACGACGCCGGTGAGCACGGCCGCGTCCGAGCCGGTCGACGACCGAGTCCAGGAAGGCGCCCCGGCGCGAGACCCGGCCCGAGGCCTTGGCCACGGCGCCGTCGAGCATGTCGGGAAGGCCGGAGAGGAGCTGACCGCGCCGCCGATCACGGGCTGGCCGGTGGCGATGAGGGCGCCGGCGGCGGGCTCCCGGCGAGCCCGACCGCCGTCAGGCCGTTGGCGGTGATGCCGGCCTTGGCGAGGGCGTGGCCGGCCGGCTCGGTGACGTGCCGGAAGGTGTCGCGGGCCTTGGACGAGAGCACGGATCTACCTGTCGTGACGGGGGCGGTCCTGGGAGAGCGCCCATGGCTGAACTTGGGGAGGCTAACACTCCTCATAGACCCGGCTCAACGACGGCCGGTTACGGCAATATGCGGTGGTAGCATCGCCGCTCCCGGGCGACACCGGCGACATCGAGGGAGGCTGGCTGCCTGTGAAAGAGCTACCCCACCGACCGTGTCCGCAACATCCTGATCGTTGGTCACGGGGGCGCCGGCAAGACCTCTCTGGTCGAGGCGGTGCTGCATTCCACCGGGGCCACCAACCGCATCCGGGCGGGTCGAGGACGGCACCACCGTGACCGACTTCGAGCCCGAGGAGACCCGCAAGCAGATCTCGGTCTCCTGGCCGTCGCACCCGTCGAATATGACGGCTTCAAGGTCAACCTGCTCGACGCCCCGGCTACGCCGACTTCATCGGCGACGTGCGCTCGGCCCTGCCCGCGGCCGACGCGGTGCTGTTCGTGATCTCGGCGGTCGAGGGGTGGAGGCGCAGACCGAGGTCGTCTGGACCATGGCCGAGGAGCTGGGCCTGCCCCGGGCCTTCTTCATCAACAAGCTTGACCGGGACCGGGCCTCGTTCTCCCGCTGCCTTGACGGCATCCAGGCCGCGTTCGGCAAGGCCTGCCCGCCGCTGTACCTGCCCATCGGCGAGGAGCAGGACTTCCGCGGCCTGGTCGGCCTGCTGTCGGGGCCGGGCCTACACCTATGACGGTGCCAAGCGGACCGAGGGCGACGTACCCCGACGACCTGACCGACGCCGCGGCCAGCCTCGCGCGAGCAGCTCATCGAGGCGATCATCCAGGAGTCCGAGGACGAGGACCTGATGGACCGCTACCTGGGCGGGGAGGAGATCGCCCCAGCCGACCTGATCGGCGACCTGGAGCAGGCGGTGGCCGCCGGCCGGCTGTTCCCTGGTGCTGGCCGGGGCGGCCATCCTGCAGCGTCGGCGTGACCGAGCTGCTGGAGGTCTGCGCCTAGGCCTTTCCCCAGCCCGGCCGAGCGCCCCGAGGTCGAGGGCCGCCGCGCCGACCCGGACGGGCCGCTGGCCGCCTACGTCTTCAAGACCATCGCCGACCCCTATGTCGGACCGGATGAACCTGTTCCGAGTCGTCTCGGGCACCTTCCGGCCCGACACGACCGTAGTTCAACGCCACCAAGCGCAAGGGAGCAGAGCGGGTCGGCCACCTGCTGACCGTCCGCGGCAAGGCCAGGGAGCCGGCCGACCGGAGTGGTCGCCGGCGACATCGGCGCCGTGGCTAAGCTGGCCGACACCTCCACCGGCGACACCCTGACGGCCAAGGACGCCCCGGTGGTGCTGCCGTCCCCGGTGATGCCCGACCCGCTGCTCCCGATCGCCATCGCCCCCAAGTCCACGCGGCGACGAGGAGAAGCTCTCCTCTGGCCTGGCCAGGGCCGAGGCCGAGGACCTGACGCTGCGGGTCGAGCGCAACGCCGAGACCCACCAGACGGTCCTGTGGGGCATGGGCGAGAACCACATCGAGGTCACCCTGGAGCGGCTCAAGCGCAAGTACGGGGTCGAGGTCACCCAGGTGCCGCTGCTGTTGCCCTACAAGGAGACCTTCAAGGCGCCGGTCAAGGCCATGGGCCGGCACGTGAAGCAGTCGGGCGGTCACGGCCAGTACGCCATCTGCAACATCGAGGTCGAGCCGCTGCCGCGCGGGTAGCGGGTTCGAGTACGCCGACAAGATCTACGGCGGGTCCGTGCCCAACCAGTTCATCCCCTCGGTCGAGAAGGGGCGTCCGCAAGGCCATGGAGGACGGCCTGGTCGCCGGGTTCCCGGTGGTCGACATCCGGGTCACCCTGTACGACGGCAAGTTCCACTCGGTCGACTCCTCCGACATGGCCTTCCAGATCGCCGGCAACATGGCCCTCAAGGAGGCGGCGGCCACCGCCGAGATCACCCTCCTGGAGCCCGTGCTCGGGCTGGAGGTGCTGGTGCCCGACGAGTTCGTCGGCGACATCCTCGGCGACCTGTCGTCGCGGCGCGGCGCGGGTGTGGTCGGCACCGACCCCGTCGGCACCGGCAAGACGCTGGTCCGGGCGACCACCCCCGAGGCCGAGGTGGTCCGCTACGCCATCGACCTGCGCTCGATGACCAGGGGCAAGGGCTCGTTCTGCGCGGCGCTTCTCCCACTACGAGGAGCTGCCCTCGCACATGGCGGCCAAGGTGATCGAAGAGGTCAACGCCCGCAAGTGAGCGCCAACCGGGGGCTCCGCTGCTGGTCACGGGCATGCCCAGGACGGCGACGAGCTGGGTCGGCAAGATGCTGGAGGCGAGCGGCGCGCTGGTGTACGTCAACGAGCCGCTCAACCCCCAGCACCCGCCCGGCCGTTCGCCGGGGGTGCTGCGGGCCGACGTCACCCATGCCTTCCAGTACATCAGCGAGAGCACAACGAGCGGGTCTGGCTGCCGGCCTTCCGGGACACGGTGCGGCTGCGGTTCCACCCGCTGGCCGAGGTGCGCCGCAACCACGGCTCCTACGACCTGCTGCGGGCGCTCAAGTACACGGCCGGGTTCGGGCTGGGGCGGCTGCGCGGGCGCCGGGCCCTGCTCGACGACCCTATGCGGTGTTCGCGGCCCCGTGGCTGGCCCGGCGGGTCGGCTGCCAGGTGGTGGTCACGGTCCGCGACCCGGTGGCCACCGTGTCCAGCTGGCGCCGGCTCGGCTGGACCCCGCGGCCTGGCCGAGCTGCTGGCCCAGCCGGCCCTGGTCGGGACCGACTGGCCCCGGTTCGTGCCCGACCTGGAGGCCGCCCTGGCCGCCGACGGCGACGGCGAGGGTCGGGCCGGCCAGCCTGCTCTGGCGGGTGATCTACGGGACGGTGGCCGGCTACCGCCACGAGCTGCCACGGCCTGGAGGTGGTCCGCCACGAGGACCTGTCGGCCGACCCGGTGCCGGCGTTCCGGTCCCTCTACGGCCGGCTCGGCCTGCCCTTCGGGCCCGGCGCCGAGCGGGCCATCCTGGCCGCGACCTCGGCCGGGTCGGGCGGCGGCGCGATGCGCTGGTCGGTGTCGGGCGGCGGGGTGTCCAAGACGGCCGCCCGCCGCCTGGACAGCCGGGCCAACCTCGGTGTGTGGCGCGATCGCCTCACCGACGAGGAGGTGGCCCGCATCCCGCGGAGCCACCGCCGACGTCGCCGGCCTGTTCGGTTACACACCTCAGGGAACGGCAGCCGGTAGGGCCAGCCGAGGAACTGCTCGCCGCCGTCCCAGGGGCCAGCACTCGATCACGAACTGGCGAGCCCGCCTTGTCCACCCGGACCAGGCCGTAGCCCTCGCGCTTGCGGCCGCGGTCGCCCAGCTCGGCGTTGCGGCCCTTGCGGGCGGCCCGGAACGCCGCCTTGGTCAGCCGGGGGTTGGCCACGGCCAGGACCCGCATGCGGTTGCCGTAGGCGTCGGTGAAGTCGCCGGTGTTGGGGGTGGCCCCGGGGTTGGGCAGAGCCGCCGGCCGGCTCGAACCAGCGCTGCCAGGCGGTGCCGGCGGCCGGGGCGACGAAGCTGGACGGGGCCGTCGTCGAAGCGGTCCAGGCCATGGCGGACCAGGCTGGGCAGGTGCTGGTCGCCCGACAGCAGCAGCGCCCCGGCCCGCTTGACCAGCTCAAGGGCGGTGCGGCGGGCGGCCACGGCGGCGTCGGCGTCCGAGTCGAACTGGGGCCGGCCCCGCTCGTCGGTCTGCAGGCACCCCCAGAGGGTCTGGGAGAAGCAGATCTTGGGCCGGCCCGGGTCGGCGGCCGCCCACGCGGCCACCGGAACCGCTCCTGGCGGTCGCCGAGGATGGTCAGGTCGTAGCGCCGGCCGGCCGGGTCGCGGTTGTCCTTGTCGCCGTTCTTGAACTTGCGGTCCTCGACCAGGGCGAACCCGACCCCGCCGTAGCGGAAGGCGCCGTAGTAGACCCCGATGCCCTGGGCCACCGGGGCCGGGTCGTAGGGGTCGGGGTTGTGGCTGGTCTGGACCCGCTGCACCAGGTTGACCCAGGCGGCCGGGTGGATGTAGCCGCCCTGGCGGTAGCGTCGCCGCCGGGGGCGGGCGCGCCGGCGTTGCCCCACAGGTTGGGGTGGTAGACGTCGTGGTCGTCGACCAGCACCACCGTCGGGACCGAGCGGGTCAGGTCGCGCGGAACGCCCACAGCCACAGGTACCAGCGGTACAGCACGTCGAGGGTCGGCTCGGGGCCCTGCTCCCTGGTCGTGGGCCGGTGCTCGTAGTACTGGTCGCCCACGGCCAGCAGCTGCAGGCTTGCGCCGGCCCAGGTCGGCGACCAGCTCGGCGTCAGGGGAAGCACAGGTTGCGCCCGGTGTACAGCCCCAGCGGGACCGACCCGGCCAGGCGGTCGTGGACGTCGCTGCCCACGTTCAGCGGCCGGTAGCTGTGGATGGTGCAGTCGAGCAGCCCGACCCGCAGCTCGTCGTCGCCCGCCGGGTCGGCGGCCACCGTGCCCTCGTAGGCCTGCTCCTCGGCGGTCCCGGTCCCCCACACGACCCGGTAGCCGCGCTCGGCGGCGCCGTCCCAGTCCGGTCACCCGGAAGGCGGCCGCGAACCAGGCCCGACCCGGGCCGCGACGCCGTCCCAGCCGCCGCCGGGGCGGCGCAGCTGGAGCCGGACCTCGCCCGGGTCGCCGTCGCCCACGGGCAGGAGCTGGGCGGTCAGCTTCAGCACGGGGCCGTTGAGGAGTGTAGAGGGTGCCGAGGACCGGGCCCTCGGCCCGCTCCGGCCGCCTGGCCACCTTGGCCCCGGCGGTGCCGAGGCCGGCGAACCAGTGGCGGGCCCCGCCCTTGGGGTCGGCCGAGGACGAGACCAGCATGATCCCGCCGCTCGGGGCGGCCCCGTCCACCCGTCGAGGCGGGCCGCGGCCAGCGGCACGTCCCTGGCTCGGTCGCTCGCCTGGAGGCGGAGCCGGTAGCGGCCCTGGCCGCGCGGGGTGAGCTCCAGGACCAGCTCCACGTCCTCGTCGAGGGCCCGGGGCCGGGGCTGGCCGGCGTGGACCGTGCCCGGGAGGGTGTAGGCGAACTGGCGGGCTTCGTCGGTGTGGTCGCGGAAGCCGACGCTGCCGTCGGCCTCGTAAGGTGCAGAGGATGCCGCCGCCCTGGCCGGAGGCGCCCTGGACGAGGGCGGCGGCCGGTGGTCGAAGCCGGCCGCCGCCGGCCCCGACCAGGAACCCCGAGAACCCGTCGCCGGTGGCCAGGTGCCGGTGCGGACCCCGATGCGGCCCGGCTGGTCGCCGGCGAGCAGCTCGCTGGTCAGGACAGCGACGGTGCGGGTCCGCATCCGGGCCGCTGGTGGTGACGCACTCCAGCCGGCCCTGGTGCAGCCGCCAGTCCTGGAGCCGGTTGGCCCAGTAGGGCGGGCCCAGCCAGGTCCGGGTGCGGTCGGTGGGGAGCCGGTCGACGGCGGCCAGCCCGGCCGGCGGCGGCACCGGCTCGAGGGCGGGTCCGGCTGGGGATCGCCGACCCGCCGTCCCGCCGCCAGGGCCAGAAGCGCCAGGCGAGCACCCCGCCGACCACCGCCCCGGCGCCGGCCTTGAGAAAGTTGCGACGGTGGAGCTGGCCGGCACCCACGGACGTCAACGACCTCCAGGCTGTAGGCGGGGTTCGCGCCTAGGCCGGATAGTCCTCGATGTGGACCAGGCCCTGGCGCACGGCCAGTGCGGCCGCCTCCAGCTTGGAGTGTACGCCCAGCTTGACCAGCACGTTCTGGACGTGGGTGCGGACGGTGTTGAGCGACAGGTAGCAGGCCTCGGCGATGCGGCGGTTGGAGTAGCCACGGGCCAGCAGGTCGAGGATCTGGCGCTCGCGCCGACAGGCTGCGCAGGCAGCAGCTCGGCGATGCAGGTCCTGCTCGGCCTGGAGGTCCCGCTCGGCCTGAGGGTCCTGCTCGGGCCACGCGGACCGCTCAGGCCACCCGGACCGTCAGGCCACCCGGACCGCTCGGGGCTGTGGACAGCGCCGAGCCCCTACCCGCGTCTCGGTTACCCTCCCGTTCGGGGGCCCGGCACGGCGGGGTGGGGGTGACGCCTGGCGGGACTGGGGCGTGGGATTGGGGGGTGAGACCTTACGGGATTGGGGTGAGACGCCGGGGTGGGGGTGACGGCTGGCGGGCTGGATGGGGGCCAGGGGGCGGCCGCGACGACCCGGAAGCCGGCGGCGACGGCACGGATGGCCTCGGCCAGCTCGTGGCCCGTGGCGGCCCGGCTCATGCCGGCGGGGGCCGTCGGGGTCGGGGTCGCTGGAGGGGCCGGGGCGGGCGTCCTCGGCCAGCAGCAGCACCCGGGTCCCCGGCTCAGCCTGGCCGACCAGGCGGACCAAGCTCGGTGACGGCCGGCCCGGGCATCTCGGTGTCGACCACCAGCACGTCGGGATGGTGGGTCGAGACCGCCTGGGGTCGAGGCGCCGTCGCCGGCCAGGGCGACGATCTCAGGTCGTCCTCGGCCGACAGGACCATGCCGAGGCCCCTCGACAGAAGGCGTCGTGGTCGTCGGCCAGCACGACCCGGACCGGTTGCCGCATTGCCGCTTTCCCCGGAGAGCCGCCGATCAGGTGCTGACGGCGATGTCCAGTGGATCCGGCTCGGCGTCGGGCCGCAGGGGCAGGCGCAGCCCGACCAGGGTGCCGCCGCCCTCCCGTGGCGCCGCCCAGGACGGCCTCCGGCCTCGTCCAGGAACCGGCGGACCACGAACGAGCCCGATGCCGTGGCCGCTGGGGACGTCGCCGCCGTCGCCGCGGTCGGCCACCACCACCTCGACCTGGCCGGTCGCCGGGTCGGCCCGGACGTCGACCTCGACCCCGTCGGGCCCGCCGTGGGCGGCCGCGTTGTCGATCAGGTTCTCGATCGCCTGGCGGAGCATGGTCGGGCTGGCCTCGACCTCGGCCTGGACGCCGGCCTGGACCCGCACGGTCGCCCCGCGGGCCACGGCGACGGTCCTGGCCGCCGCCTGCACCGTCACGGCCACGTCGGGCGGGGCAGTCGCGGGCTCGGACGCCGGCCTCGGCCCGGCGGTCGCCGAGCACCTCGACGGCCAGCTCGTCCAGGTCGGCCACCTCGGCCAGGAGCAGGTCGAGCATGGGCATGAGGTCGAGGCCCTGGCTCGCGGAGCATGGCGATCGCCTCGCCGGCGACGCGGACCGCCGCCATCCGCCGGCGCAACTCGATGCGCGAGCATGGCAACGTCATCCGGCGTAGCCTGCGCGCATCCCGGCCGATTTCACGCTGAAGCCGCACTGAAGTAGTCCCCTATCGCTACCTTGTGGGCCTCAACGTACTGCTCCGGGGGACACGGTGCCCATCTGAAGAAGTGACTAATGATGGTACGGCTGCATGAAAATGCCCCCAAATCGTGGAGCGTTGGGCCGCGAATTCCCCGGAGTACGCCGATACGCCGCGAACGGGCCTCCAGCTATCGGCAACTGGCGTCGACTGTCGTACGTACGACTTACGGCGGCTGAGGTAGGGCCGTGGCGTGCCGATCGGCCAGAGTAGGCAGCCGGAAGGCTCGCGAGAGCTCGCTCGGAAGACAGGACGGTCATGGCAAGAGTGCTGCTGGCGGATTCGCAGCCGCTGTTCAACGAGGCGCTGGAGGCGTTGTTCTCACGGGACGACGCGCCCACCACGTGGTTGGCCGCTGCTCGTCGGCCGACGACGCCTTCGCCCATGTCTCCAGCCTCCGCCCCGATCTGGTGCTGGTGGACGCCGCCCTGGGCCTCGAAGGCTCGCCCAACCTGGTGACCCGGATGCTCGAGGCCTGCCCCGAGACGCGGGTGATCGTGCTCGGCGACGACCACGACGCCGAGCTGCTGCTGGCCGCGATCCGCGCCGGCGCCGCCGGGGTCGTCGGCAAGACCTACGGCGCCAGTACGGTGCTGCGGGTCGCCGGGGCGGTCATGCAGGGGCGAGGGGGCGGTGCCCCGGGGCATGCTCCTGGAGCTGGCCCGCCGGATGGTCTCGCCGGGACCGGGCGCCCGACTCGCCGCTGTCGCGCCTCTCTCCCCGCGAGCGCCAGGTGCTCGCCCTGCTCAGCCGGGGCTGGGACAACGCCCGGATCCGGGCGGGATCTGTTCATCAGCCAACATACTGTCCGGACCCACATCCAGAACATCCTCGAGAAGCTCGGCATGCACTCCAAGCTCGAGGCCGCCACCTTCGCCATGCAGCGCTCGATGGAGCTCGAGCTGAAGCCCCAGCAATACGTAGCA
>ERZ1370068.10451-contig-915_pt1 | contig 27900 bp, 48 predicted proteins | sample MGYA00561227_ERZ1370068 | MGnify/ENA primary metagenome ERZ1370068 (study PRJEB38410, sample SAMEA6850437) | metagenome | study: Metagenomic assessment of the ecological functions of the soil: analysis of the soil microbiota associated with the...
CGCCTGGGCGGAGCTGTCGCTGGCGGATCGACTCCAGCTTGAGGAACATGGCCATCATGTAGCTGCCGAGGCCGAAGAAGATGCCCTGCCCCAGGACTGAGAATGCCGCCGTAGCCCCAGATCAGCACGATGCCCGACTGGCCGGGAAAGCGAAGCACAAGTATTTCGCCAGCAGGCTGAGCCGGAATTCGCGATCAAGCGAACAGCAGCATCACCAGCAGCAGCACAGCGAGGATCGGCACGCCGAGCAAGCCGTACGGTCCACAGACCGGCGTCCGCTTGCCTGCGCGCCGATGCCGGCGGTGCTGTGCCGATCAGCGATGGCGTCCGTCGCCCATCTAGCTAGCGCCTCACCTTCGAAGCGAACAGCCCGTTCGGGCGGAAGTACAGCGCAACGATCACCAGCAGCAGGATCGAAGCCTTGGCCATCGGAGCCGGTCATCAGGAACTCGAACGTCGACTGCAGCTCGCCGATGATGAACGCCGACAGGATCGTCCCGAGCAGGCTCTCGACGCCGCCGAACACCACCACGATGAAGGTGTCGACCACGTACTGCTGGCCGGTCACCGGTCCGGTGGACGCAAGCATGGTGAAGGAGCTGCCGGCGATGCCGGCCGAGACCGCATCCGAGCGCGAACGTCAGGCGTCCACCCGCTCGGTGTTGATGCCTGCCGCGCCGCTCATGGCGCGGTTCTGGGTCACCGCGCGGATGCGCAGGCCCCAGCGCGTCTTGAACAGCAGCAGATAGACACAGAACGAAACCAGCAGCGCCAGGCAGATGATGAAGATGCGGCTCAGCGGAAACGATGCGCCGGGCATGAACGAAGGCGTCCAGCGCCCTGCAGCCAGCTCACCGTGGGCACCCCACTTCCTTCGGGCCGAACAACTGGCGGAACACCTGCTGCAGGATCAGGCTCAGGCCCCAGGTAGCCAGCATGGTGTCGAGCGGCCGCTTGTAGAGGAAGCGGATCAACCCGCGCTCCATCGCATAGCCGAACGCGAAAGTGACGGCGAAGGCCAGCACGATGCCGATCAGGAAATAAACATCGAACAGCGGCCGGCATGAACTTTTCGAAGAACAGCGCAGTGGCGTAACGTGGTGTAGGCGCCCATCGCCATCAGCTCGCCGTGGGCCATGTTGATGACGCCCATCAGGCCGAACACGATCGCCAGACCGAGCGCCATCAGCACCAGGATAGTGAACAGGCTCAGTCCGTTGAAAGCCTGCATGGCGAAGATTTCGAGTGGTCATTGGCTACCTGACTCCTGGTTCTCGGAACTCGTGACTGCGATGATCGGTACTTCGTCAAGCCGACCTGCGTCGTTCAAGATTTTGGCACCAGACTGCGCGGGTCCGGAACCCCGTCGCCGCGGGTATTGACCGGCGGCCGGGCTGGATTGCGAGCCCGACTGAGGCTCAGAACTTCGGGAACGGATTCGGCTCGATCAGCGGCGACTCGTAGATCATGTCGATCTGACCGTCCTTGCGGAACGTGCCGATGCGGGCGTGCTTCCACAGATGATGGTTGCTCTTGTGGAACTTGATCTTGCCTTCCGGCGCATCGAGCGGCAGGTCCGACGAGGCCGCCACCACCTTCGGCACGTCGAAGCTCTTCGCCTTCTCCGCCGCCAGCTTCCACAGATACACCGAGATGTAGCCGCATTCCATGGTGTCGCCGACCACGCGGTTGGCGCCGTATTTGGCCTTGAACGCCTTGACGAACTTCTCGTTGGCCGGGTTCTTCAGGCTCTGGAAGTAGCCCATGCACGACATGAAGCCTTCCAGGTTTTCCGGGCCGATCCCGGACGCTTCTTCCTCGGACACCGCCATCGCGACACAGTGCCTGGTTCTTGCCGGTGATGCCCGCGGCATTCAGCTGCTTGTAGAACGCCACGTTGCTGCCGCCCACCACGCGTGCTCCAGATCACGTCCGGCTTGGCGGCCTTGATCTTGTTGATCTCGGAGGCGAACTCGATGGACCCGAGCGGATAGTAGCTCTCGCCCGACCACCTTCGCCGCCGATCTTCTTGAGGTGCAGGTTGGCGATCTTGTTCATGGTGCGCGGCCAGATGTAGTCCGAGCCGATCAGGTAGAAGCTCTTGCCCTTGTTCTTGTACAGCCAGTCCAGCGAGGCGATGGCCGACTGCGTGCCCTCCTGCGCCGTGTACATGATGTTGGCCGACATCTCGAGGCCTTCGTAGTAGGTCGGGTAGTAGAGCAGGCCCTTGTAGCTGCTCCATCACCGGCAGCACGGCCTTGCGCGAGGCCGAGGTATAGCAGCCGAAGATGGCCGCGACCTTGTCCTTCTCGAGCAGCTTGCGCGCCTTTTCGGCGAAGGTCGGCCAGTCGCTGGCGCCGTCCTCGACGATGACCTCGATCTTCTTGCCCATCACGCCGCCGCTGTTGTTGATTTCCTCGATCGCGAGCTTCTCGGCGTCGACCACGGAGCTTCCGCGATGGCGATGGTGCCGGTGAGCGAATGAAGAATGCCCCACCTTTACCACGTCCTGCGCCTGCGCCCCGCGCGGCCAGATGAACGGCGCCGGCAAAGTGCTGGCGGCGGCGACCGCCGCGCTGGTCTTTATGAATTTCCTTCTGTTGAGCTTCATCTCACTCCTTTCCTTGTTGGTATTTCCCCGGCCGCACGAAGGCGGCACGAACAAAAGCCCGCGAGCCGGGAGCTGACTCCGACCGACGGGCTTCCGTGCCCATGCCTCGCCGTGACACCTTTGTCATGGCGAGTGCAACTCTTGACCAGCTGATTTCCACTCAACTCCTAGTGCGCGAGTGCGTTCTCGGTAGAGTCTCGTTGCAAAAACAAGACCCATCGCTTTCGCCGCCTCTAGCCGGGCCTGCCGGCAAGCTCCAGAAGTCGACGAAAGTGCGATTGATACATAGGGCTTTCCTAAGACCCTCCAGTCCGGCTCAGGCCACTCCAACGGCGTTATTCCAGCATCCGCTGATCATGGCGATGGCACCGACATGGTACTAGTTTCTTGCTGCAAACGCACTATGTTGGTGCATCGCCACATGACCTCCCAACATAGCGCAATGTCCGGGGGCTTGGCTGGTCTCGAGGCGCCTCGATGCCGTGCGTCTCCGTTGTGCGGTAGAGTCCCCAGCGCAGGGTCGCCACGCTAGCGCGGTCGGTCCAGCCGTTCCGCGCGATTGGCGCCCCAAACCATCCGGAAGAACAGGAACAACCAGGCCTGATGAAACCCAGATCCAAGAAGAGCCGATCCGTATCGGCGTGCTGTTTCTCAGACCGGCGTCACCTCGGTGATCGAAAATTCCGAGCGCCTGGCTACCATCCTGGCGGCCGAAGGAGATCAACCAGGCCGGCGGGATCAACGGGCGGGAACTGCAACTGGCTGGGCTACGACCCCGAGTCGCGGCCGGTCCGCTACCAGGCGGCTGGCGGAAAAGCTGATGCTCGAGGACGGCGTGCGCATCATCTCGGGTGCTACATGTCGAGCACGCGCAAGGCCTGTGATCCCGGTGGTGGAACGGTCGAACGCGCTGCTCCTCTATCCCACGCTCTACGAGGGCTTCGAGTACTCGCGGAACGTGTTCTACTACCGGCGCCGCGCCCAATCAGAACAGCGTGCAACTCGCCGAGTTCATGCTGGGCGCGCCTCGGCAGCCGGGTGCTGATGGTGGCTCGGACTACATTTATCCGTACGAGTCAACCGCATCATGAGCGATCCTGATCCTGCGAGCGCGGCGGGGAAAAGGTGGCGGAGGTGTACCTGCCGCTGGACGCTGCATGGGAGGATTTTCTCGCCATCGCCAAGAAGATCAAGAACTCCAATCCCGATTTCATCTCTCTCGACCGTGGTAGGCGACGGCACCGCGCTGCTGCACCGCGCCTATGCGAAGGTGGGGCTCGACCCGGCGCGCATGCCGATCGGCGAGCTTGACTACCTGCGAGGCCGAGGTGCGGCAGATGGGAGCCGACATCGCCGAAGGGCATATCACGTCGGCGCCGTACTTCCAGTCGGTAGCGAACCCGGTCAACGAGCGCTGCGTGGCCGCGTACAAGCAACGTTGTTGGCGCGGAGCAGGTGACCAACCAGTGCTGGGAGGCCGCCTGTTTCCAGACGCATCTTCTTGGCCGACGCCATGCGGCAGGGTGGACTCGGACAGCGTGGCCGATGTCCTGCGCGTGCTGCCCGGCTCCGAGTTCGCCGCTCCGCAAGGGAAGGTCCGGATCGACGAGCACAACCACCACACCTATCTGCGCCCGCGCATCGGCCGCATCAACGCCCGCGCGCCCAGTTCGACATCCTGGAGGAGACCCGGCACTGGGTCCGTCCCGATCCTTACCTCGTTTCGCACACGCTGCAGGACTGGTCGCGCGCGTGCGCCTGCAGGAGCAGCAATAGGCGGCCATGAAGAACAACAGCGGCACGCCGCGCCTGCTGCGGAGCTGCGGTCGCTCGGGGTGGTGGTATTCCACCCCCGAGGATCAGGATGGCCAGGAGTTGATCGGCCAGCTCCAGCGCATCGGGCTGCCAGGTGAAGGCGTTCTGGCCGCCGCTGGACAAGCTGCCCGACCGAGGTCGATCTCGTCTTCCTGGCCGTGCGCCCCGGAGGTGCTGTCGATCGATCTGCCGTGGTTGATGGCGCGACGGCTCGCCGCCGGTGATCGCCGTGGTGACTTATGAGAACCCGGTGATCGTCGAGGCGGTGCTGCGACTCAATGCGTACGGCGTGATCGCCTCGCCGGTGAAGTCCTTTGGGCTGCTCACTTCCATGGTGGTAGCCGTCAACCAGGCGGAGAACGCCGAGGGCGCGCATAACGTCGCGCGCCTGGAGCAGCGCCTCGCCGGCCAGCGCAAGATCGCCAAGGCCAAGGCGATCCTCATGCAGAGCCGCAACATCTCCGAGGAGGACGCCTACAGCTTGATCCGCAATCGAGCCATGACCAAGCGGGTCACCACGGAAGAGATCGCGGACGCCGTGATCAAGGCCAATGAGGATATTGGGGTTCGGGGGCTTGGGAACGAGGGACGAGGGATGAGGGGCGAGGGTAAGAACATGGGTGACACGCAAGGGAATTCCGTTCGCGCTGAGCGTCGCAGCGCCAGCTGCAGAGTCGAAGCGTCTGGATGAACAGCTACCCGAGCGATGGCTCGCGCACTTCGACTCCGTGGCGGACGCCACGACGCTCACGCGCGAACGGGAATCTTGAGCACTCTCTTCCTCTCTTCCTCTCTTCCCTCTCTTCACGCTTCACTCTTCACCCACACCACCGTCCGATTGTTCGCCGGCATCGCGTAGTCCTTCACGAGCCGCAGTCCGTGTCGCCGAAGCCAGACTCATCCACCTTCTCGAAATCCCGTATTCCGCTGCGCGGATCGCGCTGGCGCAGCATCAGGTCGAAACGCGCGTTGCTCTCCGAGGTGTGCAACCCGCCGTAGTTGAAAAGGCCCATACACCGCCAGCACACCGTTCGAAGGAAGCAGGGCCCCGGCACGCTCGAACAGCGCGCTGCACTCTGGGCCAAGAGACGATGTGCAAGGTGTTGGCGGTGAACACGGCGTCGGCACCGGAGTCGGGCCAGCGGCGCGTCGTCGATGTCGAGGACGATCGGCTCCAGCAGGTTCGGCAAGCCCGCCTCATCCCGCCACAGCCCGATCCCCGCGATGTTCTCTTCCACGTCGCTCGGCTGCCAGGTGAGGTGTGGCAGATGGCGGGCGAAGTGGCGCAGCGTGCTGGCCGGTACCACTGCCGACCTCGAGCACCTTCGCGCGATCGGCAAGCGCTGACCGCAACACCTCCAGGATGGGGGTTTGGTTGCGCTCGCAGGCTTCCGAATACGGCTTGTCTCGACTGACCTGAGTCACCGCGCGCCCTCTACGTCAGGATGGCCTTGTCCGCCGGCTTCATGCCCTTGACGCGCAGCAGCGCTTGCCGCAGCACTTGCGCATCCCCGCTGGCGCGATGCCGGCTCGAGCCGATCTCGGCCGCCACCGCATTCTTGGCAGCGTGCCAGCCCGCAGCTTCGTCGTCCGTCAGCAGGCTGCGCAGACTCTCGACGCGGAAACGCGGAACCAAGTCCGCCTCCTCGAACAACAGCCCGAGCCAGGCGAAGTCGTTACCCCAACCGTCCGAGTAGACCACCTGCCCGTTCAGGCGTGCGTTGAGTGCGCGAGCCACTTCGCGCACATCCTGGCCACGACGCAGCAACAGATCATGCGAGATGCCATGGATGGACTCCGCCTCGGGATCCCAATAGGTCCAGCCGGGCGCGGGACGGATCAGCGTGCAGTAGGAAGTGCCGTCCTGGAGAACAAAGCCGACTTCGATTGGATACCCACCGCGGCCGAACCCGGATGCCTCGACGTCGAGCATCGCCGGAACCGCAATCGGTCGCGGGCCCGCCGGCAGCTTGAGCCTGGACGTTTCACTCATCGCCATCGGCGGCGGGCTCCGTCATCACACGAGTATCGCTGGAGTTGTACGGGAGGCGGGCGACGCACGCATCATCCACATTCAGCGGCCGGCGAGCATCGTGCTCGCCTACCCACGTTCCGTCTGCCGTGGGTGCGGACGCTCGGGTTCGTAGACGGATTTGCCGCACAGATGATGCCGGTCTGGCAGATCCTGCCGGGTTGAAGGGTCGGGAGAATCGCGATCGGCTTTCTTGTTACGAGAGGAAGGACAACTATCTTCTTAGCTGTACAGGCTCCCTTCTTATTAGCTGTACAGGCTCCGGCCAGGCGCGGCTTTCAACCTTCAACGGTTGATGAGTTCGCCATGAAAGTAGGCTGGCACCTCACAGATCGAGCCGTCCATTTCTATGCAGGGTGCTTTACCGCCGGGCCCCATCCGGGATGAGAACTCTATTGACAACTGAGGTGCGATGCGACCGCCGGCCTCTAGCCGATAGCCAACCCATTGGACGACCGTTGCGTCGCGACCCTTACGAGATGTTCGAGTTATCGCAAGGCGGTCGACCTCCGCGAGACGCCGTATGCTTAACCGGCCCCAAACCCAATGGGAAAGTATCAACACCAGTACGGGTGCAACGATCGCAACTACTAGCATGGGAAATCTCGCCTTAGGCAAGGTTGCGTTGCGCGTTTTCCATACTCTTCATCATTCAATCGAGTGAAGCGCCGCTCTGACCCAAGCCATGAAGCCTGGTGCTGATGGCAGAAACTACCTCCGCTATCGCAACGCTGAAAAATGCGTCGAAGGGTATAGAGTCGACCAACTGTCTTCTCGCTAGCGAGCGCGATGGCTGAGCAAAGGCCCCTTGACCCGCTGTCGCCGGCCTGCCCAAATCCCCTCTTTGCGGGGTAGCAATCCCCACGCATTGGTGCGTTAATGCAGTGTTCCTGCCTCTTCGCAACGCGCAGCGCATTTCTGCACAGGAGACCCGATGTCCGCCGCTCTACTCCGTCGCGCGATTACGGCCGCTGCCGTCGCTGTTCGTGGCTGCGCAGAGCCCTGCGGCTCTTGCTATCACCGGCGGCGTGTCCGTCGAAGAAGCGCTGGCCGTGCGGGCCAGTTCGCGCTACACCGAGCAGCAGGTCGCGTTCGCCCGTGCAGTGTCCGCCGTGACGGTCGCGTTAATCAACGTCGCCGGTGCTCAGGCGAACGGCCAAGGCACCAGCTTGTGTTCGGCAACCATCGTGCATCCCCGCGCCGTGCTGACCGCGGCCCATTGCGTGCTGAATGGGCGGGAAGTATCCAGGCGCATGATCGTGCTGTTCGAAGGCGGGGCGTCGCCGCGCCAGGCGCTCGACAGTGGTCATCCATCCGGCCTACCTCAAGATGATACGAAGCCGGACCTACAAGCCGCCGACCCACGGCGTCCAGTCATCCAGGCAAGCAATCGACCCTTCTGTCATAGCGGCCGACCTTGCCCTTGTCCTGCTGCATCGGCCCATACCGGAAGCCCACGAGGTGGTCGCGCCCGTCCCGCGCGGCTTTTCGCGACCACCGAACAGCGACCAAACTGATCGCGGGCTACGGTACCATCGACGCATATCGATCGGTTGAACGGGTTTCATTGCACTTCGCCGATCTGCAGGGCAATTCCAGGCTTGACGAGGGCGCCCTCACCGGAGAAGGGGAAATCATCATGGAGTCCCGCTACCGCGATGGCGCACGGGTGAATGTCTGCGCCGGTGACTCCGGGGACCGATCCTGGTGCTTGATCGTGCTACCTCCCGATGGCACCAGCTCGCCGTTACATCGGCCGCAGATCAGCACTGCCGTGAAGTCGCGATATACGCTTCGATCGACAGTCAGCGCGCCGTCCTGCGCGGGATGTTCGACGCCTTGATGCAAGGCGAGCCGGGCGCCGAGCAGAATCCCTTCTGAAATCGACCAGCGGGAGAGCGGTCGCGGTGATAGGAACAGGTGCATCGCGTCACGCCGCATTCCCCAGGATGCGCACATCGCGTTGCGGGAAGGGGATCACGATGTCGCGTCCGCGGAAGGTCTCGAGGATCGCCTGGTTGATTTCGCCTGAGGCGGCGACATGATCGACGATCTTGACCCAGGGCTTCACGCCGATATTCACGGCAGAGTCTCCCAGCAGCACGACCTGGATCACCGGTGCCGGGTCCTTCAGCACCCGCGGGTTCGCCTGCAGCACGTCCTGGATCGCGGAGAGGGCCTGGTTCAGTTCGGTGTCGTAGGCCACGCCAACCATCACCTCCAACTGCCGGATCTGACCGTAGTTGTGCAGGATCTCGCCCACGATCTTGCGGTTGGGAATCACCACTCTCGACAGGTCCGTGTGGCTGAGCGTGGTGCTGAACAGGTGGATGGTCTCGACCTTGCCCTCCACCCCTGCGATCGAGATGTATTCGCCCACCCGGAACGGTCGCGTGAAGATGATCGTCAAGCCCGGCCACTACGTTGCTCAGCACGCCCTGCATGGCCAGCGCGATCCCCGCGCCCGCCAAGCCGATGCCGGCGATCAGCGGCAGCAGCTCCACCCCCAGGTTCTGCAGAGCCATAATCAAGAACAAGCCCAGCACCAGAACCCGGACGATGCGCACCAGCAGCAGGCGGATCGGCATCTCCAGCTGCAGCTTCTTCAGCATGCGATCCGTCGCGCGGCCGATCCAGCGGCCTACGAAGAAGCCGACCGCCAGAATGACGAGCGCGACAAAAACCCTTGGGGCCCGAACTTGATGGCCAGGTCGATGACGGTGCTTTTGATTTGTTCTACTGCTTGCAGGTGCTCGTTCATCAGTCTCCCCTTGGGCGGTTCGGCGAGGCATATTCTAGCCCGCAGCTCCCACACATCGGTTCACCTTTTCACTTGTGCACCTCTTCACTTCTATCCACCATGCCAAGAAACGCCGCGATCTCTGCCCGCCGCTTCATCGCATCGTTGTAACCCAGACGCATAAGAGCGCGTATAGGGCTGCTCGAACAATAGATAGCTCGCCAGATTGGCGCCGGAGCGGCCCATGGCGCCGATGCCGCGGAACAACACCCGAATCGGTCTGGGCAGTGCGTGCGTATGCCGGGCGGCGATGGCTTCCAGCGGCTCGCTCGGCAGCATGATCAGCACGTCGACACGGCGCAGGGGGAGGCCGCCCGCTCGCCTCAGCTCCAGTGGGATCAAGCTGATGGTGTTGTTGATGCGCTGCAGCCGCTCGAGGTCGGTTTCGAGCTGATCCAGGAAGATGCTGTTGAGCGCATGACCGGCGATTTGCGCCACCGACGGATAGCTGGTGCTCTTGACCCTTTCCGGCGGCGCGCCCATGGGCCTGCCCGTGCCGATCACCAGCAGCCGCTCCGCGCCCAGATGGAGCGCTGGACTAAGCGGCGCGATCTGGCGCATGGAGCCGTCGCCGAAATACTCGCGATTGATCTGCACCGCCGGAAAGATGAACGGCAGCGCAGACGAAGCCATCAAGTGCTCGAGCTCGACCAACGTGAACGTTCCGACGCGGCGCGCGCGGCGCCACCCAGACGAGGCCCGGTTCACCTTGGCAGAAACTCACGGATTCGCCGGAGGTGTAGCCGGACGCCGTTACGCTCAGCGCCTTCAGGTAGCCGGCGTTTATGCATAGCTGGATCCCGGACAAATCCAGGCGCGCAGCGAGCAACTGCGCCAGCGGGGTATTGTCCAGCAGGGAGGTCGGGTTGTTACGGCCCAGCCCGCCCACCACCAGGGTTGCGAGCCAGCGCGCACCGGTAGACATCACGCTCAATGCGTCGGAACGGTAGACCTGAGCTGTGCGGAACTCTTTCCAGACCCGCGCGAGCTGTTGCACGGTGCGCCGGAAGTCGTTGGCGCCTGCCGCCACGCCTGCGGCATTGATAGCGCCCGCGGAGGTGCCGCAGATGATGGGGAACGGACTTGGCGATCCAGACGGAAGCAGACGCGCGACGGCTCGCAGCACGCCTATCTGATATGCCGCGCGCGCACCGCCGCCGGTCAATACCAGGCCGGTGGGCGATTGCTCAGGGATATTGACGGGTCCCACCATGGCTCCGACCCGGTGGGTGGCGCAGCTACTGGAAGCGCTCGGGCCGGCGCACCACCCTCTGTGGGAGACAGTGCAGCTCAACGCACCGGCCGACGCCGCCACGGGCATAAATGGAATTCCGGGGCGTCTTCATGAAATATCCGGGCTAGCCTTCCTCATCGTCGGGACCGGAGAGGTTCTCGCCCGCTTCCTTGCGGATGACCTCGATCGCGGCGCGCAGGGTTTCCTCAGGCAGGTCATTCAATGCGCCCGCGAGCAGGTCGGCCGCATGATAGGTCGATTCTGGCAGCGCATGGCTGTCGAGCTCCAGCGACGAAGACTGCTGCGGCGCCGGTGGCGCGCAGCAGTCGCCGGCGCTCGGACATCAGCGCCTTGATCTCGGCTCGCAGCATGGCTGCTTCCCGCTCGTGTTTGGAGTCCGGCACGGCTGCCCTCCTCGGCTTTCGAAGCCCGCGGGCGCGAATCACGCACCGCGCATGCGGGACCTGCGCCGGCGGAGGTACCTTTCCCCTCCACTCCTCGGCCGCAAGCGCCGCGGAGAGCGGACCGGCGGTGCTCCAGCCGCCTACTTGTCCTCGGCTCCGCCGAGACTCCGCCGAGCTGTACGCGCACCAGGTCGATAGCGTCGCGCAGCGTCTCCTCGGGCAGCCCGTTGATGGTTGCCGCCAGAATGTCGGCGGCTTCGTAGGTGGACTCCGGCAGCGTGTGGCTGTCGAGCTTGGCCACGAAGATCGCGGCCGCGCCGGTCGAGCGCAGGAGACTCTCGCGCTCCGCCATCAGCAGCTCGATTTCCGAGCGCAGCATCTGGAGCTCCTGCTCGCGTTGAATATCCGGACTGCCTTCTGCCTCTGTGATCGGTGCGTCGTTCGCGGTCTTCCACCATGCCTCGCTCCTTGTTCGCGCTGTTCGCGCCGGGTGCCGGCTCGGGCGGCGACAGCACCTCACGCCTTGTCGACGGCCACGCTGACCGCCGTTGGCTCGAGCAGCCTGACCAGGTCAGCAGGACTCATGCCCACCAGGTAGCCGCGCTTGCCGCCGTTGATGTAGATGCGCGGCAAAGCCAGGATGGTACGCTCGATGAACACCGGCATGTGCTTGCGGGTGCCGAAAGGCGAGGTGCCGCCTACCACGTATCCCGTATGCCGGGTTGCCGTCTCCGGGCCGCAGGGCGCGATTGTCTTCACCCCGATCACTCGCGCCAGCTCCTTGGTAGACACCTGCCTGTCGCCATGCATCAGAACGACCAGCGGGTTTGCGTCCTCATCCTCCATCACCAGCGTCTTCACCACGGTGTGCTCGTCCACGCCCAGCTCGCGCGCGGACACCGCAGTGCCGCCCTTTTCCTCGTATGCGTACAGGTGATCGGTGAATTCGACCCCAGCCGCTCGCAGCTGGCGGATCGCGGGCGTGACGGGTACCTTCTCCTTGCTCACCTTCTGCCGGTGACCGGAGTCTCGACCGAAGTTGGCAAGAACCAACCCCCGGGGTGACTCTTCACCCCTCACTCTTCACCCTTCACCCTTGACCCTTCGCGTCACCCATCGCCGCGCAGCGCCCGGTACAGCGTGTGCAGCATCCCGGCGGTCGCGCCCCAGATGTAGTGGCCCTGATAGGGCATGGCGTAGTAGTTGCGCCGGCGGCCGTTGATCTCATCGCTGTGGCGCTCGTGATTGGCCGGGTCCAGCAGGAAGGCGAGCGGCACCTCGAACACCTCGGCGACCTCGAAGGGGTCGGGCGTCAGTTCGATGGGCGGTTCGATCCAGCCCACCACGGGGTCACCCGAAATCCGGTCGGGATATCCCAGTCCGGCAGCGCGCCGATGATCTGTACGGCGCCCGGGGCAATCCCCGTCTCCTCAGCGGCTTCGCGCAGCGCGGTCGCTATACGGTCGGCATCGCCCTGGTCCACCCGCCCGCCTGGAAAGCTGATCTGCCCGGCGTGGTCGTGGAGGTGTCTGGTGCGCTGCGTCAACAGCACTGTCACCCCCTGCGGCTGGTTGACCAGCGGAACCAGGACCGCCGCCGGCACCACCTCGCGGTCGGGCGGATGCGTGTAGTGGAGGAAGTCGGGGTCCTCAGCGACCAGCGCCGGACGGCGCAGCCGCTCGAAGATCCAGTCTCGAGTCAGAGGTGGGGACAGCGTGACAGGCACGTAGGAGCACAGGCAACAATCCCTGGTATTCTACGCGCCGGGCGGTTCCCGCGCCGCTGTCGCCCTATCGCGACGCCCGGACGATATGGAGGACCGTAGAATTCCTCGTGTCATCCGAACCTGGATGAAACCGTTCTGGCACTGGGAGCCTCTAACGCAGGAGTGGTTTCCTGCCTGTCCCACCCTCAACCCGCACGGAGGAGCTAATGAAAATCCGCAACCTCATCGCTGCCCTGGCCTTCGCTATCACCAGCAGCGCCGCGTTCGCCATGCACTGTCCGGTGGACATGAAAGCCATCGACGACGCTCTGGCCAAGAAGCCGAACATCAGCGCCGAGCAGTTGGCCCAAGTGAAGCAATACCGGGCCGAAGGCGAGGCCCTGCACAAGGCCGGCAAGCATCAGGAGTCGGTGGACACCCTGGCCAAAGCCAAGAAGATCCTCGGCATCCAGTAGAAGCTGCCGCTCGCCAACGAGAAGCCCCGCTCGCGCGGGGCTTTTTTGTTCAAAGCCCGCTGCGTATCGACCTCAGCAACGCGTCGGTCATCTCGTCCAACGCATCGCAAATGTAGGCGACCCCGAACTCATGCAGCCACGCCCGGTCGGTGCTGCCGGCTGCGGTAGCGACGATCGCGATGCGCGGGTTCAGCTCGCGGGCAGCGATACAGATCCGCATCTTGTCGGGGAGCGACGCAATCGTGATCACGATGATCCTGGCCTCGGCCAGTCCTGCGGCCCTCAGGGTGTCGGGGTGCCCCGGATCGCCCAGGACCGTCGTGATGCCCTGCTTGCGCAGGTCTTCCAGCTGCTCGGCCTCGGTATCGACGGCGCACACCGGCACACCGCTGTCCACACACCTTTGCACCAGCCTCCGCCCCAGCTCCCCCAACCCCGTGATCACCACTGGGCGTATCGCCTCCAGCGGAGCTCTCTCCAACGGCGCAGGAAGACGTTCGGCCTCGTCACCGTCGCCCCGGCTAGCCGGGCCTCGTATGCTGCGAGGGCGCGGAACAGCAGCGGATTGACTGCTATCGAGATGATCGCGGCAACGACCAGGGCATCCATCCCCTGAGGTGGCAGGATGCCAAGTGACTGGCCAAGGGCCGCCAGGATGAAAGAGAACTCGCCGATCTGGCCCAGGCCTACAGCGACGGTCAGCCCCGTGCGCAGGGTGTCGCGCAGCAGAACGACGACGCCGAAGGCCACCAGGGGCTTGAGAAGCAGCACGATGCCCAGCACCAGCGCCACCATCCAGGGTTCGGAAACGACGAACGCGGGATTGAACAACATACCGATGGAGACGAAGAACAGAGCCGAGAAGACATCCCGAAAGGGGACGATGTCGGCGGCGGCCTGGACGCCGAACCGCGACTGTCCGACGATCAGGCCCGCGAAGAAAGCGCCCAGGGCGACCGAGACGTTGAACACCTTGGCCGCTATGATCGCCACACCCAAAGCGAGCACGAAGACCGTCAGCGTGAACAGCTCCGTCGAGCGGGTTCTGCGCGATACGCTCCATCACCGGCGCGAACAGCCGCGTGCCGAGCACCCAGATAGAGGACGGCGAACACGGCTGCTTTACCGATTCCGATCGCGAGCCCGCGTGCCACTCCGCGGGGTCGGCGCCTTCGGAGGCGAGCGCGGGCAGCACGACGAGCGCCACGACCGTGAACAGGTCTTCCACGATCAGCCAGCCGACGGCGACGTGGCCGTCCCGCGTGCTCAACCGATCCTGCTCTACCAGCATGCGCATCAGCACGACGGTGCTGGCCACCGCGAGCGCCATCCCGAACACGATGCCGGCGCCGTGGGCTCCATCCGAACGCGCGCGCGGTGGCCCAGCCCGCGACCGCAGCCACCGTGCTCTGCGCGACAGCGCCCGGCACTGCGATCCGCCATACGCGAAGCAGATCCTGCGGATGAAAATGCAGGCCGACCCCGAACATCAGCAGGATCACGCCTATCTCCGCCATCTGAGACGCCAGGTGAGTGTCGGCAACGAAGCCGGGCGTGAACGGGCCCACCGCGATCCCCGCCAGCATGTAGCCGACCAGCGTCGACAGCCCGAGGCGCTGCGTGATCCAGCCGAAGACGAGCGCAACAGCGAGCGCTCCGGCCAACGTCGCAATAATGGTCAAGTCGTGCATCTGGCTGCCATGTGATTGTTAGAGGGTGGAGCAACAAGCGCCGTCGCTTGGTTCACGCGCTGTCGAGGAACCTGCAAGTGGGTGCGGCCGACGACATTGCCGCCGATGCTACGCGAGCCTGCGCCGGGGGCAGGTCTGTGAGGCGCGCCACTCAGGTGGTGACGGCGTCGCCGATTCGGATGATACCGCCGCGGACCACGAGCGCTGTGATCCCGCCATGCCCGCGCATGGCGTTGAAGCCGCCCGTACCGAGCGCTTCTTCCATGCGCGAGCAGGTGCGCAGCGCCCGGTACCACGCAACACAACCGCGCCGACGAGGAACTCCTGTCCGCGAGCGCGAGCAGATTGATGCCCGACACCACGAGATTTCTGCGGGATAGGGCGGATCCACGGTGTCGCGTCCGAGCAGGCGCGCCAACCGCCAGGAGGTGCTCGGCCTGGATCAGCGTGACCTGTCGCTTGCTACCGGCCCTGATGGCACAGTGATCCCCGCAAGGCCGCGGCCCTGGATCGCCTCGGTCACATCGACCACTTCCACCGCTGGATCGACTGCGCGGGCGCAATCCGATCCACTCCAGCCTGCCCGCACGCGGGAAGCAATGCAGGAGCGCCTTTGCGTCTTCGTCGAGGTCTTCGTCCAGAGCTACCCCCACTTCTTGTCGAGTGATCGCCTGACACTAGCGGAACAGACCCTCGGATGCAGACGTGGTTCAAAGCCGAACGATGAGGCCGTCCTTGCCCTGCTCCGGAAACACCGCCTGATAGCCGTACTTATCCTGCAACCCGGCCGACGCCCAGACGTCGTTCAGCTTGGTCTTGTAGTTGAAATAGAGCCGCGGCTTGTCGCCGCCGTACTTGATGACACGGCCGATGGCTTCGCGGTCGGGATGGTTGAACACGAGGCCGTTGGTGGAGACCAGGTAGTTCTTGCAGTCGAGCAGCTTCATCAGCTCGATGTTGAGGTTGTTCTGGCTGGCATGGTGCGACACTTTGAACGCGTCGAGCTTGAGTTGTTTGGCGCCGCGTTTCTTGAGCAGCTTCTGTATCGAGGTGACGAGCAGGGGCGCGTGCGCATCGCCTGCAAGCAGCGCGCTCTGCCCTGTACTCGGCCAGCACCGCGATGTTGCTGCCGTTGTTCGCCGCCGCGTCGGGGCTGAACCCGGCATCCGCGAGCTTGTCGACGTCGGTCGATTTCGACGGCGTCTTGCCGAGAAACTTTGCGAAGTCTTCCGCCTTGCCAGGGGTCAGTTTGAGCGCCTTGATCTCCTGTTCCCACTTCGTCGCCAGCGTGGCGAGCTTGTCCTTCGACGGCGAGAGCAAGGTGAGCTGCATGCCGCCGGGCAGCGTGCATGTCGCCAGCTCGGGACCCTCCAGCACAATGGCGCCGCCTTCGCGCCACTTGTTCCAGGGCAGCTTTGTTTTGCTGAATCAGGGTCGAGAAGATCTCGCCTTGTTTCGCCCCCAGCCGGGTCGAGGCGAGTTGCTTCCAGCCGTTGAACCAGACATCGGCAAAGCTGACCCCCAGGGTCTTGTCGCCAAAGAATGGAATCGCGCCGCCGATGTGGTCGGCGTCGATGTGGGACAGGATGAACAGCTCGAAATCACGCGCGGAAGCGCCTGCTGCGCGACGCGCCGCTGCAGCGCTTTGTAGGTGGCGTCGGTACCGCAATCGATCAGCACGCGCGAGGTGGTCTTGCCTTCGCCATATTGCATCCCACAGGCAGTCGCCATGGCCGGCGGGCAGCATCTCGATATCGAAAAACGGCTCGCCGGACCCGGCGCCCATGAGCAGTGCCTTTGCCGCGGCAGGCTTGCCGGCGGCGGCTGGTTTCTTGGCGGCAAGCGTCCCGCTTTTTGTCCCGGGGCGAGCCGGCCGCGGCGTGGCGGTGAGTTCTTCGTGGCTGGCGCGGAGCGTGACCCGGTGCCGCGCCGATCCAGGATGTCGATGATGGCCTTCGCCGTCGTCATCATGCCGCTGGCTTCTTCGCTCCAGGACGACCGCTCCACCAGGCCCAGCGCAGCGATGTCCTGTTCGAACTGCGGCAGGCCCCACCAGTCCTACGTAGCGCGCGAACTGCTTGCGCGTGGACTGGATCGCGAATGCATCGTTGCCGCGAAAGATTTTCGCGAGCTCTGTCACATGCTCCGTTGCCAGCCGCGCGGCCTGCGCGCGGTTCTTCCCGCGCTGGCGTCCGCAGCGGCCAATTTCAACAGCCAGAGCTCGGCCAGGCTGCCATGGGCCCAGGCCCTGTTCGCCGGCGTCCGGCCAATCGAGATACGCCTCGGCGGACAACCTGGCAGTCTCCCACGAGCCTGACGCGCGCCGGCTTGCCCAGAACCGCGGACAGGCACAGCGACTGCACCAGCACCCAGTGCAGAGAGGCGATGCGCTGCATCGGCCGGCCCTGGCTGACCAGGAATCCGGCAACGGATTGCTGATAGTCGAGCAGCGACTGCTCGAGATAGGCGCAGCTTCGGCGCAGATGCTCGGCACGGGCGGGCGTGCCTGCGCTCGAGGCCAGCGCGAGGTCGAATTGCGCTTGCGCTCAGACGCTTGTTGCTGCTTGCCCGCAGGCCGAGGCACTCCATGGCGAAGCGGCCGTTCAGCGGCAGCTTCTCGCAGGCCCGATTCACCGCTTGCGCCAGTTGCTGGTGGCGTGCGCCATCAAGCCTGGCACCCTCGCCGCTCACCGCCCGGTCGACGCATTCGAGCGCGGCGTCGATGGCACAGCCGGGCCTGGCGGTAGCGCACCTCTTCGAGCTGGTCATTGAGGTCTGCCGGCAGCGCTTCGTAGACCACCAGGCTCGCCCAGTCATGGAAACGGGTTGTGAGGCGCCCGTGCAATCCGGTGCGGATCCGGTGCAGCAACAGCCACGGGTTCTCGCCCCACATCAGCCCCTGATAGAGGCTGCGCGCGACCAGAGTGGAACCTTGCTTGCCGAGTGGAAACTGGGAAGCGACCACCAGGGGAATGCCGGCCTGATGCAGCACATGCGCGAAGCTGGCGCCGGGGATGATCACCGACCCGACATTCCCGCTGTCGCAACTCGCGAGCATTACCACGGTGGGCCGGTGAATCGCACCGTCGACCACGCAGGCGAACGCGCTGCCGAAACGCTCACCGGAGATGACATCGGCTTCACCGTCGGCGGTATGCAGCACCAGGCCGTAAGACCTGTCCTCGGCGGCCGGATCGACGTCGCCATGCGCGAGAACATGCACGTGCGTGTAGCGGATACTGGCGCATTCGGTCACCACATCGTCGAAGCGCGCGTCCTTGAGGATGGTGAGCAGGTCGCCGAATTGCTCGCGGCGTCCGTCGTTGGTGACCACCGGGTCGGTGCGACCCGGGTAGCGAAACGGTTGCAGCGCGGCCAGCACCTCGGCGCGATGCTCCTCGAAGGGAACGTCGGCTGGATCGCTGGCGATGAAGAGGATGCGGGGCTTTGTCGGCCAGCGCACGCCTTCGGGCGACACATTGCGCGTGCGGCGCGTGATCACCACGGGCGGCCGGGTCTGCAGCGCAAGCCAGCCCTCGGCCCACGCGGCCGGCCCGACCGGAATCTTGGCCAGCTCGAACGGCAGCGCGGCCAGCTCAGAGGCTGACAGCACCAGCCGCAAGTGCACCAGGATATCGGGACCGTCCGGATCGCTGGTCAAGGCGCCGGGCAAACGTGGATGGCGCCCAGTATCTTCGCCATTTCCACCCCCATGTCGTGCAGCACGGGCAGGCGGTCGGCATCCTCGCCGCTGTCGTAGCGCATCGACTTCCAACAGGCGCAGAAAAGCTCTGTGCTCGTACGGCAGGTTGACGATGCCGGCCTGTGAGTCGCCACAGATTCCTGGGTACTGCGTGAGCGGGGACAGCAGCTGATTGTGCGGCGGGCCCGCCCGCAACAGCTCGACCGTAACGGCCCGAATCGGTATCTCCTTGGTCATCCCGATCCCCTCACCAGGCGATCGCCTCGCGGTCGCGGAACAAGCCGCCGCTGGGCCCATCGTCGGGCAGCGTGCGCCAGCCATACCGCGGTGTCAGCGCCCTGCTCCACGCTGCTCGTTGCGCTGGCGCTCACCCATGTCGGTCCTCACCCAACCCGGGCAAGCCGCGTTCACCAAGATACCGGAGCCTCGCGCGGCATCCGCGAACATGCTCGTCAGGGCGTTGAGTGCGGTCTTGGACAGCCGGTAGGCGGGATAGCCGTCGCCCATGCCATCGAGCTGCCCCAGCCCGCTGGAAATATTGACGATGCGCCCATAGCGCTGCTTTTTCATCAGCGGGATGAGGGTCTGCATCAGTCGCATCGGGCCGTAAACGTTGGTTTCGAACGTCTTTACCACCACCTCCACCGGCTCCTGCATGACGCTGGCACGCGCGCCATTGATCAGGATACCCGCATTGTTCACCAGGATGTCGCAGCGGGCGTGGGTGTCCCGCATGGATTCCGCCAGGGCGCGAATGCTGTCAGGGTCGGTGACTTCCAGCGGGTGGAAGATGACGTTGAGGCCCTCCCGTTGCCAGCGCCTTCGCCGCTCCTTTCACCCCGCGCCCGGATCGCGGGCGGTCAGAACAACGACGTTGACGCCTTTCTGGCCAGCTGACGCGCAGATCTCCGAAGCCGATGCCCTGTTGGCTCCGGTTACTACAGCGATGCGTGGAGTCAGCGTCCGGTCCCCGGGCGAGCGTTCACAGCCTGCTGAGATCGCTGTGACGATGATAGCCGTCGCCTCGTAGCGGCGACGCGGGGCACTACTGCACGGTAGGCGGCGTGCCGAGGAGTTCCTCGATCGCCGCGCGCAGCGGCCTCTAGATGGGGATTGACGCGAAGGGCGGTGCGGAAGACGAATACCGCGGACTCGGTGTCGCCGGAGGTGCGGAAGATCTCCGCCAAGCCGCATAGCGCACCAAAATGGCGCGCGCGGCTCCAGCTCCAACGTGCGGTGGATGTCGTGAACGCTTTTCTTCGTCTCGCTGCTGTAAATAGTACAACGTGGCGCGCTTGTTCCAAGCCTCGGCGAAGTCCGGGCAGGCGCGCACCAGGTTGGTCAGCCGCGTTCCGGCGATGTCGTACAGGTGTTTGGCGATGTCGCTCGCGGTCCTCTCGAGCGCTGCCGCCGCAAGACGGTGCGGATGGTGCATCCAGAGCTGCCGATCTGGTCCTCCACCTCCTCCGGCAGCGCAGCTGGGCGCGGCGAGATCGTGGAACAACTGGTCGAGGCGGGACGGCAAAGCCACGGCGGGACGCCGCGCGCCAAGGGTAGAGACAAGTCTGAGCGCAGTGTCGCTGTACATCGCGAACTCCTTCGCCAAACCTTGCTAGGAAGCTCGATCAATTCGCGAGACTTGATCAGAGCTTCCCCAGTCTAAGCAAACTAGATGCCCGGCGGAAGGGGCGCAGGCCGCTCAGCGCTCCGCCGCGTAGACACCGATTTGAGCCCGCAGGCGAAAGCGACGCGTTCGAACGACTTTCTTCATCGAGAAACCCGGTGGCGCGCGGCCGCCGCAAGGCGTGACTGGCGTATGGGATGCCCAGCGTTCCGAAGGAGCTCGGGGAGGTGAGACCATGGCAGCTCAGGCGGTAGATCAAGGCCACTCGCCGCGTCGAAGTCGAGGCCTAGCATTCACAACCGTCGTCTCGCGCCGCGCAAAGCACTGCTTGCGGAACCAGGGCGCTAGGACATGCGCATGGGTGCAGAATGATCACCGATGGGTGGTTGTGGATTCCGATCAGCGTCTGGGCTGCGTTTGCCCAGACCATGCGCAACGCCGCCCAGCGACAGCTGACGGGCGAGCTGGGTACGCTCGGTGCGCGACTCTGGTTCGCTTCCTCTACGGCCTGCCTGTCGCGGCGCTATGGCTGTACGGCGTGCATGCGGTTGGCAAGTTCCAGCTTCCCGCGCCCAACGTCAGCCTTTGGGGCTGGATTGGGCTGGGCGCCGTCAGTCAGATTGCGGCAACAGCGCTGCTTCCTGCGGGTGATGGCGGAGCGCAACTTCACGCTTGGCGTCGCATACTCCAAGAGTGAGATCATTCAGGTCGCCATCTTCGGATTTCTGTTTCTCGGCGACCTGATCACACAGATCACGGCGCTGGCCGTCATCTGCGCGACAGTGGGCGTGCTGCTGCTGTCGCCAGCCGATAAGGAGCGGCCGATACGCGCGCTGCTTCTCCGGCTGGACGGCAAGACCGGCACTCCTCGGCCCGCCTCGGGTACCGGCTTCGCCTTCTGCGGTAGGTTACCGCGGCGCGGCGCTGGCGCTCGAGCACACACTCTTTCGATGGCGGCGGCCTATGCGCTCGTGTGCGCGCAGATTCTGCAGAGACCTTGCTGCTCGGCGGCTGGCTGCTCCTGCGCAAGACCGACGTAGTCATTCGAGTGCTGCGCGCGTGGCGCGCCTCGCTCTTCGCCGGATTCATGGGGCGGCGGCGTCTGTCGGCTGGTTCACCGCCATGGCGATCGAGCCGATCGCGCACGTGCGCACGCTTCGGGCTTATCGAGCTGCTGTTCAGCTACGTAGTCCCTCGCGGCGCGTTTTCCGGAGAGCGGTCTCGACCGGCGCGAGCTGGTGGGCATCGCACCGCTGACGCTCGGCCTGGTGATCGTCACGTTGAGACGCTGGCGATGCCCGACAGACCCGGGGCTGACGCGCCAGCGCGACGCGCCCGGCGGCGCGCTGAACGGCTGCCCTACCGCGCAGGCATCAGTACATCCGCGCGACTCAGCCCGGCTTATTCCGAGACCGGCTTCTTCTGAGCCGGTGCACGCTGGCTGGCTGGCTTTTTCGTCGCAGGTTTTTCGTGGCCGGCTTTTTGCAACTGGTCTCTTTGCAGCTGGCTTTGCACACAGGCGGTAACGTTTTCGCCGGTCTTTTTCGGAGCGGGCCGCCGATTTCGCCTTCGATCCGGCTTTCGGTGATGGCCGCGGCGCCCTTAGCCGCCGGCCGCCTGCTTTGCTGGCTTTCGCCGTGAGAGGTAGCGGGCTGCTTGGCTTTGTGCCATGCGCCCATGACTGGCTTGGCAGCGGAGGTTGGCGCTTTGGCCAGCGGGCTTCGGTTCGTATGGACCGCCATCATTGGCTTCGGCTGGCTACAGCCTTTGCTTACCGGCCGCGGGCGGGTAGCGCAGCTGCTGACGAGTAGGCCTCCTGCCTCCACCGAGACCCTTCAGCTCCTTGATGCCCTCGACCGTGGTGCTCGGATCGAACTCGTCGATCAGCGCCTGCATCACGCCGATGAACTCTTGGAACTTGGCCGTGCGCTCTCGACGTTGATGATGACCTTGTCGACAAACTCCATAGACAATTGCTTCTGCTTCTGCTCGGCAAGATCCTTCTGCTGATCGGTAACCCTGCTCGCGCGCGGCAATCGTCTCACTCCAGTGCGTCGAGGGCTTTTTGATAGATGTCAGCAACTTCCTTTATCGGTCGGCATTGGTATGCTCCTTTATTTGTCTTTGTATGCAATATAGGCCTTCGCGCAGTGCGATGACCGCGCTTTCCAGTTTGTCTCCGCTGGGAATGCCTGGCTGCGCCTGTGCGGCGGCCAGCTGCACCCGCGCATGCTCGTCTCCACCTGATTGAGGAAGCGCGACGTACGCTGCAAGCACCTTCTCGTACGCCTCGAGTTCGGCGTCCTTTGCCAACGCTCGGTCGACCAGCCCGGTCGCGGTGGTGGTCAAGGTTTCGAGTTGCAGGACCTGCACTGGGGGTCGGCACAGCGGACCCGCTGACGCGTCGACTGGAGGGACACGAGGTTTGCCGAACTACTAAGGCGGGAGGCGGGCAGCCGTATTGAGCGCCAACCTGGTCTGCTGGACCTCGGGACTGTCTTGCAGCGGCTTCGCGAGCGTATCGAACCGCGCCGCGATCCGCGCAATCTGGCTGCAGAGCGGCTTGTAACGCCATATCGTTCAGCCCCCGCGCTGCGTAGAAGTCCTTGGTATCGTCGCGTAGCAGCTTCAAGAGGTGTTATTGATCAGATCCCCGCCTCCTGCCGACAGCGGCGACGAAGTCGCGACGCGACTTCTCGCGTACCGCTTCCAGTGCGAGCGGTTTCAGTGGCGCCAGGTATCCGCTCACCTGCGTGGCGCTCAGCGCAACGGAAGCGATACGGGAAATGCAGCCAGCTGCCTGACAATCCGTCGACTGCCCCGGCAAGCTCGTTGGCGGACCTTGCCTTCCGCCAGATCGGTCAGCAGGTCGTTGTAACGCGCCACCACGTCCCAGGCCTGCATCCGGACTGCAACCGCGTCTGCGGCAGTGGGACGGCTTGCAGAGGAAGCATCGAATGTAGCGACACGCTGCCTTATTTGCGGGCTCGCCGACTCGGCGACCATGGCTTCACGCCTGGTTCGACGCGGCACCGTAGTCCAGCAGAACTTCCTCGCCGGCCGCACGCGCCTGCGCGAATGCATCCCTATAGCTGGCAAACTCCTTGGTTGGAACAGTTGTGCATCCCGCCGCGGCGACGGCCAATGTGATCGATGCGATGACCGGCCGGCTGCGGAAAGCCCGGTCCAAGACCTGCAAACTCCAGTTCATCCCTCCCTCCCATAGTCAGGAATCGGCCGGGCGGCAGCTTGCCGGATTCTCGCGTGCACCCGTCACCCGAACCAGATTAGTGGAGCGCGTTTCCGACGCGGTTATTATGCTCTTGAAGTCAAACTCACGCGATTGGCCCCAAATCCGAGAAGGTCTCGGGTGAATGGGCGGCAGACGGACGTGGTTTTGTGACCAAGGAAACCATGGAGCGCTCCATGGTTGGCAGTACCAGTGCGGGCCAGTATAGTCCGGGCGGACCCGGATCGCCGGGTGCGCGTGACAAGATTGTTGGGCGCTCCGTTACCGCTTCGACAATACGCTACGAGAATGGCCAAGATCTTCATCAGTTACCGGCGCGATGGGGGCGCAGGGTTCTCCGGCCGGCTTGCCGACGATCTGGAACGGCGTTTCGACGCGAGCGACGTCTTCCGCGACGTGGAAGACATCGCCTCGGGTGACGACTTTCGTCGAAAGACTCGACAACGCGCTGAGCGATTGCCGAGTGTTTCTGGCGGTCATCGGCGGGACCTGGTTAGCGGGCGCCGATGCAGGGAAAGCGGCTCGACGATCCGAAGGACTTCGTGCACGCGGAGATCGCCCGGGCACTTCAGAGCGGCGTTCGGGTGATTCCCGTTCTGGTGGATGGCGCCACCATGCCTGCCGAACAGGATCTGCCGGATGATTCAAACCCGTTCGTACACGACGGCAGGCACACGAGCTGTCCGACTCCCGCTGGGAATACGACGTGCAGAGGCTTATCGGCGTCGTGCAGGAGACGCTTGCCGGCGACGGGGTGGGCGCCCGGTTCGACCACATCGCGCACGCGGCTGCGATGGGTCGCCTCGGTTGGCATCGTGGCGCTCCTAGCCATCTCCGGGGCAGCGTGGTACGGCTCTATCTCGTCCTCCGGACCTGAACGGGACCTGGATCTACCCGATGGCAGCTATTGGATGGTGCAGCAGACGGGACGCGATCTCGGAATCGAGGTAGTGCACTACGAGTCGCGGCAAGTGTGGCAGCGAGGTCACGGGTGATCGGAGGGCAGCAAGCTCGCGCTTCACCCTGGACCTGGTCTACGAGGCCGGGCACAGCATAAAGGCGAGCTCACGATCAGCAGCGATGCACGCCGCGTCTCACCGGTAGCGGTGCGCTCTCCGGTCCGGCAGTCGCGTTGAGATCAGCTTGCAGCGCCGCCGGATCACCTCTTCATCCTAGCCCATCCCGCAGATCACCAGAGCTGCCGCTCGGGGCGCCCATGGTGCACGGATTCTCTTTGGTCGGCTGAATCAGCTCCAGCGACTCGTTCGGGCCCGGCACCGGCATGACGACGTCGAAGATATCCCACTTGTCCTTCATCTTCGACCGCCTGACCCCGACCACGTACATCTCCTGCAGGAGCTGATGGTCCCACGGCCGGAACGTTCCCCTTGCGCGTTCAGGATGTCGAAGCCTCGCACCTTTCTCGAAGTAAGCGATGATCTTGGCGGTGTCGGTCCCTTTGATCTCCTGCCATGGCCTGCAGCATGATCCGATCGCGACATAGTCGCCCCATGCCTGATTTTCCGGCGGACCGCCGAACTTGTCGCTGAACCGTTTGGTGAACGCAACCGACGGGCGCGTTGGTAAGGCCGTGGTACCGAAGACTTTGCCAGTGACCGGAGATGGAGTCCTGCCCCTGCGCCCCAGAACAAATACCGTGTTCATCGCGCCGCCCGACAGCGGCGTGAAGGGGGCAGGTTGTACTCGCGGTATTGCTTGAGAAACGTCGTCAGGTCAACGCCCGCCAGACACGAAGTACGCGAGGTCGGGCTTGGCCTGGCGAACTTTAAGGATGTAGGGTGTGTAGTCCGGCGTATTGGTCGCGATCATGTCCGCGCCCGCATTGAGTACCGCCGTTCGCCTTCGAAGAAGCGCGGAAGATACCTTATACAAGTCGTGCCTCGAACGCGTGAAGTCGGCTAACCGCAGGAAATACCATCTCTTTCCCTTGATCTGATCGTGCGATTTCTGCCATGTGCCGATGGTCTTCGCAGTGATCATTCGAGCCTTCGACGTGGAACATGTAGCGGTTGCAGTTGGAGCCGCGCAGCGCGTCGGAGTTGGCACCAGTGTTGATGAAAATCGTCTTAGCGCAGTGCCTGCTCGCCGATCGCGAGCGCCGACGCCGAGCTGATTTCTCCGATGATGCAACTGACTTTGTCCTGCTCGATCAGCGCTTCTGCGCCTTGGTCACCGCCGTCGAAGGATTGCACGCTGTCTTCGGCGATCAGCTCGATCTTGCGGCCTAGTGCACACCGCCTGCCGCGTTCGCTTCCTTCGACGGCGAGTGTCGCGCCTTTGACCCCCGAATCACCCGGGATCTGTCCGGAGAAAGCCGGTGCGCGGTGCGGAGATGGCCGATCTTTGACCCGCAAGTCCGCTCTGCGCGCTGAACGATGGCGGGGAAACCCAATGCCGCGCCGGACTCCAGGCGATTCCGCCTGAGCTGCCGATGGCTTGCTTGAGCGCGTTGCCGCGCGCGGCCGCGTTCGGTGCGCGGTACTTCTGACGCCAGCGTCTCTTTCTTCTTCATTGCTTCCCTCCTGTGGCTTGCGTGCTTAGTCTCAGTAACAGGTGCTGCTCAACGCGCTCTATGAAACCAGTGCAAAGGCTATAGGGAGACGCCGCTGCTTGCCTAGACAGAACTGTATGGCCCGGACTGATGAGCAGTCAACCGGCTTGGACGAACGCAATACGCGAGCGCCGGCGCATCGACAGCGTGCTCCTGACGGCCGGCACCGGCCTAAGATACCCGACTTTGGAGGGAGATATGAAGCCCGCGGCCCCTGGTTGCTCCCCGTTCCGACGCGCTTGGCGTCCGCTCTTCACGACCATCGACCTGTCTCAGCGCGGCGCAGATGCTCCGGGCGAATCATGACCTCAGAATGTTTATCCGGAGCCTCGAAAATATGATGCCTGATGATGCGAGATCGAAGTGCTTTCTGGCCCAGGTCACATACGTATCGTTCGTGTGGGGCTAACCTCGAATACGATCCCCAGCTCCTGCGCCGGGCAGAGTCGCCGCCAGCGGTCGCCCCCGCGCGTGCGATGATAGCGAGGTGGAAGGTCGCGCAAAGCGCCTGATTGCTCGCGAGGTGCGCGCGCTTGCGAGCGATCTGCCCGGCGGTCGAAGGCTGATCATCGTTTTCCCTCGGGCGGGCTGGGCATCAAAGGCCGACTGGCACGCCGTGGATAAGGGGGAACCGTCGATTCCGTGCACCGGATGTCGCCAACACTGGCACTGCATTCATCCTCAGCTTCGAGACATCCAGATCCACCGCGGGCTTGCGCGCGTGAATCGCGATCGCCGGACCCAGACCCTGACACGATGCTATCCAGTGTGCGCGGCACTAGTCATTGCGTCTGCAGGCGAGCGCGCCCAGTCCGCAGATAGATGACCGCGCATCGTCGCAACTCCAGCCGGACTCGCTTGCGGATGTAGTCACCCTGGCCTGCTCGAGCACTGCTCGCACAAGAAGCCAATTTTATCAAAGCGTCCGGCTTCCGCCGGCTGCGACCCTCGCGCGATCGTTCAGCCGCGCTGCAGGACTACCTCCGGCGTACGCTTGGGGCCGATGCCGCCGCGGCCATGCTGGAAGCCGCTCGCCGAGATCCCGGCGCCAGTGGCCGTCTTGTAAACGCACGAACGCGTGGCCCAGTTTTCGCGTCGTCCTGCAGAATCGTCGTTGCTGAGTTGGCGGCAGAAGCCAGTCGCCCCCTCACCTAACGCGGTGGGCATGCGCCGCGGCGATCCCCGGATGACTTCTGATCCGTTCGGGTGTCAGCCTCGGAGCGGCGGAGCCGCAACGGATACCCGTCCGCGCTAAGCGCAAGTCCGGTAGCGAAGGCAGGTCCGAAAACTGGTCGATCGCTTTTGACCTTATTGCCGGCAACGGAACGCGCTGGGAACCCGTCGAAAGCACAAGAGAGGCCGATGTGCGCCCTACTTCAAGGTGTATCACCCGCTTCCGCCAGTCAAGCCGGAAGAGTGCGGGCTTCGCTGCTGGTCTGCACCGTCCGCGCGAGGCGGTGGAGGGAGACAGTGCGCGCCGTTCAGGCGACGCCAGGATCAACTATGTTGGCTGAGTGATCGGTGCTCGCGTAGATAGCCGAGCGCAGCGCCGAGGTCACGATCGTGCCTTCTGGGTTGCCGCCGTCGCTTCAATCCGCCGGCCCACCGCGTGGCGTGGCTGGAGGATGCAGGTCGCCGAGTTCTGCATGCAAGCGTCGCTCCGCTATCGCCGGCTACGCCGAAGGGCGCAACAATTGCGTGCATTGTGCGGCTCTGCTGTGGGACCGTTGCCGGTCGGAGAGCCGCCCGTCTGACAGTCGTGCAACGGAGCACTTCGGAATGATCCTGCGCTCGACGCTGGACATGCCGTGCCGCCGCTCACACAAGTCTTCGTCTCGTACTCGCACAAGGACGAACGTGGTCGTCGACTCGCTCGAGCGGGCGTATCAGCTGGTGCGTATCGACTATCTCCGGGATGGCTGTTGCGCTCGCGACCAACAAACCCGGCGATCCTAGCGCAATACGTAACTGAACGAAGTACAA
>ERZ1370068.958-contig-10876_pt1 | contig 27898 bp, 44 predicted proteins | sample MGYA00561227_ERZ1370068 | MGnify/ENA primary metagenome ERZ1370068 (study PRJEB38410, sample SAMEA6850437) | metagenome | study: Metagenomic assessment of the ecological functions of the soil: analysis of the soil microbiota associated with the...
CATAGTGTGCAAGAGAGATATATAGGTGTAAGAAAGTATATAGTGTTATAGTACATGCATAAAAATGTTAGTGCAGGCAAAAGGTATGTTAGTATACAGGTGCAGTGCGCAGGTGGTGCACGTCACCCCCGCCAGCCGTTGTTGCAGGCGTCGCCTTCGCCACCCTTCTTCCGGCACTCATCCGCGCGCGCGGTGTGAGATCTTTCCGCGTCCGCGTAGTTGATCACCGTCACGGAGTAACGGCTCGGACCATCCGCTTGGCAAGATGAGCGACGCCCCGGCAAGGTGATGTCGTATTCGGTGGGGTATTTGATGTCCTGCACCTCGGGTCGCCGGAAGAATTGACGCCGAAGAAATCCGTCCGGCTCGCATACTGGATCCACTCTGGGCGAAGGCAGGCGCCGAGAGCCACACGATGAACGCCGCTACCGACTGAAATCAGACGCATGATTCCTCCTCGCTGCATCAACGGGCCACCAACCGGTTTCGGCGGTTCAGGCGTCCCTGACCTCCGCCGCCGTCCCAATCTCTCGACCCCGTGGCCGGGCCGCTTGCCTTGTCGCCGGTGCATGGGCGTGACAAACCCGAGCAGGCAGCCGTTGGAGCCGTCCCTGAGCAGATGACACCGGACCTTGATCGGCGTCGCCCGGCTTGACGTCTTCGCGCTTGACGCCGACCTTCGGTGAGCCCGCCTGGGACCGGTGGCTTCGAGCGCCCAGGTCGTCGCCTCGCCTTTTGGCATCCTTGACGTCGAGGTAGATCCAGGAATGCGGGACGAGCAAATGCAGCTCCTTGACCGTCCCGTCCATCGTCGTCCACGTCGCGACGTCGTAGTTGCCGTGGGAATGGTGCGCCCACGACCGGCAACGCGATAGAAGCCAGCGCACAGGAGCCGCAAGGCTCACGGATCTGACCGAGCATGCTCCCCTCCTCACGTCAACAATACGGCTGCCGAATCGATCGATGCGCGGACGCTGCGGCAGGCGGGGGCGGCACCTGTTCGCGGCGGCGGCGGCGCCGGGAATCTCCATGCCTGTCCGATAGCCGGTGGTGTAGAACGACTCGATAGCGAATCGGCTTTCCCCTCTTCGTCGAGAACATGCAGCGACTGCTGAAACAGCCCGGGCGCCGGCGCGCCCGTGGGCACGGTCGCCTCCAGGATGTAGAGACGGGTGCCATGCCGGTAGATGGCGGCGAAGGTCCGCGATCCGTCGGGGTTGGTGAGCTGCAGCCGGTGTCCTTCGACCTGGTCCGAGTCACGCCCACGGCGTAGTAGGTCACCTTCGCGTTCCGCTGCAGGAATTTCCACGACGCGTAGATCGATCGAGCCCTGCACGTCGGCCCGCCAGTCGTTCGTGACAGGCGTCGCCCTCGCCGCCCTTTTCCTGGCACTGCTCGACTCGCGCGGTGTGTATCTTCTCGGCGTCCGCGTAGTCGACGACCGTGACCGAATAGCGGCTCGGACCGCTGTCGGCGCTATAAACGACGTGCCCGGCAGGGTGATGCCGAATTCCGTCGGCGTAGGCGATGTCCTGCACCTTGGGTTCGCCAGGGAAGTTGACGCCGAAGAGATCCGTCCTTGCTGGCATACTGGATCCACTCCTGGGCGACGGAAGGCGCCCGACATCGCGCAGGATCAACGCCGCCGGCGCCGATGCGAAATCCGGCGCATGGTTACCTCCTGCCTCTCGGCTCACTGACATCGGGCTGCTCCGCTCCCCTCGGCGCCGCCCCTTGTCGCGATACACCTTGTGGCAGTTCGCGCACGCGTCGTTCAGCTTCTCGCTGATGTCGACGAACGCCTCGAAGTTCCTCGCCTGCGACGCCCGGTGCGCGAGCTTGCCGGCGTCGGCGAGCGCCGCCACATACTGCTTCCAATCGGCGCGATCCACGGGAACGGGCCTGCCGTTCTGGCAGCGACGCCCGGGCGTCAGGAGCAGCGCGCGCGGTCTCGGTGAGCGCCACGGCCGCCTGATCGACAGCCAGCCATCCGCGGATACACGGTGGATCCCCACTCGACGTAGTCGAACGGCGAGGCGGCCGGCTGCTTTCTTCGGCTGGGTCGCCGGGATCCTTGAGCTGCAGGTTGAAGATGATGTTCGAGTTGGGAAACGCGATGGCTCTCATCAGCTCGGCCAGGTTTCCTTCCGGCGGGGGAAGAGAGCGCCGCCGGCGATCGCGGCGCGCGGGCGCGGCGGACGGTTCGCGCCGTGGGAAGCGCAATCTGCGCCAGCATGGCGTCGGTCAGTTCAGCCTGGTCCGGCGGGAAACTTGCCGGCCTGGAGCATGTAAGCCGCGAGGTCGGTGGATTGCTGCCGGGACAGGCTCGCCGGCAGGTTGAAGGGCATCGTCTTCTGAATCTTGTCGACGAGATCCGCCAGCGGACGCGCGCTCCAGTTCGCGAGGAAGCTCTCTCCGACCAGCGGCGGTCCGCTGGTGCCTTCCATCGCCTTGCCGTGACACTCCGCGCATTGGACCTGGTAGATCTGCTGGCCGCGCGCCGCCTGCCCGCTCGGTAGACACCGTCGGTGACCGACCGCAACTGCCCGGCGCGTCCGGTCAGCGAGAACGCGGCGGCGATCGCGTAGGCGCACGATGCCACGCCCAGTGCGCAGACGAGCGCTGCCGGACCCGATGGAATCAGGCGCATCATTGATCCTCCCCGGCCCGCTAGAGGCTCGCCTCACAGCTCGCTGACAGGAGGACGATCTTACGCCTCTACGGCAGTCCGCCTGCAGGCTATTTCTCAGTCACAACGTATTACTTGAGAAGAGGTGCGACCCCCTCAGCATCGATGCGGACAACCGTGTAGGCCGTGAACTCTTCGGCCATCATCCAGCGGTGCGGGGTACCGGCGGGGATGAGCATATCGCCCTTGGCGATACGGACCTGCTTCGCGCCTCCGAGTTCGTTCCCGCGCTGCCCATGCCGTTTCCGCGCTGGTGGGCCGCCGCTTTCCGCCGTCAACTTGCCGCCCAGAAGCATCGTCCCGGCCCCCTCGAGCACCTGATAGACCTCGCCCACATCGTCGTGAACGGCGTACTTGGGATTGATTGGCCCTTGAGCCGGTACACGACGCTGATGATCTGATGCCCGGTGCCTCCGACTGACCATGTTGATCGGCGCCATCGTCGTCTTGTCCGCGATCATCTTCGCCTTGTGCGCCTTGGAATCTGGGCGGCCGTCACGAGCGGTGGCTGGCAAGTCGTAGCGATGATTGGGCGAGTTACGGCGGTTCTGGTCGGAATGCCGCCGCCGCGCGCACCACGTCCACCGCTCTGCTGGCCGGCGTCGCAGTCCGGGCCGGGATCGAAGCGTCAGCACCGGGCGCCGCGCACGACCGCGACCAATGACGCGCTTTCCATTCGATTTTCGTCATCACAGTGTCCCTCTCTCAGTCGTAATACTCGGGGCCTTCTTGAGTCGCATTGGCTGCGAAGTCGTGCTGAATCCACAACTGCGCGCGCCCGTCTTTTCAGAAACGCATCGATGGCCGCCTCGTCGCGCTGGTTTGCCCTGATTGAACTCCCGAACGGTGGGCAACGCCCCAGCTTGCGCTCCTCCGGGTAGTGATACAAATCGCCCGACAAGACGACGGGGCCGCTCTTCGCCAGCTTCAGATGCGGACCTGATGGCCCGGCGTGTGGCCGGGAGCCAGCTCGAGAGGACGGTCCCGTCCCCGAACACGTCGCTCGTCGGTCTTGATCGTGATCGTCTTGCTCCGACCGAAGCGCGGCGTAGCCGCGAGGGCTGCTCAAGGGCGTGAGGCTTTGAGGAACTATCGCGTCGCGCTCGACCTGCCGCACCAGCCACGTCACCGCGGCGAAGTCGTTCGCGTTGGCAGTGTGATCCCAGTGGTAGGCGACAGAGCGCGAGGTAGTGATGCTCGCAGGCGCGTATCCCGCCTCCGCCAGCTGCGCCTTCAGCGGTTTGATCATCGTGACCTCACGCGCCTGCGAGTCGGGAGAACAATCCGCTGCGCAAGGGGAGCGCCGCGTGGGCTTCAGGCCGCGTCGGGGATGGCGCCGACGTCCCACATCAATGTGCCCTTCGGGTGCGCGATGAGGAAGCCACGCCAGGGACATTCTGACCGTGGCGACTTCCTCTGTTCTTCAGTCGGAATCGACCCACTCCGCCCCAGCGTTCCGCAGTCGAACAATGTAAAGCCTGACGGATTTCGGTGGCCCCGCTCGACGCGGCCTGGAAGGCGCCCTCTGTGCCGCCCCATGGACGACAGCAGCGAGCAGCAGTGACGCGAGAAGCGCGACACCGGTCGCCAATTTCACACCCATTTGCAACATCCTCGGTGGCGTACCGCGCATGGCTCGCCAGGGCGCGATTCTACCGCACGGCGTCCAGGGTAGCGGTGAGCCACTGATCAACGCTTCGATAAATTCCCGCCCCTGACGCTGCCGCCGACAGGCGCGTGTCGTGGCGGTGCGCGATTCAGGCAGGGAGGTTCCATGAAGGGCCGAATTCATCTCATCGCCGGCGTGCTGGCCTTCATGATGGTCGGTCTGTGGGTCGCCGCTCAAACGCGCACAGATCAAGGACTTCAGGACCGATCACCGACGAGCGGCTGCGCAATCCGGATCCGGGCGACTGGGTGAACTGGCGCCGTGCGCTCAACGGCTGGGGCGTACAGCCCGCTCGACCAGATCAACCGTCAGAATGTCGGCCAGCTCCAGCTCGCGTGGTCGTGGGCCATGCAGCCGGGGTCCAATCAGCCGACGCCGCTCGTCTACAACGGCATCATGTATCTCCCCAACCCGAGCAGCACCGTGCAGGCGCTCGACGCCGCCACCGGGGATCTGATCTGGGAATATCGCCGGAAGTTTCCGGCGGCGCAGGCCAGTCCCAGCCGGGCGGCGACGGCGTCGGCCGCCCGCAGCGCAGCGTCGCGATCTGGGACGACAAGATCTATCATCAACACAGCCGACGCGCACATCGTCGCGCGCTCGACGCCCGCACCGGCACGATCGTCTGGGACACGATCGGTCGCCGATCCGATAGCAAGGGCTACGGTTATACGAGCGGTCCGATCATCGTCAACGGCAAGGTCGTATCGGGCATGACGGGCTGCGCGCGCTACAAGGACGACGTCTGCTTCATCAGCGCGCACGACGCCAGGACCGGTAAGCAAGCTGTGGCGCACATCGACGGTCGCGCGCCCGGCGAGCCGGGCGGCGACACCTGGGGCGATCTGCCGCTGGTGTTCCGCGCAGGCGGCGACGCCTGGATCCCGGGCAGCTACGACCCCGCCATGAACCTGATCTACTGGGCGACCGCGCAGGCCAAGCCCTGGGCGCGCGCGGTGCGCGGCACCGACGGCGACGCGCTCTACACGAACTCCACGCTGGCGCTCGATCCGGACACCGGCAAGATCGTCTGGTACTACCAGCACCTTCCGGGCGAGATCGCACGACATGGACGAAGTGTTCGAGAGCATCCTCGTCGACGGCGGCGGCCGCGGCAGTCGCTGTTCAAGATGGGCAAGATCGGGGTGCTGTGGGAGCTCGATCGCAAGACCGGCAAGTTCCTCAACGCGTTCGATCTGGGCTACCAGACGCTGATGACAATCGATCGCGCAGACGGGCAAGGTCACGTATCGGCCCGGACGTGATGCCGCAGATCGACGTCGAGGTCGAACTGGTGCCCGAGCACCGCCGGCTTCAAGAGCTGGCGCGCGATGGCGTATCACCGCAGGCGCAGGCGTTCTACATTCCACTCGAACCTGACCTGCGAGAAGGGCACCGTTCCGCGCGGTGGAGCGCGTCGAAGGCCGAGGCGGCACCGGGCGCGGTCCGAAGCGCATCAACGAATTCCATCCGGAAGCGCCGAGCCAGCTCGGCGAGTTCGCGGCGATGACGCGAAGACAGGCACGGTGCTGTGGAGCCGTCGCGTACGCACACCTTACAATACGGCAGCGCTCACCACGGCCGGCGGCCTCGCGTTCGTCGGCGACTGGGATCGCCACTTCTACGCGCACGATGCGCAGACGGGCGAGGTGCTCTGGCAAACGCGGACGCCTGTCTCGGCGCAGGGCTTTCCCATCACCTACGCCGGTGCGGGGACGGCAGTATCTCGCGGTCCCGGCTGGTCAGGGCGGCGGCAGCTGGACGTCGCTCGATTCCGGTCGAGCTGACGCCGGAAATCAGCGCCTCCGCCGGCAATGCCATCCTGGTCTTTGCGTTGCCGGAGGCCCGGCGGTAGTCATCCCGCACGCGAGTGCGCTGTGCGGATCAACCGTGACGCCAATCTCAGAGCGCGCTGCAACGTGCTCCAAGGGCCAGCGATGATCCGTTCTGCATGTGTCATTGCGACCGCGACCATCGCAATCGTAGTCGCAGCCGGGATCGAACACGTTCCCACCGCGCGCAGTGCGGCGCCATCTCCGGCGGTCCCATCGATCCGGCTCTTCTCCAGGACCTCGTCGCGGCCAACCGCATACTTGCCGACGAGGGGTGCTCGATGCCTACGGCCATGTGAGCATCCGGCATCCGGGCAATCCGAACCGCTACCTGATGTCACGCTCGCTGGGCGCCGATCCTGGTGAACGCCGCGGACATCATGGAATACGACCTGATTCCAACCCCGTCGATCCCAAGGGTCGCACCAGCGTCCTGGAGCGATTCATCCACGGCGAAATCTACAAGGCCCGGCCGGTTGTGAAGGCGGTGATACACAGCCACTCCCCGGCCGTCATCCCGTTCGGGATCACGCAGGTGCCGATGAAGCCCGTCTATCATCTGGCCTCGTTTCTGTGGGTGGGCGTGCCGGTTTATGAGATCCGCGACGCGGGCGGGCCGGCGACCTCGATGCTCGTGCGCAACGGCTCCCTCGCGAAAGCCCTTGCCACGACCCTGGCGACAAGCCGGTCGCGCTGATGCGCGGACACGGCAATGTCGTGGTTGGCCTCGACGTCCAGATGGCCGTTCGGCGTGCGATTTACACCGAGGTGAACGCGCGCCTGCAGACAATCGCGATCGGCATCGGTGGTCCGATCAACTACATCTCTGCCGAAGAGGGCGCCGCCAGAGATACGTCGGCCGATGACGCGGCACGCGCCTGGGATCTCTGGAAGAAGAAAGCGCTCGAACGGTAACCCGCGCCGGCGAGGAACCACCGCGGTTTACGCCCTCGACAACGTCCCATCGCTTCAGACTGGAGAACGTATGAAACGAGGATTGACGAGAGGCGGCAGTCGGCCAACCGGTTGGCGGCAGCCTGGCTGTCGCTTGCGGTGTCTGTCCGTCGCGGCGGTCCCCGCCTTCGCGCATCATTCGTTCGGGGCCGAGTACGACGGCACGAAGCCCGTCACGTTGACGGGCGTCATCACGATGGTCCAGTGGACGAACCCGCATTTCTATTTCTTCATGGATGTGAAGGACACGAACGGCGCGGTCGGCGAACTGGAAATTCGAAGGCTATCCTCCGACCGTGCTGAACCGGATTGGCTGGAAGAAGAACGAGACGATGGTGCCCGGAGATACGGTCACCGCCATTCGGGCTGGCGCGCCCGGGACGGCTCGAACTGGGCCCACTCCAGGCACGTGACCTTCGCGAAGAACGGCAAGAAACTGGAGGCCGGTCCTCCGGCCGGCAATGGTGATGGCGGCAATACGCCTCCCGTGGTGGTCCCGTGATGAACATCACGTTCTTGCTTGTGTCGTGGCTAGCCTCGGCCGCTTCTTCTGACGCCTGCACACGCGGCTGCCCAGAAGCAACACGTCCAGAGCACGGCGTGCGCCGGCCAAGCGCGACGCCACCTGTGCCCCGCACAGCGGATGGAAAACCGGATCTGTCCGGAGTGTGGCAGCCTGGCAGTGACCGGGTCGGAACGTGGGAGGAGGCGAATCAAGGGGTTGGCGTACCGGAGCCCGGGCGCCCACCCGTGAGGCAGGGGCGCGAATCCTCCTTACCAGCCCTGGGCCGCGAAGAAAGTGCTCGGAGGCCTATAACCGCCGGAATATCGATGACCCTGTCGCGCGCTGCATTCCCGAACTGGACCTCGGGGCAGGGGCCGCTCTATCCGAACCAGTTCGTTCAGACCCCCAAGCTGATCGTGATCCTCGTCGAATCACGTCATGTGTTCCGCCTCATCCCGCTGAACGAGAAGCATCCCGACGATCTGGACCCCAGCTACCTGGGAGACTCCGTCGGTCGTTGGGAAGGAGACACGCTGGTCGTCGATGTGACGGGCTTCAAGGAACGACTCGTCGGATCGAAGATCAGCACGGACGCCCTGCATATCATCGAACGCTTCACGCCGGGTGGACTACAACACCATCAACTACGAAGCCAGGGTGGAAGATCCCAAGGCGCTCACGAAGCCTTACACCATCACCAGCAAATACATGTTGCGGCCGGGCACACGTTTGCAGGAATACGTCTGCGAAAACAATCAGGATCCGGACCACTTCGAGCGGCTCGACAAACAAGGGTCTGGTCGCGCGGTAGCACCCCTGGTGGTCAGGAGGAATCATGACGAACTACAGAGTCCTGCCCGTGATGCTGCTTACGATTCTGGCCACCGCGGGCTCGGGCACGGCCCAACTGCGCAAAGCCCAGCCCCCGAGCTCCGTCCGGTCTTTACGTGTCTCGATTGCGGCAGCTTGAACATTCCGGACACGTCACCCTACCAGCTCAAGAAGGAAGAAGTGGCCACGACCTACATGGCCGTTCCGTGCTACCTGGTGGCGCACCCGAAGGGAACCTTGATCTGGGACGTGGGCGCGGTTCCCGACAGTCAGTTTCAAGCCGGGCGGCGGCCCCGCGACGCTGCGATACGCGAGCTCCCTCAAGCCTCTGACGATCCAACTGGCCGAGATCGGATATGTCCCGGCCGACATCACGTATCTGTCGTTCTCGCACTTTCACTGGGACCATGTCGGGAATGCGAACGTGTTCGCGAAGGCCACCTGGCTGGTGCGAAAGCTCGAGCGCGACATCATGTTTTCCGATCCGCCCATCTCCACGCACCGAACCGGCCAACTACAGCGCGCTCAAGAACAGCACGGCCGTGATCGTCACGAAGGACGAGCATGACGTCTTCGGCGATGGCACGGTGATCCTCAAATCCGCACCCGGCCACTCGCCGGACCACCAGGTGCTGTTCGTGAAGCTGGCGAAAACCGGCCCGATCGTGCTCAGCGGCGATCTCTATCACTATCCGGAGGAGCGGAAGCTGCAACAAGATCCCGACCACGGAATTCAACGCCGCGCAGACGGTCGCGTCGAGAGCCGCCGTCGAGGCCTTCCTGAAGAAAACCGGCGCCCAGCTCTGGATCCAGCACGACTTCACTGCCAACGCCAGGATCAAGAAGGCGCCCGCGTTCTACGATTAGACATCCGGCGTCGCTTCCAGGAGCGAGACCGGGAACAGACCTCAATCAATCGCCCTCCGGCTGTGAGGCCGGGCGCTCCACCTCGACCAACGCTCAATCCAAGGCCGCGGCCAGGTCTTCCGACGAGGACGACCGCGCGACACTTCCGTCGTAAGAGCGACACGTTCCCGTAGCAGGCCACATCTACACTTCGTGAAATCTGCATTCGAACGGGAGGTTGACGCGTGATCCGTAGACTCGCGCTCGCCCTTGTGTTTGTCTCGACCGCTCTGGCCGTGTCGGCGCACGAACCCCTCGTGGTCACGCCGGTTCTCAGCACGGCAGCCGTTGTTCAGCTATGAAGACGCGCCTGGCCACACCGGACGCGGACGACCCCCGCCATCTGGGTCAATCGCCGCAATCCGGCGCGCTCACTCTCGTGATCGGCACCGCGAAGGACGCTGGCCTCCTCGTGTAACGATCTGTCGGGCAGGCTCGTTCAGGCGCTTCTGCCGCCGAACGCGCCCCAGGTGCTGCCCGAGGATCCGCCGACGCCGGCCGGCCCCAATCCGGCGATCGACAACCCCCGCAGCGACAGCCACAGCGGTGAAACGTTCGGCCGCTACAACAACGTCGACATCGCGTACGACGTTCGTCTCGGGACACGTCCCGGTGCGCCACACGCCGATGTGGCGGTGGTGTCGGATCGCGGGTGCGACCGCGTCAGATTCTTCAGGATCGACATCCTCAAATCCTCGGCCCCACTCGTCGATATCACCTCCCCGTTCGTGCCCCGCGCTCTTCGTCGAGCGCTACGATCAGCCTTCACTGGTGCAACCCTCCGGGACGAATGAGGGCTGGTCCGATAATCCCTTGACGATCAGAACACGGTGCACGGCTCACCGTGGCGCCACGAATCGAATGCGCTGTTCGTATCCGAGCGCGAGCGCGGAGTGGGTGCGTCAGTTGCAGATCGAGCCGGAGCCTGACGGCACCTCACGTACCGCATCAAGCGAACCTTCGTGTTCGGACGACAAGCTTCGATCCTGGTCGACGAGCGGGGGAAGCGGCCACCCGTGGACGCCATGCCGGGAGGCTACCCAGGAAGAACCGCAGTCGGAGGGCCTCTGGTGTTCGACTCCGTGAACAACACGTTCTATGTGGCTTGAGACAATCGGACTGCACAGTTAACTCTGAGCGCCACGATGCCGGCGCTCGTGAAGGTGGGCGTCAACAGACCTGATCGAACCGATCGAATCGTTCGGGCAGGCGTACCGGGCTATCCCCGACGACGACGAGCCCGAATGTGTGCATACAACGCCGAGGGCCAAGCGGCCGCTGAGGATATTGACGCGCCGGGTTCCGATGTCAATGCCGGACGCTTCCTGCAGGCAGATTTGGAGGGGCTGAGCATCATCACCAGTGTGCCTGGTCACACGCTGATGCTCGCGTCCAGTCAGGGAGACTCGAGCTTTCACTTCTACGGAATTCAGTCCAACAAGGCCCGTCACCTGGGATCGTTCCCGGTCGATGGAGTGGGCGGTACTGATGGAGTGCACTACACACCGGTGCCGCTCTCCAGACGCTATCCCTCGGCCTTCTCGTCGTACAGAACGGAGACGCCCGGAACCTTCCGACCACCGGCGACATCAACGGCTATGCGTTCGACGGTGCGACCCAGTTCAAGTTCGTGAATTTCCTCGAGACGTTGAAAGCGCTGCGGGACTGAGGACGACGAGGCCGGCGATCGGCTCGCACATCCCTGAATCGACTGTAGAACACCGGAAGGCAACGCCCATCACGAGCGCTGCCGCGTCCCCAATCCAGCCCTACCGTCGCTGGCAGGAAGGCCGGAAAGATGACTCGGTGGCGCGAAACCGGCATCGGCCGGAAACCGGCCGATTTCGCGCGTAGAATCGCAGCTATTCATCCAGATACCCTCGATGTGACGGGGTTCCTCCTGGCATGGAGCACCGGTGACGAAGGCGGCTCACCGAGCGACTAACTGCGACTTTTGCTCTGCTTTCAGGATTTTCTGGCCGGAAACATGCCATGCTCGGCGGGCCGCTCTCGCTGACGGCGCGGGAAAACGCCTCTCCGGGAGCGGCTGGGCACGGCGCTTTCAGGCCAGGTCAGCCGTGACCTGGCTCTGGACTCAGCCCTCGAGGCGTTTTTTCCCGACTGTACGACTATCGCCTGAGATCGCGCCGCATCGCAAGGTTCGCTGTCGCAGCATGTTTTCGGCTGCTCTGCACACGGAGATGAAAGGGGATCTCTGCAGAAGTCAGTGCCCTTCAACGGGATTCGCTGAAAAGCAAACAACCTACGAAGTTCAGGAAGCGAAACTTCAGAAATGAAGTCAAAAGTGAAGAGCAGCTGGCCAAGAACACGGCGGCCTTCCCTACCTCTCGGGTTCTAAGAGCACGTTGCGAAATTAACTATCACGCGGGTGGCCGCGAACGGGGCCGCCCCGCCGGGCGCGGAGGCGTCAGCCGTGACAAGGGCTTTTCGCCGAGCACCCGGTGGGGCTGTTCGCGGACAGGACCCGCCAGAAGCTAATTTCGCAACGATGCTCATTTCATTTCAGGCTGCGTTTTCAGCGGCCTGCTAACTGGCAAGTGTTCGCCAGACCGTGATCGTTATCTATGGAGGCTGGCTATGCGCCTTACGCCCGCGCGCTCCTCGTCAGTGCATTCCATGACTACCGTCCGTCGTCTTCGGGCAGATCCCGGCCACCGCGCCGCCTGACGCCCTCTTCCACGCCGTCACCTACGTCGGAGACACAGGGCCCCGGCGGCTAAGGCTGCGCGCGCGACGCTCGAGCAGTACCGCGACGCGAGCCGGAAACAGGACGGCCTGGTGCGCGTCGAGTCCTTCGAGCAAGTCGGCCGGCCAGGTCATTTCGCCGATCATCGAGACGTGGCGCGATCAGGAAGACGTTTGACGCGCGCAATGTCGCGACGCAGAAGCAGCTCCTTGGCGCGCTCGAGCCGATTCGCGTGAGCGACTACGACCAGCGCCCGTACAAGACGCTCACAACGGCTCCCGGGTCCGCCTCCACAGGCCGGCAGGCGGTGTACGTCATCGCGCACGTGGACGTCGGACAGAACCCGCAGGTGCCTGTGATGCTCAGGCGCCTGGCGGAGGCCAGTCGGCAGGAAGCCGGCAACTTCCGGTTTCGACGTCCTGCAGCATATGATGCGCGCCAATCACTTCACGGTGATTGAAGGCTGGCGGAACCAGGAGGCGCTCGACTCGCACGTGGCCGCCGCCCACACCCGACAGTATCGCGACGAGCTGGCGCCGATGACGGGCAGCCCGCTCGACGAGCGCGTTTACACATCTGTCGAGTGACGAAGGGTTCCAATCGAGCTGACTCAGTAGCCGTAACGCGCGCGGCTAGCGTCCGAGTCGAAATTCGGTGACTTTTTCGGTGACGCGGCGCCCTGGATGGCAGGCTGACGACCGAGCGCTACCGGGAGTACGTGAGCGCGAGGCGCGACGCCGCCAGACACCGAGAGTCTGACGCGGCGAGCACGCGTTGGGAGTGGAGAGGATGCCCCGCCCGGAAAATGTCGGCGTTCCTGATCACGGAACAGCTACAGAGCCGCGTCGCCGCCAGCTTCAGCAGCTCGATGACCTGATCCTTCTTGTCGCGAGCGTAGACTCCGTCGAGGTGCACCTGCAGGATGCGGCCCTTGATGAAAGCGGTCGCACCGGCATACGCAGGCGAGTCGGGCTTGAACACCGCGGCTTCGCCAACCTCAGGGATGACCGCATCGGCCGTCCCGGGTCTGACCGACTCCAGGAGCTGCTGCTTGATGCGCTCCGGACTCACCTCCGCATACATCGGCGCCGCCTCGCTGACGCTCACGTCGAGCGTAAAACGGCCGGTGCCCCGTGCCCCACGCATATCGACACCTGGTCGACCCGGCGGCCGGCGAAATCGGACAGACCGTCGGCGATCGTGGCGTTCCCTGCGAGCGGCTGAATCTCGTCCGTCGTGAGCAGCGCGCACCGGGTTCGGCATCTGGGCGGCGACGGTGTTGCGTCCACCGCCGGATACGCCGGTGGCGACTGCCGCCAACGCGAGGACAAACGCCGTGGCACGCCGGTATTGACGACGAGTGCGCCGTGAGATGTCGATCACCATGTGCGTCACCGTGAACAAGCAGAACCCGACGGGTGAATGCGGCCGCGCCCAGCGTCGACGCACGAGCGCGGCCTCGAGACCAGAGACGCCTACGGAGCCAGACGCCGCATGATCGCCAGGAGAGGCCCACCACGAGCAAGAGGACACTCGCGAGCGCGACCCACGGCCACGAGCTTGCCGTCCTCGGCAGCGTCCTGGCTGGATTGAGACGGGGCCGCCGATGCGGACTGCGTCGTTGCTGACGACGACTGCGGTGCGGCTGTCGACGAAGCTCCTTGCCGCCGAGGCCGGCGGTGCCCCTGCCGCGGTGGCGGACGCGGTCGGAACGGTTGCCCGCACTTCCTGCTCGGTCATGACCCGTGGCGGCCTCGACGTAATGATGGTCGCACTCAGCTGATCGCCTTCGCGGAAATCCGACAGCTGCGCGGGCTTGCCGTCGCGTCATCGATCTTCACGCCGCGCTTGTCGACCTCCGCCTTGCGTGAAACATCCGCACGCCCTCGGCGGTTCGTACGATGAGGTTCGAACCAGAGCGCGCCACGACGGTGCCGCTTCTTCACCTCGGTGACCGTCACCGGCGTGACCGTCGTCCGCGTCGTGATGGTGGCCGTGCCTTTCATGCCCGCTTTCAACTCGCGCACGGACAACGGCTGTCCGTTGACGATGAAGCGGAAGTCATCGGCAACGGTCAGCTCCCTCGTGCCTTCCGGCAGCCTGACGATCAGCTGGTTGCCGTCTACCGCGAGCACTTCGAAGCTCTTGGTTTCCGACGAGGTCGACGTCTGCTGCGCCTGCGTCACGACGGCCGTCACACAGACGACCGCCGCCGCCAGGGCCACCCGACTCACTGCAGCGTGTCATGAAACTGTCTCCATTTCTGAGCGCTCTACGCGAAGGTTTACGATTCGACGTGGAAGACGCGGCAACACGCCGCGCCCGCGCGAGGCGCGACACGCACGGCGCGGACGATGAACCGCTGCGGGGCGGAGCCGACGAAGTAGAAGGGATAGCAGGTGACCAGTGTCAGCGCGCGCGTGGGCGTCGGGTCGAGCACCGAGACGTCTTCCGGGTCGACCACCCAGGTTCGCTCGACGCTGATAGACGTCCTTCCCCTGCATCGTGTCGAGCTCGATCACGTCGCCCGGCGCGATGTCCTTCAGTCCCCGGAAGAAGCCGTCGCGGTGACCGGCGATGCCCAGGTTTCCATCCGTGCCCGGCTGCGCCGTGCCCTCGATGTGCCCGACGGCGCGGTCGAGCGTGCGGTCGTCGGTGCCCGGCAGCACCGGCACCTCGAGTCGAATCTTCGGGATTCGGAGCACGGCGAGCGGATGAGACGTCGGTTCGAGAGTCGCCTTCTGCCAGGCGCTGACACGCCGTTGGGCGCCCACAGGGATTGGTCAGGGCGCGGTCGCTCCGAGCGCGAGGTGCTGAAGCTGCGCGAAACGGTCAAGATCGTTCCGCGCCGTTCGGGCCACGCTCACCTGTGAACGCGCCCAACCACCACGCCCGCGAGGCCGAGGCTCCAGCTCGCGAACTCGGCAAACCGGAGAAGGCGGTGACGACTGGCGTGCATGGACAGATAACCACCGAGGCGCCGAGTCGCCCTGGTGGCGACACGTTCGGAATGACCTCGGACGACCGGCGGGCCGCAAGCCTCGTGCCGTGTGCCGGACGGCCCGAAGCCGCTGGATTCGGCGAGATTCGCCAAATATCGCCGACTTCACGCGGTCGTCACGAGCGACCCGCGCCATTCATCCGACCTCGATAGAGGGCGTCCGGAATACCGGAGCCATCCGGCCAGGCTGGATTTCGACGGCCTGCGGTGGACCGGACCCCGCCCGTGATCTGGTCGATGAACGCGACCAGCACCTGGACTTCCCGACCAACTGCGCCTGCGGCAAACATCTTGCTGCGGCCGCCGACCCGACGAAATCTCAGACGAGTCCTGGCCGGCAGTCAGACGCGCGACGATGGAGGACAGAAATGGGGCGACGCGGTCGCAGGTCGATCTTTTCATGTGTGAGAACTGGAGTGGCTGCCCTCGGCCTTGCGGTCTTCGGAGGCGCGGGCGTGGCATACGGTCAGGACGTCGTGACCACGACCAGCGGCGACAGGCTGGTAGGCGAGATCAAGAGGGTCGAGAAGGACGTCCTGACACTCCGAGACCGCCTATTCGGACGCCGACTTCAAGATCGAGTGGGAAGACGTCGCCGCCGCTCGAAAGCAAACGACAGTTCCTGGTGGAGACCTTCGACGGAAGGCGTCTGTCGGGCTCGTTGAGCCCCGACCCGGACAAGAAGCCGATCGTGCAGATCGCCGGGACGAGCGTGCCGCTGGCGGAGGTGTCGGTGGTGCAGCCGTTCGAGCGGACGTTCTGGTCGCGGTGGGACACGGCGCTGGACTTCGGCTACAGCATGACGCGAAGCCAACTCCGCGAAACAGCTCTCGCTCGGGACGAACATCGTCTTACCGGGACGAGCGCTATGTCGACGTCATCTTCGCCAACGTCTTCAGGAGCTCGCAGGAGAACGCTCCGGAGACCGAGCGTTGGGATCTTGGCAACGACTTCCGCCGCCTGCTTGGCAGCCGGTGGTACGTCAACACCACCCAGGACTTCCTGAACAGCGAAGAACAAGGGCTGGATCTGCGGACGACGATCGGTGGCGGCGGCGGGCGATACGTGCTGCGCTCGGCGTCGCAGCACTGGCGCTGGGCGGCGGGACTGGCGTGGACCAATGAGAAATACACGGACCCGGCGCTGCCCACGAAGGACTCGGCAGAGGCCTATCTCGGTACCGAGTTCATGACCGAGAAGCTGAAGATCACCGACCTCATCACCCGGCTCACGTACTATCCCAGCCTGACGATTTCCGACCGGTACCGCCTCACCTATCGGTTCGATCTGGACTTCAACTTACCGGGAGACTGGTATCTCCGATTCGGGCTCTTCGACAACTACGACAGCCAGCCGCCGGAGGGATTTTCCTCGAACGACTACGGCTGGTCGAACTCCTTCGGCTTCAAGTTCTGAGGCTGACGCCCACCGCTCCTCCTATAGCGTTTTTTACTTCGGTGTCGCGTCGTTCACGCGTCAACAGTTCACAGTCAGCCGGTCGTCGACATCGACGCCTCGCGCTCTGTCAACCGTGAGACTGTGAGACTGTCGACGACGCCCAAAATGAAAATCGGAATACCCCTCTGGATCGGGAATGCCGGCCCGGTAGCCGCCGCGCGTCTTCGCGGAAGGCGCAGTCGCCGGGCGATGGAGGGGTTGCCATCCAACGCCCGGCGTGAACTCGTTGGAGTGCTACTTCGCAGACTTGCCCGTCACGATCACCGTCGTCGAGAGACTCGGCTTTGGGCTGCTCGACGATCTTGGTGGCGGACACCTCTCATACCCTTTTTCCAGATCTTTGACGGACGCCGGTTTGCCCTCCACCATGAACTGGACCGACGGCGGCACGATGTAGTCGTGGGTCTCTCCGTTCTGCGAGGGTCAGGACGACGTAGTCGCCGGAGGTGACATTACCAGACGGTGCCATTGGTCACGGTCGTGGTGCGCTCAGTCACGGGTTGGGTGGTCGTGATGACGGTCGCCGTCAGGACAGTGCCAGGCTTGGAGGTCGCTAAGCAGTTTGGGCTGACCATCGATGAAGAACTGGCGGCCGGGCGGAACATTGAAGAACTGGTAATACCCTTTTGGCTCCATCCTGACGAGGAGCCAGTTGCCGTCGACTGACACGACGGTTCCAGTCACGCTGTTCGCCTGGGACACTTGCTCGGCGCCGGCGTGGTCCTTTGCGTTGAAGTGGTTTGTGCGTCAATGCCCGCGGTGATGCTGAAAACGGCCAGGGCGGGCGATGAGGATGCGTCGCGTTGTCATGGTGTCTCTCCTTGTTGCGCTCGTTTGCCAACCGTCGAGTGTTTCGACAGAGCAGAGGAGCAGGTTGCAGAACTAGAGGGGAAGTCCGGACCTGTCGCCAAATCGACAGCTGACCCGGACGACGAGCCAGAGGGCCGTCGGTCTGCCCAGAAACCATCACATAAGGCGCCTTTTGCGGACCGTCGAGCATCAGACGTGCCATGTGCTGGGTGATCACGACAAGGGACAGGAAGACGGGCGCGCACCATCCGGGTTCACGATGTCCTCACGTCACCGGATGTCCTCCGAAATACGGGAGACGCAAGAAGCGTCCATGGCCTTCTCTTCTCGATTCGGCGTGTGGGGGTGGCGGCGACAGTGCGCACGCCTGCCCTCACCTACGAGCGATCACGGCATGTTCTTCGACCTGGACCAGCGCGCTCGTTCGCCGGGCTGGGTGCGACGGGAAATCCCCAAGCTAGCGCACGCGCCAGACGCCGGAGATCACCGGCGCGCTGGGCGCGATTTCGTAGATCTGGGTGCGGGACCGAGCATGGCAGAAGCAGCCACCGGCCGACGCGTCAGGCAGCTATCGAATGACCACCGCAGCCCCAACCGACCAGCGGTTGCCGATCACATCCTGGATCAGCCCCTCGGCTGGCCTGCAAGTCGCCCATGGCGAGGGCGTGCTGCGTGCCGAACACCTGCAGGCCGAGGCGACCGGTCGGCCGGAAGGCCCATCCGGCGCCGATGATCACGGACAGGGCCTTCTCGTTGAACGAGTCCGAACCGAGGACGTCCACCCAGTTCCGGACGAACGCCATCCCGGCGCCGCCTTTCACGAAGAACCCCTGCGAGGCCCAGGGCCTGAACTGCGCCACGGCATCGAGGTGCGTCGTGCGGATGTTTCCCTGCGAGGTGTCGATCGGCATCCAGTACACTTCGGCGCCGACGTCCATGCGAGGATTAACACGATATCCGATATCGACCAGCACGGCGCCAGAGTGGCGGTACGGGAAGTCCTCCTCGCAGGTCTGACAATCGCCGCGCATCGTCGCGAACGCGCCGCCGGCCACGAACCACACGTTCGAGGCGCCGCCGGCCGGTTGGCTCGATGGTGCCTGGGGGGCTGCCTGGGCGAACGCCATGGCCGGGGCAAGCGCGAGCAGGCAAAGGCCGCGCACCCAGGTGCTGCATCGAGAGGTTCACGACAGCCTCCATGTCAAGTAGGCGCGCACCTGCGGGTAGTGGTAGTGTGCAGGCGCGTGCGGGCGGCGTCCTGGTAGAACGTCCGTCGATCGAAGTACTCGCCTGTGGCGCCCACGCCGAACGCGCCTCGCAGTGGCAGCAGGAGGTCGACGCGTCCGCGCTGCAGGAAGTGGTTCGCGCGCACGCCGTCGAGGGAGTAGAGGTGACGGCCCTCGTAGAAGAGCACAGCGAACGGGCGATTGTTCCGCGAGAAGTTGGCGGTCACGCCAAAGTTCGCATCCAGGTCCGTAGTCGTAAAAGCGCGGCCCCTCGGAAACGCCCTGACCCGCGTCTCCGGACTCCGTCCTCCTCCGGGACTTCGGTCAGCGCCGAGCGGGAGCGAATCGATGGCGCCGAGGACGGTCAGGCCGCCCCAGCCCAGCACCGCAAAACCTGGTCGTGGACGACAGGTTGCTGCTGTGAACCCGAATGCGGCCTCGAAGCTTTGGGATCCGGTGGCGTAGGCGTCGTTTTTCTGGAAGTCGTAACTCTGCACGACACTGAACTGGAGCTTGTCGTTCTTGAAGGGCTTTCCGAGCAGCCGCCCGCGCACCCGGGCTTCGCTCAAGGCCGATCCGCCGCCGAAGCGTAACTTCATCGCGAATGCGTCGAAGGGTGTTCGGCTGTGTCCCTTCTCCGGATCCCCGTAGATCGCGTCCAGCTCCACGAATGGCTGTGCGCTCGCCGTGAACGCGTTGTCCTCCGTGCCGCGCCACAACACGCCGGCGGCGCCAGACGCGGTCAGGTTCGAGGGCACCATGTCCGCGGGCTTGTCGGTCACGCGCGAGGAATCCCCCCGCATGAATCGATTCACACCGGTGATCGGATCGAGCGCGGTCGCGCCGATCTCGCTCCACAGGCGCCCGCGCCCGGTGGCGCGTGTGTTGCGCACGAGCCAGGCTGTACGGTGAAACATCTCGCCGAGCGCGATGCCGCCCAGCGTCGTGTTGATGAAGTCGTTCAATGGACGCGTGGTTCGTCTCGCCGAAATACTCCCAGGTGGCGCTGCCGAAGGCCGTCACGGCCGCTGACTCATAAAAGCTCAAGCCGTTGGCCCGGCCCGTGTTGAAGTAGTTGTTGCCTTGATACGGGTGGCCGATCTGGTTGACGCCGAAGTCGTCCAGGTCCCAGACCCACCCTTGCTCCATGTTGGCCCACCACGTTTTGGGCGTGATGTGCGCCGTCACCTGCCCGCGAGCGAGGTTCGCCAATTCGTAGAACACATTGACGACGGTGGTCTGAAACAGGGCCCTGCCGACACTGCGCGGGGGACAGCCCTCGCACGCGCGCCGCTCGGCGATCCAGGAGGGCTGGCCTGGTGTCTGCGCGACGGAGGCCGCAGCGAGACTGGCCGCCTGGTCGGCCAGCGTCGGAGGACCGTTCGGGTCGGGGAGCCGGCGCTTCCTGCGGACCCTGCGCGGCGAACAGGGAGACGCCCCAGAGCATGCTCCCCAACATCACGACCGCCACGCATCTCATCTTGGGAGGTTCGAACTTCGACCTTGGGCATGTGTCTGTGTCTGCTGCTGAGTGGACTGAGCCACATCCGTCGTTGCGCCATTGCAGCGTCCTTACGCGACCGGCCCGGGAGCGAATCGCTTCGTAGGTCGGTCAGCCGATTGCGCTCAGGTGTACTCGACGTCGTAGACCTGGATGCGCCACGAGTCGCCCTCTTTCATCCAGAGCGTGCGCATCACCGGAGCCTCGCCGCCTTGCGTTCGCATGCGGAAGCTCATGCCGAAGTATTTGCCGTATTCGGGCGGCATCTCGTTGCTGATGCGGTCACCGCGCGCACGTGCGGCGCAGTCCGCGGCGTCGGCGATCGCATTTGGCACGCTGGAAAGCGAGAAGGCTCGAGAATGCTGATGGTCCATCACGCGTATCCGCCGGGTTCACTGGCTGAAGACCCTCGATCAACTCATCCAGGCTGCGTGGCTTGCCGGCCCGATCGCCGGCGCGTTCCAGGCTGGCGCGGATCTTCTGCGCGGCTTCCTCCGGGGAGGTGGCGGCAGGCTCCTCGGGATTCCGAACGAGGTTGTAGCATGCGTAGCTTCTCGGCGAGACAGAACCCGAAGGCCTCGTCGTAGTTCTTGCGAATCAGCCAGCTTTCGAGAAACGTCCGCGTCGCCTGGACGAAGCTGGCGTCGGCTTTGACCTTCGTGATCCTGACGTCGGGCGTGCGCTCGGTGGACGGCGTGTCGTCGCCTTCCGGCTCCGCCTGCCACGACACGATCTTCCAGAACCCGCCGTCCCTCGCCCAGAGCAGTGCCAGTGAGTAGCCCCGGCCGCCCGGTCCGTTGATGTAGAACGTGGCGCCGAAGTAATTGCCGTGCTGGCGTGAGGCTCTTCTCGGGTCGCCGAGCGACAGGCGACTCTCACAATCGAACCTGGCGGCGATGTCGTCGGGGACCACGTAAATCACAAACTGTGCGTGATGCTTCTGGGTGACGACCTTGAGTCCTCGAACATTCAGACGGACGCCGACCGTGAGGTCGTCGAGCGAGGTGCGCTGGCCAAGAGCCTCGCTCGCCGCCTTCAGGTTCCTGTACACGAGAAACGGCGCCGTGCCGCGGTCGAACGACAGCGGATCGTCTCCTTCTTCCATCAGGCACGCGTACGAGCGCTCGGAGACATGCCCCATCGCCTGCACGGCGTCGCGGTCGATGAGCCAGGCCTTGAGGAAATCCTCCATCATGAAGTCGATGGTCTTGTCGCCGATGCGGGGCTTGTCCGGGAAGAACTGCGACGCCGTGTCCCTTTCGACGGCCGGTGCATCGGGCACACGGACGCCGAAGATGCTCCGCCACCAGTTCTCGAAGCCCGCCCAGCGGTTGGCGTGCCGATCGTAGTTGCTGCCGGCGCGCACATCGGAGTTCGCCGCCGTGAGGTGGCCGTTGAACATGGAGACCGGGAAAAACGACGCGCGATAGTCCACGTCGACGTCGGCACGCCGACGGTCGAGCGCGATCGACACCTGGATCGACGGCGAGCCGCCACGCTGGCGGTAGTTGATCGGATAGCCTCTGTGGTACACTGGTGTTGTCGGCGGCGCGCCTGAATTCCCGCGATCGATCGAGCATGCTCATGGCGTCTTCCTTGAGCTGCACGTAGCATGCGGAATTGCTGATCCCCGACTGGCCGATGACCTGACCTCTCACCATGTCCACCTGCTCGATGATGTCCAGGCTGTCGCCAAACCGCTGGCCCGACTCGTCGGTCAGGGGTCGTGACCAGCGCGTTGGTGATCGCGTCAAAGGTGGTCTTCGACGAGAGTTTGATCTTGGTGTCGTAGAACACGTCGGGGAGCGATCTTCACGCCGGTGACCGCGTTGAAGCGCGCGACCCACTCCGCGACGAGCTTCTGCCGGCGCGCATCGAGCCCCGAGTAGTTGCCGCCGAACTGCACCGGAGCTTGCTCCGTCCGCCCGGGATCCTGGGCGCGAAGGGCGACGCCGGAGGCGGCCAGGATCGCCACTGCACGCAGGCCGTCAGGGAGTCACGCAAGCCGGTCGAGGCACAGCGATGCATCATTCTTTCCGATGGCTGAGCACTATAACACTGTGGCGCGTGTCCGTCGACGCTCGGCTGTTCCTGGCAAATTGAACGAAAGGTCAGTCAGCGTGTTGTCGTGCGGTCCATCGAGGTGGGTGAGGCGGTGCGCACCGAAGCCCGGAAATGCAGACCCGGCGCCGGGGCCGGGTGACGTATTCCGGGCTTCAGTGCTCCGCGTTCAGGTCGTCAGGCCGTAACCGGCCGTCAGTTCGGAGCTCTTCTTCTTGGCCGCATTCGGCGGCGACCTTCTCCTGGGTATCGCGCGACGCCGAGCATGTTCGTGGGCGCACGATTCCCCTCGTGGCAGGCGTGCTCGAAGAACGGACCCTCGCAGAGTCCATCCTCACGAACGGCATTTCGGCGGTCCAGGGTTCGCGCCCAGGTTTTCTCATCCTCGAGTGTAAATCGGTAGTTCGATGCTGCCGGCATCCGTGCGCGTGAACCGCTCGGTGATCCGCATGCAGTTCCTCGGTCGCCCCGTTGATGGGTGCCGTTGGGCCCCACGGCCGCCTCCTGCACCCTTGCCGTTCGAGTTTCGTGTTTCGACCACGAGCGTATTGCCCTCCCAATGGCCCCGCGACATCCTCCTCCAGACGCACATTCGACGGCGGAAAACGGACGTCCATCCAGGGAATGATGCGCGCGTCATGCATGCGCTCCATGAGGAATCGTCACGTAGCCCGGCGACTGGATGATCTGGTAGTTCGAGAGATATCCGGCATCCAACATCGGAGGGTACGTTGCCCGTCATGATGATGCAGCGGTTCGAGTAGCTCATGTTCTGCATACCTTGTCGAACTCGCGCCCCTTTATGCTTCCTGGCCGCGGCGATTCGCGGCATTCCTCTTCACCGCCTCGGGGATCTGGGGCGGTATCCTGCCGTCCGGGGATCCACGATGAGCGATGTCCGCAGGTTCGGCACGACCGTGGTCTGGCCTTTCTCGAGCCGCGAACTGCTCGTTGTCATAGTGCACGTCGCGCGCCGAACCGGTCTCCCGCGTGCGGCGGCCCGTTTCACCTCGGCGGCTATCTCGTCCAAGTCCGTGCTGCGTGTAGAACTCCCCTTCGGTGACGCCCTTCGGCTGCTCCAGCGGCGTCAGCGTGGAGTTCGTCCAGTATCCCGACAGGTCTCCGGCTGGCCGTCTGGCGTCTTGGGCGGCGTATGCCCTTGGCCGCGGCGCCGTTCGTTTTCCACAGCCGCCGGCGCCCGCCCGGCGGCAGGAACTGTCGCAACCAGTGCAGGGACCGCTGTCAGCGCGGCGAATGCAACCATACGAAACGAGGGTTCGACGGGCCATCTGAATCTCTCCTTGCCCCTGGCGCCTCTCAGCGCGGGCACATTCTCCGACTGACTCTACGCTTCTGATCGATTAAGCGCAATGCTTCGCCTGTCCGATCCCGAAGCATCTGGCGTTTGAAACCGCGAGGGCCATCGAGGCGGGTGAGGCGGCGCACCGAAGCCAGGCAATACCGGCCCCGCGCCGAGGCCAGATGGTATTCCGGGCTTCGGTGCCCCGCGTTCAGGTCAGCAGCAGACGTCAGTTCGAGCTCCTTCTTCGCGGCCGCCTCGGCGGCGAGCTTCTCCTGGTGCCTGACGACACCCATCATGTTCTCAGGCGCACTGATTCCCCTCGTGGCAGGCATGCTCGAAGAACGGCCCCTTGCTGCTCCATCTTCGCGAAGGGCAGTTCGGCGCTCCACGGTCGCGCCCATGTCTTCTCATCCTCGATTGTGAATCGATAGTCGATCATGCCGGCGTCCACGCGCGTGAACCGCTCAGTCACCCACGTGTTCTCCGTCGCTCCTTCAAAGGCTCCATTCCCGATGGTCCAACGGCCGCCTCCTGGATCCTGCCGTTCGAGTTCCGTGTTTCGACCACGAGCGTATTGCCGTCCCAATGGCCCCGTGAGACCCCCTTCCACGAACGCACATTCGACGGCGGAAACGGGCGTCCATCAGGGGACGACGCGCGCGTCGTGGAAGTCGCTCGGTCAGAATCGTCACGTAACCCGGCGACTGGATGATCTGGAAGGTTGCGAGATACCCCGGATCCAACATCGGCGGCGCGGTGCCGATCGCTGACGATGCAGCGGTCGTCATAGCCCATGTTCTGACACCTTGTCGAACTGCCCGCCCCGAAGCTTTCTGGCCTTCGGCAATTGCCGCGTTCCGTCTTCACCGCATCAGGGATCTGGGGGGGTATCCTGCCGTCCGGAGGATCCACGATGAGCGACGTCCGCAGGTTCTGCGCGTATGTGGCCTGGCCCTTGTCGATCCCGAACTGCGTGTTGTCATAGTGCAGGTCGCGCGGCGTTCCCGTGCCGGTGGTCCCGTGCGTTCTCCCGCAGCACCGCGGCGGCCAGCTCTTCCAGTTCCGCCGGCGTGTAGAACTCCTTCGTGACGCTTTTCGGCCGCTGCAGCGGCGTAGTATCGAGGCGTTCGTCCAGTATCCCGACAAATCGGGCTGCCCATCCGGCGTCCGGGTCGGCGTGTATGCCGCCTTGGCTCCGGCGCCGTTCGACTTCGCAGCCGATGAGCGCCTGGCCGGCGGCAGGAACTGTCGCGACCAGTGCCAGGGCCGCCGTCACCGCAACGAATGCCGTCACTGAAACGAGGGTTCGACGTGCCATCTGAATCTCCTTGTCGTCTCTGGCCGCTTCCCTCAAGCGTGCATATTCTGACTGAGCTCTACGCCTCACGAGTCGGATAAGCGCGCAATGGTATCTGGTGGTATCTCGCCTTCCCGCCTCCCCTGCCCTTCCGGCCTCAGTTGACCGTCCATAGCGTCAGGTTCGATCTGCGTCCTTCACGTGCACCGGTTCCCCGAGATCGCGGGCTGCGTCCAGGTTTCGGTCGTGGAGACTTCGTGCCGGCGGATCGGCTTGAACCCCTCGGTTCGCGTTCATGACCACCACGTCTCCCCATCGTCCTCCAGCGCGAGATCGTTTGCCCGCCGGACGAACCCGACGTTCTCCGCCTGACGAGGATCGCTCGTCCAGAGCACTTTCCGAGTCGAGATCGGGGCGAAGTACGCCCGGCGTTGCGGTGCGAAAGCCCGTACACGCACTCCGTCGATCGCCACCCGTTGGTCATGTGCTGCGAGACTTCGATCGGTGCGCCAGACGTCCTCGGTCGCGAAGCCGTCACCTTTGGCGAACCACTCGAAACGCCACGAAACCGTTCTCGCAGCCACTTGAATCAACATGTCCCGATGGAGAACCGGCGTCTGTGAGGTCGTATCGGCCGGGTCGAGAACGGGCGGCTCAGAGAAGGGCCCCCGTGCCGCCGAAACCCCGACCAGGTTCTTGTGTGTGAAGGTCACGATCTGCCGCGTGCCCGCCAGTTCGACGGCGATTGGAGAGCCGTAGGCCGGGCTGTCGCCGGTCCAGCGCCACCGCGCTTCGCCCGTGGCGACATCGAAGGCGGTCAGCGCCGTGTCGCCGGGCCCACCAGCCTGGATGATCACGCGGTCGCCGTCGACGAGCGGCCGACATGGCGCGGTGGAAGAGCGGCTGCGCCTTCGTGGCAGGCTTCTGCCAGATCGGCTTGCCTGTCGCGGCATCGAAGGCGGTGACAATGCTGGTCCATCGAGAGGTGAACAGACGGCCGTTGGCATAAGCAGGCGTGGACTTGGGACCGACCCAGTGCCGGGCGGTGGAAATTCATCTCAAATGGGGCAGGATAGGCTCGTGCGCCAGATCCGTCTTTCCGGTGCTGGCATCGAGCGCCTGCACACCTCCTCTTCTTCACCCTGACGGGTAAATAGATACAGGCGGCTGCCGACGAGGAGTGGAGTGGCGTAGCCGAGTCCGACACTCCACCTGCCGCTGCCGCGCGAGCCGTTCTGGCCACGGCGAAGGGTGCCTTGAATGACGCAATCGCGCCGTCGCGGTTGGGTCCGCGCCATTAGTGGCAATCCTGGGCGCGAGTGGGGCGATCAGGAGGATCGCGTTCCGCCAGGTGCGACCCGTGCTGCTCTACGCCGTATGAACTACCTTCCACGCCACGCCCGTGCTGATAACCGGCGCCAGGTATCGGTTGCGGAATCGAAATGTTACGAGAGGACGAAGTCAGATCAATCAGGGGTTTCACCGCTCCCCTCGCCCGCATCGCTTCATTGCGGGCACCTACCATCCCTCACCGGCGCCGGGCCGGAATGCATCGGCGCTCTTCTCCCTGAGCACGCGCGCCGGCCAGCACGTTCTCCATGCTGTAATTGCCTTCGTGATGCAGGCGCATCGTAGATCGGTTCCTGGCTCTTCGCACATCGGGAACCCTGAACAGTCCACGGCCTCCGTCCACGTTTTCGGATCATCGACCACCGTGAATTCATACAGGAGCGTCGTCGGCATCGATCCGGGTGAACCGTTCGATGAGGTGCAACGAGCTCGCTCGAGCGCTCTGAAAGCGCCCCTGAGATTCAACGTGTCGACCACCAGCGTGTCAGCCGTCCCAGTGGCCCCGCGAATCCCCCATCCACTGACGGATCTGCGGTCCCACGTACGGACGCCCGTCCAGGGGATGAGCCGATGATCGTGGATCATCTCGTTGAGGATCGCCACGTAGTCGCCGGTCTGAAACAGATGCACGTTGTTATTACAGGCACCTGGCAGCAGCATGGGCGGCCCTCCGGTCGACCACGCGAGACGACCGCTCCTGAAGCGGCCGTTCGTCCGCTGAATCGCTAGCTGCGGCCCGCGGCGCCGCCGCCATCTTCGTCACGCGTCCACAATCCCCTGTCTGTCCTCGGCCCTCTTCTGTCCCTCCGGCGTCAAGGGAGGGGATTTGCCCATCCGGCGGATCCACGATGAGGCGAGGTCCGCCTCGTTCCCACGACGTTCGATCCGAAGTCCCACCAGAATTTGTTGTATGCACGGTCGAGGGATCCGGTCCGTCCGTCCGGTCCCTTCCCGCCCTTGCCGTCCGCGTCCCGGCGATCCGCGATCTTGAGTCTGGGCCGTCTCCTTTTTTCCGAATGCGGCCGCTTCCTGCTCGGTGAAGAATTCCCTTCCCTCCAAGCTCACTCGGTCGTTCCAGAGGAGTAATGGTCGCGTAGGCCCACACCCCCCTCAGGTCCGGCTTGCCGTCAGCTGTGCGAGGCGGAGTCCCTTTTTCTCGCCCGCCTCCGTGCTCGCCGCTGGCCGGGCCTGGCAGCCTGGGAGCGCGGTAGGCGACCAGCAACGCGCATGCGACCGCGCGCGATGAGCCGTGCGTGCATCACTTCGATCCCTTCTGCGCGCCTTTTTCGGCGGCGCCGTCCTTCGCCCGGGCTCCAGCCAGGACGTTCCGGAAGAGCGTAATTCCCCTCGTGGCAGGCGTATTCCGTAGCAGCTGCCCCACCGTCACGCCGCGCGACGCCTGGTTCGTCGTCAACGGAAAGGCCGCCGTCCACGGCCGCGTGAACATCGCCGGGTCGTCCATCGTGAACTGATAGTCGATCGCTTCTGCGTTGACACGCGTGAAGCGTTCCGTCAGGCGCATCGTGGGACGCGAGGGCCCTCAGGCGGACGCCCACCAGTAGTGCGCCTTGTCGCGGCGAACCCGGTGGTCTCGACGACCAACGGCCGCCCTCCCAGCGGCCACGCGCATCGCCTGCAGCCACTGCGGGACGCTTCCGTGCGGCCGGCCATCCAGCGGAATGATCCGGCGGTCGCGGAACATCTCGGCGAGGAATCACCACGTAGTCACCGGGACTGAAACAGCTGATAGTTGTTGTTGTAACCGGTCCAGTGCGGAAGGGGCATCCCGTCTGTGAGG
>ERZ1370068.6297-contig-529_pt1 | contig 27897 bp, 31 predicted proteins | sample MGYA00561227_ERZ1370068 | MGnify/ENA primary metagenome ERZ1370068 (study PRJEB38410, sample SAMEA6850437) | metagenome | study: Metagenomic assessment of the ecological functions of the soil: analysis of the soil microbiota associated with the...
GGTTACGTATTGCTGTATGGACCGCGGTAGTGCCATCGCGGTGAGCGCGTCGTGCGCGGCGCTGCTCTGGCGCACTCGGAGCGTACAACGCCTACCTGACCGCCTTACGTTCCGAGATCCGCAGCTTCGAGTTCTGACCAAAGTATCGAGAAACGATACTTTGCCAAACCGCGCAGGTCGAATGCGGAGTCAAAGTGCAAGGACAGCACAGCTGCTGCCTTCTTCTTCACACACAACGGGAGACAACAGGCAATAAGGTGGGTGGTGAACACACCACCCACCACGCCCAACTGGCTTACTCTGGGCGAAACCACGCGCCTTTGAGCGGAGGAGCCGACCCTTCGGCGAACTAGACCGTCCCGGGAGGGACGCGATGGGGCCCTCCACGAATCGAAGCGGTTCGACACCTTCAGCCACGCGTGATGCAGCGGGATATGGGCCTCTTTCGGGCTTGCGTCCGGCATTTCGGCAGCGGGTATCGCGCTTGCGCTTTCGGGGGCATACCCGGATGGATCGCCGGTCAGCCGCTGCTGAGCGCTGGCGTTCGCGTGCAATGGTTCGTCCTGCTCCGTCGAAGCCGGCCACCACACGCTGTTCCGCACGCTGGCTGCAGCCGCGCCGCGGGCTGGACCGCCGGATTTTCGCTCTCATCCCCTACCCGAGCTGGCAGCGCATCTCACGCACGCCACCACCGTGGCTGGACCGGCTGGCAGGACCTCGACGCGACCACCGCCGCGCTCGTACCACGGCCGCCGCCCCGTGGGAGCGGCGCCTGGTCGATTTCGCCTGGCGCACGCACCTTCCGCTTTTTTCGCTGATCTACCGCTTCCCTCGAGCTGGCAGCTTCCGCGCCTCACCGTTTACCTGCGCGCCGCGGAGGCTCGCGCCGGTCAGGACCGGCGTCGTGGGCGATGCTCGCCGCGCTACCTGGTCCTCGTCATCGCGGCGGGTCCCCTGACGCTCCTCCAGGCGTGCGCGCTCCGGGCGCTGTGCGCCTTCGCGATCGAGGATCCACTGCTCCTGAGCCAGCACACGCACATTCCGCAGCGCCTCACGGGACAGGCGCGGGTGCGCGCCTTCAGTCCTTTCGAGCAGCAGGCCTTCACGCGCTCGCTGCGCCTCCCCTGTGCTCTCGCGGCTCATCCTGCATTTCGACGCGCATGAGCTGCATCACATGTACGTGCGCGTACCGGGCTACCGCCTGTCGCGAATCGGTACCGGCTGGGCAACGAAGTCGACTGGTGGACCCCTGGCTCAAGGAGCGAAACGGCTCCCGGGCTCGGTGTTCCTGTTTCAGAATCGCACGCACACGGAATTCGACCTGTGAGCGCGCTCGCTGCCCGGCAAGCCCTGCCTTGCGCGGTGTTCCTCGTCGCGACGATGTCCGCGGCAGGAATCGCGCACACGCTGTGGCTGCGCTCGAAGCTGTCGCTGCGATTGAACGGCCCGGTGGATCTTCATCTCCGAGCTGCGCGGCCGGCGGATATTCGGACCCAACAAGATGTGGCGGGGCTTCGTGGTGATGCCGCCCGCCGCCGCCATTGCGTTCTGGGCGGTGGGATCGCTGCGCCCCGGGCTGCCGCGCTGGCTCGCGTCGGGGATGTGGGAGCTGTCGAGCGCGCAATACGCCGCCGTCGGGCTCGCCTGCGGATTCGCCTTCATGCTCGCCGAGCTGCCCAACTCCTTCCTCAAGCGGCAGCTCGACGTCGCTCCGGGCATGGCGCCGCGCGGCCGCGGGCTCGCCGCCGCCTTTTTCGTGCTCGACCGCGTGGATTCGGTGCTGGGCGTGCTGATCATCCTCACTGCCTTGCTGCCCGTCGCCCCGGACCTGGGCGTGGGTGCTGCTGTTCGGTCCCGGAACGCACTGGCTCTTCAGCCTATGGCTCTACTACTTCAGACGTAAAAGCGCGTCCGCTCTGAGAGGGCGGGTGGTGCCGCTCGCACCCGCCGCTCGCGAGGACTGGCGAGCGACAAGGCCGCGAACCTCGCTCGCCTGAAAAGCTCGGCTACCGGGTTCCCGACGGAGTGGTGCTCACCCGGTTCTGGCTCGCACAGCATCTTTTGCCCGCTGCGGGCTCGACCAGGCCCTCGCTCGCCCTCGATTCGGCCGACGAAGAACAGCGCAAGGGAAAAGGCGATGGCGATCCGCGAGACGATCATCACCAGCCCCTCGATCCGTCGCTGCGCGCGGTGCTCGCCGACATCGGCGCGCGCTGGCCGGGACGCCGTCTCGCGGTCCGGAGCTCCGCGGTCGGCGAGGACTCGCGCGAAAACTCCTTCGCGGGTCAGCTCGACACCGTGCTGGGTGTGCTCGGCGGCAACGCGCTCGAGGACGCCGTGCGCCGCGTGTGGGCATCGCTGTGGTCGGAGCGCTGCCTGGACTACCAGCGGCGGCGTGGTGTGCGCTTGCAAGCGCTGGGCGTGATCGTGTGCGAACAGATCGAAGCGCGGTTCGCGGGAGTCTTGCCACCCGCGCGCCCGCAGGGTGCGCGCCCGCGTCGATGCTGATCGAATACTGCGAGGGCTGGGCGACGAAGCTCGTGGGCGGAGACGTGACTCCCGGAGTCGTCGCGGTCGCGCGGGCAAGCGGAGAGGTGCTCAGCTCGGTCCGCGCCGCCGAACTCGAGCGCCACCGTCGAGGATCTCCGCGTGCCGATGCGCGCGTCGCCAAGGCCGCGTTCGAGTTGGAGCGCAAGTTCGGCGAGCCGCTCGACATCGAATGGGCGATCGACGGCGCGGGAACGATCTGGTTTCTGCAGGCCCGGCCGATCACGGTGGCGCCGCCGGCGACGGTCTGGTCGAACGCCAACATCGCCGAGAATTTTCCGGACGTCGTCAGTCCGATACTCTACTCGATCGCCCGGCGGCTACGCGGCCTACTTCCGCAACCTGGGCCTTGGCTTCGGCATTTCCCGGGCGCGTCGCGGCGATGCACGACGCCCTGGAGAACATCATCGGCATGCGACAGGGCAAGCTCTACTACTAACCCGCTCAACATCCACGCGCTCCTGTATCTGGTGCCGGGCGGCGGCGTGGCTCGCGCGCTTCTTCAACAATTTCACCGGCGCGCGCGATTTTCCCACTGCCGCCCCCGCTGCCGCGCCTGCGGTTTTTCTCGCGCCTCCTCGAATGGCTGAGGTGCCTTTGAAGTTCTCTGGCAATACGCACGGGTCGGCTCGCGGATCGGGCGCTTCGAGGCGGCCGTCGACCGGTTACTGCGACCGCTATTCGCCGGAGTCCCTGGGGACGCTGTCGGTCGAGACTCTGCGCGACGCGGTGCGCGACTTTCTCGACATCCGGCTGAACCGCTGGAACGACGCGGCGCTCGCCGATACCGCGGCGATGGTGTGCTACGGGCTCCTTGGGCTCGCGGTCCGCAGCGCGTTCGCGGGCGAGGAGGAGACGGCGCTGCACAACACCCTGCTCAAGGGCCTTCCGATCTTGGCGAGCAACGCGCCGGTCGCGCAGCTCTGGAATCTTCGCGGCGGTGCGCGACGACGCGCAGCTCATGCCGCTCCTGCGACGCTCCTCCGCGAGTGAATCTCGTCGCGGCGCTCGACCGTCCCGAGCTGAGAGCTGCGCGGCGGAATTCCGGAGCTATCTCGAGCGCTGGGGATTCCGCAGCTCGCGCGAGCTCATGCTCACGGTTCCGACTCCCCGAGCAACCCGAGGACGCGATCGCGCTCCTCAAGCTTCTACGCCGGCTCGAGGGTCCGGCGCCCGCCGCCCTGCTCGAGCAGCAGGCGGCGGAGCGGGCCGCGCTCACGCGGGGAGCTGCTCGAGCGGCTCTCACCCTTGCGCGCGCTGCACGCCGTGCCTTTCCTACCAGGGCGTCGCGTTTTCGCATGCTGCTCGCCGCGACGCAGGGGTCGATCCGCCTGCGCGAGCGCGCGCGCTTCCGCCAGGCGCTGCTGGAGGCCTGCGCCTGCGGCGCATCCTGCTCGCGATCGGGGACCGGCTCGTCGCGAGCGGCGTCTGCGGCGCGCGACGACGTGTTTTTCTCGATATCGACGCAGCTCGACGCCTTGCTCGCAGGGGAGCTGCCGGCGGCCTCGGCCGGCGCATCGATCGAGGGCGCGAAGGAAATTGCACGAGAGCTACGTGCGCGCCGCTTCGGCCGGAGCGCCGCAGGCCGCGGTCCAGCCGGAAGGCGCGGCCCTGCTGCGCGGGACTGGAGCGTGCGGCGGCGCTCACCGCGGCGCCGCGCGGCGGTGCTCGAAGACGCGCAGCAGGCGGCCGGGCTCTCGCCTGGATCGCTCCCTCGTCACGCGCCAGACCGATCCGGGCTGGGCCGCGGTGTTCTTCGTCGTCCCGCGGCCTGGTGGTCGAGCGCGGGGAATGCTTTCTGCACGGCGCGATCATCGCGCGCGAGTACGGCATCCCGGCCGTGGTCGGCGTGCCGGGGCGCGATGGATCTCATCCGGAACGGCGACGACGTGGAGGTCAACGGCGATCGTGGAATTGTCGAAATCTTTCGCCGCTGAGCTCCTGGCCTACGCGCGCGAGCGGCTGCTCACGCCGAGGATCCTGGTGCTCGGCGGCGCCGTGGCCGCTTGCGCCGCGATCGCATCGCGCGCGCAGCATCCGAGTTCACCGCGCCCCTCGCGTTCCTCATGGTGTGGCAGTTCCGCCTTTGGGACGATCCTCGAGGATCCGGCTTCGACCGTGTCCTCCATCCCCGCCGGGTCCTGGTCCTGAGCGCGGCTTCGCGCGCGTTCGCGGCCACGATGGTCGCCAGCGTGCTTACCGTCGGGGCCGTCCGCTTACGCTCGCCTCAGGCGCCGGGCGGGCGCTCGCTTATGCGGCCCTGGTCGCGCTGTTCGCCGGCGGCTACCGGTTGTCGCGCATGCGCGCCGCGGCGCTCGGCTCTGCGCGCGCACTGGGTCCTCGCCAAATATCCCGCGTTCGTGTTCCTCGCCGCCTGGCAGCCCGTGAACGGACGCGCCGTGCCGGTCGCGGCTCTCTCTACCTGATGCTGTGCCTGATCGAGATCGCCGACGACCCGGGCCTCGGTGGGGATGCGCGAAGCGCACGCCCTCGCCGTTGCCGAGGGAATCGCGATCGCGGGAATCGTCGTATATGGAGTGTTTCTATGAGCCCGGCAAGCCTCCACCGCGGAGCAATTCGAGAACATCGCCTGCTACCTTTGCGGCAGCGAAACCGCGCAGGATTTCATCAGCGGAGAGGACGATCTCACGGGCAAGCCGGACGCTTCCGCTTTCAGCGCTGCGTCGGGTGCGGATTCGTCTATCAGCGCCCCCGCCTGCGCATCGAGCACATCAAGCCCTGGTACGACGACGAGTACATCGCCCACCGCAAAAAGACCGACTGGGGTGGATGACTCCGCTGTACCGCAGGGCCATGGACCGTCACGACCGCGCCAAGGCCGCGATCGTATCGCGATACGTCGGGCTCTGACCCGAATCCGATGTGCTCGACGGCGTGGCTGCGGCGCCGGACCTTCTCGCCGAAGCTGCGGGCGTCTGCTGCGTGCGCGCGGCCGGAGTCGATTTCCAGGACCTGACCGCGCTCCGCTGCTGACCGGACGACTTCCGCCGCGGTCTTTCTACGAGCAGGTTTTCGGCGATCGCCGTTTCGATCTGATTGACGATGCGGCATTTTCTCGAGCACGACTACGACCCGCTGCGCACGCTGCGCCACGCGAGAGCCTTCTCGCCTCCGATGGCCGGTTGATCGTCGAGGTGCCGCGACTCGACAGCGTCAGCTTCAAGCTGTTCGGGGATCGCTGGCCGGGATTGCAGGCGCCCCAGCACTATCGGCGTCTCTCACCCGCGATTTCTCCTCGCCACGGTGAGGAAAGCGGGCCTGAGTGTGGTCAGATTACCTGCCCTACGGCGCCTTTCCCGCGTATTTACCCGTCTCGCCGGCGCCGCCTTCAAGATCTCGCGCGGGCGCGGCTTGAATCTCGACCGCGCGATCGTCCCGTATTTTCCGGCCAGGCGCTGCTTTCGCCGCCGCTGTTTTCGAGCGCCGCCCTTAATCTGGCGATGGCGACGGTGGTCTTGCCGGGCCCCTGACCGCCATGGAACGCCTCGCATTCTTCTTCCGGACGGCGCTGACGCTTGCGCTGATGAGCGCCGGTGCGCTCAAGCTGCCGCTCGTGGCCCTGCTCACCGCGTTCCGGCTTCCGCGCTTCTATCGCGAGACTGCCGTCGCGACGCTCGGCGAGTGGATTGCCCGCGCCGTGGAACGTCCGCCACGTCGTGCACCAGGACCGGCCTTTTCCCGAGACCCAGACTATCTACATCTCCAACCACACCTCGACGATCGACATGCCTCGTCCCGATCGCGCTGCGCCTGCTCAACGCGCGAGGTTCTTCCCTCTCCGGGTTCCTGCGCAAGCTTCTTCCGCTGGGCCTCATCGGATACTTGATCGGGATTTTCTGACCGTCCCCCCAGTCGTTCCCTGAAAAGCGCACCGGATATCTCAAGTGGCGCCGCGCGAACGCTGCGGCGAACGGGCGAGTCCGTTGCTATCCCCAGCCCGGAGGAGAGCGCGTCACCACCGGCGAGGTAGGGCATTTCAACAAGGGCGCGTTCCATCTCGCCACCGACTCAGCGTCCCGATCGTCCCCTTCATCGCCGTGCCGCGCGGGCCGATCCCGGCACGGGACTTAATGCGCGGGCCGGAACCGTGCACGTGCCTACGTCAAGCTCCCGCCATCGATACGAGTAGCTGGAAGATCGAGGACCTGATTGCGAACAAGGAACGTATCAGAGCCATGTTCATCGACTGGAACAAGGAGCATCGATCATGACCGACCGATTCGCGCAGGATGCCGAGCTCGCCGTGGCCGACCTCTCGCTGGCCGGAACTCCACTGAGGTCGCGCGCAGGCACGATCCGCGCGCCGCGCCGGATATTCTCGGACGGGCGCGACCGGTTTCCTCGGCGTCGCCGTGCCTCGCGGGGCTGCTCGACGAAACCGGCGCGAAGATCCTTTGCCTGGTACGCGGAGCAACGCGGATGAAGCGCGGCGGCGACTGCAGCAGGTCTTTTGCGCGGCGATGGGACTGGCGCTTTCCCGCCGGCCGAGTCGAGGTCGTGTGGAGACCTCGCCTTCCCGGCTCGGGGCTGACGCAGGCGGACGCCGAGCGGTCGCAGAGAATACGGATCTTGCCGTCCACTGCGGCGCCGAGGTGAACTGAGCCGCTCGTGCGCCGCGCCGCGCCGTAACGCGCTTTCGGTGCTGGAGATCGCGCGGCTGTGCAGCGACATCACGCCCCAAGCCGCTCGTTTTCGTGTCCACACTGGCGCAGTGTGCTGCGCGCACGACGCACCGAGGGTCGGAACGAGGACGCCGGACATGTCCCGGCATCTCGCCGGCGATGCCGCTCGCCTTATGCCCGGGCAAAGTGCGTGGCGGAGCGTATTCTCGGCGCGTTCGGCCGCGCGCGCCTGCCCGTGACGATCGTGCGCAGCGGACTCATCGTCGGTGATTCTGAAGAACGGCCGCTCGAACCGGGAAGACATTGTGTCGCGGCTGCTTTGCTCGGCCGCGCGCACGCGGCATCGCGCCCGGACGTCGACTGGCAGGTCGACGCCTGCCCGGTGGATTTCGTCGCCGGCGTGCTGGTCGACCTCGCTCGCCGGCCGAGCGCGAAGACAGACTTTGCACGTGAACCATCCCGCTTCCCCGCCATTGGCGCGAAGTCGTCGCCTGGCTGAACGTCGCGGGGTATCGTTCTGCGCTCGTGCCTTACGACAAGTGGCTGACCACGCTCAGCGCGCTACGTGGGACACCGACGTTAGCCTGCGGCCGCTGCAGCCGTTTTTCCTCGCGAGGCCGCGCATTCTGGGCGGCCGTACGCTGCCCGAGCTCTACTTCGAGGCCAACCGGAGCGCATCGACGCGACCTCGCTCGCGCGCTGCTCGCGCAGCGCGGCTTGCGCAGTTCCGACAATCGACGGCGCGTATCTCGCACGCTGCGTCGGGCGCTCTGGCGTCTGCCGAGTCACATTCTCACCCTGCCATTCTCGCCGCCGAGACGGGCTGCTTGCCGCCGTTGACGTGGAAGCGACGGTTGCGGCCCCGCTGCGCAAGCACTTCGACGAGCGCGGGCTGAAGGTGGCCGGAATCCGCAGGCGAGAGGTCGAGGGTGGGATCATCAGCGAGCTGCTCGGCTGGAGGTTGAGGCAGGACGCGGTGTGGCGAAATTCGACGTGACCTTCCGCAGGCGCCGTGGCGCGCCGGAGGAAACGCTCGCCTACTGATTCTCAAGCGCAAGCCCGGCGACGAGGTGGTGCTTGCGATCGGCGAGGCGCTCGCCGCCACTTGCGGTGCCACTCTCGGAAAATTGTTTCGCGCCGGTGCGCAGGGGCTCGGGCTGCTTCAGGCGCACGAGCGCGAGCCCTTGTTGTACCGCATCAACGAGCCGGGATTGCGCATGCACATGCCACGCCTGTACGGCTCGATGCGCGAGTCCAGTGGGCAGCTGTTCGCGCTCGCAATCGAGTGCCTCGACTCCGCGGCGTTTCCGAGCTGGGCCGAGGCCGGCCGATCCCTGGCCTCGCGAGACGATTCTGAACCGTCGTCGAAGCGGCAGCGCAGATCCACCCGTGTTCCTCGGGCAAACGCACCTGCTCGAGCAGAAGCTGTGGCACCCGGGCAGTCCGTCGCCCGAAGAAATGCTTCCGTTGTGGGCGCGGTCCTCGCGGGCCACGCCGCGGAATTCTTCAGCGACTGGTGGGGCGAGCCGAGCCTGCCGCTGCAAACGCCGCGCCGCGAAGACCGCTCGGGAACGGAGAAACGCGCTTGCCGCGATGCCGCGCACGTTGGCTCACAATGACTTCAACCCCCGCAATCTGGCGTTCAGGCCGAACGGCGCGGCGCCGAGGCCATGCGCCTCGACTGAGGGTAGCTCGCCGCCGTTCGCGTGCCGCAGCACGATCTCGCCGAGCTGCTGTGCTTCGTCTTGCCCCCGGAGGCGGAGCGCGCCGCCGTCCTCGAATATCTGGAGCTGTTCCGCGCGAGGCTGGAACCGCACGCGAGTGCGCCGCTGACCGCGTCAAGTGGTACGAGGGGTTCGGATTGTCCTTGGACGAGCTGATCCTGAGCGCTTCCCTCTGTATGCGCTCTTCCACCGGGTTCGCCGCCAGCCGTTCCTGCCGCGGGTCCTCCAGAACTGGAAACGGTTGCGCGAATGGTTCGATCCGGCGGTCTACACCGCCGGCGACGCCGGGAAGGGTGCGGTGAGCGACATCGACTGCGTTGGCAATGGGATGTGATGGTAGAATAGGGAGCCTAAGATGAATCAAGCGATACTCTCGCCGCGTCGTTGCTCGTAGCCGTTGCGCTATCGAGTCCGTGCGCCGCGCTCGCCGAGGACACCTTCCAGGCGGAAGCTGGGCCTCTCCTACTCCCGCTTCAAATCGGATTCAACGTGCGCGCGAACGAGGCCGCGGCGTCGACGCCACGTATTACTTCGACAAGCTTCCCACGCGACCCGACTACACTCAGCTCGAGCAGGCTCAGTTCGTCGAGCGCGCTCGGCGAGCCTCGGTGCGAACTTCGCCGGGATATCCACCGACATCTCGGGCCTGGAGAAGATCAGCAACGGATCGACGTACGGCGCGAACTTCGTTTTCGCCAGGCCGACTCGCCTTTCATCGCCGTCGCTCGCTCTACTCGTCCTTCACGATTCGGGAAAGTCCAGGGATCCGGCCGACGTCCGAGGAGACCGAGATCGACGCGCGGCTCTATCAGCTATCCGCGGGCCTCGTACGTCGCCAAGACCACCGACGTTCTGCTTGATCTGGGCGAGGCACGTCCGACTCGAAGTCCACGCCAGCGCAACCCGGACCAGCACGTTCACCTCGGTCGGAATTTCCGGTGAGCACCTGATGCGGCTTCCCGGTGGCGACCACATGCGCGTTCACCGCGCTGCGCAGAGTTCCAGGGACACGCTCGAGCAGCAGAACGTCTCCGTCCGAGAAGAACTACGACTACGCCCTGCAGGCGACGTACTACCCGACGGCACATGCTCGGCATCACCACCGGGAATCCAGTTCAATCGCGGCGAGACAGCCTCGGCTGGCGGGGAGACCTACACCGTGGGGCGAGGATGTTCTTCACGCCCGCGTTCAGCGTGAGCCTCGACTACCGCAGGTTCGACGGCCAAGGCGGCGAACAACCGATGCCGATACGGATCGGCGCTGAGAGCCGCGCTCCGCTTCTGAGTCCCGCGGGCTAGCGCCGGGCCTTTCCTCCGGCCGACTTGCGTGCCCGCGGCGCTCCGGGCAAGCCGGTGTGCTGCGTGCGGAAGGGTTGCGCCGCCCGCGGCGTGCGCCGGCCCTCGTGGCTTTCTCCTGTCCCCGCCGGCTGCCACGCCGGGACGAGGTGGCGCTTGCCGGGGCCGATGAGATCGGCGCGGCCCATGCGCTTGAGCGCCTCGCGCAGCATCGGCCAGTTGTTGGCGTCGTGATAGCGCAGGAACGCCTTGTGCAGGCGGCGCACGCGCAGGCCCTTCGGGCACTTCGACGCGCTCGCCGTCGCGCGTGATCTTGCGCAGGGATTGCGCCCCGAGTGATACATCGCGGTCGCGGTGGCCATCGGGCCGGGCAGGAAGGCCTGCACCTGGTCGGCGCGGAAGCCGTTCTTCTTCAGCCACAGCGCGAGCTCGAGCATGTCCGCGTCGGTGGTGCCCGGGTGCGCGGCGATGAAGTAGGGGATGAGGTACTGCTCCTTGCCCGCCTCTTTCGAGTACTTGTCGAACAGGGCCTTGAAGCGGTCGTAGGCGCCGACGCCCGGCTTCATCATCATGCGCGAGCGGGCCCTCGGAGATCGCCTCGGGCGCGATCTTCAGATAACCGCCGACGTGGTGCTGCGCGAGCTCCTTCACGTACTCCGGCGACTTGACCGCGAGGTCGTAGCGCACGCCCGAGGCGATCAGCACCTTCTTGATGCCGGGCACTGCGCGCGCGCTGGCGGTACAGGCGCACCAGCGGCGCGTGATCGGTGTTCAGGTTGCTGCAGATCCCCGGATAGACGCACGACGGCCGCCGGCACGCCGACTCGATCTCGCGGCTCTTGCACGCGAGGCGGTACATGTTCGCGGTCGGCCCGCCGAGGTCGGAGATCACGCCGGTGAACCCGGGCACGGTGTCGCGCACCGTCTCGATCTCGCGGATCACCGATTCCTCCGAGCGGCTCTGGATGATGCGCCCCTCGTGCTCGGTGATCGAGCAGAAGGTGCAGCCGCCGAAGCAGCCGCGCTGGATCGCGATCGAAAAGCGGATCATCTCGTACGCGGGAATCTTCGCGCTCGCCGTAGCGCGGGATGCGGCACGCGCCGGTACGGCAGCTCGTAGAGCGCATCCATCTCCTTCGTCGAGAGCGGAATCGGGCGGCGGATTGAGCCACACGTCGGCATCGCCGTGACGCTGCACCAGGGCGCGCGCGTTGCCCGGGATTCGACTCGACGTGCAGGATGCGCGAGGCGTGCGCGTAGAGCACGGGATCGTCGCGCACCGCTTCGTGACGAGGGCATGCGCACGACGCTCTTCTCGCGCATCGCGTTCGGGACCTGGCGCTCGAAGCGCACCACCGCGCACGGGCGAAGGCGTTGACGCAACTGAGGCGGCGGCAGCGGCCTCGCCGGCTCGAACGCGTACGGATCGACCGGCGGCGCGAGAGGGCCTGGCTCGTCGATCGAGGTGGAGTCGATCTCGATCCAGCCCTCGGGCGGCGCGCGGCGCGCGAACGCCGTGCCGCGCAGGTCGGTGATGCTGGCGATCGGCTCGCGCTTCGCGAGGCGGTGCGCGATCTCGACGATCGCGCGCTCGGCGTTGCCGTAGACGAGCAGGTCGGCGCGCGCGTCGAGCAGGATCGAGCGGCGCACCTTCTCCGACCAGTAGTCGAAGTGCGCGATGCGCCGCAGGCTCGCTTCGATGCCGCCGATGACGATCGTCGCGTCGCCGGAACGCCTCGCGCGCGCGCTGCGCGTAGACGATCACCGAGCGGTCGGGGCGCCGCGCCGCCTACGCCGCCGGGCGTGTAGGCGTCGTCGCGGCGGATGCGGCGGTCGGCCGTGTAGCGGTTCACCATCGAATCCATGTTGCCGGCGGTGATGCCGAAGAACAGATTCGGCGCGCCGAGCCGGGCGAAATCGCGCGGTCGAGTTCCAGTCCGGGCTGCGCGATGATGCCGACGCGGAACCCCTGCGCCTCGAGCAGCCGCCCGACGATCGCCATGCCGAAGCTCGGGTGATCGACGTAGGCGTCGCCGGTCACGAGGATGACGTCGCAGGAATCCCAGCCGAGCGCGTCCATCTCGGCGCGCGACATCGGCAGGAAAGGCGCCGGGCCGAAGCGCGCGGCCCAGAACTTGCGGTACGAGAAGAGGTCCGGAGCGGGCTGCACAGTTTGCATTAGACCATCAAAACAGGCGGCGGTCCTATCGGAGCCGCCGTGCTACTGCTGCGGGATATTCGCCTCGCGCGCGATCCTGCGGAACGTCCCCATCTGCTCGCGCACGAACTTCGCGAACTCGTCGGTGCTCATCGGCGCGGCGCGATGCCGATCCGGCCGAACTGCTCGCGCACTTCCTTGCCCTGGACGATGGCGTTGACCTGCGCGTTCAGCTTCTGCACCGACCGCGCGCGGCGTTCCGGCGCGCGCCCACATGCCGAACCACAGCGACGAGGTCGTAGTTCGCGCAGGCCCGCTTCGGCGAGCGTCGGGATATCGGGAACGATCTCGGCGCGCTTCGACGTGGACACGCCGAAGGCGGCGAGCTTGCCCTCCTTCAGGTGTCCGATCACCGCGTCGAGCGGCGCCATGTAGAACGAAGTGCGCCCGGCGATGGTGTCCTGGATCGCTTCGGGCGAGCCCTTGTACGGGATGTTCAGCATCTTGATGCCCGCGACCTGCGCGACGTATTCCGCCGCCATGTGGGTCGAGGTGCCCACGCCCGCCGAGGCGAAGGGATGTGCCCGGGCTGCGCCTTCGCCGCGTCGATCAGCGATTTGAGCGTCGGATACGCGCCGCCCTTCGCCGTGACCATCACGTAGGGCGTCATGCCCAGCATCGCGACGTCGACGATGTCCTTCAGCGGATCGTAGGGCAGGCTCTTGTAGATCGCCGGGTTCGCCGCGTGCGAGGCCGACTGCACCATGAGCGTGTAGCCGTCGGCCTCGCGCGTTGAGCATCGCCTGCGTGCCGATGATGCCGCCCGCGCCGGGACGGTTCTCCACCAGCACCGGCTGCTTGAAGGCGTCGCTCAGGTGCTTGGCGACGATGCGGCCCGGCGATGTCTGCGCCCGAGCCCGGGGTGAGGGGCACGATGATGCGGATCGCCTTCGCCGGATAGTCCTGCGCCGCGGCCGGACCCGCCGTAACAGGCCCACGGCCAGGAGGACGGCGCGGCCGAGGTTTTCATCGCCCTCCCCCGTGGTCTACGCCTTCAAAGCACGATGATCAGAAGGACGACCGCGAGGATGATGACGACGATGAGCAGGAGGTCGTTGTTGGTGATCCTGCCGCCCGCGGGAAGCATGTCCAGCTTGCCGGCGATCATGTGGATTTCGGCGTCGCTCATGCGCGCCGACCCGCGCCTTGGCTTCATCGGCCGAGACGCCCAGCGCCTTCAGCTTCTCCACCACGTCGGGACGCTCCATGAAGGCGCGAAGCTTTTCCGCGGTCGGCAGACTCGAGCGAGGCGGTCGCCTCGTCGGTGCCGACGAGTTCGGCGTTCGCGGTTCCGCAGACATCGCGAATCTCAGCAGCACGGCCGAAAAAGACTTGAAGGCAACCAGGTGCAAGCGATGGTTCATGATTTCACTCCTTGTCGGTTGGGAACCCCGACCTCCCGCTGTCGAGCCGTTCCGGATTGTAATCGGGATTCTCGATCCTGATTCCGGATGTTCTAGTGCAATATTCCCGCTTCGCGCATGTAACGCAGCACGCCCGGAGTGAATCAGGTCCTGCCGCGGGGCCGCCGCGAGCGTGTTCGCGAGCGTGGATTCCCTGGCCTGCGCGAGCTTGGCGCCGAGCGCTTCCCTCCGCCTTGTGAAGGGCGCGCGCGAGCTTGTACGCGGCCTCGTCGGGCAGCGAGGCGCGCGCGAGCACGAGCGACCAGGAGCCGAGCGCCGTCGATCGGCGCCGTCTGGCCTGGCGTAGCTGCCCGCGGGCAGCGTCACCGGCTTGATGAAGGGATATTTCGCGAGGATGCGCTTCAGCTCCTCCGGGGTCGGCGTGATGAAGCGCGCGCCGGCGGGCCCGTTCGATATCGCGACGAACCCCGGCCAGCCGACCCCGCCGCCCCATTGCGCCGCGGCGCGGCCGTCGAGCACCATCTTCGGGCCGTCGCCCGCGCTCGCCGAGAAGATCGGCGAGAAGTCCTTGCTGATGTCCATCCCCAGGGCGTCGAACACGTAGCGCGCAAGCACCACGAAACCCGAGCCCGCCGCGCCCCAGGCGATGGGCTTGCCCTTGAGGTCGGCGATGGTGCGGTACGGGCTGTCCCCGCGCACCATGAACATGCCCGAGTTCGGGTACATGGCGTTGATGATCTTCAGGTTCGCGGGCGGCCGGCCGATGCCCGCGAGCGCCTCGTAGGTCACTTCCCCGGTCACCAGGCCGATGTCGATCTTGCCCTCGGCGAGCAGCGGCGCGTTCTCGGTGCTGCCCTTGGTGCTGCGCTGCTCCACCGTGAGCGTCGCGTCCGCCTCGTTGAGGGCCGCCGCGTAGGCCGCGCCGTAGATCTGAAAGCCGCCGCCCTGGGTCGCCGTGCCGAGGACGACGACGGTTTTTGCTGCGCCGCGGCACCGGTCATGACGGCTCGCCGCGAGAACGAAGAACGCCGTCGCGGCGAGCGCGCGCAGGCCGCGGTCATGCGTAAGCCATTTCATATCTGCAATCTCCCATTCGGCTATATCTTCCGGCATGCTGGCATGACTGTATCATGCGTCCGTCGAATCCGGCAGGAGAACCCGGCATGCTCTTCCCCTTGCGCAACGGACTCCGCGTACCGCATTGCTGCGCTGCTCGCAGCGCTCGCCTGGACCCGGCCGCCGAAGGCCGCGTGACGCGGATCGTAATCAACAGCGACCGTCAGACCCCGATCCGGTCCTCACCGACGGGGCGCCTTTCCCGATCAAGCGCATCACCGGGCGCGCTTTCGGCGAGCTCGATCCGAAAGACCCGCACAACGCCATCATCCAGGACATCCGGCTCGCGCCGAAGAACGCGAAGGGCAAGGTCGAATACCAGGCGACCTTCCAGCTGATCCTGCCCTCCGACCCGGACGAAGATGAGCGGCCTCCTGTGGCACGACGTGCCCAACCGCGGCGGCAGGGTGACGATCGTCGCCGCCGAGCGCAACGCCGGCGACGTCGGGCCTGTCCTCCGGCTGGCAGGGCGACAACTCGGGCGGCACCGTCGCAGACCGCGGACGGCCAGGAAATCGTCGTCGTGCCGATCGCGAAGAATCCCGACGGCTCCGCGATCACCGGAAAAGTCCTGGGGCGCATCGTCAACCGCAGCGGCCCCGACTCGCAGCCGATCATGGTGCAGGTCAATCCGCTGCCCTACAGGCCGGCGACGCTCGACACCAAGCAGGGCGACGCTGACCGCGCACGCGCACGAAACCGTCGACGGCAAGGTCACCGTGCACTCGGTCATTCCGAGCGGCGACTGGGCGATGGGCGCAGTGCGACGCGGCGCATCCTTTCCCGGGACGCCCGACCCGACTCAGATCTGCCTGAAGAACGGCTTCGATCCGAAGCCTGCTCTACCAGGTCGTGTTCACCGCACGGGATCCGCCGGTGCTCGGCATCGGCTTCGCCGCCTTCCGCGACGTCGGCGGCGTTCTTCAGGTATGCGCGACAAGGACGACGCCGGCACGCCGAACCCGATCGCCGGACGCATCAAGTGGGTCATCGGCCGCGGCGTATCGCAGTCGGGCAACTACCTGCGGCAGTTCATCCACCTCGGCTTCAACCAGGACGAGGCCGGCCGCCAGGTCTACGACGGCGCCTGGCCGATCATCGCCGGCCGGCGCATCGCGCTCAATTTCCGCTGGGCGCAGCCCGACGGCGTGCTCGAGCTCTACCAGGCGGGCAGCGAAGGCCCGCAGTGGTGGGCGCCGTGGGACGACAAGGTGCGCGGCCTTCCCGCGCGCGGCATCCTCGACCGCTGCATGGCGTCGCGCACCTGCCCGAAGATCATCGAGCACTTCGGCTCGGCCGAGGTGTGGGCGCTGAAGCTCACGCCCGAATGGGTCGGCACCGACGCAGCAGAGGACATCCCGCTGCCCGAGAACGTGCGCCGCTACTACATCCCCAGCACCACGCACGGCGGCGGCGTGGGCGGATTCAACACCAGCCTTCCCGGCATCGGGCTGCCGCCCGTCGGGCCCGCGTGCCCGGGCAACAACTTCGGCAACGCGCGTCTTCCCGCCAACCCGGTCCCGCACACGCAGACGGTGAACGCGCTGCGCGCGCACTTCCGCAACTGGGTGATGCGCGGCACGCCGCCGCCCGACAGCGTCTGGCCGAGAATGAAGTCCGGCGACCTCGTGGAAGCGAAGCGCGAGGCGATGGGGTTCCCGAGCATTCCTTCGCTCAGCGCCGCGTCGCAGACCGCTCCGGACAATCTCATCATGCCGGTGCTCGACTACGATTGGGGCCCGCAGTTCAACTACAACGACACCTCGGGCGTTCCGAGCAAGCTGCCGCCGCCGATCAAGCGCGTGCTCACGCATGCTGGTGCCGCGGGTCGACGCCGACGGCAACGAGCTGGGCGGCGTGCCGGTGGTGCTGCGCGACGCGCCGCTCGGAACTTATCTGGGCTGGAACATCACCGCGGGCGGCGAACGTCCCTTCCACCAGGGCCAGATCTGCGACTACGCCGGCGGCATGATCCCGTTCGCGAAGACCCGGGAGCGAGCGCAGGCGAGCGGCGACCCGCGCCTGTCGCTGGAGGAGCGCTACACGGATCACGCGGGCTACGTCGCGGCGGTGCGCGCGGCGGCGGCGAAGGCGGTCGCGGCGGGGTTCCTGCTGCAGGAGGACGCCGACCGCGCTGGTCAAGCAGGCCGACGCGAGCGCGGTGCTCAGGCTAGTACGAGCGTCAGTCGGCGCGCGGCGCCCGACGCGCTGGATCACGCGTCGCCCACTTTCCTCGCCTCGTCGCTGCATGAACGCTCCGCAGCTCTTCGCGGCGAGCCGCCCACGGGGCTCGCGCGCCCTGCGCGATCAGCGCTGCGCACCTCGGGCGGGGCGATCGTCTCGACCAGCGTCATGGTTCAGCTTGTCGACGACGCGCGCGCGGCGTGCCGGCGGGCGCGACGACCGCGTGCCAGGACCCGCCCAGCACGCCCGGGCAATCCGACCTCGGGCATCGTCGGCACATCAGGCAGGAGCGGCGAGCGCTGGTCCGCCGTGATCGCCAGCGCCTTCAAGCCGCCCCGCCTTCACGTGCGGCAGGAACGCCGGAATGGTGTTGAAGGCGATCTGCACCTTGCCCGACATGATCTCGGGCAGCGCCTGCGCCACGCCCTTGTAGGGCACGTGCACGATCTGGATCCCGGCCTCGGTCTTGAACAGCTCGGCGATGAGGTGCAGGCCCGAGCCGACGCCGGTCGAGCCGAAATTGATCTCGCCGGGGTGCGCCCGCGCGTAGGCGACGAGCTCGACCGCCGAATTCACCGGCAGCTGCGGGCTCGCGAACAGCACGAAGGGCAGGGTCGCGACCAGCGACACCGGCGCGAAGTCCTTCGCCACGTCGTAGCCGAGCTTCTTGTACAGGCCCGGGCCGATCGCGAGCGGCCCGACGTTGCCCCACAGGAGCGTGTAGCCGTCGGGCGCGGACTTCGCCACCGCCTCGCTGCCTATGGTGCCGCCCGCGCCGCCGCGGTTGTCGACCACGATCTGCTGCCCCAGCGCCGCCGACCACGACTGGCCGACCAGGCGCGCCGTCGCGTCGACCGACTCGCCCGCCGGAAAGGGAACGACCAGGCGGATGGGCTTGGCGGGGTATTGCGCAAAGGCGCCCTGCACCAGGGCGAGGAGAACGAAGGAAACTGCAGCGCGATCCATGTTCCGTTCCTTGTAACAAAATGTGTGCATCCCATCGGAATATAGACGATCCGCGCGCGGCACGCCCTGGTCTGTCGCGCGCCCGACACAGGGCTCCGGCGCAGGCGTGGTATTCTTTCTGCCAGGTCACACGTTAACCATCTTCCGTCTTCGTACTCAGGAGGGAAACGACCATGAAGATCGCCGGCACTATATTCGTCCATGCCTCGCCGCAGCCGCGCTGGCCTCATCCTCGCCGCCTGCGGCGGCGGCAAGACCGTCGTCGAGAGCGACCTCGGCATCAAGGGCGCGCCTGACTGGGTCAACAAGGGCACCGCCAGGCCGTCAACGACAAGGACGGCAGGCTGTTCCACGGCGTGGGCTCGTCTCCCGCCCTGGGCGACGAGGCGCTGCAGCGCTCGACCGCGGACGACCGCGCGCGCGCCGAAGTCGCGCGCATGCTCTCGACCTACCTCGACGTGGTGAGCAGCGACTACAGCGCTTCGGCGGGCACCGGCAGCAACGCCAACGCCGACCAGTCCGTGTCGCGCCAGGTCAAGGCGGTCACCAAGCAGAATCTCGCGGGCTCGAAGATCATCGGCCGCTGGAAGGACGGCAAGACCAACACGCGTCTACTCGGTCGCCGAGCTCGATTTCAAGTCGCGTCAAGACCACGCTCGAGGGCGCCAACGGCATGAACGAAGACCTGAGGCGCTACATCGGCCGCAACGCCGACAACATCTTCGACAAGGTTTCCGCCGGAGGGCGAAATGAGGCGCGCCCTGTCGCTGAACGCGGGGCTCGCGCTGCTCGCGCTCGCCGCGCTGTCCGCCTGCGCGACCAAGGTGGAGCGCCTGGACAACATCGAAGGCGGTGGACCTGAGCGGCGGCTGGAACGACACCGACTCGCGGGCGGTGTCGCAGGAAATGATCCAGGACTCGCTGTCGCGCCCCTGGCTGCAGGAGTTCCGCGGCCGCCCGGGGCAAGCGCGGCCCGCGGTGATCGTCGGCGAGGTCCGCAACCTGAGCCACGAGCACATCAACACCAACACCTTCACCCTGGATCTGGAGCGCGCGCTCATCAACTCCGGCAAGGTCGATTTCGTCGCCACCAAGCAGGAGCGCGGGGGAATCCGCGACGAGCGCAAGGACCAGGACCTGAACGCGCGCGCGGATACGCGCAACGCCATGGGCAAGGAGCTGGGGGCGGACTTCATGCTGACCGGGACGATCAACACCATCGTCGACCCCAACGGCAACGAGCAGCTCCTCTTCTACCAGGTCAACATGACCCTGATCAGCCTCTCCGACAACCGCAAGGTCTGGGTCGGCCAGAAGGACATCAGGAAGCTGGTGACGCGCAGCAAGCTGCGGTTCTAGGACGCAGCCTCCGCGCAGGTCGTGTCTGCGCGACGTTGCGGCGAAAGCATCGTTGCCGTGCGCGTGGCGGCCTGCGCTCGCCGCGTGCGCGACCTTCAGCGACACCATTCAGTCCACCGAGCGCGACCTCGCCGCAGCAGCAGCCCAAGGCGGCGCTGGCCGCGTACGAGAAGCGTCAAGCCGTCCCCCCAGGACCGCGTTCTCTACCTGATGAACAAGGGGATGCTGCTGCGCATGTCCGGGGACTACGACGAGAGCACTCGCACGCTGGAAGAAGCCAAGCGCCAGATCGAGGGCGCTGCGGGCGCTTTCCTCGCGCGAGCAGGCGCTCTCGATCACCGTCAACGACGCCACCAAGAGCTTCATCGGCGAGGACTACGAGCGGGTGATGGTGAACAACTACCTCGCGCTCAACTACCTCGAGCACGGGCAGCTCTGACGCCGCGCGCGTCGAGGCGCTGCAGGTCGACCTGCTGCTGCGCGAGAAGCGGCAGAAGACCACCGTCGCCAGCCCCGTATGCGGAAGACGCCTTCGCGCGTTATCTAGCGGGTATCGTGTACGAGGACGAGGGCGAGTGGAGCGACGCGATGATCGCCTACCGCAAGGCCTACGAGGCCTACAAGAAGCAGCTCAAGTCGTTCTCGGCGTGGCTATGCCCGAGACGCTGAAGCACGACCTGATACGCCTCGCCGACCGCATGGGCCTCGCCGAGGAGGCCAGGGCGCTACCGCGAGGAGTTCAAGATCGAGCCAGACGCTGAGCGAGGCGGAGCTGCTCGAGCGCGGCGAGGTCATCCTCACGGTGCACGCCGGGCTCGCCCCGATCAAGCGCGAGCGCGCGACCACCGTCGCCCAACCCGGCGACCGGGCGCATACTCCGGATCGCGCTGCCGCAGTACCGCTCGCGGGCGCAGCCGTTCGCGTACGCGAGCCTGAGCGTCGACTCGCGCGTCGGCGAGAACCTCGCGCGTGGAGAACATCGACGCGATCGCGGTGAAGACCCTCGATGCCGAGATGCCGTTGATCACGGCGCGGGCGGTCGCCCGCATGGCGGCCAAGGACACGGTCGCCGCGGTGGCGGCGCAGCGGCGGCGGCGAGCAACAGCAGCGCGAGCGCCACGCGGCCCTGCTCGGCCTGGCGGTCAACGTCGCCGGCGTGCTCACCGAGCGCGCCGACACCCGCAGCTGGTTCACTCCCTGCCCGGCGAGATCCATCTCGCGCGGCTGCCGCTGCCGCCGGGCGAATACAAGCTGAAGATCGAGCTCCACGGGCGCGACGAGCGCGTGCTCGATCCAGGCGAGATCAAGATTGCGATCCGCAAGGGAGAAAAGAAGTACGTGTCGCGGCACTGGATTCCAACCAATCTCGAGGTCAGACCATGAAGCCATGGCTATGGATCGTTGCAGCGGGTGTCTTCACTGTTCGGTTGCGCGAGCGCGCCTTCCACGCCGGACTGGGTGAACGGCAAGAGCGCCAAGTATCCCCGACAACCAGTATCTGGTCGGGCGCGGGCCAGGCGGACGTCCAGGAGGACGCGCGCAACCGCGCGCGCGCCGACCTGGCGAAGATCCTGGAGGTCGGCGTGTCGGCGAAGTCGAGCGACGTCACCACCTTCACCTCGGAAGGCGGAGGCAAGACCGAATCTCAGGTTTCGCGCAGCATCGTGACGCGCACCGACCAGATCGTGCGCGGCATCCAGATCCCCGAGACCTGGCAGGACCCGCAGACGAAGTCGACCTACGCGCTCGCGGTCCTGCCGCGCTCGCAGGCGGCGATGGGCTTGCGCGCCGACATCGATCGGCTCGACGCGGCGACGCAGGGCTACGTCCAGGGCGCGCGCAGCGCGCCCGACCTGCTGGCGCAGGTCGCCTCGGCGAGCCGCGCGCTCGATTCGCAGCGCGAGCGCGACGCCGTGCAGCGCACCCTGCAGGTGATCGACGTCACCGGGCAGGCGTTCAGCCCCAGCAGAACAGCGGCCAGCTCGCCGCGGATCTCGACGCGCTGCTGAAGCGCGTGCGCATGAAACCCCAGGCTCCGGGCTCGCAGGAGCTGGAGCGCATGCTCTCGGCGGCTCTGTCGGCAGCCGGCTTCGTGCCGGAGGCGGAGCGGCGGCGCCCTACGTGCTTTTCGGCTCGCTGCAGCTCGACGACCTCGGCGTGATCGACGGCTGGTACTGGATGCGCGGAACGCTGGAGGTCCAGCTCACGGAAACGGCGAGCGGCAAGGTGCGCGGCAGCAAGCGCTGGGAGATCAAGACCTCCAGCCCGCAGAAGGCCACCGCGCAGCGGCGCACGCTCGACGATGCCGACGCGACGCTCGCGCGCGAGCTGCGCACCGGCGAATTCTGGGATTTCGCGGTCGGCAACTAGCCGTTCAGAGCGCGGCGATCCAGTCGGCGATGATAGCCGATCCCGAGCGGCCGGTCGTCGACCTGGCAGTGCTCGGCGCCGCCCTCCTCGGGCGTGAAGATCTTCAGCGTCTTCCTCGGGGTCTTCAAGGCGGCGTAGAGATCGTGCGCCGCCTGCACCGGCACGACGCGATCGTTCGGCGCCGTGCGTGATCAGCACCGGGCAGGCGATTTTCTCGGCGACGCCGGCGAGCGAGAAAAGCCTTCGCGCGCTCGAGCGCTGCGTCCGGAGTCGTCAGGCCCAGGATCCACTGGAACTGGAAGTTCGACTGCGCGCTCTTCTTCGGGTCGGCCGCGAGCTGCTCCTTGATCTTCTTCTGCCAGGCGTGCAGGTCCCAGTGCAGCGCGCCCAGGCACACGCAGGCCGCGTAGCGGCGCTCGAAGGCGGCGATGCGCGGCGCGTAGTAGCCGCCGAAGCTGTAGCCCATGATCGACGACCCTCTTCGGATCGACGTCGGGCCGCTTCGCGACGAATTCGTAGGCCGCGGTGCCCGGCACCTCGTAGTCGTGGCGCGCGTAGATTTTGCGCAGGCGCAGCGTCTCGCCCTGCCCCGGCCCGTCGATCGCGAGCGTGTTGAAGCCGCGCCTCGCGAACTCCAGGCCGCGCGAACAGCACGCTCATCTCCTTGCAGTTGTCCATGCCGTCGAAGAGGACGACGGTCGGCGCGCGCCCCTTCGCCTCCGGCGCCTTCATGAAATACGCGGGGAGCGTTTTGCCCTCGTACGGAACCTCGCACGAACTCGATGTTCGGGTGGCGGCGCTTCAGGCCCTCCTGGTAGCAGCGCAGCGCCTTCCTGTAGATCTCGAGCTTCTGCTCGCCGAGCGGCACGAAGCGCTCGCCGGTGTAGTAGTAGTTGCCCGCGCGCAGATAGAGATTGCCCGCGGTCGCATCGCGGCGCTCGCCGGCTGCCGCGTCGGCGAGCTTCTCGATTCCTCTCCGCTTCGGCGCACCACTCCTGCCACCACGCGTCCGGCGTCCTGCGGTCCGCGCGCGCGCAGCCGCTCGCAGACGCGCTCGATCTCCTCGAGCGCCACCGCGCCGTAAGGCGCCATGCCCCTTGCACACCAGGGTCGCGTTCGACCACTGGAAATTGCCCGGAAACGAATCGGTCCAGGCGCTGCCCGGAGACATCCGCCTCCTCCCCTGTCGATCAGCGCATCGCCTACCCCGGGCATGCGTTTGCGCGCGGATGCGGAAGCGCAGCTCCAGGCCGTCCTTCACCGCGATCGCGCCGCCGAGGAGCGAGTAGGGCGTGATGCCGAAATCGGTCTGGTTGAACGCGAGCTTTCCCGACACGCTGATGCTCTTCGTCGTCGGCCTCGATCTCGGCCGGCACCTGCAGCGTGCGCGTGCGGCCGTGCAGCGTGATCGCGACGGCGAGCGTCGCCTTCTTCTGCCTTCGCGTCGGCGCCGCTCACGCGCGATGAGCGCGAAGGGAAACTTGTCCGCCTCGAGCACGTGGTTCAGCATGTTGGAGCGCGTCCCCTCGATGTCGGACTCGGTGGGCTGGGTGTCGAAGCCCGCCTCCTTGCGCAGCGCCGGCTCGTCGACCGCATGCGCGCGCGAGCGCGACAGTACAGGTCGGCGCGGCCCTCGCCCGGCGCGACGTAGCCGGTCACCTCGTGGCTCGCGACCACGTGGTCGTGCCCCAGGCGCGCGAGCGAGCCGCCGCGGCGCACCTCGATCACGACGAGCGACTGCGCGGGATCGACGCGATACACGGGCTTGCCTGCCTTCAGCGCCTGCTGGTAGTACGCCTTCCGGAAATTCCGGCGGCGGCGCGAGCGGGCGCTTCGACTGCGCAGGAGCTCCGCGCAGCCGGCGAATGCGAGCGAGGACGGCGGCCGCCGCGAAGGCGGCGCGATAGAGGCGGAAGCGCATCTTCAGCGCCTTCTTCAGCTTCACCTTGAACTTCACCTTCACGTCGGCGCCGATGGTATCGGTCGCCTTCCACTCGCCCAGGCCGATGCCGAAGTCGCCGCGCTTGAGCGTGAGCTCGCCTTCCATGACCGCGCCGTCGCCCGAGGCCGCCCAGGTGAACGGCACCTCGACCGCCTGCTTCACGCCCTTCAGCGTGAGCGTGCCGCGCGCGACGTAGCCGATTGCCGTCGCGGCGCAGGTCGGTCGGAGTGGAACTCGGCCTGCGGAAACGCCGAGTAGTCGAACCAGTCCTTGTTGCGGATCTCCTTGTTCACGTCCGCGATGCCCATGTCGGCGCTGGTGACCTTGACCGTGACGTCGAGGCTGCCGCCCGCGGGCTTGGCCGGGTCGAAGCGCAGGCGCGCGTCGAACTCCTTGAACACGCCCGAGGCCGCGGTCTTCTCGAAGGTGGCGATGAACTCGAGCTTGCTGCCCGAGGGATCCATTTTCCAGGCCGCGCGCCTGCGCGAGCGAGAGCGCCGGGCAGGCGAGCAGGCACAGCACAGCGCGAGACGATTTTCTTCACGACGTTCTCCAGGGAAGCATGCGCGACGAGCACGGTGTCGCGCTTGACGTAGTGGTGCCGCAGCGCCGCGCCGACGTGCGCGACCAGCACCACGCGCGAGCAGCGTCACCAGCCAGCCGTGGATCGTCGCGAACAGGTCGGCGACCGCCTTGTCGGGCGCGGTGATCGCGGGCAGCGGGATCGTCCAGAAGATCTGGAACGGCACGTTGCTCGCGGAGCTGATGACCCAGCCGGTGACGGGCAGCGCGATCATCAGCGCGTACAGCAGGAAGTGCGAGGCTGCGCGCCCGGCGCGCTCCCACAGCGGCATCTCCCAGGGCAGCTCGGGCGCGCGTGTGCGACAGCCGCCACAGCAGGCGCAGCGCTGAGCAGCGCGAGGATCAGCATGCCGATCGACTTGTGCCAGACGAACAGGTTCAGCTTGGTCGGCGAGATGCGCCAGCTCACCGCGACCAGGCCGAGCGCGATCTGCGCGAAGATGAGCGCCGCCATCGACCCAGTGGAACAGCTTGGCGGTCGCGCCCCAGGATTCGACGTCGTGTGCGAACCACCCTATTTCTCCGCCACCGCTTCGACCTGGATGCGCAGCGTCACCTCGGGCTTGAAGCCCCACTGCGGCGCGTAGTCGAGGCCGAACTTGCTGCGATCGATCGTGCCGATGGCGTCCGCCCCGCACCACTCGCGCTTCAGCATGGGATGCGGTATGCACTTGAACATGTTGATCTTCAGCGCGACCGGCTGCGTCACGCCGTGCATCGTCAGCTCGCCTTTCACCTCCGCCGGCGCGCCTTGACGAAGCGCCCGAGCTTCCCCTTGTAGGTGATCGTCGGGTACTTCTTGGCGTCCAGCTGGTCCGGGGCCAGCATGTTTTCGGCCAGCTTGGCGTGGCCGAAGTCGATGCTCGCCGTCTCGATCGCGATCTCCACGGTCCCGGTTCCCGCGGCCCTGTCCATGGTCACCTTGCCGCTGGTCTTGTTGAACCTGCCGCGCCACATCGACATCCCCATGTGGTCGGCCTCGAAGCTCGGATAAGTGTGCTCGGGATCGATGTCGTAGGCGACCGGCGCGGCCGAGGCGGCGCCGCAGGCGGCGAGTCCGACGTGTGACTGCAGAAGCGCATTCTTCACTGCATTCCCTTTCCGGATGATTACCTTATTCTTGCGCCGACTGCAGCAGTATCGCCGCGACGCTCCCCGGGCACGAGGATCATGCGCGTCGTGGCCCGGTCTTGAGCTCGTGGAAGCGCCAACGCGGGTCGCTCGCGGTATTTCGCGGCGAACTGGTCGAAGGTGCCGGTCGCAGGCGACGAGCAGTAGATGAACGTCTTGGGCAGTGCCGCGGCTGACGAGTTCACCACGCCGCATGCGCTCGCGTGAAGCGTGCGGTAGGGGTGGCGCGTCTCGCGCTGTCGTGCAAAGGCGACGTGCTCCGGGTTTCGCCAGGCCCCACAGCGACACCGGCGGCGGGTCGACGAAGCCGCTGCGCTCGCCCTGCGCGCGGAATCGCGCGGCGCGCTCGGGCACGACGTAGTCGAGCGCGCACTTGCCGTCCTCGGGAACGAAGGCGTCGAGATAGACCAGGCGCTGGATGCGCTCCGGCCGCGCGCTCGGCGACGCCGGTCACCACCATCCCGCCGTAGCTGTGGCCGACGAGCACCACGTCGCGCAGGTCCTCCATCTCGCATGCAGCCCGACGACGTCCTGGATCGTGCACGTCGAGGTCGATGTCGGGCCGGCGAGGTGCGCGCGCTCGCCCAGGCCGGTGAGCGTGGGCGCGTGCACCTCGTGCCCGGCGCGCTGCAGCATGCGGCGCGACGTAGCGCCATTTCCAGCCGCCGGACCAGGCGCCGTGAACGAGGACGAAGGTGGTCATGCGGAGTCGGCTGCTCTCATTCCGGAGCCGGCGCCGCCTTCGAAGTAAGCGGGTAGAGGATCGCGGCAGGAGCAGCAGCGTGAACGTCGTCGCGGAGACGATTCCGCCGACGATGACCACTGCGAACGGGCGCTGGGTTTTCGAGCCGATGTCGCGAGAAGCGCCGCCGGCAGCAGGCCCCAGGCCCGCCATCAGCGCGGTCATCAGGATGGGCCGCAGCCGCAGCAGCGCGCCCTCGACGACGCTCGCGCGAGAGATCGGCGCCCCTCTTCAGCAGACAGCTCCATGATCTGCTCCACCATGAGTGACGCCATTTTGCACCGAGATGCCGGCCACCGCCTTGTTGCGATGAAACCGACGGGCGGCGGAGACCGACAGGTGCAGGCCCCGCGAGGCGAGCCCGGCGATCCCGCTGATCAGGGTGAAGGGGATCATGAGCAGGCGGCACTTCAGCTGCCTTGGCCACCGAGCGGAACGCCCAGAACAGGAGCTGAAAAGATCAGGAGCAGGCTCACGGAACGATGAGCCTCTGTAAGCGCCGCGGCCCGCTGCTGGTTCTTCGAACTGCCCGCCCCAGGTGACTGAGTACCCGGGCGGCAGGTGCAACGCTTCCCGCGACCCGCTGTTGCGCCTCGGCGACGAAGCTGCCCTGGTCGCGTCCGATCAGGTTGGCCTTTGATCGTCGCGTTGCGGCCTGGCTGCGCTCGCGTGCGCAACCCGGAACGCGCCCTGCTTCAGCTCGACCGTCGCGATGTCGCCGAGCGCGATCGTCCCGGCGCCGCCCGGCAGGGCGACCCGCAGGCCTCGCGCAAGGGTCGTCGACCGCGTCGCGGTAGCGCTCTTCCAGGCGCAGGGCGCGACGCCGAAGCGCCGGTCTCCCTCGTAGAACGCGTTGATCAGCGGCGCCCGCGAGCGCGGTCTGGATCACCACGCCGACGTCGCTGACGTTGACCCCGTAGCGCGCGCGAGGCGCGTCCGGTCGAGCGTGATCGTCGCTTCGGTCTGTCCGCCGATGCGGAAGCGCCGGCGACGTCGGTCGCGCTGCGGATCCCGGACAGGATGCGCTCGATCTGATCGGCCTTGTCCTGCAGGATTTCGAGGCCCGGGCCGAATACCTCGAGCCACGATCTCGCCTTTCTGCTCCCGGCAGCGCCTCGACGCTGTCCCGGACGACTTGGGAGAAATTGGTCGGCACGCCCGGCAGCGCGTGGATTTTGCGCGACATGTCGCCGACGAGCTCGTCCTTGGCGGAAAAGCGCCAGCCGCCCCGCGGCCGCAGGTCCGCCAGGATCTCGAGGTTGCTGGGACTCTTTGGGGTCGGTGCCGTCGTCGGGCCGGCCGACCTGCGTCACCACGTTGCCCACTTCCGGATAGCCGCGCAGGATGGCGCGCACGTCGCGCTCGACCTCCTTGGTCCAGGCTCGAGCGACGTCGAAGGCGGCAGCGAGATCGTGAGCCAGATGTTGCTCTCTCGTCGAGCTTCGGCAGTGATCCCCGGTGCCCGTGAAGGGCGCCGCCGCGAGCGAGACTCCCAGCAGCGCGACCGAGACGCCGATGGTCGCGTGGAGCGATGGGCTTTCGAGCCGGTGAAGGATGGCGCGGTAGCGTTCCCTGGAACGCGCGCATCCAGCGGCTCTCCCGTTCCACCATCGCCTCGCCTTCGATCGCGCAGGCGAGTCAGCGTCGGAACGAGCGTCAGCGTCAGGAGGGATCGCGCCGAGCAGAGCAATACGTAACTGGAACGAAGTACAA
>ERZ1370068.640-contig-10585_pt1 | contig 27892 bp, 49 predicted proteins | sample MGYA00561227_ERZ1370068 | MGnify/ENA primary metagenome ERZ1370068 (study PRJEB38410, sample SAMEA6850437) | metagenome | study: Metagenomic assessment of the ecological functions of the soil: analysis of the soil microbiota associated with the...
CTGTTGCGAGTAGCGGATGTTGCTCGATCTAGTTCTACCGTCCGGGCCGGATAGCCGGTGGTTCATAGCCCTTGTGCCAGTAGAACGCCCAGAGCTTCTCCAGTTTCACGAGTTCCGTATGGCCGTCCTGACAAGCCATGTTGATGGCGCCGGGAAGCATGCCCTTGGGGTCGAAGTTGCGCGGCGCCGCCCCGCTGTAACTGTGGCGCGGGATGGTTAGCCGGCCCATCATGGCGGCGCGACCCGGGTCTCCTTTATAGAGATCTTCTCGGCGGTTTGTCTTTGGCCAGCGGCCAGGCGTTCACACCAGATGGCATCGTAAATCACGGGAGTCTGCGCCGGATTGCACGATGTCGGTCTCGGAGCTGTAAGCGGCTTTTTGCGCCTGGGGCATGCCGGGCACGAAGTCGTCGGGCCAACTCCCGGCATACATCCAGCCGTTGTAGCCGTAGCTGGACTGGTTGAAATTGGTGGGGTTGGCGGATTTGCCCCACGGGTTGACCCAGCTTTGGTCGACCGCACGTATACACCGGATCGACACGCTTTTCCTCGCGGCGGTGGTTGCGCGGACGGGCAGAAACGCACTTGGTGAGTTGAAGAATAGTCCTGCATCAACGCCTCCACCCAATCGTCATTGCAGAGGCTCCATGGCCAGCCTTTGCCCAGATCGTTGATTGCTAGCGAAATTTGCCAGCGTAAGCTGCTTGAGGTTGCTCGTGCACTTGATTGAGTGCGCCTTGGTCTTGGCCCGCGAAAGCGCGGGCAGCAACATCGAAGCGAGGATCGCAATGATCGCTGATCACCACCAGCAGTTCGATCAAAGTAAAGGCGGAGCGTGGAAGCGTAGGAGCGTGGGAGCGTGGGAGCGTCGAAGCGTGTGAACGTCGGAGATCGGCGCGCTCTGGGCGTTTCGACTGAACGGCTCGCCGAGCGATACGCCTGGGCCGCGCTCCCGCTCAAGGAATAACCTGATGCAGAGATCTCAGACTTCATAGCCGGTTCGTATCCCATTTGCGCAACCGGATCAAGCGCTGGGTTCGAAAATCCAGAGAACTCACCGAACTGACTGTTTTCTCTGAAATCCCCTTCTGTCTTGTCTCCTGCTCCTGCTCTGGCTTCGACCCGAACGAGAGCAAGAGCAAGAGCAAGAGGACAGCAGCCGATCAGGAATTGCACCTGCGGATGATTTCGGCGACTAACGAATGATTTAGTGAGGTCTGATCCAATGAAGTGCGGAAAGTGGTTTCTGATACGAATTCGCTTTTTCGCGGCGGACACGGCCGATAGCCGTCCCGAGCGAAAGGATGTTCTATCCCAGGGTCACCGGCGGCTCGGCGAGCTTCGACTTGCTCAAGCAACTTGCGTCGGAGCGGCTCTTCCGGCTGAAGCGAAAGGGCGCGGCGCAGCTCGGAAGCGGCCGCTTGTTTCTGTCCATCTGCTCGGAGGACCACGCGCCAGGCCGAGATAAGCCTCGACCAAGTCCGGCTTCAACCGGATAGCTTCGCGAAAGGCCGCGATCGACTCTGCGCGATCGTTGATCCCTCCGCCGAGGCTAAGCCCGAGATTGAACCACGCTACTCCCAGGTTGGGCTTAGCCCGGATAGCTGCGCGGAAACAGGGCTGCGCTCTTTGGCGCGGCCCCGACTCAGCCCGGGTCACGCCGAGTTGCATTTGGGCTTCGACTGTTGCCGGGCGCCAGTCGCAACAGCCCGCATCAAAACAGCCTCGGCCCCGGCGGCATCGCCGAGCCGCGCGCGTGCCCGCCCGAGGAAAACCATGGCGCGATCCGAGTTTGGATAAGTCTGCACGGTCTGTTCCAGGAGCCGCGCGGCCTCGGCCACCCGTCCGGTCTTAATCCACTCATCTCCGAGGTCAATCCACGCGGCCTCTCCCGTTTTAAGCCGCTGGATCTCGGCGAGGTACGGGTCCGGCAACGGTTTGTCATCGGGCAGTTCGGCCAGAGTCCGGGCCAGTTGTTCCAGCTGGTTTGTGCGGCCCAGCCGTTGATTCACGTTGAGCAGAAGACGGTGAGCAGCTTTGCGGGTGGACGGATCCTGCGTTGCACCGGCCAGGAAGTTTGCTGCCTCGAGATCGCGCCTCGCGCGCGTTCGCCACTTTCCCAGGCCCAACCCGGCACGGAGCGGAGTTTGGCTCGCGCTGCAAGATGCGGCGGTAATGCGCCTCGGCTTCCTCCAAGCGGCCCAAGCTGAGCAGCGTGTCCGCTAGTCTCAGGCGCGGCGCAAACTCATTTTCGGGAAAGAGCCGAACCGCCCGATCCGAGGTTCGTCGTGGCAGCCATCGGGTTGTCCACCAGTTGCGCCAGACCGAGAAGGTATGGCCAGCGCGGTTCGCGTGGCGCAAACGCGGACGCCTGCGCAAAGCACTCGCGTGCCTCCGCGCGAACCTCGTGGGCCAGCAGCACCATTCCCATCCGGCCTCTGCGCCTCGGCGGAACGAGGCGCGTTCTGAACGGCGTCTCGCGCTTGCTCGATCGCAGCGGCTATGACGGGATCGAAACCAGCGCTGTTCACGACCGGCGGCGACGGCGCGGCGGGTCTCCACACTTGCCGAGCTCCGAAGACGGCGGCGATCAATAGGCAAATCACAAGCCCGATTCGCCATCGCCGCCGAAAGCGCTGGAACGGTGATGCGGATTGCTTCGGCGTCTCTCCGCTTCATAGGCGATTGCGCGTGGCGCGCGCCAAAGCACCAAATCCCAAACACCAAGCTCCAGAGAAGCTCCAAATCTCAAGCTCCAAACCACGGCCCGAACGATGCGGTGGCCATCCAGCGGGGCGCCTTGAGGTTTGGGGCTTGAGCTTCTCTGAAGCTTGGTGCTTGGGATTTGAGCTTCCCACCGAGTCATTCCACAGCGTGTCACAAACCGGAGGGGTTGACGTTCGATGGTCCATGTTCATTGTCCACTTGGCGTCACCCTGGCTGCCACACGCTGCCCGGAACCTTTGCGCAGCGTGATGATCTGATCGGCGGCAACTCCGGCGAACTGCTCCTCGCTGCCGTCGGGCCAGACCACGTTGATGCCCTCCGACCCGGGTTGCTGAACCCAGACCGAAGTGGGCGCGAGGATCGTTGCTGCACAGATAACTTTGAGAGGGATTAACCCAGACGGTCCGGCGGCGGCCGCCCGCGCTGATCGTGACTTCCGCACCGTAGGCGTCGCGGCCTCCGAGCGTCGGCTCCACGACGCGCACGGTCAGCCAGTGGCCGCGTGGAGCGATGTTGCGGTACACCCGCGCCGGAGCGGCAATCCGAGTGACGAGCAAATCCGGTCCGCCGTCGTTGTTCAGATCGCCCACTGCCAGGCCGCGAGCGACAGCGGCGGTGCCGGTGAAGGCCAGGTTGTCGGCGGACACATCGGTGAAGGCCCCGTTGCCGTCGTTGGCGAAAATCTGGCTGCGCTGCTCGTAGCCGTTCCAGAACGGGTCGCTGTTGGCCTTGCCGTGCGGCGCGGGGTCGATAGTGAGCCGTTTGATGCCGCCGTTGACGACGAGCAAGTCGGGCGCGCCGTCATTGTTGAGATCACTGAACACAGTGCCAAAGCCCGTGCCCCGCCAGGCCGAGGCCGCCACCCGGGAAGGCGTTGTGCGATCCTGAAAATAACCGCGCGGACCCTGCTTCCAGAGCGCGTGCGTTTCGGTGTTGAGGTGGGTGACGAGAATATCGAAGAGACCGTCGCCATCCGCGTCTCCGAGCGCGATACCCATGTTGGCCTGCACCGCTCCCATCTCGTTGTAGGCGATACCGCGCGTGGCGGCCTCTTCGGTGAACGTTCCGTTGCGCTGGTTGATCAACAGCCAGTTCACGTGGCCGTCGTTGGCGATCAGCGAGGTCGGGCCAGTGATCTCCGTTGGCGTCCGCGCAAACGACGCCCAAGCCCGGCGCCGGCCAGCTTCCCCAACCCCGCGTTGCAGCGTCACGTCTTCGAAGCGAATCCCGCCGCCGCGAGCGCCGAGGTTATGGAACAACCGCGAGATCGTGCCCGGAAAGCCGGACGGTCCGCAATATCCCGGCTTGCCCTGCGCATCCGGACACTTCATTGAGAGCGAGTAGTCCACGTAGTTGACCACGATCAAATCCAACCAGCCGTCCCGGTCGTAATCGAAGAACGCGGCCGACGTACCCCAGTGCGGATTGTCGAGCCGCGCTTCGCGCGTGATCTCGCTGAACTTCCCGCCGCCGCGATTGTGAAACAGCCGGACCCGGTCGTGCTCGGTGATGAACACGTCCGGGTTGACCGTCGTTATCCACGTCGCCGACCGCCACGCCCATCCCCAGTCCCGGCAGATCCAGCCCGCTTCCGCTGCTCACATCACGGAACCGGCCGTCATTCTCTTGATGAAACAGTTGATGCTTGCGCGGTGGAATTGGTCCCGGCGTTCTGCAACAGGAAAACATCCATTCGCCCGTCACCGTCGAAGTCGAAGATCGCCGCTCCGGAGCCAAGCGATTCGGGCATGAAATAACTTCCGACCGGTCCCACATCATGCACGAAGTTCAGCCCCACCGTTTCGGTCGCGTCCTCGAGCCAGGCAGGCGCGGGCTGTGCAATCGGCGCCGTCGGTGGTGATCGGGGTGGGGCGTCGGCGGTTTTGCGGCAGGCGGTTCCGGCGAGCAGCAGGCCGAGGACAATTCCCAATAGGCTGAGCTGTGACAGCGCAGTCGAGAGCCGACGAACGGACGCTGCGCGGCGGGACGGCGACCAAGGGAGCGCGGCTGTGTCCGACGGATCTGTTTAGCGGAGCGCGCGCGTCCTCAGGCGCAGCAAGCTCGCACTTGCTCCAACGCGCTGGATTTTCCCGACACGCCTCTTGCTTTGGACACCGCTGCGCCCGAGGACGGGCGCGCTCCGCCCCAAACGGACACTGTCCGAAGGAGCAGCCGCAGCGGCCACCCATGCTCGTCAGACCTGAAGCGTCCCGCAGGACGGGCGTGCTTCGGCTGGTGCTCGGCACACAGCCGCGCTCCAAAAATTTGCGCAGGCGGCAAAGCCTTTCGATCTCATTACTACGAATGAACACGATTGGGATTGGCGGACGGAGCGCCCTGTCTTGCTTTACGCAAAAGCGAACCAGAGGTGCGAATCGAAGTCAAACCGCGGTTCGAAGCTTCACCAGCGAGACACACGTTAACCACCCGCGAGAACAGAGAGAATTTGCTTTGACCGGGGAGAGCAGTAGGAGTGGTCAACTCCATGCTTGAATTCAATCTGTTCTCATCCTGGCGGTGGCTGGTCCTTTGGCTCGCGCTGGCGCCCGCCACAGCCAGCTTCGGCGCTCCGCGCATCACCGAGTTCATGGCTGCCAACGATTCTGGGCTCGGCCGACGAGGACGGCGAGTTTTCCGATTGGATTGAAATTCACAATCCGGACAACGCACCGATCTCGCTGGCGGGCTACCATCTCACGGACAACGCAGCGAACCCTGACGAGTGGACATTTCCCGCGGTGACGCTGAACCCCGGAGACTATCTGGTCGTTTTCGCCTCGGGAAAAATCGCACTGATCCCGCGGGCCGGCTGCACACGGATTTCCAACTCTCGGCGGATGGCGAGTACTGGCGCTGGCAGGCGCCGGACGGGTGACGGTGGTCAGCGCCTTCGCGCCCGCCTACCCGCCGCAGTTCGAGAACGTATCGTTTGGTCTCGGCCAGGCAGCTTCGTCCCCGGAGTGGAGCTTCTTCTCCACGCCCACTCCCGGCGCTCCGAATGCCAGCGGCACCCGCGCCGGTCCGATCTTTGGCGCGGTGGTAAAAACCCGCCGCAGGCGGTGGCCGGTCCGTTGACCATCACCGCGACAGTTCGTCCGGCCAACGATCCCGTGGCGACCGTGAATCTTTACTACCGGCCGATGTTTGCCGCCGAGACCATGCTGGCGATGACGGACGATGGCACCGGCGGCGATGCCATCGCGGGTGATGGCATCTGGACGGCGATCATTCCAGGCGCGGCGTTTGTGCCTGGGGAAATGACGCGCTGGCGATTCGTCGCCACGGACAGCCAGGGCACCGAGACGAAAGAGCCGGCCTTCCGCGATCCCGCTCGACTCCCATCAATACTTCGGCACCGTGGCTCAAGATGCCGGCGTGCAAACACGTCTGCCGGTGTTTCACTGGTTCACCAGCAACCCAAGTCGGAGCCAACACTACTACCGGGTCACGCGGGCGGTTTATTACGATGGCGAGTTTTACGACAACGTGCTGTTCAGCTTGCACGGTCAGTCCTCCGCCGGCTTCCCAAAGAAGAGCTACAACATCGATTTCAATCGCACTCAGCACTTCCGTTGGAGCACGAACGCCCCGCGCGTGGCCGACATCGATCTGCTCACCAATTGGGCGGACAAATCGAAAGTGCGCCACGTGCTGGCCTACGAAGTGATGCGCGAGTCGGGAGTGGCCGCGCACTTTGCCTACGACCGTGCGCGTCGAACAGAACGGGAGTTTTTCAGCACCGCTGACTTCGTCGAAGACGCGGACGAAATTTACCTCGAACGAGCCGGGCTGAACAAGGACGGCGCGCTCTACAAGGTTTACGCGAACCTCCTCAACAAAGACGCCGGCGACACCAGCTACCTCCGGCGTGGAAAAAAAGACTCGCAAGTTTGAAAACAACAACGACCTCAAGGCGCTCATCGATGGCCTTGATCTGACGGGTCCGGCCCTGGCCAATTATCTCTACGACAACATCGACATCCCGCGGTGCGTCAACATGCTCGCCGTCAACTCGGTCATCCGGAACATCGATATGCACAGCAAAAACTGGTATATCTACCGCGATACCGGGCGGAGCGGCGAGTGGGCCATCCTGCCGTGGGACCTCGACCTCTCGCAAGGTCGCGTCTGGAACACGCAGAACACTTATTTCGACAACGCCCTCTATACGGACGGCTTCGTGGTCACCGGTGATTCCATCCGGCTGGTCGCCCAACTGTTCGCAAACTCTGCCATCCGCACCATGATCCTGCGGCGCATCCGCACGCTGACGGACCGTTTCCTTCAGCCACCGCCCGCGCCGGGAACTCCGGAAAGCGTATTGTATTATGAGCGGCGGCTCAACGAGCAGTCAGCGCTCATCGATCCCCCGGCGATCGTGCCGTCCGACGCCCAGCGTGATTTTGAGAAATGGGGTTCCTGGCTGCAAGCCGGCAGGACCGTGTCCTACACGAACGCCAATGCGGCCGTGGAAACAATGGCCGAAGCCATCCAGCGCTATAAAACCGAGTATCTGCCCAAGCGCCGCAATTACATCTACAATACCCAGGTCGTCGGCAAAGGCGGCCAAATCCCGCAACCCCAGAATTCCCCGATCACCGGTCAGCCAGTGATCAACTTCGGCGCCATCGATTTCAGCCCCACTTCGGGAAACCAGGACGCGGAATTCATCCAACTCGCTCAATACGAACTCGATTGCGGTGGATATTTCCGACTGGCGGCTGACCGGCGGCATCGAGCACACGTTCGCGCCCGGGACGGTCCTCGCGCCCAAAGGCGCGCTCTACGTCTGCCCGAACGCCGCGGCCTTCCGCGCGCGCACCGTTTCGCCGAAAGGTGGCGAGGGGCTTTTCGTGCAAGGTGGCTACAAGGGGCATCTTTCCAACCACGGAGAAACGCTCACGCTCATCGACACCTCCGGAAATACGAACAATATTAAGACTTACCCAGGCCAGCCCTCCGACGCGCAGCGTTATCTCGTGGTGAGCGAGATTATGTATCGGCCCCCGGCGACGGGCTGGCCGAGTTTATCGAACTGCTTAACATCAGCGACTCCAGTGACGCTGGACCTGACGAATGTGCGCTTCACGCAAGGTGTGGAATTCAACTTCACCAACAGCGCCATCCAATCGCTGGCGCCGGGCGCGCGTGTGCTGATCGTGCGCGACCTCGCCGCTTTCACTGTCGTATATGGAGCAGGCCACCCAGTGGCGGGTGTTTTCACGAACGAGCTCCGCGCTAAACAACGGTGGCGAATCAATCAAACTCGAAGATGCCGACAACGGAACCATTCGGGAGTTCGCTTACGGTGACGAGCCGCCATGGCCGGCGGGCACCGATGGGTCCGGCTACAGCCTCGTCTTGATCGCGCCCTTACGCCAATCCGGATCATTCCCTTGCCGCCAATTGGCGTTCCAGTGCGCGGCCCGGTGGCAGCCCGGCGGGACGGATGTCGTACCATTTCCCGCCGATCCCCTGGCCGACGCGAACGGAAATGGCGAGCGCGACCTCATCGATTACGCGCTGGGCAATGACCTTCGGGCTGCCGCCCATTTTACCGGCCTTCACCGCTGCAACCGGCCACCCTCGGGGGACCCGCCAGTATCGCTGCTGACCTACCCACTCCAGCCCCGACGCCGAGCGCGCTAAAATCGAAGTTCTCTTCTCAACAAACCTGGTTGAATGGCAGGAAGGCATCCCCACACCTCGAGCCGGTATCGATGGAACAACTCGGCGATGGCCGGGCGTTGGTCACCTGGCGGGTCAAATCACCGCTCCGCGACGCAACCGCAGGTTTTCATGAGATTGCGGGTCACTGCGCAGTGATCCTGTCGAATTACGGGGTAAGCCTTGCGATGGCCTGACGTCCGTGGCGGCGGTAAACGCGGAAATCGCTATCAGTGGTCCAGATAACACAGTCGGCGTAGAGTTCGCTCATCCGCACCAAACAGGCATCGGCGAAATCCATGGGCAAATCTTGCGTTGCTTTTCGACCAGCCGCCAGACAGCCGGAGCGTGAGGCTCGAATTGGAAATCAACGCGAAGGATTCGGTCCCGGTGCAGTCGGGCGAGCGCTGCAACCGAAGGAGGTAAATCAGCGAGAAGATGCAAAGTCTCCGCCAAAACGCTTTCACAAGTGATCGAGAGGGGGCGAAGCGTTTTGAAGCACTCCACCGCCCAGGCGTGGTGGATATCGGCGCGATCCAGCAAGGCCACCAGCGCTCCCGTGTCAGCAAGACATTGTTTCACTTCCGGGACTTGCCGAAGGATTGCATCCGGAGCTTGTTGATCGAGCGATCACCCTCTTTGCTGGCGCCGAGGTTTTCCCGGTTTTTCAAATAGATCCCGAGGCCAAATCGAAACAACTGCCAGGGGCGACGGTTTCGCTTTCCCTGGACAAAGCCTCCAGCGCCTGCAGCATCAATCGCGTGAGCGTGGTTTTACGTCTGTTGGCCAGCGCTCTCAGACGAGCTTTCTGGGCCTTTGGCACCTTAATGGAAAGCGTTTCAGTCATGACATTCCTAGCGTAAGTCAATTTTGGCAAGTGTACAACTTACGAGGTCCGCTTCCGGAAGCTTCCGGAATCGGGGACGCAAAATCGAGCTTTTGAAAGCGCCGCCGGAATTGGGCCACAACTGTGTATTTGGCCATCGCAATTGGCTCCGCGGACTCTTATAGTGCGCTCCATGTCCAGGCGCATCGCCCAATCAGCGTGCTTGCTTCTGCTGGCGTTTTGCCTTGCGGGATGCAAGCGCAGCCCATCCGGTTCCTCGAACCAATCCGCCGCCGCGCCGAATAGTCCTTCCGACCAGTTCCTCAGCCTGATGAATGCCGGAAAGAATTATCTGGACCAGGGCGATGCCACCAATGCGCTGGCAATCTATAAAAAGGCTGAGGCCATTGTCCCGAACGACGCAGATGTGCGATTGAACCTGGCCAATTGCTACCTGGTTGGCGGAGCGGCGGAGGAGGCGATTCGAGAGGCTGATGAAGTTCTAAAACTCGATCCCAATTCAGCGGCGGCTTACTTTGTCAAAGGGTCGGCATACCTTCGTCTGTCGAACCCGGAGGAAGCGGCGAAAGCCTTGGAAAACGCGAAGAAGATTGATCCGGGAGAAACGGCGACATCCTTTCAGCTTGGGATGGCCAGGATGGGGTTGAAACAATGGGATGAAGCCATCGCCGCGTTCCAGGAAGGTATTCGGATGGACCCAAACCATCTCCACTCGGCGGCGCATTATCTATTGGCCCAGGCGCTCCTCCGCGCCGGACGGCAGGATGAGGCGCAGCAGGAGCTTCAACAGCACCAGGCCAACCTCGAAGGCGGAGGGCCCGCGGTGAGCGCCGCCACATTCGAGAGGAGCAAGTTCACCCAGGCCCGGGTGCCGTTCAAGCTGGAGCAGCCGGACAAAGAAGGAATCAGAATCAGGTTTGTTGATGCGACCAAAGAGGTCTTGGGCGATGGCGCGCAGAATTTCTCCGGTCCGATCGGGGTGATTGATGCGAACCATACAGGTTGGAACAGTCTCTTCGTGGTCGAGAAGGGGCCGGTGCCAGCGTGCCGGGTCGCACCTTTCGCTTGCTCTGGAATACCAATGGCACTTTCCATCCCTATGGCGCGCCTTACCCGGCCATCCCAGGCGCGAACTATTCCAAAATGTTGGTTGGCGATCTCCAGAATGATCGCTTCGACGATATTGTCGTGCTCGGAGACAAAGGAAGCCATCTATTCAAATTCGGGACGAATGGGCTGGCGATGGATGTCTCGACGCTGAGCCGCCTGAGCACCCTGAGCGCGATTGACGGAACGCTGATGGACCTGGATTTCACGGGGAAACTGGATTTGATCGCGGTGACAGGCGAACACCAATGGTGTGCGGGTCTATCGCCAATTCGGCCCGCTGCTCTTCACCGATATCACCAGCACGTCCGGGATACCTGCCTCGCTTCACGACGCCCAGGCGGTAATGATGGAGGATTGGAACCGGGACGAGAATATGGATGTGATCGCGAGCCGGAAGGAAGGGGCCGCCGTTGCTCCTGGAAAAACAGCGCGGCGGACGGCTGGTTCCCCGCGAGCCGACCAATTGGGTCGCCGGCGCCGTTGCGTGCACCGGCGATTTCGATAACGACCTGCGGCCGGACCTGGCGGTGGTGAGTGATGGGAAAATCAGCATCTGCTTCAATGGCGGAGACGCGAAAGGAAATCACGTTTCCGGGTAATGCGGGTTTCCGTCAGATTGTGGCGGTCGATTACGATAATGATGGATGGCTGGACCTCTGGGCGGTTGGAGAAAAATCCGGGTGTGGCGCAATCTCGGTCTTTCCGGATTTCAGGAACAAACAGCCCAACTCGGCCTTGATAAATTCGATGGCGGCGCGGTGTCGGAAATCCACTTCGCTGATTTTGACATGGACTGCGATTCGGATGTGATCGTCGCCCTGGCGAATGGGGGCCTGCGTTACCTGCGCAATGACGGCGGCAACGCCAATTCGCAGAGTCAAGGTGCAATTGTTTGGGAACCGTTCCAACGCCAGCGGGATCGGCTGCAAGGTCGAGATCGAAACGGGCGGACTGCGCCTGATCCGGACGGTGCAGCGTTTGCCGGTGGAGGTGGGGGTGGGGAAATATCAGAAGCTGGATTCGTTCCTGGTGCATTGGTTCAACTGGCCCCAAGGCTCCGCCGAGGTGCCTGTCAATTGCAAGGAACCGCTCTTCGCCTTGGAATTGACGATTCAGGAAGGCTCCTGTCCATACCTGTATGCGTGGGATGGGAAGCGTTTTCGGTTTGTCACCGATATTTTGGGAGCGGCGCCGCTCGGCCTGCCGATTGCGGAGGGCCGCTATATCGAGGCCGATCCGGAAGAATTTGTTTGGATTGGAAACGAGCAGACCTTCCCCGCGAGGGACGGGAAGCTACCAGCTTCAGATCACGGAAGAGCTTCGCGAGGTGCTCTACCTGGACGAAGCAAAACTGGTGGTGGTGGACCACGAGCCGGGCACGGAGGTGCATTCCACTGATAAGCTGCTGCCCGGCAAGCCATTTCCCGTGGGCGCGCTCATGACGCTGCACAATGAGCATCCGTTGCAAAGGGCCGAGACGCTGGATGGGCAGGAGGTCACTTCTGCTTTAAAGACCGTGGATGGCCGGCGCGTGTCGCCGCCCAAATTACGCGTTCCGCAGCTCCGCGGGCTGGCCGAGCCTCACGGATTGGTGCTCGATTTCGGGCCGCTGGACGCGAGCAAACCGCTGGTGCTGGTGATGAATGGCTGGCTTCGGTTTGGCGGGGCATGGCCAATATCGCCGCTTCACAGGACCCGTCGCTCCCGTTTCCATTTCCCGGGTTGGAAGCCGAAGTCGCTCCCGGAAGTTGGAAAGCAGTGGACGTAACGGTGGGCGCGCCCGCCGGAAAGACCAAAACAATCCTTGTGGATCTGGAAGGGAAATTGGAGGCGGGCACGCGCCGGTTGCGTTTGACCGAGGCCTTTGAGATTCATTGGGACCGCATCGCGTTAATGGAAAAAGAAACCGAACGCGCGGACAAAGATCACATTCATTACACCCAGCGAAGCGGATCTGCATTTCCGCGGCTTCAGCCCGCTGCAAAATCTGCCGCCAGATTGGCCGCTCACACCGGACTACGACACCGTCAGCCCGAACTCATATTGGACGATTACTCCGGGCGGGTGGTGTACGCGCTATGGTGACGTCTCCGAACTGATTGCCACTCGCGATGAGGGACTCGCTTTTGCTGAATGGCGGCGATGAATTGACCCTGAAATTCGCGGCGGATTCTCTGCCGCCGAAGCCAGCTGGGAGCGTCCGCGAATTTTTCCTTTACGCTGATGGCTGGGACAAAGATTCCGATTTTCATGTGGCCGCGGGCACGCAAGTCGAGCCGCTGCCCTTCCACGGCATGAACGATCAGAGCTATGGCCAGGAGAAGCGGCCCCAGTTCCCGAGCGATGCGCTGCACCGAAAATACAACACCCGCTGGGTCGAAGGGAGAGTTCTCAAACAAACCGCGAAGCGTTAGCAGCGCGATTTCCTCAAGGTCCTGCGCGGAAGATAAGGCGCATCGCGCGAGACGCCGTTCTTATCTCAGCCGCTGCTTCACGCAACACCGCCAGCAATACTACGACCTCCTGCAATCCGTCCGCCTCACCGGCGATTGGGAAGCGTGGGTGCGCTTCTTCCTGACCGGCGTGGAAGAAACCGCCAATCAAGCCGGGCAAAACCGCGAAAGCCCTGATGAAACTCGCCGCCGCGGACGCGAAACGCATTCAAACCATTCAATCGTCGCCGGCGTCATTGGCCAATGGTAGAGTCCTTTTCGCTCTGGATCGTGGGAAGGGAAAGGCCCGCTTTTGCCACTGCGCAGGAGATGAACAATCCGGCGATGAAGAAACTTGCCGCGAGCATGGTCACCACAGGACTCGGCAGCGAAATGGCCTTGCGACAGATAAGGAACACCACCAGCCATTTCGGTCCTACTGAAAACCAACGAAACGAGATTGCCAACGCGCAATTGATAAGACCGACGTTCAATCACCAGCTTCCTCCAACACCGGTGGTGGCCGCCGCCGATTCGCCGGGCAGCAACGTGGGAAGCGCCCAGAGCGGTGCGCCCAGGAATAAATATACACGCTCCCCGTCAAACATAGCCACAATCGTGAGTTGAGCGAATCCTTGATTTGGCAGAGTGCTGAGAGCGAAGAACCCGCCCGCCGGAACATGGGCACGCAACATGCCATTTCCGTTCACCGCCCGATCCGAGGACCAGCCTAAAGCGCCAATGCGCAGCAGCTTTCGCGGCCGAAGGGCAGGGCTGACCACAACGTCGCCACGAGAGATGATCGGAAGTGTTCGCCGAATTCTGATGGTCGCGGGCAACCAAAACACAAACCGCCCTCCCAGGACCATCGAAGAACAAACCGAGCGCTTGAGGAAAGCGACGTCGGGGCTCGGATCACTTGGTGCCAGCTTCAGTGTTCCCGCCGCGCGTTTATGTTCTTTTTCGCTGAGCAATCCATGGGCGATCCAATGCTTCTCTTCGGCCGTAAGCCAGGCGGCGTCCTCGGGCCGATCCGTCAGGTAAAACCAGGTGACGATCCCCAACGCAGCTCGCGGGCAACCCTTCCAAGATGAACATCCATCTCCACGATGAAAGCGCCAAGCCAGGCGTCCTGTTGCGTAAATGTAACTCTGCTGAGAGAGGAGCGCCCAACGCCAGCGACAAAGGAACGGCGACAGTGAAGCCGGAAATGCCTCGCGCCCGATCCGTCTGAAATGAACCAGTGACTACAGATAAATGACGATGCCTCGGAAAGAAGCCGGCTTCCGCCAGGCCAAGCCACAAACCAGCACCAGTAGAATTGGGTGTCCGTGCGAATGAAACCGGTCAAAAACAGAGCAAACCCCGCTGGTCCAGCAAGAATACGGGTAATCCATTGGCGCGCGCGCTCCAATGTTCAACAATCAGGGCACCGGAATTTCCAACAGAGTAGCCAACAAAAATACCGGCGCCAAAACCGGAAAGACAACTTCCGAAAACCCAGTTCGGCGGACATCGGCAACTTGGCGAAGGCGACGTTGGCACGATCCAGATACGAGACGATAGAGGAGAAAGAGAAATGGGAAGAATCCGCCACGCCAACCTCGCCTGCACCTGGCGGCCAATCACTGGGGCTGGTGGGAGCGGCATAAGGAAGGACCTGATTTCGTCCGACGAGGATAGTCGCGCACGCATTCAAGGCAGCAGTAGCTACATGTGCCGTTCTCCATCCTCCCGGCGAGGAACGAGTGGGAGAGGACCGAGGAGAAGGGGAACCAATAATAATGCGCCTCCTTCAGCAGCCCTCCTCCAGCCGATGGAGGAGAGGGAGAAATCGAGGGGGCTGATGCAGCCCCGGGGCGCTATGACCGTGCTATCTTTTGTTTGGCAGCCGCGCAGCCAACGGCGTTCATGTCTAAAGGAGTCGCTTTTGGGGCGAGAACAGGAAGAGGCTCGCTTGTGACTGCGGAACCTTACGGCTGTCTCGTGGATTTACTGATGGTGTGAGCGCGCTGGAATCGCATCGTCCAATTTGTCCGGATCGGTCTCGCCCAAAAGTGATACTTTCGTGACCGGCGGCTGCCAGGGTCTGGGCCGGGAGATCTGTCGGCAAATGGCCGCAGAATGCCGTGCAGCGAGTGGCGATGGCGTGATATCAACCATGCGGCCGGCCTGAGTCATTCGGGAACTCCCAACAACAGGCGCCGAGGCCCTTTATCCCGGTTGACGTTGGATCTCCGAATGGGCCTGGCGGACGACATGGTGAAACGGACTGTGGAAATCCGGCCAGTTGGATGTCCCGGTGAACTGCGCTGCCTTGCGCCCGTCGAGCCATTCCTGGCCATGACTGCCGAAAGTTGGGAGCGACGCTGAATGTGAACGTGCGCGGCATCGCGTTGGCCATGGCGGCGGCCGGCGAACAGATGAAAAGCAAAAGAGTGGCAGGATTATCAACATCACCTCTCCTGCCTCCCGGCATGGCGCTGCCGAATTATGCCGCGCATTCAGCCAGCAAGGCCGCCGTGGATTCACTACCCGGCGGCGGCCGCTGCTCTCGCCCAATTTAACATCCAGGTTAACAGCGTCGCGCCCGGCATGATGGACACCCAATGCAATTGCGAACCGAGGAGATATTCGCACAGCTCGAAGGTTGTGCGGATTTGGAAAATTCCGTGCCCAGAGAACGGCGCGCGTCCCGGGCCGGCCGGACGGATTGCGCGGAAGTCGCGGAGGTGATCGTCTGGCTGGCCACCGGGAGGCGCCCAGCTATGTCGTGGCCGAACGGCTCAACATTTCCGGTGGTCTTGATCGGGATTGAATGATGCCAAGCACGATGGAATCCTCTGAACCCACGCTCGTGGCGCTGCGAGCGAGCGACCTGATTGCGCCGCGCACGCTGCTCGACCAAAGGCCGAGGCCAAGGCGCGTACCTGGCTCAGCCTTGGGTATCGCCGATGTGCCTGACCGTGCTCTATTTTCACGAAAATGCGATATGACGCGGCCAATCCGGCAAACGCAGCCCGAACGCGACAGATTCCTGCTCGACCGGCCACCACTGGATCGCACTTTTGGGCCGCTCTAGCGAAGTGGGGTTTTGCCAATCGCGGAATTGCCGAGCTTATGGCGCCGACGGCAGCCGTCTGGAATGAGCACGCTGGATACGACGCCGGGGGTCGAAGTGATCGGCGGCTCGCTTGGCAGGGGCCGGCCAAGGGGTTGGAATGGCTTTCGGGTTTACGCCTGGCCAAAAGAGCAGCCGCGTGTTCGTCGAACCTTCGGATGGTGAACTTCAGGAAGGCGCGACGTGGGAGGCGGCCATGTCCGCCAGCCATTTTGAACTCGATTCGCTGGTTGCCATCATTGATTGTAACGGTATTCGCGGACGGGCCGATCGAGCTCAACATCGAGCCAGCGCGCGAGAAATGGAACGCGTTTGGCTGGGAGACGCAGGGGTTGATGGAAACGACATCGAGCACGCTTCGGCGCGCCTTGCTCAGGCGCGGCGCACAACACCAGCCAAAAGCCATCATCGCCCCGCACCTGTCCCGGCAAGGGCATTCCGCTGATCGAGCGAGAAAGACAAGGCGCATTTCGTGAGCCTGGATGAAGGTGAGTGGGAGTCAGCCTGGCGCCAATTGGAAGCACCATCTGCATGAGAACCTTTGGGTCAAACGCCGCCATGGGCGAAAGCGAAAAAGTGCAATACCTGGCCATCGGTCGAAGCGCCCTTCGGCAAAGCTTTGGTCACGGTCGGCCACGAAGGCGGCGCGATGTGGTCGGTTTGACCGGCGTGACCTCGGCAAAGTGCACGAGATATTTGGCCGTTTGCGATGCCTTTCCGGATCGGTTCTTCAACGTAGGCATGGCTGAGCAAAACTTAATCGCCATTGCCGCCGGGATGGCTCGAACCGGCTTGCTCCCCTTTGCACGACCTATTGTGTGTTCGCGACGCGGGCGGGCTATGACTTCATCGCGATTGCTTGCGCTCACCCCCGCCTCAACGTCAAGATCATTGCCGGTCTGCCCGATTGACGACGGGTTATGGCGGAACACACCAGGGAATTGAAGATTTGTCCCTCATGCGCGCGGTACCGAACCTCACGGTGATTGATCCCTGTGACGCCACGGAGATTGAGCAAGCCACGGAGGCGATCGCTGGTACGATGGGCCGGTGTCATACGGTTGCCGCGGCAGCGTCCCCAGTAGAATCCTCGACCCCGGAAACATATCGATTCGAAACAGGCCGGGCGGCGCTGCTCGAACGTGGAAGCACGTGGGCATCATCAGCACCGGCCTCATGAGCGGACGAGCGCTGGAAGCATCCAAAGAACTCGCCTCAGGAGGGCGTCGGCGCCGCCGTGCTGCACGCGCTACTTTGAAGCCGCTCGACGTAGAAGCCATCTGCGATTTGGCCAGATCGGTGGAACTGCTGGTCACCGCTGAGAATCACGTTGTTACCGGCGGATTGGGAACAGCCGTGGCGGAGCATTCTCGTGGCGCGCGGCATCAGCCAACGGCTCATCAAAGTGGGAATCCCCGACCAATTCATCGAGAATGCGGCTCCGACCCAATCTTTACAGGCGAAATATGGACTTTTGAGCCGTGATATTGTAGCGAAAGTCCGGGCCGCGCTGAAACCGGGATCGGATTGAAAATCTCCAATCTTCGAAACATTTCTGGTTAACCTCGGGGCCCGGAATTACCTCTTCCTTCGCCTGACGACGAGTCGCGGTCCTCACCGGCATCGGGCGAAGCTTCGCTTGAGTGGCAGGAGAAAACCGTTGAAACCATTTTGCACGAATGGGTGAAAGACCGAGTGCTCGGCGAGGACCCATCCGGGATTGAAAGTATTATCGAGCGTCTCATTCGCGATCAGTACCAGGGCGGCAGCACCATCATGACCGCCATCAGCGCGGTGGAGATCGCGTTGTGGGACATCGTGGGAAAAGAATGCGGACAACCGCTCTACAAGCTGGAGGCCGCACCAAGGCGCGGTTCCCAGCCTACGCCAATGGATGGCATGGCCGCTGCCAAACACCGGCGGAGTATGCGGCTGCGGCCGTAGCTGCGACGCGTCGTGGTTACGAGGGAATCGCTCGATCCTTTGGCATCGCATCGGCGAGTTGTCTCTTGCGGAAATGCGGAGGGTCGAGGCTCGTCGAGGCCGTGCGACGGGATGTGAGCGAAGAGATCAAAATCATGATTGAAGGGCACGGGCGTTTATCCGTGGGAACCGCCGTGGAAATGGGCCGTCGTCTGGAAAAATATCATCCCGCCTGGTTTGAGGAACCCGTCACACCCCATAGCCTCGACCTGCTGTTGGAGGTTAAAAAGTCGCTTCCCGTTGCCTCATCGCGGCCGGGGAACGACTTTACACCTTGCCGGACTTTTCGCCTCACGGCGTTGCGCGCCGCCGATGTGGTGCAGATGGACATTGCGCGTTGTGGCGGATTGTTGATGTCAAAGAAAATTGCCGGGATGGCGCAAGCGCAGGACCTGCAGAGTTTCGCCTCATTGCTCCGTGGGGCCGGTAGCCCAGTGCGGCTCTGCATTTTGGTTGGTCAACGTCCAACGTTCACATTCAGGAATATTTTTGGCGAATATGACGTCCCTGGCGGAATGAATTGGTCTGCGGCTGGAATCCCATCCGACGGGGCGAGTTTATTTTGCCGGACAAACCGGGTCTAGTGCATTGAGCCAACACCGAATTGTTCGCAAAAATATCGGCACTAAAAAACAGTTTCCCTTCACTGTGGGACAAGAACTGGCAGGAAGAGTTCACTAAGAATGATGCTGAGCCTGCTTTAAAATCCTCGCCGCAGGACCTCACGCAATTTTAAGGCAGGCTCTATGAGTCGATCCTCACCGCACCGGTGGCGGCAGGGGACCTGCTCTTTCGGGACCAGTTTGCGATGCCAGTAAGCTCCACATTTTCGAGGGGAGGACTGGCCACGTGACCATCGATCGAACACAATGTCCGTCACTTTGCCGTGGCGATTCATCATAAACCGGCCCCATGTTGTTGCCGAAACCTCCGGAAGTAGCCCCGGTGCGCCGAGGTTCGCCGGCGGTTTATCAGAATCCAGCCAGCCATCACCCAGCTTGTAGTCACCAAAAACAGGCACCTGGCTGGCATTGAGCATCTGATCGAGCCGCAGGTAGTTCAATTCTCCATTCGGTGATTTGGGATGATTTCGGTCGAGATAAAGCCAGCCGTTGAGTCCATGAAGGGCCAGAGTACCCCGGATGAATGTATTTTTCCACCCCACCAGGCCAGTTTGCTGTCGCCCCAAATCGAACCATCAGGAGAGGGTGGCTTGGCTGGATTGGTAATGGCATGCCTTTACTGGACACAGCCGAATCTTGTCCACATTCCCATAACTGCTCCGTAACACTTTGCATCCAAAGAGGGTCTCTTGATCCGAGTAGAATCCATGGAGCCGCGGAAATGTCTTTCCGTCCTGATCGTGCGGCAAAAGATCAAAAGCCTGACCGAGATTGTTTGGGGATTATTGATGCACTGCGCTTCGCCGTGGCCTTCGCCTGGCCCAGCGCGAGCAACAGCATTCCGGCGAGGATGGCAATGATGGCGGTGACCGCCGGCAGACTCAATCAAAGTGAAGACGCGCCGGGATGCCTTCCGGGATGAGCGCGCACACTCGCACTCTTTCCTCCGTTTGCAACTCCAACAAAGCGGGCGCAGGAGAATAGCCGACTTGCAATCTGTTCGCAAACGCAGATCATAAACCGAATTCAATGGTTAGTGAATGCTCGTCATGTCGCGCATCACTTATTCGCTCTGAATGGTTTGGCCGGAACAGTGATAACTCTTTAGCTATAGCACCTCCGCCGCCGCTTTTGCGCCAGGAAAATTGCGAGTCTCAAATCCTGCAGACAAATGGCCGTGCCAGTTGGCCAGCATGTTCCTGCGCCGCCAACTCGGCGTGCGCTGCCGAATCCAACCCGGAACCCGAACGAGACGAAAGGCGTTCTTCGGCAAGCTACGAGACGCCGATCGGACCGGAAATGAGTGGCTCCTCCGAACGGGGCGCGGAAGACCAGGCGCTGGCGCCGCCAACCGTCTGTCACCACAGAAGGTGACCGCTGCCAGGGACGCTGATCCGCAGTGGAAAAGAGGTTTATCGACTCGGCCGAATGTATGAGTTCGGCATGCCTATTCCTCGGGCAAGCGCCACTTCGGCCTGACGATCCCCGGCCTCGCTTGCCGACGGGTGTCGCCGCGAGGCAGAGACACCACGTGATCCAACAATCGATTCGATTCTGAAGTGAGCTTACCGAACTCGGCCAAATAGGAACGCAGTTGGATGGTTTGGGGCTTTCATCTTGGCGCGCGCGTCGGGCATCTGACGACATCTTCTGCGACGGTTTCAAGTTGGCGGAGATTCGGCGACGCTTACGGGCTAAAAGCTCGGAGTGGAACACGTGGGCGGTGTTTTTACTCGTGGCCTGCTGCCCAGATGTGGCCGCGGTACAACAACACCCAGGAACGGCTGTCGCCACGGGTTATGTGATCACGAAGCCGGGATTCAGAAGATGCGCTCCGATCCTGCGCGCATGCCTGCCCCGCTGGGGCTCTGGCGATATCGCCGCTCGACGCCAACAGGCCACGGCCGCCTCTGGATGTACGACAACAGAGACCTACGGCGACGGTGAGCGCGGTATCGGGCTGGAGGCAGCGCGTTGGTTGACCGAACAACGAATTTGTCCTGGGTGGGGGCGGACAATGGGGCCGTCGAAGCGGTGCCGCCATCGCAGGATCCCGAACGGCCCTTCGAGGTTCACCAGTGGCTGCTGGCGCGCTCACGGGGTTTACATCTTGGAAAATCTCGATCTCTCGGAGCTTCAAGTCGCGTGACCAGGCCTACGAGTTCGCTTTTATCTTCTCCCCATTGCTGCGACCGAAGGCTGCAACCGGCTCACACCGGAGATCCAATTGCCGTCAGGTAGGCTGCAGACATCGTTCTGCGGCTTCCCTAACGTCGCGAGGGGGCTGGCGATGTCCCACAACGCGGCTGACTTGCCTTGCCGAGGAGCGCAAATTGTGTGTCGCGCTTGAGGAGTCCTCTTTACGTCGTCTCGCAGGCCAGCCGTAATCAAATCACGGGTCTGCGTGGCCGAGAAACTGGCGAGCCATCTGATTTTCGTCAATGCGTGTTTGCAGATGTTGCTATCGGAATCGAAAGCTGCCTCTGCTCCACGGCTTGAAACATAAACCAGACATTTCGCCACCTTCTTGTCCAGCAGTAAAGACGTAACTTTGGAAAACTAAAAACCGGCTACGTCCGGGTCGGGGACGTTGGAAAGTCACTGGTCCACAGATCGTCTTGCCACCGCCACGGCGCAGCATCGTGGCAGGCCGGTCAACATCATCGCGATTGAGGGATTTCAAGGAGTTACCTCAAGAAGAATGACGCCGATGCTCGTGCAGAAGAATAGCGGCGGCGGGACAAGCGGTCTACGCCCGAGGCGCCTATCCTTTGCAGGTCTTGGCATGCCTCCCGCCAGATCCCGCATAAGTGGCGGACAAAGGCCGTAGAAACGTCCACGATGCCGCGGGAGTCATTGGCTTCGCTGGCCAAGGCAAATTTCGGCCATTGCCGGGGAGTTCTTGCTTCAGGGGCCATAGCCTGCCAACGCGCCGCCTGGCTCATCCCACAGTCTGAAAGTGAAGGCGAATGCGCCGGTTTGCTGGCGCAGCAGCGATCTCAGGCGGCAAAAAAGCGCATCGGAAGCGGGATCCCGTGGCGATTGACTCCGGAGATTCATCCGGTGCGGGTCCGCCGTGCATGATGCTCTCGTGAGAGAGAAGCATGTTTCAGGACCACCTCTTCTATGGGAATCTCATTAATGCTGATATCAAGAATGGGTAGGACCTTCAAGAGTGACTTTTTGCAAACGGCCGTTACCCGCCGTGTGGGGACACGGAGCTCGAAACGTCCCATCGAGATCCTGGCCGACGGGGCCGAGGTGGAGAGAGCTGATCGACACCTGGCGCGGTGCTTCTTCGGCTCGCACTTAAACCGAACGTGATGCGGACATTTAATTTCCGCGAGATTGACCATCCAGCTCGACAAGCTGCCGTCGAAAAAATGCTGCCTCTCGATGATGATGACACGCCGACAGAGACTTTCGATGTCGGACATGTAACGGCTTGTCAGGAGAATCGGCGTCTTGGCGTAATCAGCGTTATGCTGCTCCGGAAACCTGCCGGACCAACTTTTGGTAGTGATGACGTCCGGTCCACTCGCTCGGCTCATCCAGAAAAAAACACCTTGGGTTTGTGCAACAAAGAGGCGATCAGCTCCATTTTCATTCGTTCGCCCGGGGCGACAGTCTTCGCAAGGAACCATTACGTTTAGCTTTCCCGCACGCTGCAGCATTTCGCTCAATTGGAAAGCGGTTCGTTCAAATTCTGCTCTGCTCACTGCCGTAAACTCTTGCCGTTTAGCCCGAGGTGACCCCCGTGCGGGGAGATCCCATAAGCTGATTTTTTGCCCCATCAAGCGCGAGAATTGCCGGCGATTAAGGCGTTGTCTCCGCTCCCACGGGGTGAATCCCAGAATCGGATCAGCGCTGCCGCCTGGAGTGTGGGTAGCTGAAACGAACCCAGCACATTTTGAGTGTGGTGGTTTCGCCTCGCTCCATTTACTCCAAGAAAAACCAAACAAATTCTCCCTCTATCAACTGGAGAGCAAACTCACCCCACTTACGAGCGGTCGTGATGTCATATTCGCGATGGAAGTGTCCCTTGAGTGCCCCACATGAATCCGCAGGAGCCTTTTTATAGGTGCGAGAAAAAGGATCGGGCAGAGGGAGCGGATACGATGATGGCTGGAGAACGCATTTTAAAGCGGTGAGATGCCGAAAACGGAAACACACGTCCTCGCGTTCTGAATCGAATCGCCAATGGCTGGACTGGCGAGGCCGCCCGCACACGACTCGGCACACGACTCATTTTGCTTCTGTAACAGGGGATTCACGGCGATGCTATCGGTATTCCAAAGTGATCAGCTTGAGCCCGTGCCTATCTTTCTTCCGGGCCTGGGTGCCGCGAGAATGACGTGAACCCGCTGCACCGAAGTGTAGAGTTTTGAGGCCATGGCGATTTCGCAGGTGCTTCCTGCACTGGGGACCACCATCCCGGCAGAGAGGTCGGTCGGGGCCGGGTCAACGCCGGACGCAGGCAGAAGACCCGCTGGCCAGAGTAGTCTCGGCGCAAGGAGCCGTTCTGGCTTGCGGCTCTGACTTAACTTTGCCCAGGAGGCGAGATTTTCAAGGACTTAGCCCACAGCAGTTGGCTTCGCTCAGGCAGATCGCCAGCAGCGAGCCGGGACGCGCTTCATCGCCGTGCCTCGGGCTGGCGCCTGACGCGGGCAAAGATGACCTCTCGGAGATTATGCAGGCCGAGTCGCTCGAAGTTGACCGCCGAGGGCCGATAAGATAAGTGAAGACCAGGACGAAGCGACTGAAGCCGTTGCTTTGCGATCGTTGTGGTTTCGGTCACCGGTGCAACGACTGGGGCAACGCAGCGGGGGAGGCCAATAAATGTCTCGGAGGATATTCCGGAAGCGCAGAGGTGCCCGCCACGTCCTATTGAATACTGGGAAATGCAAGCGATTCAGGGATCAGCTTCACAGTTTCGAAAATGCCGCCTTCCGGGTCAGATTTCAGAATGTGGCACGGCAACCGTGGAGCATTGGCACAATTCTGGTCTGCCTCTTCCAAGCGGCGGTAGTGCGAGCGGGCCTGAAGCGCAGCCAGAAATCCATGCGGTAACGTCCGCTTTGACCACGACAAAGTTTTGGCAGGACCGGCTGCTCAGCGGCGAGGTCTGCGAGGACTTCTTTGCTTCAACCTTGGCCCGCTGATTCCTCGCAGACCGAGCCGGTGCGCACGCTAGATTTACTTACATGGCTTCGTCAACTCAAGCAGACGCCCCCCGGGTACCTCGCGGTTATCTACGACCCCTGACCGTAGAAGTGGGCAATTTCCTAGCCTGCGCAAATCGCTCGGCCCGTTCTGGATTCGCCAGCTGCCGCCGGTGGATCAGCGGGATTCAAGCGCCTTTTCAAGAGCGGATTTCAACCCATGCGGCATGCGCGTTTACCAGCAGAAATACCTCCGCTCATGAGCATCAATGTGAGGCAACAGCGCGGACTTCGCTTCTGGCGGGCCGTCATAACTGTCCCGTCCCGATTTGGAAGGAAATTTCTTCCATTGCAAAGGATTGTGTGTTCGCAGGAGTTGCGAGCGTGGAGTATGATGTCGAACACAGGGCGGCTTTGAGCTGAACGAATAAGATCCCATTTCCTCGGCGAACTTGGCTGCCGTGCGAAGCAAACGCATGCCAATACCGGACTGCAAAGAAAGCGGTGAACGGAAGACGCCGGCATCTCCGGGCCAGCAGCAGCTCTTTGCGCGTCAATCCCGCGACTTCGGGGTTCGCGCTCGGATCGTGGACGCTGTCCAGGGCGATACCGGCCTCGGCAGCGACGTGGACTTGACCGAAGAGTGACCTTGGAGCGGTTGCTGCGGGATTTTGCCGTCGCAGCCCGTCGACACTGCAATTGGCGAAGCACACAGCAATCCGTGGCGGAGGCCTTTCCTCGGTAACGATCATCGACTCCGACCAGATTAAAAAACTGGGGCTACCGAAACCTCGCCGAAGTGCTCCAAGGGGTGCGAGGTTTGTATGTGTCTCCTACGATCGGAATTACAGTTATCTGGGAGTGCGCGGGTTCAAACTGTCCCGCTGGGACGACGTCCAGCTTCGAGTCCTGATCCTGGCTAACGGACACCGGGTCAGTCTGACAACGTTCTCGACAGCGTTCTCACCGGAAAGTTGGCTTTCTCGTGGACGTCGGATGGGGATCGACCGGATCGAAGTCATCCGCGGACCGGCAGTTCGTCAATCGTTACGGCAACAGCGCGCCTTTTTCGGTGTCATTAACGTCCTGACCAAAACGGGCGAGACGGATTGACGGCGCCACGGTTCTCCAGGTCCTGGAGCTTTGGGACTCGTTCAACGGGAGCTTCAGCATTGGGAAAATTCAAAAACGATGTGCAGTTTCTTCGGTCGGGGAGCTACTACACGAGCGAGGGGAACGAGAAACTGCGCTATCCACCAGTACGAATCAGCCCACTTAACAGAGTCAATAACGGCGACACGATCGGGTACACGGATTACGAGACCTACCAAGCAAGACGTTCTGCCTCTGTGTCGTATCATGATTTTACCTCCGAAGGCGCGCTTTGGCTCTCGTGAGAAAGGTATTCCAACGAGCCGCCATACGGCAGCATTTTCAACGACCCAGGATGACGCAGACAGCCGATAACCGCGGATATGCGGATTTTAAAGTTCCACCACAACCCCGAGACACGACTGGTGAGGTTCTCAGGCGCGCACTTTTACGATAACTACTACTATTATGGCCATCTACCCACTCCCCAATGAGTTCGGCCAAGAATCGCCTCCACAAGGATTTTGCCAGCGGGGCCGATTGGTGGGGGGACCGGATCTGTGCAAACAAGAGGCTCTTCTGACCGGCACGCACCTTTTAACTTTGGTTCCGAGTTCAAACACAACCCTCGTAGCCAGGACCAAGGCGGCGGCGCTACCGGCACACCGCCGAGGTTCCTACGACGATCGCCACAGCAGCTGGGGCACGGCTGTTTATGGCGGAGCGGCAGTCAAGGATAATACTCGACGATCTCCCCTGCTCAATGCGGGTCTGCGCTACGATTACTTCGCTGATTTTGGCGACACCCTGAACCCACGCCTGGGCGTGATTTTCAACCCCTGGGAGAAGTCACTCTACAAAATGCTTCTGCGGCACGGCTTTCAGCGCCCCCAATGCCTATGAGAGCTGCTATGCGGGGGCCGAGCAACAAAGGCAATCCCGACCTTGCAGCCCGAAACAATCGACACCTACGAATTGGTGCTGCAGCAACAGCTTGGCTGAGCAAGCAGTTGCGTTTCACCACTTTCGGCCTTTACTGCCGCATCGACGATTTGGTCAGCCAGCAGACTGACCCGACGGACGGACTGCTGGCGGCATTACACGCAACGTGGACCGGGTCGAGGCGCGCGGGGTGGAAGCGCGCGGTAATTCGGAGGGGAATTTCCAAAACGAGGCTGCGCTTGGGACCGCCAGCGCATGACCTACCATAACTGACTGAGGGATGTGGAGACGGGCGGTGGGTTGAGCAATTCTCCGCAATTTCTCGGCAAGCTGGGGTGATTGTTCCGTTATATCAAGCGTTCCGTTTTGCGGGCTTGGGACTGCAATACACCGGCGAAACTCTCACCCTCGCTCGAGCAACGCACCGCCGCGTTCTGGACGGGCAGCGTGACTCTGTTCAGCGCAAAAGATCATTCCTGGGTTGGAGGCTTCCCGTCAGCATCTGCAACGTCGTTGATCGAACGATATTCCATCCTGGTGCGGGCGAGCACCTGCGGGCATCTCATCCAGCAGGATGGGCGAACCTTCCGGCCAGCTGAAGCTCACCTACCATTTTTAGTAGCTGTCCTCTCCAGCGAACCAGAGTATCAAGAGTATGACGGTCATCTCCAAGTAGCCTTGGATGCGCTGGACGCGAAGTTGTTCAGGAACTTTAGAGCCTGTTTTAAAATTGCGTGGGGTCCTGCGGCGAGGGATTTTGGCTGCGGCCAAGGCGGCGAGGTGCTTCCGCACGGGCACCAGCATCCCCGCAGCGGGCTGTGACGGCCGAGCCAACGCCGGCCGCAGCACAAAAGACCCGCCGCCCGGAGGTTTTCGCGGAAAAGAGCTGCCTGGCTTCGTTGCTCCTCAGTCGAAGATCCACCAGGGATCTTCTCCTTCGTCGCGCCTCGCCATTCAGCCTTTTCCGCGAAAACAGGACCCCACGGAATTTTAAAACAGGTTTCCCATGGGCTCCGGGAGCGGGTGGATCGCTCTTTGCGTTGTGTAGCGCACTGCTTTGATTGGCGCTTTTGCGCGCCGGAGCAGAGGGAATGAGAGTTTCCACACAAGCTGAAAGCGGCCTTTACAATTTTGCCGTTCATCACGTTTGGCTGTCTGAGTCATTTGCCTCCACGAATGCTCCGTTAGTGATTGGGGTTCTTGGCCAAAACCCATCTTGGAAATTTTCTCGAGGAAACGGTGTAGCGGCAATCCAGTCAATGGCCGGCTGTTCAAAGTCAGTTTTTGGCCGTGCAATGACGATTTCAAACACTGAGGCCACATTCTTTTCATAAGCAACGCTGAGCGCGACCGTCTCCCGTGAGAATCGTGGCCTTAGCGCCTCCTGCTCACCAACAAAGAGAACGACGCGCCTTCATCAACAACCTTGGTGGTGGTAAAACTGCCAAACCAGCAAGCCTCGCGAGATGCAACGACTTATCCGCAGTGAATCAACCTGGTGGTAAGCTCGAAACTTAAACACGTCAAGCGGGACGCTTACAAAGGGAGGATTGAGCCATGTGTATCTTAAAAACCGTCCCATCAAGGTAGTTGAGACTCGTCATCATCGCTCTCGCAGCGCTGTGCTGCCCTGAGTAAAGGCTTGCTTGGGTGTGTTTCGGTACTTTTTCAGGATCGATCTCCTTTGAGGAAGATCTGACGGCGCTCGAGCAACTCTCGCGGATAAGTGTGCCGCTCCCATCCAATTCCAGAATCCTTGGGAAGGCACAAATCTTTGATACTTCTCCGGTTAAGCCACAGATTTCCTATGCGGAACCAGAACCAGCGATGGGGCGCCGTTCGCGGCTTATGGAAAAGTGGATGTTGAACGACCAGGCGATGTGCCAGATGGAATTCATTCCGGGGATGGCCCCTCACCATTCTTACCGATAAGATCATTTTGGACGGTGAACAAGTTGGCGCATTCGTCTGGTTTCGAGCCCGGCAGAGTTCCGCCGTGCCGCCGCTTGACGGTAGCAATCCACTGGCTCTGGTCTGGCGCTTTCGATCCTGGCCGCCCTTCTTACTTCCACCCCGGCTACGCGCGCGTCATTTGCATCCTCGATTTGCCCTGGCGCGAACGGCCAATATCAGGTGGAAGACCGAGATTACTCGGTTAGCAATACGTAACCGAAAATCGAAGTACA
>ERZ1370068.3302-contig-2419_pt1 | contig 27888 bp, 34 predicted proteins | sample MGYA00561227_ERZ1370068 | MGnify/ENA primary metagenome ERZ1370068 (study PRJEB38410, sample SAMEA6850437) | metagenome | study: Metagenomic assessment of the ecological functions of the soil: analysis of the soil microbiota associated with the...
GCTTACGTATTGCTTAGGCATCTCGGCGCATGTCATCGGGGCGCAGCTGACTGACGTTCTGACCGCGCAACTTTTCACAGGATTCGGGCCCCTGCGGCGCGGGACGCGAATTGTAGCTCTCCTCCACCCTGCCATTCCCTGCGCGCCTGCGGGAATTTCCGGGCAATATTCCGCGTACGATGATCGCGTGCCCGAACCGCGCCGATCCCATGGCCTCGCAGTCGTTGGAGGCCCATGGGGTCCTGAAGCCGGTTGAGGTGGGACGCCTGCGCCGCGTGCAACCCTCTTCTGGTTCGACCAGACGGGAGAGCATCCGCCTCACCCCCAAGGCCGTGCTGGCGCTGTTTCGGTTCATCGGTCTGCGCCGGTGCGCCGAACAGACCGCATTGCCGCCAATCTCCGCTGCCCGCGCTGCAAGACCGTGCTGACGCCGACACACGATTTGCAGAGAACGACCCGGTTCACCTACTGGCGGTGCACGAACGACTCGGGACAGCTCATCACGCGTTTCACCAGTTCCCGCGCGAGAAGAACTTCTATCCGCGCGCCCTCTGCCGGCCGAACTCCTCGCGAAGCTGCGCAGCACCGTGCGCCAGATCTCGTGGTCGCAGTGCGGAGCGCCCGTCGACCTCGCCGCCGACGACGCCCCTTCCGTAATGCGCATTGCGGCGCGGCGATCGCACTGATCGACCCCGGACGGCGTCGCGGAAAGCGCTGCACGAGCTATCGCTGCCGGATCGGCGGCGCCGGCGCGTCAGTGACGCCCCCACCGCGATGCGCGCGGCGCTCTCCGGATGCGCAGATCAACGCGATCTTCGATCTGCAGCGGATGCAGAGGCGCGACGAGCGCGACGGGCGCGACGACGACCTGGTGGCGATCGGCGCAGCGGCCATCGGTGCGCTGATCGGGTCCTTCACCTCGTAGCAAGGTCCGCTCAACGGTATCGCCACATTCGATTTCGAGGAGGTCGGTCATGTTGCGGTTTCCTGGCAGGCAATACGGGACTCGCTTGAGCCTGCACCTCCGTTGCCAACAGCGCTTACCTTCACCGTCACCAGCACCGACGACAGCGGTCCGGGGACGCTGCGCGCGATGCGATTGCGCAGGGCAAACGCGGTCGCCGGCGCCGATACCGATCGTGTTCTGCTCCCGCGGTGCAGGGGCACGATCCTCCTGACGACGGGCCAGACTCGTGATCGGGACGACGCTCACGATTGCCGGCCCCGGTGCGGACAAGCTCACGATCGATCGCCTCGTTGGATTTCGTACTCTGTCAAGCAAACATGCAATTGAAGCAATTGCAATGGAGGACACAACAAATTACGCATCACCGCGCCGCACCGCGGCTTGACGGCGTCCGCGAACACAGGAAAGTCACGCCTCGCGGATCGGCGGCCGCCAATCGCGGCTCCCGCGAGAGGGCGCTCGTCGTTGCTGGGTTCAGGATTTGAAGAGCCTCCGCGACGGCGGCGAACGGTCTCTGCCGAGAAACCAGTTCCACCCAACACCATGGGTGCCTCAAGAACTTCGCCGCGTCACTGCCGCACGGCGGATCTGATTGACTCCCGTGAGAATTACCTGGGGGATCTGATGAAAATTGAAATACCGATCGCTATAAGTACGCTTGTGCCATTTCGCGGCGATGTGCGCCGTGGGAATGACCGTGGCCAACGCCGAGAACGCCTGCCGCAGCTGCCCGACACCATATCCCGGGCAGCAAGTCGGACAACGCGGAGCATCCGCTGGGCAAGAAACAGTCGGAATTGCGCAAGCAGGGCCTGCAAAACTACATCAAGGGTCAGGCGAAGTCGACGGGCCCCAACAAAGTCGTGCAGGTCGCCAAGGGCCAGTTCGTCGAACTCGCGCGCCAGGGCGAGGACAAGATCTTTACGATCCTGGCGCCAGTTTGGCACCTCGATGACTCACCCCGATATCCTGGAGTCGGCAATCCCGGGCCCGTTGCGCAACCAGATCCCGCAGCCTGACCGCACCGTCGACAACACGACGATCTGGGCGCCGGACTTCAGCCAGGCGTACTACCAGAACCTGCTGTTCTCCGGGGCGCCGGGCGCGGTCTCGATGCGCAACTTCTACATCGAGCAGTCGTCCAACCGGTACACGGTCAACGGCGACGTCACCGACTGGGTGCAGGTGCCGTTCAACGAGGCGCACTACGGCGCCAACTACTGCGGCGGCATCGTCTGCGCGCGGACGTGGCTGTTCGTGCGCGACGCCGGCCAACGCCTGGTACAACGCGCAGATCGCCGCTGGGCAAGACGCGTGCAGAGATCAACGCCTACCTGTCGCAGTTCGACGTCTGGGATCGCTACGACTGCCAACGGCGACGGCAACTTCAACCAGCCGGATCACTACATCGACCACTTCCAGATCGTCCACGCCGGCGAGGGCGAGGAGACCGGCGGCGGCGCGCAGGGCACGGACGCGATCTGGAGCCACCGCTGGTACGCGTTCTACAGCAACATCGGTCTCGACGGCCCGCCCGGCGCACAAGCTCGGCGGCATCCGGATCGGCGCTCAGCGACTACTGGATCGGCGACTACACCGTCGAGCCCGAGAACGGCGGCGTCGGCGTGTTCGCGCACGAGTTCGGCCACGACCTCGGCCTGCCCGACCTGTACGACACCAGCGGCAACACCGGCGGCGCCGAGAACTCCACCGGCTTCTGGACGCTGTATTCAAGCGGCTCGTACGGCAGCACCGGCAGTGCCGGCTGACGGCATCGGCAGCAAGCCGATCCCGATGAGCGCCTACGAAAAGATCTTCCTCGACTGGTCGAACTATCAGGTGGTCGGCTACAAGCAGTCGGGCCTCGGTGAAGCTCGGACCAGCGTCGGCGAACACCAAGCAGGCGCAGCAGCTCAGTCGTGCTGCTCCCCGACAAGACAGTCGTCGACTTCACATCGGCGACCCGTACGCCGGGCGCTACTTCTACTACTCGGGCGCCGGCAACAACCTCGACAACACGATGACCCGTCCAGGTTGCGCTGCCGGCCGGCGCCGATCGCCTCAGCGCGAAGGTGCAGTACGACATCGAGAGCTGATTGGGACTACGCCTACCTCACCGATCAACGGGCACGCCGCGTCGCCGACCAGACCTCCGCATCGACCACACAATCCAGAATGGCCAGAACTTCGGCAACGGGATCACCGGCTCGATGCGAGCGGCAGTCTGGGTCGACCTGACACTGCCAATCTGTCGGCGTACGCCGGGCAGACGGTGACGCTCGGCTTCCGCTACTGGACCGACGGGGCGGTCGCGGGCACGGCGTTCCGGTGGACGACATCGCGATCACAGGCTCGGCGCTCGACGGCGGCGGAGACCGATCCGGGCTGGACTGTACGCCGGCTTCTCACGGACGACTCGGACGACTACGCCAAGCGCTTCTTCAACGCCTACTTCGCCGAATACCGCAACTACCGCGGCTACGACGACGGACTGCGGACCGGGCCGTACAACTTCGGCTTCCTCAACAACCCGAGCGCTGCAGGAACTGGGTCGAGCACTTCCCGTATCAGGACGGCCTGCTGGTCTGGTACTACGACACGTCGTTCCCGGACAACAACGTCGGCGACGCATTGCCTAGCGGACGTTGCGGCGGCTTAGTACCTGCCGGTCGACGCGCATCCGGACCTGCTGCTGCGGCCCGACAACGGCAAGGTGTGGCGCCGCGCATCCAGTCGTACGACTCGACCGTTCGGGCTCGAGCCGACCGGATCGACGTCTGCCTGTAACGCCAACAGCGTCGCGCAATGCTACGGCGGGCTGCCGGCCAACCCGCTGTTCGACGACACCAAGAACTACTGGGTGCCGCCCAATCCGTCGATCGGCAACTTCGGCTGGTCGGGCGTGCAGGTGCCCAAGACGGGGACGACGATCCCGGGTGGTCAACACGTCGGCGCAGGACAACTTCATGCAGGTGCAGATCAACAAGTAAGCAAGTAGCAGGCCGTTCGGGCCGGGGATCAATCCCGGCCCGAGGTCGCACCCATCACCTCAAGGCGGCAGTTCGAGCCGATCGCCCGGCTCGAATCCCTGCCCTTCATCTCAGGATTCTGGACACCTAGCGGCGGAGGTCGCTCACCAGGATCCTATCGGCTCGCGGTCGCGTATATGCAGGCATTTACCGACCCACCGCGCCGTCACTGCCCTGAACCGAGTTCTCCGTGGACGCGCCGCGAGGCCCGGGAAATCGACATAGTCCAGCGAGCGATCATGCCGCCGCGCGCGTTCGCCCGGTATCAGCGCTTTGGCGGCAACGTAAATGCGCACCTCATGGCCTCCATCCGAACGGCGCGGCCCTTTTGTGGGATCAGGCTGGGGGCGAACATGTTGCCCAATATCAGCGGAGACGAGGGCCGTTACCGCTATGGCGACCACCAAGCCTGCCGCAACGAGATAGGTCTTTCGGCTAATCACCCAGAACAGATCCATGCAATCGCGACAGCGGTAGCGCGAGAAAACACTGTTCCGCCAGGTCGTTTCCGACCCGAGCGGGTCGACGATCGGCGCACGTTGAGGCCGCCACAGCCTGGGCATTTTCTAATCATTCATCGTGCGTTCCGTGCCCTGGGTTCCGCTGCATTCGACGCTTGAGACACGATTCTGCGCGTTGGCGGGAAGTCGCGCACCAGGATCCTATCGGCTCGCAGTCCCGGGGTGCAGGCACTCGCCCGACCCACCGCGCAGTCAGCTTCTCCTGCACCGCGTTCTGCGCGAGGCGCGCGGCGAGCGCCGGGAAGTCGACGCGGTCGAGCGGCTGGTCCTGGTTGAAGCACGAGAACACGTAGCTCGATCTTGCCGGTCGCCGGATCGCGGTGCGGCTGCAGGCACTGCGCGCAGATCTCCTTCATCATGCATTGCATCGGCGAGTTGATCGACGCGATCGCCGTGTGCTCGCGGCTTCAGATACGGCGCGAGCACGCGTGTGCCGCGCGCGCGCCGACGGCCGCCATCATCCGGTCGGAGCCGATCGCGATGATGCCGGTCGCACGTCGGCGAACGGGATCGGCTGCGCGCCGAGCGCTGCCCGACGCGTACGCGCGCATCGCCTCGCACGATGTTGCCGACGAACGCGCGGTCCTGCGGCCGCGTCGGCGCGAAGCCCGGGCGCCTCGTCGCAGCACCAGACGACGACGTCGGCCGCGGCCTCGATCTCGGCGACCTTGTAGCGGTCGATCATCTTCTTGTAGCCGGCGAAGTACAGCACCTTCGAGCCCGCGTCGCGGAACGCCTGCCCGATCGAGAACAGCACCGCGTTGCCGAGGCCGCCGCCGACGAGCACGACGGTCTCGCCCGGCTCGATCTCGGTCGGCGTGCCGGTCGGTCCCATCAGGATCGACCGGCTCGCCCGGCTGCAGCAGCGTGCACAGGTCGGACGAGCCGCCCATCTCCAGCACGATCGTCGAGACGAGGCCCTGCTCGCGGTCGACCCACGCGCCGGTGAGCGCGAGGCCTTCCATCGTCGAGCCGCGTGCCGTCGACGCAGCGGCGCGAGCGTCTCGTAGTTCTGCAGCCGGTAGAACTGGCCGGGCCGGAAGCGCCGCGCCGCGGCCGGCGCGCGCACGACGACCTCGACGATCGTCGGCGTCAGGCGCTCGACGCGCATCGACGCGTCGCGCGCAGCTCGTGGTCGAGCGTGCGCGAAGAACTCGGCGTCGTCGCGGCGATGCCGCGGCGCGACGCGTCGCGAGCATGCGCGACACGATCGGATAGCCCTGCTTCGCGCTCGCCATCGCCTTGACGACGTTGCCGTGGAACGACGGATGCAGGTCGCCGAAGAAGCTCGTCGCGCGCCCGTCGGCGCGGATCGTCGGTCAGCACGGCGGGCTGCGCCGGCTTGGCGAGGCCGCGCAGCGGCTTGACCGCGTGCCGTCCTCGTCGAGCAGCCGGAAAGTATTTGCCGTCGAGATGAAAGTGCGCGGCGTCCTCGCGCGCCAGCACGGTGTTAGGCTGCGTGCCGGCGGCGATCGAGGATCGTGCGCGCGCAGGCAGCGTCGTCGCGCGTACTCGTGCCAGACGCCGTCGCCGTCGTTGTGGTGCTGCGACACGCTGAGCGCGCTAGCGCATGGCCGTGCGCGTCGACCTCGATCGCGAGCGGCGTCAGGCCCTCGGCGAAGCGGATGCCCTCCTCCAGCGCCTTCTCGACTTCCTCGTGGTTGAGCGTGTACGACGGGCTGTCGATCAGCCGCCGCGCGATACGCGATCGTCGCGCCGCCCCACGACTGCAGCAGCTCGACGACCCGCGGCGCGCGCCCTTCGCGTCGCCGCCGCGTCGCGCTCGGCGCGGATCGCGCGCGCATGCGCGAGAAACTCCTCGGCGATCTGCGCGCTCTCTCGGCGTCCACGCGCGCCTCGACCGCGTCGCGCCCGTGCTCCGCGACGAGCGCCTCGTAGCGCGCGAGGAACTTCTCGACCTGCACCGGGTAGTAGGCGAGCGACTTCGGTCGCCGTGTCGATCGCGGTCAGGCCGCCGCCGACGACGACCACCGGCAGCCGCAGCTGCATGTTGGCGAGCGAGTCGCGTCTTGGCCGCGCCGGTGAGCTGCAGCGCCATCAGGAAGTCGGACGCCGTGCGCACGCCGGTGGCGAGCCCGTTCGGGCAAGTCGAGCACCGTCGGCTTGCCCGCGCCCGCGGCGACGCGCGACGTGGTCGAAGCCCAGCGCGAACGCGCCCTCGGCGTCGAGCGTGCCGCCGAAGCGCACGCCGCCGATACAGCGCGAACGCGGTCGCGCCGCTCGAGCAGCAAGCCGGATGACCTTGAGGAAGTTCTTGTCCCAGCGCACGGTGATGCCGTACTCGGCGACGCCGCCGAAGCCCGCCATCACGCGGTCGTCGAGCGGCTCGTACAGCGTCGCGACGTCGCGGATCGGCGCGAACGGCACGCGCTCGCCGTCGCGCGTGACGCCCGGACAGCGCGCGGTCGAGCGGCTCGATCTTCGAGGCCGTCGATGCCGACGACCGTGTGGCCGTCGTTCATCAGGTGATGCGCGAGCGTGAATCCCGCCGGCCCCATGCCGACGATCAGCACGCGCTTGCCGGTCGCGCGGCGCGGCAGCGGGCGCGCGCAGGTTGAGCGGGTTCCAGCGCGTGAGCAGCGAATAGATCTCGAAGCCCCACGGCAGCGCCGAGCACGTCCTTCAGCATCCGCGTCTCGGCCTGCGGAATGTCGACCGGATCCTGTCTTCTGGTAGATGCACGACTTCATGCAGTCGTTGCAGATGCGGTGGCCGGTCGCCGCGACCATCGGGTTGTCGACGCACGATCATCGCGAGCGCGCGCGATCGGCCAGCCCTCGGCGCGCAGCTTGTGGAACTCGGAGATCTTCTCCTCGAGCGGGCAGCCGGCGAGCGTCACGCCGAACGGGCTCTTCTTGAACGGATTCTCGAGCGGCGCGCCGTCGGCGGGCTTCTTCTCGAGCAGGCCGCGCGCGCACGAGTCCTTGCCCTGCTCGTGGCACCAGATGCAGTAGTGCGCCTGGTCGAGGCCGCCGACGAGATCCGTGCCCGGATCGGTCAGCGCGAAGCCGTCGCGTCGCGCGGACGTGATCGCTCGGCAAGCTTCCACGCGTCGACGCCGTCGACGTGCGTCGTCTCGAGCGGCACGAGCTTCATGCAGATCGAGCTTGCGCGGCGCGCGGAACAGCACGCCGCCGCGTGTGCGCAGCGCGGCCCTCCGGCGGTATGCGCCGCCCACGCGGCGTAGCGCAGCGCGAGGTCGAGCATCGTCGGCGTGTGGCGGCTCGTCGTCCTGCTGCCAAGCGCGTGACGGCGTTGGCGAAAGCCACGAGCTCGCTGAACGGCGCGCCCAGCGCGTCCTCGAGCGTCGCGTCGCAGCGCCGCGCCATCGAACGCCTGCGGCGACGTCGGCCTTGATACGCATTCATCGCCTTGCGCTGCACGAACAGGCGCTTGACCACGTACAGCGGGCGCGAGCTCGTGGTGCCGCGCTTCGAGCGCGCGCACCTCCGCCTCGATGCCGAACAGCGCCGCGAGAAAGTCCTCGAGATGCGGACCCGACGCGATCAGCAGCTCGGATTCGGCCTTGCGCTCGAGCGCGTCGGGATGCGGCGCGCCGCGCCGAGGCCGATCGGCAAGCGCGGCGTCGGCACCGCGCGAGATGGGCGACGAACAGCCCGATCGATGCGCGCCGCGCCCTCCGATCGAGTAAAGGTCGGCGAACGCGAGGTCGTTGCGAATCAGCGCGGAAGACAGAGCGCGTGGATATCGTGTGGGCATGAGGGCGGTGCAGCGACGGCGAGCTGCGGCCGGCACAACCGCCGCCAGCCGACGCGATCGGCGTCGAGCAAAACAGACCGTGATTTTACCGTTCGCACGGGCGCTCGTCGTCAGGCGCGATTGCTTCTAGTCGATTAGCCGACCGCATAAGCCGCATGCGTGTTGCGCGTAGCTCGTCCGCGTCAACCGGTCAAACCATTCCACCCGTTGATTGGCGGCCTCGTAGGACAATGGCGGCTTGAGTCGCCGCTCCGAGTCTGCGATGAAGTCGTGATCGCGATCTTGCCAGTCCTTGCCGCCGTCGCCGCCGTCGCTCGCCGCAGTGCGCTCGTCGCCTGCGCTCCGCGCCAGCCGATCCGGCTCGGGCGAGCTCAACAGCTACAAGGTGTTCCCGGCGTTTCTCGAGCCCTACAAGAAGGGGATGGAGCTCGCGCTCGACGGAGATCAACGCCGCGGGCGGCGTGCTCGGCCGACCGCTCGAAATCGTCGTCGCGCGACGACAACGGCAATCCGGGCGACGCGGTGCGCGTCGCCGAGGAGCTGCTCTCGCGCGAGAAGGTCGTGCTGCTGATGGGCACGCTTCGCGTCGAACGTCGGCCTCGCGGTCGCCGACCTCGCGAAGCAGCGCAAGGTGCTGTTTCTCGCCGCCGAGCCGCTCACCGACAAGATCGTCTGGGAGAACGGCAACCGCTACACGTTCCGCCTGCGCGCCTCGACGTACATGCAGACCGCGATGCTCGTCCCCGAAGCGGCGAAGCTCGGCAAGAAGCGCTGGGCGATCGTCTATCCCGAACTACGAGTACGGCCAATCGGCGACGCGCCGCGTTCAAGAAGCAGATGATCGCGCTGCAGGCGGGCGGCATCGAGTTCGTCGAGCAGGCGGTGCCGCTCGGCAAGATCGACGCGGGCCCGGTCGTGCAGGCGCTGCTCGACGCGAAGCCCGATGCGATCTTCTCGTCGCTGTTCGGCGCCGACCTCGCGCGCTTCGTGCGCGAAGGCGAAGTGCGCGGCCTGTTCAAGGGACGGCCGGTGTTCAACCTGCTGGGCGGCGAGCCCGAGTATCTCGATCCGCTGAAGGACGAAGCGCCCGTCGGCTGGTGGGTGACGGGCTATCCGTGGTACGCGATCGAGACGCCGCGAGCACAAGCGTTTCCGCGATGCGTACCAGGCGAAGTTCAACGACTATCCGCGCCTCGGCTCGGTCGTCGGCTACAGCGCGATTACGGCGGCGGCCGCGGCGATCCGCAAGGCGGGCTCGACCGGACACGGAAAAGCTCGTCGCCGCGATGAACGGGTTGAGCGTTCGAGACTCCGTTCGGCAAGGTGAGCGTTCCGCGCGCTCGACCATCAATCGACGATGGGCGCCTACGTCGGCCGCACCGCGGTCAAGGACGGCAAGGGCGTGATGGTCGACTGGCGCTACGCCGACGGCAGCGACTACCTGCCGTCCGACGACGCGGTCCGGCGGCTGCGGCCCGCGCGAGTGAGGCCTGCGGCGCCGCACGAGCCGTAAGCCCGCGCGTGTCGCTCGCCTCCTTCGTTCGCCCAGCTGCTGAACGGCCTCGCCGGCGCCTCGGCGCTGTTTCTCGTCGCGGCGGGCCTCACGCTGATCTTCGGCGTCACGCGCGATCGTCAACTTCGCGCACGGCTCGCTCTACATGCTGGGCGCGTATCTCGCCTACACGCTTGCGGCGATGCTGGGGCGCGGCCCGCTCGGGATTCTGGGGCGCGATCGTCGTCGCGGCTCTGATCGTCGCGCGTGATCGGCGCGGCGATCGAGGCGCTCGCTGCTCAAGCGCATCTACGTCGGCGCCCGAGCTGCTGCAGCTTGCGGCGACGTTCGGCATCGTGTTGATCGTCCGCGACGTCGGTGCTGGCGCTGTGGGGCCCCGAAGACCTGCTCGGGCCGCGCGCGCCGGGCCTGCGCGGCGCGATCACGGTGCTTCGGCCGCGCGATACCGACCTACGATCTCTTCCTGCTCGCCGTCGGGCCGGCCGTGCTGCTCGCGTTGTGGTGGATCCTCGAGCGTACGCGCTTCGGCATGCTGACCCGCGCGGCCACCGAGAACCGCGTCCTCGCGAGCGCGCTGGGTGTCGACGAGCGGCGCCTCTTCACGGCGGTATTCGCGATGGGCGCGTTCCTCGCCGGGCTCGCCGGCGCGTTGCAGCTGCCGCGCGAGCCCGCCAACCTCGGCATGGACCTCTCGATCATCGCCGAAGCCTTCGTCGTCACCGTCGTCGGCGGGCTGGGATCGATCCCCGGAGCGTTCGTCGCCGCGCTGCTGATCGGACTCACCAAGGCGCTGTGCATCGCCGCTCGGCACCGTCGACGCCGGCGGAATCACGATCGCATTCCCCAAGCTCACGCTGGTCGCCGAATTCGTCGTGATGGCGGTCGTGCTGGTCGGCGCGCCCCTATGGGTTGATGGGGACACGCCGCCGACGGCGCCGCCGACGACACCGTTGCCGAGCTCCGCGCGCTCGTCGTCCCGCCGGGACCTCGCGCGGCGATCGGCGCGCTTGTCGCACTGGCCTCGCGGCGCTCCTTCCGTGGTCGGGCGACGAGTACCGCGCTCGTGCTCGCGACCGACGTCCTCGATCCTCGCGCTGTTCGCCGCGAGCCTGCAATTGCTGATGGGTACCGGCGGGATGGCGTCATTCGGTCACGCCGCGTACTTCGGCATCGGTGCCTACGCGGCCGCACTCGCGACGAAGCGCGGTGTGCCGATGGAAGCGGCGCTCGCGCTGTCGCCCGCTGGCCGCTGCGGCGGCGCGCTCGTGATCGGCTGGTTCTGCGTGCGACTCTCCGGCGTCTATCTGGCGATGCTGACGCTCGCGTTCGCGCAAATCGTCTGGTCGATCGCGTTCCAGTGGGACGCCGTCACCGGCGGCTCGAACGGCATCGTCGGCGTGTGGCCCGCGGCGTGGCTCGCCGGGAAGCAGACGTACTATTGGTTCACGCTGGCGTTCGTCGCCGCCGCGCTGGTGGCGATCGCGTGGATCGCCATGCGCCGCTCGGCTATTCGCTGCGCGCTTGCCGCGATTCGCCGTTGCGGGCCGAAGCGATCGGCATCGACGTGCGCGCGACACATTGGACGGCGTTCGTGCTCGCCGGCGCCTTCGCCGGGCTCGCCGGCGGCCTCTATGCGCTTTTTCGAAGGGCAGCATCTCGCCGGAGACGCTCGCGATCCCTCGCTCCGTCGATGCGCTGGTGATGGTGCTCGCTCGGCGGCCTCAACGCGCTGGCGGGACCGCTGCTGGGCGCGGCCGCGTTCACCTGGCTCTCCGACACGCTCGCGCGCGCGACCGAATATTGGCATGCCGGGCTCGGCGCGACGATTCTGCTGATCGTCATTGCCGCGCCGATGGGGATCGGCGGCGCATGGCAGCGGTGGACGCGCGGAAGCCCGCGGCGTCGCGCATCAGAGTGCGACGTGGTTAGCGAGATCTCCATCAACGGCCCCGCCTGTAGTCGGGACTCTATACTTCGAACACTCCGGTCCACTTACACCCTTCGATCGCACGCATGTTCGAATCCGTTCAGAAACGCGCAGGGGCTCATCGCGCGCGACGGACTCAAGGTCCGGCGCCTCATCGTCAGCTGCAGGAAATTACTGTCCGAGCGAGGCGAGGCGGCTGGCGTGTCGCTGGCCAAGATCACGCTGGATCTGTACCGGGAGCTGGACGCCAAGGAGCAAGCGCGATTCTTCGCGGCGCTCCTCAGCCGAGTTCTCGCCCGATCCAGCGCGGGTGCTCGCAGACTTCGAAGGCGTACGCTGCGGAGCCGTCGGCCGCGAATCTGTCGCAGCTCAGCATCGCCGCCGAGCCGCCGCGCCAGGAGCTGCTCCGGCGGCTCAACCGGGCGCCCGGAGGCACCGGCACGATCCTGCGCATGCGCGAGCGGTTGCTGGAACTGAAACGCGAGCGGACCGAGCTTGACGCCGTCGACTGGGATTTGCGTCACCTGCTGTCGTCGTGGTTCAACCCCGGCTTCCTGCAGATCGTTCGCGTGGATTGGCACACGCCCGCCTACCTGCTGGAGCAGATCATCGCTCACGAGGCGGTGCACGAGATTCGTGGCTGGAACGACCTGCGCCGACGGCTGGAGCTCGATCGGCCGATGCTTTCGCCTTCTTCCACCCGGCGCTACCCGACGAGCCGCTGATTTTCGTCGAGGTGGCGTTGATGGACCGGATGGCCGACTCCGTGCTGCCGTTGCTCGACACGCAATCCACGTTCGGACGATCCCAGCCGGGCGACGACGGCCGTTTTCTACTCGATCAGCAACTGTCAGCCGGGGTTGCGCGGGATATCGCTCGGCAACTTCCTCATCAAGAACGTGGTGGACGTGCTGTCGCGGGAGTTTCCCCGGCTCAAGGCGTTCTGCACGCTGTCGCCCGATCCCGGGATTCGCCCCGTGGCTCAGCGCGCATGATCAAGGGAGGCGACGCGGACGCGACCGAGACCGCTGGTGCAGGCGTTCAAGGCCGTCGACCGGAAGATTGGGCACGGATATCGCCAAAATCAGCCAGCGACCCCGAGGGCGCGGTCGAGCGCCTGCGCGGCGTTGAAGGCGCCGCTGACGCAGCTGTGCGCGACCTACCTGCTGCATCGAGCCGATGCGCAGCGAGCCGACGCAGGACCCGGTGGCGAGGTTTCACCTCAACAACGGCGCCAAGCTGGAAGCGCATCAACTGGCTCGCGGATACGTCCAGGAAGGGCCTTCGGGAGTCGCTCGGCCTGATGGTCAACTATTTGTATGAGCCTCGAGCGATCGAGGGCAATCACCAGAAGTTCGTCGACGGCAATATCGTCGCCTCGCGGCGGGTACGAAGCCTCGGCGCTGGCGACTGATCCTCGAGCGCCGAGGGCAGCAGGCGGAGCGGAGGCAGGCGCAGCCGATGCCGAATGACGCCATATTGACCGTCGAACGCCTGTCGAAATCCTTCGGCGGCGTCGATGCCGTTCGCGATGTCTCGTTCGATGTGAGGGCCGGGGAGCTCGTCGCGCTGATCGGACCGAACGGGGCCGGCAAAACGACGTGCTTCAATCTCGTCAACGGCCAACTGCGGCCGGACAGCCGGGACCGTCACGTTGATGGGCGCACGGATCGACGGCTTGCCGCCGCGCGCGATCGCCCGGATGGGCGTCGGCCGCACCTTCCAGGTCGCCGCGTTGTTCGCATCGATGACGGTGCGCGAGAACATTCAGCTGGCGCTCCTCGCCCGCGCCGGCGCGCGCATCGCAGCGTCGGCGCGCGCGCGACCGACCTGCCTGCGCGCCGAAGCCGACGCGCTGCTCGAGCGCGTGCGGATGACGGAATTCGCCGGGCAAGGCTGCGCGACGCTCGCCTACGGCAACGCGAAGCGCGTCGAGCTGGCTCTCGCGCTCGCGGCAGGCGCCGCGACTGCTGCTGATGGACGAGCCGACCGCCGGAATGTCACCGCGCTCGCGCGGCCGGCTGATGCAGCTTGCCGCCGACCTCGCGCGCGCGAACAGCGGATCGCGGTGCTTTTCACCGAGCACGACATGGACGTCGTCTTCGGCTCACGCCGACCGCGTCATCGTGCTCGACCGGGGTCGCGTGATCGCCGAGGGACCGCCGTCGACGATTCGCGCCGAACGCGAAGGTCCAGGCGCGTCTATCTCGGCGACGCCGAGTCGACAGCGCCGTCACGTCCTAGCTCGCGAGCCGCGCCAAGCCGGTCGGCGAGGTCGGCGATCAAATCCGCCGGATCTTCGAGACCGATGGCGAGTCGCAGGCAGGGTCCGCCGCGCGTCCCATTTCGTCGCCGTCTGCGTCGAGCTCGGATAGGTCGGGATGACGAGGCTTTCGAAGCCGCCCCAGCTCCAGCCCATGCCGAACGAGCTTCATTCCGTCGAGCATCGCATCGATGCGCGCTCGAGCGACCGGTTGCGAGCACGACGGCGAAGAGTCCCGATCCGCCGATGAAATCGCGCTTCCACAGGTCGTGCCCGCGCGAGCCCGGCAGCACCGGATAGATGACTTCGCGCACTTCGGGCCGTGTCATCAACCATTTCGCGATCTGTATCGCGCTCGCGACTGACGGTTCGCAGCGCGCAGCGGCAGCGTGCGGAGGCCGCGCAGCGCGAGAAAGCAATCGTCGGAGCGACGCGGTGACGCCCATGTCGGTCCAGATCCGATGGAGCGCCGGGAATCGTCGCCTGCGTTGCCGAGGATGAGACCAAGCAGGACGTCCGAATGGCCGCCGATGTACTTGGTCGCCGCGTGGACCGAAACATCGGCGCCGTGATCGAACGTCCGAAAGCCGAACGGCGTCGCCCACGAGTTGTCGGTGACGACGAGCGCCCCGCGCCGATGAGCAACCTCGGCAATGGCGGGAATGTCCTGCACCGCGAAAGTCAGCGAGCCGGGCGACTCCGTGAAGACGATCCGCGTGTTCGGCCGAAATTCCCGCTCGATCGCGGCGCCCAGCTGCGGGTCGTAGTAACTGACGTCGACGCCGAGGCGCGTCAGATGAATGTTGCAGAAGCGCCGCGTCGGCCCGTACACGGCATCGGTGACGAGGACATGGTCGCCCGGCCGCGTCAGCGCGAGGAGCGGCAAGCGTCGTCGCCGTCAGTCCGGACGGGACCGCGAGCGCCCCGTAGGCGCCCCTCGATTGCAGCGACGGCGTCCTGCAGGTCGGTCACGGTGGGCAGCCCGTGAAGCCCGTAGCCGATGCCGGCGTAGTCGCCGCGCCTCGCCTCTTCGAGGCTCTGCGACCGTCGAAAGCAGCATCGTCGTCGCGCGGAATACCGGCGTGTTGACCGCACCCGAGGAACCGGCGTGGATCGCGCCCCAGATGGGCGGCGCGCGTCGCCGGCTTGTACGTCGTCGGTCATCACGGCGTTACTTGCGACCGTTGGCGATCATTGGCGCGTCCTTTCGGGCGACCGGGTGCCCGCGAAACCCTTTGCGCATCATCGCCACGAGCTTGTCGCGTATTCGGTCTTCCCTGGCTCGCGAAGCGCATCATCAGCGCAACGCGACATCACCGGCGCCGGGACGCCCTGCTCGATGGCCTCGACCGCGGTCCAGCGGCCCTCGCCGGAATCCGGCGACGATCGGCGCGATATCGCCAGCTCGGCGTCGCGCTTCAGAAATTCGGCGGTGAGATCGAGAAGCCACGAGCGGACCACGCTGCCGTGGCGCCACATCTCCGCAACCGCGGCGACGTCGATCGCCGAAGCTTTTCGTTGCCTTTGAGCAGCGCGAGGCCTTCGGCGTAGGCCTGCATCATTCGCGTATTCGATGCCGTTGTGGATCATCTTGACGAAGTGTCCGGCACCGCCGGGACCCGCAGTGCAGCCATCCGGCGTCGGGGGCGGGCGCAAGGATGCTTCACGGACGGCTCGATCATCGCAGCAGCCGCCGCGTCGCCGCCGAACATCAGCGTATAGCCGTTGTCGAGTCCCCACACGCCGCCGGACACGCCGCAATCGACGAAACCGCAAGCCGCGCGCAGGCGACCGCGAGGCCGCGCCGCTGCGAATCCTTGTAGTTCGCGTTGCCTCCGTCGACGATCGAGATCGCCGCGCGCGAGCTCCGGCCAGAGGTCCTGGATCGGCGAGCTCGGTGATCGTGTCCTGCCGGCACCATCAGCCATACGATCCGCGGGCGCGACAGTCGCTTCGCGAGCGCGACGATCGACGGCGGGTTCGAGCACCTGTTCCGCCGCAAGCGACGCTGCGGCCGCGGCATCCGCATCGAAGCCGATGACCTCGACACCGGCGCGTCGGAGCCGCCGCGCCATGTTGCCGCCCATGCGGCCCAAACCAACGATGCCGATCTGCATTCGGGAAGCGCTTTCGAGAGAAATCGTGATGCTACCGGTTCCGGCTGCCGCCAGCCAACCGTGGCGAGGCTCGCGCGCTGCGTTGCGGTCACCGCGCGCCGCGACGATCAGCACGCCGCCGGCGAGCGTCCGCGGGCCGGGGACCTCGCCCAGCAGCGCAAGCGCGAGCGCGATTCCATAGACAGGTTCCAGCGCCGCAATCACGCTCGCCGTGTGCGCCGTCACGTTTGCGAAGCGCGGCGATGAACAGCGTGTGCGCGAGCGCCGTGCACAGCGAGGCCCAGCACGACAAGCAACACGATCTCGCGCGCGCCGATCGCGCCGAGCGCCCAGGGACTCGCCGCACGCGAACGGCAACAGCGCGACCGCGCGCAAGCGCGTTCTGCCAGAACGCGATGTCGGTCGCCGGCCGCGCCATCGCCCAGCGCCGGTTCATCACCGCGAGCAGCGCGAAAGTCAGTCCCGAAACGAGTCCCCACGGCGAGACCCTGGACGATTGGGTTCGCCAGAGAGAGCTCCGGCACGAGCAGCACCGAGACCGGCCGTGACGAGCAACGCGGTGATCGCCTCGCGGCGATGAATCCGGCGCGCCAGGAACACCCGCTCGATCAATAGCGTGAACAGCGGGAAGCTCGCGAAGCCGAGGAGACCCACCGCCACCGTCGAGACCTGAATCGCCGCGAAGAAGCTGACCCAGTGCAGCGCCAGCACGATGCCGTTCGGCGGCGAGGCGCACGTCGAACGGGGCGCGTTCTCCGGCGCGTATCCGCAGGACGCCGAGCGCCATCGCGGCGATCGCGGTGCGGCCGAGGACGATCGCCACCGGCGACAGCGTGAGCCATTTGCCGAACAACCCGGCGAAGCCGAACAGCGCGACGGCGACGTGCAGCGCGACGAGCGCAGCCGCGTTCGTCATCGTCGCAGGCGGGGAAGCGTGGCCATCCGCCGGCATTGTGCCATCAGGCGCCGACGCGACAGCGCCTGCGCTAGCATATCGGTCAGCGCCGCGCGGATCGGGAGGTCCCGCGGCGCGGCAGAATACCGGTCCGAACGACACGCACCTGGAGGAACGCATGCCGAATCCGTCCCCGACCGCCCAGGTCATCGCCGCCGTCCGCAACGCGCCGGGCAACCCGCGTCAAGGTCGCCGGTGTCGGACATCGACGGCGTGCTGCGCGGCAAGTACCTGCACAAGGACAAGTTCTATTCGGCGGCCGAAGGCGGCTTCGGCTTCTGCGACGTCGTGTTCGGCTGGGACATGATGGACGTCACCTACGACAACACGACGCTGACCGGCTGGCACAAGGGCTTTCCCGACGCGCTCGCGAAGATCGACCTCGGCACGTTTCGCACCGTGCCCTGGGACGACGGCGTGCCGTTCTTCCTCGGCGATTTCGTCGCCGCAGAAGGACGGCAAGGAAGTTCCGTTGCCGATCTGCCCGCGGCAGGTGCTGAAGCGCGTGCTGAAGCGCGCCGAGAAGCTCGGCGTGATGCCGATGTGCGGGATGGAATTCGAGTGGTTCAACTTCGCCGAGACGCCGCAATCGTGGGCCGACAAGAAGGCGTGCGGGCCGACGACGATCACGCCCGGCATGTTCGGCTATTCGCTGCTGCGCGCCAACGCGAACCGCGACTTCTTCGCCGCGCTGATGATCGAGATGGGCGACTTCGGCGTGCCGATCGAGGGCCTGCACACCGAAACGGGTCCCGGCGTCTACGAGGCGGCGATCCTGTTCTCCGAAGCGCTCGAAGCCGGCCGACCGCGCGATCCTGTTCAAGACCGGCGCCAAGGAAATCGGCGCGCGCTTCGGCATCATGCCGAGCTTCATGGCCAAATGGAACGCGCACTATCCGGGCTGCTCGGGCCACATCCACCAGTCGCTGTCCGACGGCAAGAAGAACCTCGTTCTACGATCGCGAAGGGCGCGAACGGCATGAGCAAGCTCTTCGAGAGCTATCTCGCCGGGCCAGGTCGCCGGCACTGCATGGAATTGGCGCCGATGTACTGGCCGACGATCAACAGCTACAAGCGGCTGGTCGACGGCTTCTGGGCGCCGGTCAAGCCGACGTGGGGCGTCGACAATCGCACGGCGAGCTTCCGCGTGATCGCCGGCTCGCCGAAGTCCACGCGGCTCGAGACGCGCTGCCCGGGCGCCGACATGAACCCCTATCTCGCCGCGGCCGCGGTGCATCGCCGCGGGCCTGCGACGGCGTCGAGCGCAAGATGAAGCTCACCGCGAAGCCGATCCACGGCACCAACCAGGGCGCCGAGAACATTCCGCGCGCGCCGCGGACGCTGATCGAGACGACGCGCATCTTCCGCGAATCGAAGCTCGCGCGCGACTGGTTCGGCGACGATTTCGTCGATCACTTACGCCGGCGACCCGCGAATGGGAATGGCGGCAATGGCTCGACGGCGGTCACGCGATTGGGAGATTGAAGCGGTATTTCGAGATCATCTAGAGCGAATGCCCGCACCGTCCGGATCACGCACACAGTACTCTATACGACATGGATCGCTTCTGCTTTCCGACGACGATTCATTTCGGCGCCGGCGCGCGCAAGCTCGTCGCCGAGCACCTGCAAGGCACAGGGCGTCGCGCGCCCGCTGATCGTCACCGATCGCGGCATCGCGCCGCTGCCGATGCTCGCCGAGTTCGTCGCCGACCTGCCGGGCCTCGACGTCGCCGTGTATTCCGGACATCTGGGGCAACCCGGTGACGAGCCAGGTCGACACACGGCGTCGACGCGTTCAAGGCGCATCGCGCCGATGCGGTGATCGGCCTGGGCGGCGGCGCCGCGCTCGACGTCGCGAAGGCCGATCGCGCTGATGGCCAGCGCACCCGGGCGACGTCCTCGAATACGCGTGGGACCATCCGCAGGTGCGGCCGATCGACCGCGCGATTCCGTACTTCGTCGCGCTGCCGACGACCGCGGGCACCGGCTCGGAGGTCGGGCGCTCGAGCGTGGTCTCCGACGACGCGACGCACGTCAAGAAGATCATCTTCTCGCCGAAGCTGCTCGCGAAGTGCGGTGTTCGCCGATCCGGAGCTCACGCTCGACCTGCCGCCCGCGATCACGGCCGCGACCGGCATGGATGCGCTCACGCACAACGTCGAGTCGTACCTGTCGCCCGCCTACCACCCGATGTGCGACGGCATCGCGCTCGAAGGCGTGCGCATCGCCGCGCGCGCGCTGCCGATCGCGGTGCGCGACGGCACAGAACCTCGAGCGCGCGCAGCGACATGCTGATGAGCTCGATGATGGGCGCGATCGCGTTCCAGAAGGACCTGGGCGCCGTGCACTCGTGCGCGCACGCGCTGTCGACGGTGGCCGACCTGCACCACGGGCTCGCCAACGGCATCATGATCGACCACGTGATGCGCTTCAACCTGCCGGCGGCGACGGCGAAGATGGCCGAGCTCGCGCGCGTCGTCGGCGTCGACGGCGCAGGCGACTGCCGAAGAGCGTCGCCGCGCGCGCGTTCATCGACTGGCTCGCGCAGATGAAGGCCGACCTGCGGCATTCCGGCGACGCTCGGCGCACATGCGTCGAAGCGGCCGGTGACCGCGGCCGACATCCCGGCGCTGGTCGAGGTGGCGATCAACGACACGTGCCACCTCACCAATCCGCGCAAATGCACGCGCGCGGACTTCGAGCGCATTTTCGCCGCGGCGATCTTGAGACGCCGTCGCTCCATGCTCAAGATCGGCATCTCCGCCTGCTTCTTCCACGAGGATCCGCAAGCGCGCGATCTTCAAGGGGCATGACGCTGCAGTACATCGAGCAGAACGTCGCGCACTGGCTGATGCAGCGCGACGTGCTCGCGTTCATGGTGCCCTCGCCCGAGGGGCGCACGCAGCGCCCGGGCAGCAAGGCGACGGTCGGCGCCTACGCGCGCGAGCTCGACGGGCTGGTGCTGATGGGCGGCTCCGACGTCTGCCCGGAAACCTACGGCGAGAAGGCGCTGCAGCCGGAATGGAACGGCGACCGCATCCGCGACGACTACGAGATCGCGCTGCTGCGCGCGTTCATGGCGCGAGCGCAAGCCGGTGCTCGGCGTCTGCCGCGGCGCGCAGGTGATCAACGTCGCGCATGGGCGGCACGCTGTATCAGGACCTCGCGACGCAGGTTGCCCGGCGCGCTCAACCATCGCAACTGGGACGATCTACGACGAGAACTGCCACGCGACGTCGTTCGTCGCCGGCAGCCGGCCTCGCGCAGCTCTATCCCGACGCGTCAGCTGATCAAGACCAATTCGATTCACCACCAGGCGGTGAAGGACCTCGGTCGCGACTCTCGTCGTCGAGGCGTGGTCGGAGCCCGATCGCATCGTCGAGGCGATCCGCTGCACGGGCCCCGGCTACGTGTTCGCCGTGCAGTGGCATCCGGAGTTCCACGCGCCGGACGATCCCTCGTTCGTCGACGACACGCCGATCCTCGACGAGTTCCTGGCCGCCGCCGCGCAGCACAAGGCCGCGGCGTTCGCGATCTGACTCGGAGCTCGCGATGAAGATCGTCAATCCCGCCGACCGGCGCCGTCATCGCCGGACGTCACCGCCGGACAACGCGGCGCGCCGTGCGCCGCAAGTACGACGCTCGCGCGCGCCGGCGCAGCCCGCGTGGGCGAAGGTGCCGATCGCGCAAGCGCCTGCGAGGCGATCGCCGCGTTCCGCGAGCGCATCGTCGCGATGCACGAGACGCTCGCGCGCACGCTGACGCAGCGAGGTCGGCAAGCCGATCCGCCAATCGCGCAACGAGCTGAACGGGCTCTGCTCGGTCGCATCGATTTCTTCCTCGCCGAATCGGCGCGCGCGCTGCGCGACGAGAAGGTCTACGCCGATGCGAGGCAGAAGCTCGAGGAGCGGATCACGCACGAGCCGCTCGGCGTCGATCGCCAACATCTCGGCGTGGAACTATCCGTACTTCGTCGGCAGCAACGTGTTCGTCCCGGCGCTCGTCGCCGGCAACGCGGTGCTCTACAAGCCGTCGGAGTTCGCGACGCTGACCGGGCTGCACATCGCCGAGATGCTGCACGAGGCCGGCGTGCCGCGCGACGTGTTCGTGCCGGTCGATCGGCGACGGCGCGACGGGCGCCGCGCTCGCTGCGGCAGCCGGTCGACGGCGTGTTCTTCACCGGCTCGTATGCGACCGGCGCGAAGATCGCGCGCGGCCGCCGGCCGGCGGATGATCAAGGTGCAGCTCGAGCTCGGCGGCAAGGATCCGATCTACGTCTGCGACGACGTCGACGTCAAGGCCGCGGCCGCGGCGCGTCGCCGACGGCGCGTTCTACAACACGGGCCAGTCGTGCTGCTCGGTCGAGCGCATCTACGTGCACGAGTCGATCCACGACGCGTTCGTCGCGCGCGTTCGTCGCCGAGGTCAAGGGCTACAAGATCGGCGATCCGATGGACGAGGCGACCTACATCGGCGCGATCACGCGCCGGCCGCAGCTCGACGTGCTGCAAGCGCCAGGTCGCCGACGCGAAGAAGAAGGGCGCGAAGCTGCTGACCGGCGGCAGCGTCGTCAAGCGCAAGGGCAACTGGTTCGAGCCGACGGTGTTCGCCGACGTCGATCACTCGATGGCGCTGATGCGCGACGAGAGCTTCGGCCCGATCATCGGCATCCAGGCGGTCGCCGACGACGACGCGGCGGTCGACCTGATGAACGACACCGAGTACGGGCTCACCGCCGGCGTCTACACGCAGCGACGCAGACGCGCGCGCGCAGATTCTCGCGCAGCGTCGCACGCGGGCACGCGTCTACTGGAACTGCTGCGATCGCGTGAGCCCGCGGCTGCCGTGGTCGGGCGTCGAGCCATTCGGGCATCGGGCTCACGCTGTCGACCTACGGCATCCAGACGTTCACGCGGCCGAAGGCGTGGCACCTGCGCAGCGTGCAGGCGCCCACGTCCGCCGGCGCGCGCCTGCCGTCGCGAGCGATCGTGCCTTGATCCTCGGCGTGCGCTGACATCGCCGGCGGATTCCGGCCAGGATCAGGGCTATCACCAGTTCGCCGATCAGCGATCGTGGCTCGGACGTGCCGCACGCTCGCAGACGTGCTATCGAACCTTGCGTTTGCGCTTCGTGGGCCGTCGTCGGCGTGCCGCGCCTCCTCTCACGCCGGCGCGCGCGCTTCGCCGCGCGCAACCGAGGCCGGCATGTGGTTCATCGCGTTGGGCATCATCGGTACGGCGATCGGATCGGCGTGGTATCACCAAGATCCGACCGATGCGACGCTCGTCTGGGATCGCCTGCCGATGACGCTCGTCTTCGCCGGGGTCCTCGGTGCCGCGATCTCACAGCGCCTCGGCAACGACCTCGGGCCGAGCGGGCGCTCGCTGGTTCTCGCCGATCGGCATCGCGAGCGTCGTGTACTGGAAGGTGACGGGCGACCTCTCGCTCTACGTTGCCGTGCAGTTCGGTGGCATCGCTGCGCTGCGTTGCTGCTTCGCAATCGCCCGCGACCGCGACGATCCGATTCCGTGGCTGTGGGTCGTTGCGTTCTATGTCGCTTGCAAAGGTCGCGGAGGGGCCGATCGGGCAATCTGGGACGCAACCCGGGCTCGTCGCCGGGACACATGCTAAGCACCTGTTGGCGGCTGCCGCGTGGCGGCAGCACTCGTGGCCGCTGCTGCGCGCCGCCAACCGTCGGGCGCGGAACGGTGCCGGTCCTGGTCCGCTACGCGACGCCGTCCTGCAGCTCCGCCGCGCTGCAGCGTGTTGGCGAGCAGCGTCGCGATCGTCATCGGTCCGACGCCGCCGGGCACCGGCGTGATCCACGCGGCGCGCTCGCTGCGGCCGCCGCGAAGTCGACGTCGCCGCAGAGCTTGCCGTCGGCGTTGCGATTGATGCCGACGTCGATCACGATCGCGCCCGGCTTGATCCAGTCGCCCTGCACGAAGTTCGCCTTGCCGACGCGCGGCGACGACGATGTCGGCCTGGCGCACGAGACCCGGGCAGGTCGCGCGTCGTCGAATGGCAGATCGGTCACCGTGCAGCGCTCCATCAGCAGCTCGAGCGCCATCGGACGGCCGACGATGTTCGACTGGCCGATCACGACCGCGTGCTTGCCGACGAGATCCTCGCCGGTCTCTTCGAGCAGCGTCATGCAGCCGTATGGCGTGCACGGCCGCAAGCAGCGGGCGCTTCAGCGACCAGGCGGCCGATGTTGTACAGGATGGAAGCCGTCGACGTCCTTGCGCGGATCGATGCGCTCGGTGACGCGCTCGCTCGTCGATGTGCTGCGGCAGCGGCAGCTGCACCAGGATGCCCGTTCACCGCGCGGATCCGCGGTTCAGCGCATCGATCAGCGCGAGCAGCTCCGCTTGCGTCGTCGGCGCCGGCAAGATCGTAGCGCGAACGAGCGCATGCCGACGGCGTCGGTCGTCCTGCGCTTGTTGCGCACGTAGACCTGCGACGCCGGCATTCTCGCCGACCAGCACGACGGCGAGCCCGGTGGCGCCTTGCCCGGCGCGCAACGCGCGCTGGCAACCTGTGCGCAATGTCGGCCGTGAGGCGCGCTGCGCGCGCCTTGCCGTCGAGGATGCGGGCAGTCATGTCGATCGCGTCCGCGCCGCGGGATTTCGCGATCGCGAAGGACCGCGAATTCTAACCGATTGCGCGACCACGCTGCGACGACGCTGCAGTCGCGCGAGGTTCGGTCCGCGCACGGCGGACTACAATGCTTCGATGATCGCCGACCCTGAGTCTGACGGCGGTGTCGCTCGCGCCTGCGCGCGCGCTCGCGCCGCCGCCGGGAACTATCGACCGCTTCGCGTCGAGGGATCCGACGCAGGCTGGCTCGACGATGCGCGACGCAGCGCGCCTCGCGCGGATGAGCGAGGTCTTCGACGTGCGCGAAGACGGCGTGCGCTTCGTCGATGGCGCTCGACTGACGAGAACGAGCCGCAGCGCCGCGATCGATCGCGTCGCGCGCGAGCTCGCGGCCGCCGGCGAAGCTCACCGCGATGGCGCGACGAGACGCTACGCGGTGGCACCGGGACTCCGGCGCCGCGCCGTGGTTTCTCCTCGAGCGCGCTGCCGCGCGCTTACTTCGGGATCCACACGTATGCGGCGCACGTGAACGGCGTCGGTCCGCGACGAGCGACAGTGTCCGGATGTGGCTCGCGCGGCGCAGCGCGGCGAAGTCGATCGATCCGGGAATGCTCGACAATCTGGTCGGCGGCGGAATCGCCGGTCGGGTGCAGACGATCGCGGCGACGGTCGTCAAGGAAGCATGGGAGGAAGCCGGCGTCCCTGCACCGCTGGCGTCGCCTCGCGTCACCCCGCCGGCACCGTGCAAATCTGCCGCGAGCAGCCCGACGGGCTGCAGCGCGAAGACGATTTTCGTTCACGACCTGTGGCTGCCCGCACGGTTTCGCGCCTGCCGGCCAGGACGGCGAGGTCGTCGACCATCGTCTCGTCCACGCTGCCCGAAGCGGCGCGGCTGATCGCCGCAGGACGAGGGCCCCAACGCGGTCACCGCGGACGCGAGTCTCGTGATCCTGATTTCCTGATGCGGCACGGTCACATCGATGCCGGCGCGTCAGCGTACTGAACCCTCGATGCGTTTCGCCATCCACGGACGCTCGCACCGCCGTGCCGGGGCGCTGACGGACAAGCTGACGGGTCGCGTAGCCTTTTTGGGATAGCCTCCAATCAGATCCCGGCGAACCACTGGTAGCCCTGGTCCTCCCAGTAGCCGCCCTTGCCGCCTGCGATCATGGCGAAGCTCTCGACGAGCTCGATCCGCATCACGTACTTCGCGTGCTTGTAGCCGAGCTGCCGCTCGACCCGCAGCCGGATCGGCGCGCCGTTGGCGATCGGCAGCAGCGGCGTCGTTCAGCTCGTAGGCGAGGATCGTCTGCGGATGGAACGCGTCGTCCAGGTCGATGCTTTCGTAGTAGAGGCTCGTGCCGTCGCTCTTCCATCGGATCGGCGCAGTGGAAGACCACGAAGCGCGCCTCCGGCTTCGGCTGCGACGGCGTCGAGCAGCGCGCCGAGCCGCGCCCCTTCCACTTGCCGATCGCGCTCCAGCCTTCGACGCAGTCGTGGCGGGTGATCTGCGTGCGCGCTCGGCAACGCGCGCAACTCGGCGAGCGAGAAGCTGCGCGGCTGCGCGACGAGCCCGTCGACCTCGCAGCCGATAAGTCGGCGAAGCCGTTCGCGGCGAGCGCCCGGTAGTCGTCGTCGTCGGGCTCGCGCGGTGCCGTTGCTGCGAAACGTCGGCGAGCAGATCGGCCTCGGTGAATTCCTGCGCCATCGACCTTGCGCGACGTCACCGCGTGCGCGACGGCCGAGCTCGCTGCTCGCCGGCGGACAGCACCTTCGGGAACCAGTCGGTCTGCGACAGCTGTTCGCAGCCCGCCGAGCGAACAGCGTGCCGGCCGCGCCGAGCGTGCGGGCGAGAAAGCGCCGGCGCGCGAGTCATGAGCTTATGTCCATGACGCGCCTCCGTCGGAACGCGGTAGCGGCCGGTGATCATCGAGCGCAGGTTGTTCCACAGGCCGGTGATGATCGACCTCGAACACGTGGATCAGCACGAACGCGACGAGCAGCCACGCGACGATGAAATGGATCGTGCGCGCCGACTGCCGTCCGCCGAAGAGGTCGACCCAGCCGGTGAACACGCGTGTCCGATCCACGGCGACATCGCGAGCCCCATCAGGATGATCAGCGGCAGCAGCACGAAGATGACCGCGAGGTACGCGAGCTTCTGCAGCACGTTGTAGCGCTTCGCCGCCTCGCCGGTCGGATGCCGGAAGCGCAGGTGATCGCGGATCGACTGGCCGATCGTGCGCCAGCTCGTCGCGCGTCGGGCGCGAGATCGCGCGCGAGATGCCGCGCTCGCCGACCGAATAGGCGACGTAGCAGAGGCCGTTGATCAGCGAACACCCACGCGAAGAAGAAATGCCACGACCGCGCCATCGACAGCCATTGGTTGTCGGGGATCGTCGCCCACCAGGGAAACCCGCGCGCGCGAGACCGGCCGTCGGCACGTCTTCGACAGGCCGAGCACGCCCGTCGTGTCGAACTCGCGGCCGAAGACGCGCGTGTACGCCCGTCATGCCGCGGTCGCCGCTGTCCATCGCGCGCGATCTCGAGCAGCGGCGGCGCGCCCGGTATACGACGACTTGCCCCAGTAGAGCGCCGGGTGCGCGTTGAAGATCTGCAGCCCGCTCATCAGCAGGATCGTCAGCGCGACGACGTTGATCCAGTGCATGATGCGCACCGGCAGCGTGTGGCGGTAGTAGACGTACTCGCTGGACAACCGGCGCATCGGCGCATGACGCTCGCCATGGCGACTCTCCTCGTGCAGGTAATGCCCGTTGGTCGCTGCGCGTCGCGACGTCTTACGACGCGCGGCGTCACGCCTGGCGAAGCTCCGCGGCGCCTCCGCCCTGCCGCGCCAGCGCGATCCACGCGATCAGCGTGAACGCGGCGCCGGCATAGAACGTGAGGCCCGGCCCGAAAGTATCCCACAGCCACCCGGCGAGCACGCTCGCGATGCAGCAGCGCGATCCCGCAGACGAGATTGAACACGCCGAACGCCGTGCCGCGCAAGATCGGCGGGCGCCGCCGCGGCGACGAGCGCGGCGAGCAGGCCCTGCGTCAGCCCCATGTGCAGCCCCCACAGCGCCGCGCCGGCAAATACCATCGTCGCGCCGGCGGCATTGGCGAGGACGAGGTCCGCGGCGATCAACGCCGACGAAGCCCGCCGAGAGCATGCGCGGACCGAGGCCCCGATCGGCCGCGGCGCCGGCCGGATACGCGACGACCGCGTAGACGGTCGACATCACGACCATCACCCACGGCGCCATGGCCGCCGGCACGCCGACGTTCTGCGCCCGCAGAATGAGGAAAGCCTCCGAGAAGCGCGCGAGCGTCAGCACCGCGGCGATGGCGACGACGATCGCGTAGCGGCGTCCGAGGCGCCGCGACGTCGGCCAAGCTGCAGATCGCTTGGACTCGCTCGCACGCGTTTCCGGCGGCGTCGCCGGTTCCTCGACGCCGAACACGAGCAGCGAGCACGCACAGGATCGCCGGGAACGACGGCGACCCAGAACGCGGACTTGAAATCGCCCGCGAAATACGCCATCGCGCGCGATCGCCAGCAGCGGACCGCCGATGCGCGCCGACCGTGTCGAGCGCCTGGCGCAGCCCGAAGCTCGCGCCGCGCACGTCTGCGGGCGTCAGATCGGCGATCAGCGCGTCGCGCGGCGCGCCGCGAATGCCCTTGCCGACGCGATCGGCGAAGCGCGCCGCGACGATCCATCCGAGCGTCGGCGCCAGCGGAAAGACGAACTTGGTGAGGCGCCGCAAGCCCGTATCCGAGAACGACGAGCGGCTTGCGCCGGCGGAAACAGGTCGGAGAGGACGCCGGAGAACACCTTGACGATCATCGCGGTCGCTTCCGCGATGCCTTCGATGATGCCGATCGTCAGCGTCGATGGCGCCGAGACCGATCGCCATGTAGAGCGGCAGCAGCGAATGGACGAGCTCCGACGACAGATCCATGCACATGCTGACGAACCCGAGCGTCCAGACACCGCGCGGAATGCGCGCAAGCGCGGTGAGTCGCGATGGACGGCGGCACGGCGTGTCAGCTCGTCGTCGACAGCGTGCCGAATGAAACGCCCGTGCCGCCTCTACTGCAAATCGAAAGCGGCGGTGAGATCGCCGGCGTTCGCCCGCACGCCGGGCAACGGCTCGAGGCCGAAGCGTCGCGTGATGAATTTGATGATCGACGTCGTGTCGTACGGACGTGTGATCGACGTAGCCGCGCTTTGCATGAAGCAATACGTAAC
>ERZ1370068.5913-contig-4916_pt1 | contig 27886 bp, 40 predicted proteins | sample MGYA00561227_ERZ1370068 | MGnify/ENA primary metagenome ERZ1370068 (study PRJEB38410, sample SAMEA6850437) | metagenome | study: Metagenomic assessment of the ecological functions of the soil: analysis of the soil microbiota associated with the...
AGTTACGTATTGCTAGGAGCTGCGGACGAGCGGGCCCGACTCGACGTGGCCGAAGCCCATCTCGAGACCGATCCGTTTGAGCTCGGCGAACTCGGCCGGCGTGTAGTACGCACCATCGGCAGGTTCGCGAGCGAGGGGCGCGAGGTACTGGCCGATCGTGACGATGTTGACGCCGGCGGTCCGGAGATCCTGAAGCGTCTGGACGACCTCGTCCCACTCCTCGCCCAGCCCCACCATCAGTCCCGACTTCGTCGCGATCCCGGGCGCGATCTCGTGCGATCGCCGGAGCACGTCGAGCGCGCGCGGATAGCGCCCGCCCGGACGCGCGATGCGATACAGGCGCGGCACCGTCTCCGATGTTGTGGTTCAGCACGTCGGGCCGCGCGTCGAGGACGATGCGCAGCGCGGCCCGTCGCCCTGGAAATCGGGGATCAGCACCTCGAGGCGGCAGGACGGAATCCGCGCGCGCGTCTCGGTGATCGTCCTGGCGAAATGCGACGCGCCGAAGTCCGGCAGATCGTCGCGATCGACGGAGGTGACGACGACGTAGCTGAGCTCGAGGGCGTGGATGGCGCTGGCGACCTTGATCGGCTCCTGCTCGTCGGGCGCGTGCGGCGTGCCGTGCGTGACGTTGCAGTAGCCGCACGACCGCGTGCAGGTGCTGCCGAGGATCATGAACGTCGCCGTCCCGTGGTGCCAGCACTCGCCGATGTTGGGGCAGTTCGCCTCCTCGCAGACGGTGTGCAGCCCCAGGCCGCGCATCAATCCCTTGAGGCGGTGATAGTTCTCGGAGCCGGGCGCGCGGACCTTCAGCCACTCCGGGCTTGGGGACGCGCGGCGCGGCATGGTCAGGCTCGGGCCGTTTCTTGCGGCCGCGGATGAAATTGAGGGGGACGGTGTTCAACCCTTCAATTTTATACTAGCGCGGATGGCTGCACTCGCGATCACCTGGTTCGGACACTCGACATTCGTGCTCACCACGCCCGGCGGCAAGCGGATCGTCTTCGACCCGTGGCTGACCGGCAACCCCACAAGCGCCTCCGGGGGCGAAGATCGACAAGGCGGACGTGATCTGCCTCACGCACGGCCACTCGGACCACTCGGGCGACGTGGTGGCGGTCGCGCGCGCGACCGGCGCGCCCCTGGTCGCCGTCTTCGAGGCTGGCGAACTGGTTCCAGGGCAAGGGGCTCAAGGACGTCATCGGCATGGGCGTCGGCGGGACCATTGAGGTCAAAGGGCTGAAGATCTCGATGACGCCGGCCGTGCACACGAGCAGCATCGAAGAGGACGGCAGGGTCCACTACGTCGGCCTCGGCGACCGGCTTCGTCGTGCGCATGGAAGACGGCCGCGCGATCTACTTCGCCGGCGACACCGCGCTCTTCGGCGACATGCGGCTGATCAGCGAGATCTATGCGCCGGAGATCGCGTTCCTGCCGATCGGGGATCACTACACGATGGATCCCGCCGCGGCGGCGAAGGCCTGCGAGCTGCTCGGCGTGCGCCAGGTCGTGCCGATGCACTACGGCACGTTCCCCGCGCTGACCGGATCGCCGGACGATCTGAAGACGCTCGTCGAGCCGCGCGGCGTCGACGTGCTGGTGCTGAAGCCCGGAGAGACGGCCAGTAGTGACGCGGCCGCTGCGTCTCGGGCTCATTGCACTTGGCGCCGTGCGCAGGCGCTTCCGCTGCTCACGCTCGGGCGCATCCCGACGCCGTCTGCTGACGCGCCAGCTCTACGCCTCGATCGCGCTCGCCCGGGCGCGCGTCGGCGATCGGCATCCCGACGCTTCTCTGGAGATTCCCCCGAGGCCGTGGATCACGTTCCGTTCTACGGCCCCGTCTTCTTCGATCTCGCGTCGACGGCGTTCAAAGGCCTTCGGTGTGTCGCTCGTCGCGTTCCGTCTCGTGAGCGTCGCCTCGGCGCGGCGGTCTACCCTGATCGCGACCGCAGCCCTCGCTCGACACCTGACGGACTCGCGGGATCGCACGCTGGCTGCGATCGTGATCGTGATGCTGACGGGGAGGTGAACTTCGCCGCGACGACGGGCGCGATGCACATGCTCGCCCGTCCGGGTTCGAGAAGTCGCCGCCATGGCGGCATTCGCGAGGGCCGGCGGCTCGCGACCGGCGTCTGCCTGCTTCTCGGGGCGCTGACGACGCCGCGCGCGTATCCGTTCATCGTCGCGTTCGCATGCGCGGCGGCGGGCGATCTTCGGCGTCTTCGGCACGACGCGACGGGCCGACCACGGCACAGCGCGCAGCGACGGCACTGATCGTCTGCGCGGCGGGAATGATCGGTGTGGGCGATGCGGTCGCATGGCGGGGTCGGCGCCTGGACGCTACATGACACGTTCATCGCGACGCACGAGAACACCGACGTCGCGATCCTTCCGTCCGCCGTTCGTGACGTCGCGTTCCACTGGTCCGGCCTGCTCACGCCGATCGTGGCCGTCGGTGTGGGAGTCTTCGCAGACGCTGTCGCTGCGCCGTCGCCACATCCATGGAGCATTTTCCCGCGCACACGCCACTCGACACCTGGAGACCGGACCCGCGCTGGCGAGATTGCTGACGTGGGCCTGGCTGAGATCTCGTCATCGGCGCGGTGATCTTCAACTACACGTTTTCGATCAGCGAGTACTGAAACGCTGCCGTTGCTCTCCGTCGGCGTCTCGTGGCCGTGGGAGTCACGCTGTTGCGCAGGGCGACAGCGGCAGCGATGGCCGCGTTGCTCTTCGCGGAGTGCGGCTACCTCGCTGTGCCGGTATGCCGTGCCTCGCGGTCACATGGACGGCCACGATTCCCGCGCCGATCGAAGCGTTCGTCAGCGCGCACCGTGCCAGATCGGGATCCGTCGTCATCGGACCGCCGTCGCCGTTCCTGTTCCCCGTGGAGCGGAATGGATCGAGTTATCGAGCCGTCAGCCCGCGAAGCTGGGCCGACTGAGACGCGATGGGTGCCGATCGTGGAGCCTTGGCGCGACCGCGCTCGCGAGGACGCTCGCGCGCAGCCGCGCCGCGCGAGCGATTCTTCATCTGGCGCACCGGACGATGTCATTTCCAGACTCGTACCGCATTGCGCTGCGGATGCGGTTATCGCGCGCTACGAGGCGCGCTCCGGCTGGCGAACGGTGGCCCGCGCGTGGATCGTGCGCGGATCGCTGGTCTACGGCGGATACCCGTCGGCCACGCTGTGCCGGCTGCCGCCGGGATTGCCCGTCGGGTTACGATCCCGCCCGTCCGACAGGCTGAGTTGCGGTATGGCAGCGCGAGCGAGCGCAAAGCGAAGCGAGCCAGCCGGAGCGAGCCGGCGAAGCGGCGAGCGAGAGAGGCTGTGGGGGGGAGTCGAGGGCGAGAAGCCCCTCGGATCTGCTGGTAGGCCGTGGACGCGATCTCGTTGACGATCTCGATCGATACCATGCGGCCGCTCGTATCGACCCCGTCTTGTCGGCGGCGGCGTAGAGCGGCTCGCGCGCCTCGAAGAGCAGCGCGCGCAGGTCGGCCATCGCCTGCGGATGATCCGCCATCGGACGGCGATCGCCCTGGCTGCACGACGCGGTTCCAGTGATCCTCCGGCTCCGCGCGCAGCCAGACCGTGACGGCGGATTTCTTCAGGAGCGCATACGTCTCCGGGCGACGCGACGATCCCGCCGCCCGGTGGCCGAGCACCATCGGCCGCCTCTCCGTCGAGGACGGCGGCGAGCGTCTCGCGCTCCAGCCGCCGGTAATAGTCCTCGCCGTAGAGCGAAAAGAGCTCAGCCAGCGACATGTCGGCCGCCTTCTCGATGCGGCGATCCAGCTCGACGAACCTGACGCGCAGGCGCCGCGCGAGCTGCCTGCCGATCGTCGTCTTGCCTGGCGCCGCGCAGCCCGAGCAGCGCCGACGACGCGCGGCGCGTCGGGATAGTCGTCGTCGTTCAGCAGATCGGCCGTGGGGATCGTTGAACGCGCGGGCGAGGTCCGCGAGTCGCTTGACCGAGATGTTGCCGCGGCCGGCTTCGAGCTGCACCAGGAAGCGGACCGACACGCCCGGACCGCTCCGCCAGCTCGCGGATGGTCCAGTGCCGCGCGCCCGCGCCGCCCGCACGCGTCGCCCGCCAGTTCCAGAATCTCGAGGATCTGCGTGGTCAGACCCGGCTCCGTGCGCACTGGATGCAGTATATCGCACCAAGTCATGATCGTTGACGCAGTATAGTGCCTTGACACTCCCTGACCGCCGGCGATAGGCTGAGGAGCGATATGGAAGCCGCAACCAAGGCCGCCATCGCCGGCCGTTTCGTTCGACACGTCGCCCGACCGCGTACCGCCACTGGAAGCTGACGTTCGACGGTCCGATCGCGACGCTGGCGATGGACGTGCAGGAAGACGCGGGGCTGTCGCCCGACTACAAGCTCAAGCTGAACTCGTACGATCTCGGCGTCGACATCGAGCTCGCCGGACGCGATCCAGCGGCATCCGCTTCGAGCACCCCGAGGTCCGCGCGGTCGTCGTCACGAGCCTGAAGGAGCGCATCTTCTGCGCCGGCGCGAACATCTTCATGCTGCGCGGCTCGCACGCACGCGTGGAAGGTGAACTTCTGCAAGTTCACCAACGAGACGCGGCTGGCGATCGAGGACGCGAGCCGCGCACTCCGGCATCAAGTTCCTCGCCGCGCTGAACGGCATCTGCGCCGGCGGCGGCTACGAGCTCGCGCTCGCGTGCGACGAGATCATCCTCGTGGACGACGGGAATTCGGCCGTCAGCCTGCCGGAGACGCCGCTGCTCGGCGTGCTGCCCGGCACCGGCGGCCTCACGCGCGTCGTGGACAAGCGGAAGGTCCGCCGCGACCTCGCCGACGTCTTCGGCACGGTGGCCGAAGGCGTGAAAGGGAAGCGCGCGGTGGAGTGGCGGCTCGTCGACGCCGTGTATCCGACGAGCCAGTTCAAGCAGCGCGTCGCGGCGCGCGCGCAGGAGCTGGCGGCCGCATCCGGATCGCCCGTAGAACGTGCCGGGCATCACGCTGACGCCGCTCAGTGCCGCAGGTCACCGACAACGCCGATCATCTACTCGGCGGTGGACGCTCCAGATCGATCGCGACAAGCGCGCCGCGACGCTGACCGTCACCGGCCCGGAGGCGGCGACAGCCGTCGACGCCCGACGGCGATCGTGCGCCGCCGGGCGATCAGTTCTGGCCGCTCCGCGCGTTCCGCGAGCTGGACGACGCGCTGCTGCGGCTGCGCCTGCTCGAGCCGCTCATCGGCACCATCGTCCTCAAGACCCGCGGCGATCAGGACGGCGATGCTCGCGCTCGACGAGCTGCTGCTGGCGCACCAGGACCACTGGCTCGTGCGCGAGATCATCCACTTCATGAAGCGCACGCTGAAGCGGCTCGACCTGACGTCGCGCAGCTTCTTCGCGCTCATCGAGCCGGGCAGCTGCTTCGCCGGGACGCTCGTTCGAGCTCGCGCTCGCCGCCGATCGCTCGTACATGCTCGACGATCCCGACGAGGCCGAACACGATCGCGCTGTCGAAGATGAACGGCGGGCCGCTGAAGATGAGCAACGGCCTGACGCGGCTCGAGACGCGCTTCCTCGGGGAGCCGGCGCCAGGTGCGACCGCGTCCTCGCGCACGACGGGCCGTTCGATCGCGGCCGAGGCGCTCGAGGCCGGACTCGTCTCGTTCGCGCCCGACGAGCTCGACTGGGACGACGAAGTGCGCCTGGCGGTGGAGAGCCGCGCCGCGCTGTCGCCCGACGCGCTCGACGGGCATGGAAGCGAACCTGCGCTTCGCCGGGCCCGAGACGATGGAGACGAAGATCTTCGGCCGGCTGACGGCCTGGCAGAACTGGATCTTCATCCGGCCGAACGCCGTCGGGCGAGAAGGGCGCGCTCACGGCCTACGGTTCCCAGTCGCGCCCGGAATTCGATTACAACCGCACTTAGCGCGACCTGAAGGTCGGGCTTCACGGTGAATCAATGATCTCAGCCGAGCGGATTCCCAACAACGTCGGACTCTCGAGCAACAAGCGGCTGCAGCGGGCGCTCGAGCACTGGCAGCCCGAAATACATCCAGTGGTGGAAGGACATGGGGCCGCAGGGGTTCCAGGACTACCACCAGGTCTACGTGCGGACGGCGGTGAGCGTCGACCCGTCGGGCTGGGCGCACTTCGAGTACGTGAAGCTGCCGGAGTATCGCTGGGGCATCTTCCTCGCGGATCCCGTCCACGATCGCCGGATCGGCTTCGGCGACTTCATGGGGCAGCCGGTCTGGCAGGAAGTGCCCGGCGAGTTCCGCAACCAGCTCCGCCGCCTCGTCGTGACGCAGGGGCGACACCGAGCCCGCGAGCGTCGAGCAGCAGCGGTGGCTCGGCCAGCGCTGCCCGAGCCTCTACGACCTGCGCAACCTGTTCCAGGTGAACGTCGAGGAGGGGCGCCACCTCTGGGCGATGGTCTACCTGCTGCACTCGTAAGCTTCGGCCGCGACGGCCGCGACGAGGCGGAGGAGCTGCTCGAGCGGCAGAGCGGCAACCGCGACAAGCCGCGCATCCTCGACGCCTTCAACGAGCCGATCGAGAACTGGCTCGACTTCTTCATGTTCACGATGTTCACCGATCGCGACGGCAAGTCGCAGCTGCTCTCGCTCTCCGGAGAGCTCGCTCGATCCGCTGTCGCGGACGACGCGGTTCATGCTGACCGAGGAGGCGCATCACATGTTCGTCGGCGAGACCGGCATCGCGCGGATCCTCGAGCGCACCTGCCAGCTGACGAAGCAGGCCGGCTACTCGGGCGACGTGCGCAAGCTGGGCGGCATCGATCTCGAGACGCTGCAGAAGTTCATCAACCTGTGGTTCAGCCTCAGCCTCGACCTGCACGGCAACGAAGTCTCGACCAACGCCGCGTCCTATTTCGCGCAACGGCCTGAAGGGGCGCGCCTACGAGGACAAGTGGGACGACCACGCCGGCGATCGAGGCGCTCTACGAGCTCGACATGCTGCAGGACGGCCGAGCTCAATCGCCAGCACATCCCGATGCGCACGGCGATGAACGAGGTGCTGCGCGACTGGTACGTCGGCGACTGCCTGGCCGGCGTCACGCGCTGGAACAAGATCCTCGAGCGGCACGGCTTCGCCGATCGCCTGCGCCTGCCCGATCGCAAGTTCAACCGCGGCATCGGCATGTACTCGTCGGTGCACTTCGATCCGCAGAGGGCACCGGCTGCTCGGACGAGGAATGGGCGCGCCGCAAGCACGAATGGCTGCCGGCGCCGACGGACCGCGAGTACCTGCTCAGCATCCAGGCGGCGCCGGTCTACGAGCCCGGCAAGTTCGCCAACTACATCGCGCCGCCGCAGCGCGGCGTGAAGGGGCAGCCGGTCAACTTCGAATACGTCCGCACGGAACTCTAGCACACGATGTCGAAAATCAACGCCGAGCGTGCGCGACGGCGTCTGCGTGATCGAGCTGAACGATCCGCCGGCGAACACCTACTCCTACGAGATGATGCAGGAGATCGACGCCGCGGTGCTCGCGGCGCGGATGGACGCCGGACGTCCACGTCATCCTCCTCATCGGCGCCGGTGAGAAGTTCTTCTGCGCCGGCGCGAACATCGGGATGCTCAAGGACGCCGATCCCGACTTCAAGCTTACTACTTCTGCCTGCACGCCAACGAAACGCTCAACCGGTCTCGAGCAGACGCCGAAGCTCGTGATCGCGGCGCTGAACGGCCACACGGTGGGCGGCGGCCTCGAGGTGGCGCTCGCGGCCGACCTTCGCGATCGCGAAGAAGGACGCCGGCAAGATCGGCCTGCCCGAGGTCGCGCTCGGCGTGCTGCCCGGCACCGGCGGCACGCAGCGGCTGACGCGCCTGCTCGGCAAGGGTCCGCGCGATGGAGCTGATGGCGACCGGCCGGCTGATGTCGATGGACGAGGCGAAGGCCGTGCGGCCTGGTGCACGAGGTCTGGGGCGAGGCCGAGCTCGCGGGACGCAGCTTCGCGGACGCCGCGCATGGACTACGCCAGGCACGTTCACGCCGCCGCACAAGGCGAGCCAGGCGGTCGGGCCGGATGAAGCGCGCCGTGCAGTCCGGCGCCGAAGCCGGCTTCCTCGAAGGGCTGTCGATCGAGCGCGAGCTCCAGCAGCTCCTCTTCCAGAGCGAGGACGCCAAAGAAGGCATCGCGGCAAATCTGGAGAAGCGCAAACCGTCGTTCAAGGGAAGATAAGGACTTGGCTACAGCAGCAATCGACCACAAGAAGCTCCTGATCAACAACGACTGGCGCGACGCCGCCGGCGGGAAGACCATGGACGTGGTCAATCCCGCGACCGAGGAGGTCATCGCCACCGTCGCCTCGGCCGACAAGAGCGACGTCGACGACGCGGTGGCGGCGCGCCCGCGCGGCGCTGAACGGGCCGTGGGGCACGATGTCGGCCCGCGAGCGCGGACGCGCTCGTCAGCAAGCTCGCCGATCGGCTGATGGAGCAGGCGGACGAGGTCGGCGCGGCTCGAGACGCTGCACAACGGCAAGCCGATCTTCGAGTCGCGGCAGATCGAGATTCCCGCCGCGGCGGAGTGCTTCGAGTACTACGCCGGCTGGGCCGACAAGATCATGGGCGAGACGATCCCCGGTGAAGGGCAACTACCTCACCTACACCCTGCGCGAGCCGCTCGGGGTCGTCGCCGCGATCGTCCCGTGGAACTTCCCGCTGCTGCTGGCCGCGTGGAAGGTCGCGCCGGCGCTGGCCTGCGGCAACGTCGTCATCCTCAAGCCGCGCGAGCCAGACGCCGCTGACGGCGATCGCGCTCGGCGAGATCGCCGTCGAAGTCGGGCCTGCCGCCCGGCGTGCTGAACGTCATCACCGGCCCGGCTCGAGCGTCGGCCAGGCGCATCGTCGAGCATCCCGGCATCGACAAGATCGCGTTCACGGGCGACACGAGCACCGGCAAGGGCATCATGCGGGCCGCGGCCGACACGCTGAAGAAGATCACGCTCGAGCTCGGCGGCAAGTCGCCGAACATCGTCCTGGCGGACGCCGACATCGACGCCGCGCTGCGCGGCGCGACGACGGGGATCTTCTACGGCAAGGGTGAAGTCTGCGCGGCGGGATCGCGGCTGCTCGTGGACACGATCGATCAAGGCCGAGTTCATGGACGAAGCTGGCGGCGCGCGCGAAGAAGATGGTCGCCGGCGATCCGCTCGATCCGAAGACGCGCTACGGCGCCGCTGGCGTCGAAGAAGCAGCTCGAGACCGTCCAGCGCTACGTCGAGATCGCGAAGCAGGAAGGCGCGACGCTCGTCGCCGGCGGCGAGCGCGCCGACATCGGCACCGGCAAGGGCTACTTCTTCCAGCCGACGGTGTTCGACAACGTCGCGCCGGACGCGACGATCGCCCGCGAGGAGATCTTCGGCCCGGTGCTCGCGACGATCGAGTTCGCCGATCTCGACGAGGCGATCGCGCGCGCCAACGACGTCGCAGTACGGGCTGGCCGCCGCCGTCTGGACCCGCGACATCAAGAAGGCGCACTACGTGGCGCGCAAGCTGCAGGCGGGCACCGTCTGGATCAACACCTACAACGTCTACGACACCGCCGCGCCGTTCGGCGGCTACAAGGCGAGCGGCTTCGGCCGTGAGATGAGCTCACGCGCTCGAGCACTACACGCAGGTCGAAGAGCGTGTGGGTCGACCTGAACATAGTGACCGATCTACCGACGCGCACATCCACATCCAGCCGTTCGACGATGATGCCGCCGCCGATGGCGGCGACGTTCTGGAAGGGCAAGCCGAACCGCGCGGAGCTGGAGAGCTACGCCGCCGATCCGCGCAAGCTGCTCGCGCGCATGGACGCCGACGAGGTCGACCGCGTCGGCCTGATCAACTACGTCAGCCCGGACCTGATGGGATTCACCGACGCGGCGAACGCCTGGATGGTGCAATACGCCGGCGCCGGATCCGTCGCGCGCTGCTCGCGTTCGGGTCGGTGCAACCCGCGATTCTCAGCCGACGTCGGCGGGGAGACGGCGCGCGTCATCGAAAGGGCGGCGCGGGCGCTCAAGGTCCACCCGCCGCACCAGCTGTTCCGCGCCAACGCCTACCAGGATGCGCTGCCCGGGCTGGCGGACCTCTACCGCGTCGCGCAGGACGCGGGCGTTCCCGTCACCATCCACACCGGGACGTCCGTGTTCCCCGGCGCGCGCAGCCGCTTCGGCGATCCCATGGACGTGGACGACGTCGCGATCGATTTTCCGAAGCTGACGATCCCTGCTGGCGCACGGCGGGCGGCCGCTGTGGATGGAGGCCGCGTTCTTCCTCGTCCGCCGGCACCCGAACGTCCACCTCGAGGTGTCCGGGCATTCCCCGTCGAGGCTGCTGGAGTATTTTCCGCGGCTCGAAGAGATTGCCGGCAAGACGATCTGGGGCACGGACTGGCCGAGCCCGGGATAAAGTCCATGAAGCTGAATGTTGAAGCTTTCCGCGCATTGCCGTTGTCGGATGGCGCCGAAGGCGCCATCCTTGATGGCAATGCTCGAGACTGGGCGTGACGAACTCCGCAACTGCTTGGATTTTCCGTTGGAAGTTACGATTCTTGCCCAGGCGTTTTGAGAGTTGGTCATGGGAATTAATTGGGCGTTGGGAGTTGTGAAGTTGTGGAGTTGACACCCACGCGCGAGGCATCGCCTCGGCCGCTGAAATCGAGCCACTGGCGTTCGGAATTCCCTGATTGTTGAGTACCTGCACGTACCTCGTGAGCCATTCTGCTGGGGGCGATGCCGTCGCAGAACCAGTGACTACCTGCAGGAGTTCGCCGAGATGTGGTCGACGCGCGGCGTGCGCGCGTGGCATGAAGGCTGGTGGGAGGTCGGGCGCGAGACCGGCAACCTGCTGGCGCCGATCCTCGGCGTGGCGCCGAACACGATCTCGATGCACCAGAACGTGACCGTCGCCCAGGGGATCATCGCGTCGTGCTTCACCTACGGCGGCCCGCGGCGGAAGATCGTGATGACGGAGCTCGAGTTCCCGTCGAACCACTACCTGTTCGAGGGGGTTCCGCCGCTACGGCGCGGAGATCGTCTACGTCCCGTCGGCGGATCCGATCCGGCTGGATCTGCAGCGCTTCCTCGACGCGATCGACGAGCGGACGATGCTCGTCCCGCTCTCGCTCGTCCTGTTCAAGAGCGCCTGCATCACCGACGCGCCGCCGTGATCGAGAAGGCCCACCGCGTCGGGGCGCACGTCATCCTCGACGTCTATCAGGGGCCGGCACCGTGCCGATGGATCTCGAGGGCTGGCACGCCGACTTCGCCGTCGGCGGCTCGGTGAAGTGGCTGTGCGGCGGGCCGGGCGCGGGCTATCTCTACGTCCGCCCCGATCTCGCGGCCACGCTCGAGCCCGCGCTCGTCGGATGGGCGGCGCACGACGCGCCGTTCGAGCTTCGCGACCGGGGCCGTCCGCTACGCCGCCGCGCCGGAGCGCTTCCAGAGCGGGACGCCGAACGTGCCGTCGCTCTATTCGGCGCAGGGCCGGCTACGAAATCGTCGCCTCGATCGGCGTCCCGGCGATCCGCGAGCGGTCGCTCCGGCTGACGCGCCGCCTCATGGACGCCGCGCTGGCCGACGGCCACCGGCTCAACACGCCCGCCGATGACCACGAGCGCGGCGGGTCGGTCATCCTCGACGTGCCGAACGGCGGCGCGGTCGCCGACGAATTGATCCGCCGCGGGATCATCTGTCGACTACCGTCCCGGCGCCGGGATCCGGATGGCGCCGCACTTCTACAATACGGACGCGGAGATCGATCACGCCATGGCGACGCTGCGGAGATCGTGGGATCTTGGCGGGATCTTCCGCCTAAAGGCGGAAGATCCAGCTCAGACTCCTGTAGCTTCCGCCTTTAGGCGGAATGACAAGCAGATGAAACGAATCACGTGCTCGGCGCCGGCACGATGGGACACGGGATCGCGCATGCGGCGATCGCGGGCGGCTACGACGACGCGGATGTACGACGTGTCGGACGAGGCGGTCGCCAAGGCGCGCGCGCCGTCGAGCAGATCGTCAGGAAAGGCGTCGAGCTCGGCAAGACTGTCGACCGCGGACGCCGACGCGATGCTGGCGCGCCCGTCGCCGACGACGAGCCTGCCGAGGCGCTCGCAGGACGCGGATCTCGTCATCGAAGCGGCGCCTGAGCGGATCGATCTCAAGCTCGCGCTGTTCGCGCAGATCGAGCGCACGCGCCGCCGTCCGCGCATCATCGGCATCCAACACCTCGGCGCTCAGCATCACGGAGACTGGCGGGTCGCTGACAGAATCCCGCCCGCGTCGCCGGCATGCACTTCTTCAATCCCGTCCACAAGATGAAGCTGATCGAGATCGTGCGCGCGCTCGAGAGCGCGCCGGCGACGCTCGAGGCGATCGAAGAGGTCGCACGGCGGATGGGGAAGGAAACGGTGCTCGGTGCGCGAGTCGCCCGGGTTCATCACCACGCCGCGTCAACGCCAGCATCGGCAACGAGGCGTTCTACATGCTGATGGAGGGTGTGGCGTCGGCGCGCGACATCGACAAGGCGCTGAAGCTCGGCCTCAATCACCCGATGGGGCCGTTCGAGCTGGTCGACCTGGTCGGCCTCGACACGCGCCTCGAGCATCCTCGAGTATCTGCACCGCGAGCCTCGGCGAAAAGTACGCGCCCTGCCCGCTGCTCGCGCAGTACGTGAAGGCCGGACGACTCGGACGGAAGGTCGGGAAGGGCGTCTACGAGTACTAGGACTTCTTGTAGGCCGCCTTCTGCGTGATCGGCGCGCCGCCTCCCTGAAAGTCGGGGAACGTCGACTCGACCATCAACGCGCCGTCCGCGTTCAGCCGACAGCACGCTCTTGAACTCGATCGTCTGGCCGTTCATCGTCGGACGTGGTCGACAGCGTGAGCTTGCTGCCGTTCCACGTGGCCTTGGTCGCGCGATCGATCGTCTGGCCGTTGAAGTCGATGGGGCTCTCGGCCGGCGCTGCCATCCAGGTTGTATGTCGTCTCTGAACTCGCCCATCTGGCCGGTCGCCGTGACTGTCAGCACGGTCGCGTCCTGCGCGACGACCAGCTGCGACGGCGTGAACATCTCGGGCTGCGCCGGGTCGGTCAGCTTCCACGTGCCGGCACGAAGCTGGGTTTGTCCTGCGCGCCCGCCACGGCGGAGAACGCGGCCACGGCCACGAGGATCGACACAATCGGGACGATGCGCTTCATCTGAGCTCCTTCTGCGACCTATGATACCCCTCATGGCTCATCCGAACATACGGGTCGAGATGGCCGAATCCATCGCCACGCTGACGATCGATCGGCCCGACGTCAAGAACGCGCTGAATCTCGAGACGGTCAACGAGATGCGCGCCGCGCTGACCGCCCTGGCGGTGAACCAGGACGCCGGCGTGCTGATCATCACCGGCGCGGAGAGTCGGCCTTCGTCTCGGGCGCCGACATCAACGACATCCGCGCGCGCGGGCGCGACGAGGGGCTGGCGGCGATCAACTCCTCGCTGTTCGCCGAGATCGAGCGCTCCCCGGCCGACCATCGCGGCAATCAACGGCTACGCGCTGGGCGGCGGCTGCGAGCTGGCGCTGGCCTGCGACATCCGCATCGCCTCCGACACCGCGAAGTTCGGCCAGCCGGAGCTCGGGCTCGGCATCATCCCCGGCGCGGGCGGCACCCAGCGGCTGCCGCGCCTCATCGGGATGGGGCGCGCGAGCGTACTGATCCTCACGGGAGAGATCATCGACGCCAAGCAGGCGCTCGAGTGCGGCCTCGTGAGCGCCGTCACGCCGGCGGGGCAGCTGCAGATCCGGGCCCGCAGAACTGGCGAAGAAGATCCTCCGGCAGGGCCCGCTAGCCGCGCGCCTCGCGAAGGTCGCGCTGAACGCCTCCGCCAGCGTCGACGTGACATCCGGACTCCTGATCGAAACGCTCGCCCAGGCTCTCTGCTACAGTTCCGACGACAAGCTCGGAAGGGACGACGGCGTTCCTCGAGAAGCGCAAGGCGAAGTTCACCGGACGGTAGTAGTCGCGAGCGAGCGGTAGCGAGCGAGCCACGCGCTCGTGCCGGAGGCGAGCAACGGAGCGCGCCGGCGCCCTTCGACCTTGCTCAGGGCGTGGTGAGCGCAGTCGAACCACGAAGCGGCGCCGCGAGCGCGTGTAGGGAGGCCGAGGGCGAAGCCCTCGGATAGAGAGATGTTTTGTGCGAAGTGCGGCGGAGCCATACCTGAGGGGCGGATTCTGCGCCCGATGCGGCGCGCCGGCGCGCGCCTGTCGTCACTCCCGACGGCCGCCTGAAGCGGCCGGGCGTCGTCTCCCTTCTCGCGATTCTCCACTGGATCGGCGGCGGGATGTGGCTGCTGGCCTCCGAGCGTCGGGCTGATCGCCCTGCTCGCTGGTTCAGCCGAAGACCGGGAGCCCTCATCGCGATCGTCATCTTCCGGGCCTGCTGCTGCTGGTGGCAGCCTGGTGCAGATCGTGTGCGGGATCGGGCTGTGGAAACTCAAGCCCTACGGGCGATGGATGCAGCTCGTGTTCTCGTGTATCGGTCTGCTCGGCGTCCCCCGTGGGCACGATCATTTCGATTGTCATCCTGATCTATCTCAACGAAGCCGGGCGTCAAGCTGCTCTTCTCGGACCGGCCCGTCGAGTCCATGACGCCCGAGGAGCAGGGGCGATCGCGGCTGCCGCCACGGTCTCGTCGAGGCGCGACGACCGTGATCGTCGTGAGTCGTGTTGGTGCTCGTGCTGATTGCGTTCATCGGGATCGTCGCCGCCATCGCCATCCCCGGCCTGTTGCGCGCCCGGATGGCCGGCAACGAAGCGGTGGCGATCGGCCAGTTGCGCGCCCTCACCAGCGCCGAGACCTCATACGCGATGGGCAATCGCATGCTCTTCGATCGCCAGGAATGCCTGCTGCGGCCGTCCGACTGCATCGCCGGCTACTCCGGGTCCCGCGTTTCTGCAAGAGCGCCTCGATCAGAAGAGCGGCTACCAGTTTCGCGTTCTATCCCGGCCTCGCGCCGGCCGCGCTTCCCGACGGCGCGTCACCGCAGCAGCATGACGAGCTGCGTGGTGACGGCCGAGGCCCATCTCGAACGCGACAGGGCAGCGGCGGTTCTGCGTGGATCAAACGGGGGACGTGCGCTCGGCGCCGCTGACGGCGGAGCTCAGACGGACAGCCCGTCTTGTCCGGCCCCACTGGCTCGCCGTTCGCTGACGGTCTAATCCACCCTCAGCGGATCGTGATGCGCCCCGACCACTTGCTGCCGCCCGGCGGCGGATCGTCGTGGTCGTGGAAGCCACAGAGTCCGCACCGTGACCAGGTTGCCCGTTTCGCGGCTCTGACCGGGCTGCAACAGGCCCACGCTGTTGATCTCCGGGCAGTCGTTGTGCTCCGGATGCGGATCCGACGTCATGTTGTGCGAGCGGACGTCCATGTTGACGAACGTCACTCGCGCGCCCTGGGCGACGTTGATTCTGGGTCGCGCTGACGCCCCGCGAGCGGTGAGGGTGATGAGTGCCTCCGCCGCTGGACGGCGACGAGGGCGACCCGCCGCACGTGGCGAGCGGAAGAAGGACGAGAAGCGGCCAGAGCCTGCGCACGCGGGGATTATCGCATCTCCGCGCACTCGCGCCTCGCGACATCGCGCATCCCCGATTACCTGAACCGTGATCGTTGCCCCTGAGGTTCGCGTTGCCGTCGTCAGATGGTCGTAGGTGCCCGCACGTCCCCGCGTTCGCGAACATGTGCGTGACCTTCGGTCTGGCCCGCGGCGATGGTGCCGAGGCCCGCTTCCATCGACGGGCAGCTGCCGTGCTGCGGATGGGGATCCGAGGCCATCTCGTGCGACCGGCTAGTCGTTGTTGATGAAGGTCGACGGTCTGGCCGACCGCGACGTTGACGTTGCGGAGGTTCACGCCCGCCGCGGTGATGGTGACCGGTCGCGCCGTTGACGCCGCCCGCGCCGCCGTCGCGCACGATGACGCGTCACGCCGCTCGGCGAACTGGGAGAAGAGCCGCAGCCGGCCACCAGGCCGAGGGCGACGAGGGATCCGATGAGACGCCCGTGTGCATGTGTTCATGATCCTTAGAAGAACTTTCGTGAAATGTTGAACCCGATGAACCAGGAGTCGCCGCTGACGCCGCTGCGCGTCAGCTGTCCCAGCGTTGTGCCGGAGCCGTTCGAGATGTTGATCTGAAGGTGTGGCCGCCCGCTCGCGCCTCGATGGCGAAGCTGGCCTGGTCCACGCCCGGTCTGGTAGCCGCCCACCCGCGGCGTGACCTCGCCGACCAGATACACCGCCGGGCGGATGCGGCACCGCGCGCCCAAGCCGATCATCGCCGTGTTGTTGTCCGGATCGGCGGCGAGATCGGACGGATTGCTGTTCACGACGAACAACGGCTCCACGTACAGCGCCGCGACCTTCGCGATCTTCTTCGACAGGAGCACGCCGATCGCGGACGATTTCGCGTCGCGCATGTTGTTGGCCCCCTCGAGCGTCGCGATCACGTCGAGGCTGAGCGGATGGCCGTCGGCCCGCTCTTTGCAGGAGCGCTCTGCTGGCCTGAGGATCTGGATCGAGCGATCGCTCGTCCGGTGCACGGCGATCTGCGTGCCCGGGCAGCAGCCCGTAGCGGAACTCGCAGACCGATCCGCGCTCCCGAGTCGAAGCCGAAGAAGTTGCTCACCAGATCGCTGAAGTCGCCGTCGTCCGAGCGCTCGCGTGAAGCGGTGCGTGACCCGGAACCCCATTTTGTAATGCGGCATCCGGAGCGTGGTCGGGAGCGCCGCGAGGGTGAAATCGGGCTGCAGCGGGTCGAGCCGGCTGTCGGGATCGGAGGTCTCAGGCTTCGATGCCTGGGGCTGCGGCGGCGGTCTGCGCTGAGGCCGGCGCCGGGGCGCCGATGAGCGCCAGGACCGCCAGCGACTACGCGCGACGCAGCCTACACGACGCTGCGGATCTTCATTCGGCCTGCATCATCGCAAGGCCGGTGCCGCGGCTGTGTGCCTGAAACGTCGAAGAAACAAAGGCAAGATCGTTACGGCCGCAGCGAAACTGCTTACGTAAAGCGAAAGCGGCCGGGACTGCGCCGATCTGTCACTCGATGCGGTGCTTGGCGAGGTAATAACTGAGGGCGCGCTGGCTGATGCCCATCGCCTCGGCGGCGTCCTTCTTCACGCCGTTGGCGGCCATCGAGCGCGCGGCGGACCGTCTCGCGTTCGGCCCAGTCGAGGTTCTGCCGCGAGCGAGCTCGACGGCAGCCCGCCGGCCGGCGCGACTCGGCACGCCGAGCAGCCGGACGACGTCGGCGCCGATCATCGCGCCGGGCGAGAGCACGACGGCGCGCTCGACGGTGTTCTCCGAGCTCGCGGACGTTGCCCGGCCAGTCGGCCGCCTGCAGCGCGTCGCGCACGCCCGCCTCGATGCCCGTCGATGCGCTTGCCGGCGCGCTGCGCGTGCTTCCGCGACGAAGTGATCGACGAGCAGCGGGATGTCGTCGCGCCGCTCGCGCAGCGGCGGAATGTGGATCGGGATGACGTTCAGCCGGTAGTAGAGATCTTCCTGGAACCGGCCGTCCGACACCATCTGCCGGATGTCGCGGTTGGTCGCGGCGATCACGCGGCACGTCGACCTTGTGGCTGCGCTCGGAGCCGAGCGGCTCGAACTCCCGCTCCTGCAGCACGCGCAGCGAGCTTCGACTGCAGCGCCGGCGCCATCGTGCCGATCTCGTCGAGGAAGATCGTGCCGCCGTCGGCCAGCGCGAACTTGCCCTTCTTGTTCGTCAGCGCGCCGGTGAAGCGCGCCGCGCACGTGCCCGAACAGCTCCGATTCCAGCAGGTTCTCGGGATGGCGGCGCAGTTCACCTTCACCAGCGGCATCTCGCGCTGCGCGCTGTGGAAGTGAATCGCGCGCGCGACCATCTCCTTGCCGGTCCCGGTCTCGCCGGTGATGAGGACGGTGCTCTTCGACTTCGCCACCATCTGCGCCGTGCGGATGACGTCCTGCACGCGGCGGCTGCGTCCGACGATGCCGTGCTGGTTGAACTCCTCGTCGCGCTCGCTGCAGCAGATAGCCGTGCTGCGGTCCGCAGGCGCTGGTGATCGAGCGCGCGGTTGCACGACGACGAGCAGCTCGTCGATCTCGAACGGCTTCTGCAGGTAGTCGAGCGCGCCGAGCTTCATCGCCTCGATCGCGCTCTCGACCGTGGCGTGCGCCGTCATCAGCAGGATCTGCGGCCGTTCCCCTGCGGCGGTCGTCGCGACGAGCTCGCCGGATCAGGTCAGGCCGGTCAGCTCCGGCATCAGGTTGTCGACCAGCAGGACGTCGAACGATCCGCGCGTCGAGCAGCCGCTGCGCCTCGCGCGGGCAGCCGAGCGCCACGACCTCGTGCCCCTCCTCGCGCGAGCGCCTGGCGCCAGCGCGTCGCGGATCTTGGTTTCGTCGTCGACGAGCAGGATCGAACCGGTTGTCTTGGTCATGCTGTCGGTTCGCGATCGAGCGGGAGCTCAATGCGGACCTCCGTGCCGCGATCGCGCTCGCTGGACGACGGTGATCCGACCTCCCAGGCCCTCGATGATGTTCCGCGAGATCGCCAGACCGATGCCGGTTCCGGTCCGCCGCGTCGTGAAGTAGGGATCGAACGAGGCGCGGCATGTCCTCTGGCGCAATCCCGGCCCCCGTTGTCGGACCACGAGCGATCGCCAGCCGGCGGGCGTCGAGCCGCGATCGATCCAGCGGCCGGGACGTCGGCGCCGCGGGCCGGCGCCGACGGCCTGGATGGCGTTGCCGAGGATGTTCAGCAGCGCCTGACGGAGCCGTTCCGCGTCGGTCGTGACCGACGGCAGGGATCGCGCTGTCGAGGTCAGCACGGATCCGTCGATGGCCTCAGGCCGCGCCGCCGCGCGCGCGCGTCGGCCGCCAGCGCGTTGAGGTCCGACCGGCGCGAGGTCGAACTTGATCGGCCGGGCGAAGTCGAGCACCTCGGGCACGATCCGGTTGAGGCGCGTGATCTCCTCGTCGATGTCCTTCGCCGCCGTCTGCGCGCGCTGCTCGGGATCGCGTCCTCGCGGCGCAGCGATCCGCAGCGACGTCTTGATGATCATCAGCGGGTTGCGGATCTCGTGCGCCACGACGGTGGACAGCCGGCGCCGAGCGACGACAGGCGCTCGCGCTGCGCCGCGCTCGCGCTGGAACCTCTGCGATCGAGTCGGTCATCGAGTTGAACGTCGTCGCGAGACAGCGCGCGTCCTCGTCCTGCCAGCGCGCGTTCGGCGACACCGGGATTCGGCGGGTCAGGTCGCCGCTGGACGCCATCTCGCGCATCGTGGACGTGATCCGCCTCGACCGGCCGCGTCACCGTGCGCGCGACGCGCGTAGCTGAGGAGACGGACATGCAGCACGGCGACCACCGCCGTGAGGCCAATTAACTGCGTATGCATGGCTGAGGAACCGCTGCCGTTCGCTTTGCGAGCGCGAGCACGATCGCCGATCGGCTGCCCGCAGGTCGCCCGGGGCTCCGAGCGGATTGGCGAAGGCGAGATAGCTCCTCGCCGTTCAACGCGATGCGCGACGACGTGCCCGGGCGGGCGAGGAGGCGGCGTGAGCGCCGGTGCCACGTCGCTTCAGGGACCGTGGCGGCCTTGATGGTTCCGTTCATCCCGAAGCGCGATTCTGCGCTGTTCGTCAGCTCCTTGAACCGGTTCGCCTGCGCGCAGTCGAGGACTGGCGCCGAGGATTAGCGTGCCGAGCACGTCCGGCTGCCGCCTGTCGATCAGATCGGGACCGATTTGATCAGGAGGATGCCGTGCGCTGCCGGCCAGAAGGCGTCCGCTCGATGGCGCCGGTCGCTCCCGATGGTGGCGGCGGCCGCCGAAGCGCCTCGTCCGGCACATCGCTGGTGCCCAGCCACGCAGCACCACGCCGCGGTTGTCGGCGATGGCGAAGAGCTGCGTGTTGGGCAGCTGTCCTGGTAATCCGCGCACCTGTTCGACCGTCGCGGGATCGTGCGTATCGACGGCGGCCTTGAGCATCGGGAAATCGGCGATCAGGCGGGCGTCGCGGCCGAAGGTCTCGAGCGAAACCGCTGGTGCGCAGCCACCAGCGTCGGCGTCCTGGTCGACGTTGCGCTGCAGCTCGAGCGCCCCCTGCCTGGTCACCGCGCGATTCACGATGAAGATCACCACGCCCATCGACAGCGTCACGAGGAGCGCCGTGGCGAAGAAAATGCGGTTGGTCAGCGACGTGAACGGATTCATCGGATCGCTGAAGTCGACTTCGACGTCGCCGCCGGCGTCGCCGATGTGACCGTCCGCTGCGGCGGATCGCGCGCAGACGGTCTCGTTCCACACCGCCAGCGTGTAGGTGCCCGGCGGCACGCCGTCGAGGCCGGTAACGCCTCGTCGTCGGTGACCGCGAAACCGGTGGGCGAACACGAGGATGAACGGCGCTCATGTGCGAATGGATCTCGCAGAAGACGCGGACGACGCCGGGGCTCTGAAACCGGACGGCCTTCGTATGGCCGGCCGCGTAGCGTCCAGGTTGAAGTCGTTGTTCTTCGAGCGAGAACACATTGTGATACGTCCGGTCGTCGTTGGGGAAATCGACGTAGGTCCCGGCGACGATCGCCGGGACGTCGCGGCACGAAGCGCTCATTCTGCTGGTTCATGTGCGCGCGCCGATCAGGGTTCGCTTCGAACGCCGCCCGCGGCAGCCGTCTCGAAGGTAGACCACGCTCCGCCGCCGATCGGGCGGATCGCGCGTGCCGCTCATCAGGCCGGTCGGGTCCGGGCGCATGTCCGGCAGGCGCGCCGGCGTGGGCGCGTCCACGCGGCCGCGGATCGCGCCGGGGCGCGCGGCTCCGGCGCGGATGAACGAGCCGAGGGCAGAGCGTGGCGCGCGATCTACGCTGATGTAAAGGATCCGCAGCATCAGAACCAGTAGGCCAGTTGACCGACACGTAGGTGCGGTTCCTCACCAGGCCGGCGTCCCGCCAGTTGCCGCTGGGCGACGAGGCGGACGGTCAGGTTGCGCTGCGGGTAGACGCCGCCGCCCGCCTCGATCCTGGTGACGGGCGCGTCCCACGGCGTGGGCTGTCCGGCAGAATCGGCGCTGGCCGCGGATGGGGAGAACGTCAGGCGGTCCGCCCTGCCGGCGACGAAGAAGCGGGGCGTCAGCCCGGTAGCGTGTCTCGATGAAGCCGGCGCGCGCACGGGCCTTCGATGAGCAGCGGCAGCGCCAGGGCGGGCAGGTGCCGGTCGCTTTCGATCAGCTCGCCGCGCACGATCCAGTAGGCGCGGGAGTATTCCCGCGTCGAGGCCCCAACGCGCGCTGGTCGTAATCCGTGGATGCCCGGTCGTCGTGGCGACCCCGTTCTCGAGCGTCGCGGTCAGGAACTGGCCGCGCGCGGCAGCCGACGCGCGATCACCAGGCCCACCACCGGCTTCCAGGCGACGCGGGCCGACACCTGCCGTCCCCGTTGTCATCCGTGACGCGGGGATTCGACAGGTCCCGCTCGTGATCGCGAGGAGCCCCCTCGACGCGGGCCGGCCGTCCCGCTCACCTGGACCCCCGTGTCCCAGCGGTACGCGCTGACCAGCGGCACACCGGGGGCCGGGGTGGCGACGGCGGGACCGGGTAGCTGGCGCGCCACCCGCCGGGCCCGCATCGCCAGCAGATCGTCGGCGGTGAACGGCACGGCGTCCGGCCGGACCGAGCGTCAGGTAATTGATACGCGAGGGGGATAGCCGATCAGGGGTTGTCGGCGTAGAACGCCTGAGCGAACGCGCCGAACACCGGCGGGATGCGGCCCGCGCTGGACGTCGAAGGCGTGCCCCTTCCACGGCGGACCCGGACGTATAGCGTGCGGGATGACGCGCTGCGCGTCCTCGGATCGGAAGCTCCGTGAGGAAGGCCAACCGGGCCGCCGGGCGCACATGCCGGACAGCGACGCGGAACATCCGCAGGGCGCGTTGTGCTCGTAGTCGGTGTAGTTGAAGAACGCGGTGTTAGCCGGGCTGCCGAACGTGGCCGTGACCTCGCCTGCGACCGTGACCGTTCCGCGCGCGATGGTGATCGGCCCCTCGGGCAGCCATTGCGCCTGCGCGCCGGCGAGGCGTGCCGGCTATGAGCAGCAGGAGGGGCGAGGCGTCGCCGCATGCACATGGGCTGTTATATGGTTATCACGTGGCCTACATCATCCACAGAACCGCTGCATCGGAACCAAGGACACCGCGTGCGTCGACGTGTGCCCGGTGGACTGCATCCATCCGCGCGAAAGACGAGCCCGACTTCGCGACCGTCGACCAGTTGTTCATCCATCCAGACGAGTGCATCGACTGCGGCGCGTGCGTCCGCGTGTCCCGTGGAGGCGATTTTCGCCCTCGACGAGGACGCCCGAGAAGTGAAGGACTTCATCGGCGTGAACGCGAGAGTTCTTTCAAAATAGTCGCGAGCTTACCAAAAACGTATCTCCGCCGTTAACTCCGCGTCCGCCTGCGCGCGCGCTCTTGCTATGGTGCGCGGAGATGCGGAAGCCTGCGCCCGATCGATTGCTCCCGCTCGCCGCCGCCGTCATCGGCGCCGCTGATGCCTGCTTTCTGGCGGCGCCGGGGCGCCTTCGGCCAACTCGGCCAGACACTCCAGATCCAGCTCAGCGACCGCTCGCGGGTGAAGCACGCGCTTCCGCAGCCGCGCGCCGAACGCGTACCCAGCGCGCTGGCGGCCGCCGCCGCGGGCCGGAGCCTGGCGCGCCGAGGCCGGAGTCCGGGCGCGCGATCTGCTGCTGCTGCGCAGGCCGGGATTTTCCCAGCGCGCCCGCTTGCCCGCGCCCAGAACGGCTGAGCAGCGAAACGAGGCCAGCCAGCGCTGCTCCCGGCGCACTCGCTCTGCCTGGCGACACCTTGTGGGCGTTCGGGCTGTTCGAAGAGGCCGAGCGCGCCTACGAGACGGCGCTGAGAAGGCAACATCGCCGACGCGCCGCGGCCATCACAGCCGCGCCCGCGTCTGACCGCCCGCGACCGCCTCGCCGGCGGAGCGCTGGTCGAAGCGCAGAAGCGCTGAAGCTGGCACCGCGCGACTCCGAGTTTCATCACACCGTGGGCGATCATCTACGAGCGCCAGCACCACTACGACAAGCGGCCGCGGCGTTCGTGCAACTACGTCAACCTCCCGCCGAACCGCGATCCACAGCGAGGAGGCGCACTGGACCCGCGCCGAGATCCGCTTCCTCGACTCCTTCAGGGGCGGACGCCGGTCGACATCGCGGGCGACCGACGGCGCAGATCTGGACCGTCGCCATCCGCATCGACGGCGAAAGGTGATGGTCAGCGTGAAAGTCAACGGCGGCGCGCCGTCGGGGTTCGTGCTCGACACGGCGCGCGAGCAGACGTGTGTCGCGCGACGTCGCCCGCCGGCGCGGCGTGGTCGATCACCTACCATAGGACGGCGAGGTCGGCGACGTCCGGCTTGCGCGGCCTGCAGGTCGGGCGCATCGGCGCGCTCGAGATCGGATCGCTCAAGGTCCGCAACGTACCAGACGCCTGATCAAGAACCCGCCGCTCGGCGATCTGCCGTCGCGCGAGCCCGAGCTTCGCGCGCTGGCCCTCGGCCTCTCGATGCGCGTCGACTATGCGCGCGCCTGTCGTGATGACGGGCGCGCCGCGCCGCCGCATGACCTATGCGATGGAGCTGCTGCGCTGAGCCTCTATCGCCTCGCGCACGGTCCGCGGCATGGTCAGCGCGGCAGCCCGCGACGCTTCGTGGTGGACACCGGCGGGGAGTGATCTCGATCAGCCAGGCGACCGCCGGGCAGATGCACGTCGCCCAGCACCTACCGGCGCATTCCTGAAGGTCTACGGACGTCCGGGTGGGACCGAGGACGCCTTCCTGATGCCGAACGTCGACGTCGAGTTCAACTCGATCCGCCTCGAGAGATCCCGTGGTCGTGCTGAACCTGCGCGCGCCGAGCGCCCTCCTCGGCTTTCAGCTCGGCGGCATCGTCGGCCACAAGTTCCTGAGCAAGTGCCGCGTCTCGGATCGATCTCGTCCGCAGCGTCGTCGGGATCGACGGCAACTGAGCGCGTGAACGCGCGCCCGGCTATTCGCGAGCGTGACCGAAGTGCACGCGAGGATCACACAAGGGGTCTTACTGTACATGCCCGTTCCGAGAGGAGAGCTGTTCGCGCGGCCGCGAACAGCCTGTGGCGCCCTGGGCTCTTCGATCTGCTGCGATTAGCCGTCGGCCGCGAAAGGCTTCGGCGGAGTGACGGCGCTGCCTGCACTACGCGCGCTTCAGAGGTGCTGCGCGCCTCGAGGCCGCTCGGCGCGGCGCTCGGTCGGCTTCTGCCGGCCTTGCGCTTCATCGTCTCGGTCTCGAGAATCAATCCCGGAATCGGAATCCGCTTCTTGTCGGCGTCGATGGCGACGAAGGTCAGGTAGGCGACGCTCGTCAGCCGCCGCAGGCCGGTCAGATCTCCTCCGAGAAGACACTCGACCCTCGACTTCGAGCGACGTGCCCCCGGCGGCCGTGACGCGCGCCTTGAGGATAATCAGGTCGCCGACCTCTGATCGAGGTGCAGCTGGACTGGAGGCCGTCGACGGCGGCTGGTGACGAGCAGGCTGCGGGTATGCCGATGGCAGGCGATGGCGCCGGCGATGCCGATGAGGTGCATGACGGTGCCGCCGAGGATGCAACCCAGGGGGTTGGCATCGTTCGGCAGGACGACCTGCACCATCTCCGTCGCGGACTCGGACGCCCGCTTCGGACTCAATTGTTCTGGCATTTCGCGTCAGATGAACGACTTCACGGTCGAGCCGCAGATCCGGGCTGGCAGCTCAGTCTTCCCGGAGGGATCGCAGGAGGAGCCGGTGGATTCGTAGGTGCGCAGCTGGGTGACCGCAGCGCGGACGACGCTGCAGGTGCTGCCTCGAGCTCTTCCACGAAGCCCGGGGCAGCTGACGTTCCAGTGTAGTCCGCCAGCAGCTTGACTACCGATCCGCAGCCGCATTTCACTGGAGAACCCCGACGCTGTAACTCCAGGGTCTCCCTCAACTCCACAAAACCCAAAGCAGAATTGGGAGTTGCGAAGCTGTGAGCGTTAGAGCCTGACACGGCTACGTCAGCGTTTAGAAGTCGTAGCCGATCCAGACCAGAGAACTTCGGCTTGCGCAGCCAGTGGCTGCCGCTGCTTTCGCCGTCGACGATCGCGTTATACGAGATACGTAGTCTTCCCAGCCCTTGTTGAAGAGCGTCCGCCACGCCCAGTCGAAGTGGATCGGGGAAGCCCAGCGCAAAGGTCTCGAGGCCGATCCCGTAGGACGCGCGGCCGTCGACCAGGCGCAGGCCGGTGATCGTCTGGGGCGGACCGTAGACCGGCGAGATCGCGCCGGTAAAGAAGTTCTGCGAGTAGCCGATGATCGGGGTGACGACGGTAGGGTCCTTCGTGTAGACCTGCATGTCGCGTCTGCGCGTACTGGGACGCGCCGAGGTTGGCGAACGCCACGGCGCGCACTCCGCCGATGACCCCAAGCGGCGTGAGCGCCGCTTCGATGAGCGGGAAGCGCAGTTCGGCGTTGGCGAAGAACGCCTTGTTGCCGATGAACTCGAGGTACTCGTAACCGCGCAGCTCCGAGTTGCCGCCCGAATACATGTAGTTCGGGAATTCCGCCCCGGCTGTCGAAGCCGCGGAAGCGGAAGGCCAGCACGCCCGTTGCTCGCGAGGCGGAGGTATTGCGCGCGTCGATGTCGAAGGTCTTGACGCGAGATGAACCCGCCCATCTTCGGCGCGCACTCGTAGCCGACGCGCAGCGTATCGCCTGAGAGCGGGCCGTATTCACGGAACACGGTCGTTTCGCGGACGTGCGCGGCGCTCGAGCGGCATCAGCTTGCCGTCCGCGAAGAGCGGGCGGCCGTAGGTGGCGAGCTGCTGCATGCGATGGACGCGGCCTGCAGGTCCGGGTCGCTGTACTCCTGCTTGAACTGCATCAGGCCGCCGGTCACTCTCGAGGCGCGGCGTAGCGGTTCAGCGGGTAGATCCGAAGATGGTGCCGCCGCGCGCGGTCTGATCCGATAGGGCCTGGTCGTGGCTCAGGAACCCGTACTGCGCCGCGTAGAACGTCCCCGCGTCGTTGGCGTAGAAGAACTGCGTCTGCGAGAAGCCCTGCAGCGCGTACTGGAAGCGGCGCGAGAGGTTCATGTACGAGACCGACATCGAGCGGTACTGCACGACACGGACTCGAGGTAGAAGTTGAACTGCTGGTCGCCGAGGACGTCGGTGAAGGTCACCTGCGTGCCGCCGAAGAAGTCGCCGCCGCTGGTGACGCCGATGTTGACCGGCGGACGGCCCTCGAGGAACAGCTTCTCGAACGCGCCCTTGAGCCGCTGGTTCTCCTTCACGAGCGTGTGGCTGCAGCGGCGGCTGGAAGTCGATGATCGGTCCGGGCGCGCCGAAGTCGGCCGTCGCCACCGTGTGCAGCGCTTCCTTCTGCGCCGGCACGGTGTGGATGCCGTACTCTCCCTTGTAGTAGGTGACGAAGGCGATCTTCGCGCCTTGCTGCTCGTCGCGCAGGACGACCGGCGACACGTTGCCGCCGAGCGCATCGCGTTACTGCTTCAGCTCGTTGGTCTTGAGGTTCAGCGTCCACACGTTGTAGATGTTGCCGTTGCGCGGCGACCTCCGGCTGATCGGCTGGTTCGGGTCCACCGCCGTCGACGGGAACACCAGCGTGTCGGCGTCCATGAACTGCGCGCCGCCGTCGTCGTGCGTGCCGAAGGTGAGCTGCGGTCTTCTTGCCGGTCGCCAGGTCGAGGCGGAACAGCTTGTCGTTGCCGCTGACGCGGGCGAGATAGACGAGGCCGACTTGCCGTCGGGCGTCCACGTCGGACCGTAGTCGCCGAAGGCGTCGTTGGTCACGTTCTTGATGGCGCCGCTCTCGAGGTCGAGCGTGAAGATGTCCGCGGTGGCGTTGCGCAGGCCGGCGAACGCCAGCCATCTTGCCGTCGGGGCTGATGTCCGGCGACTCCGCCATGTCGACCGACTTGATCACGAAGCGCTTCTCGATCTTCCGGGTCAGGACGTTCTGGAGCACCACCTCTTTCTGCTTCTCCTTGCGGGCGAAGTAGGCGATGCGGTCGCCGACCGGCGACCACGACATCCACGGCACGGCGTTGCCGCGGAAGCCGCCGGGCGTCGAGATGTACTCGAAGCCGAAGCCGGTGTTGAAGCCGCCGGTGAGGTTGCGCGACGACCCTGCCGTCCTTGGTCGACAGCAGGACGATGTCGAGCTCCTGATCCTTGCGGTTGCCGCGCGGCGACGGCGATCAGGTCGCCCGAGGCGACGGCTCAATCGACACGACCGAGACGTAGTCCGTCTTGCCGCGCTTCGGGGCGAGATCGCGGCCGTAGTCCTGCGGCCGCTCCTCGTCGCGGAACGGCTTGAAGCGGTCCTTCAGGTACTTGTCGAACTGCTCTGTCGAACTCGTCGGGCTTCAGCTTGGAACGCTTCCTCGTAGGCGCTGTCGCCGCCGCCGATGACGCTCTTGCGGAGCGCGAACGAGGAACTGGCGCAGCCCTTCCTTGCCCCAGCTTCGACTCGATGAACTCGAACGCGGCGTGCCCGAGGTTGTAGGGCAGGCGGCCGTCGGCGAACTGCGACACCCTGGAAGTCGCTCATCGAGGGAATGATGTCGGCGATGGCGGCATCGCGCACCGACATCAGGTCGAACGGATTCCAGTAAGCCGGTCATCGTAGTCGGAGAGCCCTTCGTCCACCCACAGCGGCAGGCCGCGCCGCAGCAGCGTCCGCGGGATGATGTCGAACTCGAAGATGTGCGTGAGCTCGTGCGTGATGAGGCGGTAGAGCGCGTCGGACGGCTCGTCGATCGGCAGCACCATCCG